>Ga0114946_10002062_pt1 | contig 13790 bp, 12 predicted proteins | sample WalLakDeSediment_FD_88676 | JGI IMG/M metagenome (GOLD analysis project Ga0114946, IMG submission 88676) | Lake sediment microbial communities from Walker lake, Nevada to study Microbial Dark Matter (Phase II) - Walker Lake 11/02/13 Deep Sediment | ecosystem: Environmental > Aquatic >...
GGCTCGGGGATTTTTAAGTCCAGCGACCCCGCATCTCGAGCACAAGCCATTGTTAAAGCTACCACCCACTATCAGGACCCCGCTATCATCGCTGAGGTATCTAAAGGTTTGGGAACCGCCATGATAGGTCTGGACATAAAAGCTATACCGCAACAAGAATTGTTATCCCCCCGGGGTTGGTAAGGTGAAAATAAGGTATTGTTACAGGATGTAACATTTGATAGCAGCCAACCACTTCAATAATCAGGAGGATTAATGGTTGTTAAAGACCGAGCTGAGGCAAAAGATTATGTCCTTAAGTTAGCCAAAGAACAAAATGTCAAATTCATAAGATTGTGGTTTACCGACATCCTGGGCTTTCTTAAGAACTTTGCCATCACCTTTGAGGAATTAGAAGCAGCTTTGGAATTGGGAAAGGGGTTTGATGGCTCATCTATCCAAGGCTTTGTCCGTATTGATGAGAGTGATATGGTGGCTTTGCCTGACCCCACTACCTTCCACATTCTTCCCTGGCGACCAAAGGAGCACCAAGTCGCCAGGATGTTTTGCGATATTTGTTGGCCCGGCGGGCAGCTTTTTGAAGGCGACCCCAGATATGTGCTGAAAAGAAACTTAAAAAGAGCTGCTGATATGGGGTATACCGTCCATGTCGGTCCCGAACTGGAATATTTCTACTTTCAGAATTCAGAGTCACCCCAATTTTTGGATCAAGGAGGCTATTTCGATTTAACCCCACCCGACATGGTTACTGATTTGAGGCGAGATACAATTCTTGCCCTGGAGGAGATGGGCATTGGTATAGAGTGCAGCCATCACGAAGTTGCTCCCAGTCAACACGAAATAGACTTACGCTACACTGATGCCTTAACCATGGCTGACAATGTAATGACCTATCGATTGGTAGTTAAGCAAGTAGCCCAAAACCATGGCGTCTACGCTACTTTCATGCCCAAACCCGTGTTTGGGGTAAATGGCAGCGGCATGCACGTCCATATGTCATTGTTTAAAGGTGATAGAAATGCCTTCTTTGATGAAAAGGACCCTGTTCATTTGTCCAAGACAGCCAAACATTTTGTCGCTGGGTTATTAACTCATGCGCCCGAAATCACCTCTGTTACCAACCAGTGGGTGAATTCTTATAAGCGCCTCCTCCCAGGCTATGAAGCGCCGGTATATATCACCTGGGCAAGAAGAAACCGGGCTGATTTGATCAGGATACCTGAATACCAGCCAGGGAAAGAGAAATCCACCAGGATTGAATACAGGTCACCTGACCCGGCATGCAACCCCTACTTAGCTTTCAGCGTCGTGCTGGCTGCCGGATTGAAAGGAATCGAAGAAGAATATGAACCACCACCACCTGTGGAGAGAAATGTCTTTGAAATGACTGAGCAGGAGCGGCAAGAAAGGGGCATAGGTATGCTTCCTGGCAGCTTGTATGAAGCTGTAAAACTTACTGAAAACAGCGAATTGGTAAAGAAAGCTTTAGGTGAGCATGTATTTAATACCTTTATTCAGAATAGAAAGGTAGAATGGGATCGCTATCGCAGTCAAGTAACTGATTATGAGATCAAGCAATACTTGCCTATTTTATAGCCTGATGTTATGTCAACTATGGTAGCGAATTTGCTCAGGACACCCTAAAAAATGGAAGGAGGCTAAGTGGCGTCTATCGGCGTTGATATTGTGGAGATAGAGCGCGTTGAATCAGCAACCAAACGATGGGGGGAGCGTTTTCTAAACCGGATTTATACTAAAACAGAACTCGAGGCCTGTCAGGATAGATTTTCATCTTTAGCGACCAGGTTTGCTGCCAAAGAGGCGGTGATGAAGGTCTTGGGAACAGGCACAAGAGGTATTGGCTGGCATGAAATTGAGATCCTAACCGGTGACGATGGCAGCCCCTCAGTCAAACTTTACAGGCGAGCTTTGAACAAAGCTGAGGAATTAAACTTAAAAGAGGTCGCTGTCAGCCTTTCTGACAGTAAGCAGTATGCCATCGCTGTAGCTATAGGCATGAAAAGTCCCTTATTTTAACTCTCTTTTTAATTTCTCCACCACCTTGGCAAACTCTTGGCTGTATCTTTTCCCGTGCTGGGAAAGAAAATCTCGCCATTGGGGAAGCTGTTTTATCGCTTCATCAACAGTCAGTTGACTAATCATAGTGCTTTGTCCTTGCTGAACTTGTTTTAACCTTAGTTGGGGATTTCTTTCTACTTTAGTTCTTATGCCATTGTAGGCTTGCTCTATTTCGGCTCTATACCTCTTTTGTAAGTCCTCCATCAGATTTAAATGTAGCTCAACTATAGAAGTATTCGGTTCTTTTTTGAGGGTCTCTATGGCTAAAATGCCGTCCCTTCTCCTTTGCGGATCGGCTGGAGTACTCCCAAAACCAAGTGAATCTATCAGTCTTACCTGGGCTTCCCTCAAAAGGGATGGCTTGTCTTCTTCCTTCAACCTCTTCCACAAGCCCTCGGGGGCAATCTGAGCTTGGTAAAATTCCGAGAGTAGAGAGTTCACCTTCTCAAAGTCTATCATCCTCTCTTTTTCTTCTTGGGTCAACTCACCAACTCTGGCTAATCTTGCTCTAGCGATTGGTGGAAGGTCTTTCTCCCAATTTGTCATTGTTCACCCCCTTCTATTTTCCCTTCCTTGGACAAATCGCCATAAACATTTTAGCCATCGCAAGAAAAGGAATAGCATATATAGTATATAATAAAGATGGTCTGGAAGGAGAGCGATGGGAATCAGACTTTATACGGCGCCACGGCTCGAGAACCCGATTTTAGTAGCTAGTTGGCCGGGAATAGGAAATATTGGGATAATCGCTGTTGATACCTTAAGAGGGATATTAGGGGCAGAAGAGTTTGGAGAAATTGAACCTTGGGATTTCTTTTATCCCAAGCGAGCCTTGATCAGAAAGGGAATTTTGGAATACCTGGAATTTCCTAACAGCAAATTCTATTTCAAGAGAACGGAGGGAAAAGACCTAATATTCTTTATTGGTGAGGAACAGCCTACTGAGGGGGGGAGGATGTATGCTGAGGGAAGGAAGGCCTATCAGATGGCTAACTTTGTTTTGGATATAGCTGAGAAATTTAAATGTCACAGGGTTTATACTTCAGGAGCAGCCGTGGCTTTGACCCACCACACCATAAAGCCAAGAGTCTGGGCCGTGCCCAATAGTGAAAATTTAATCCCTGAGCTAAAAGGATACGAGAACACCGTACTCATGTCGGATATCGAAGACAGGGGTGGGCATGGGAATATCACCGGCTTAAATGGGCTTTTGTTGGGAGTTGCCAAAAAGAGAGGTTTTGAGGCTATTTGCCTGATGGGCGAGATACCAATATATCTTCAAGGGTTGCCGCTGTCCTACCCCAAAGCCTCAAAGTCGGTGTTGGAGGTTCTCAGCTATAGCCTGAAAATAGAGGTTAACCTGGACCAACTGGATGAATTAGCTGAAAGAGTAGAACGAAGAATTGAAGAATTTTACCAACAAATCCCCCTGGAAATAAGGGGGCAACTGGATAGATTGAAGTATGTGACTTATGCCAAACCAACTGAGCCCGGACCGATTACCGAAGAAGAAGAGAGGAAAATTATGGAAGATGTTGAAATGTTCTTTAAAAAGCGAGGTGAGGGAGGTTGAACCAGGAATATCCTTTTAAAATCTACAAGAAACCAAATCTTCGAACCCCCTCTTTGGTACTGGGTTGGAGCGAAGATGTGGGAAATTTGGGGCGAAAAGTTACTGACTACCTGAATCGGAAGCTGAAGGGGCAAGAATTTGCCGAGATTGCGCCAGAGGATTTCTTTTCCCTGGGTGGAGTTAGCATCAGAGACGACCTGGCTCAATTTCCTGAAAGTAAGTTCTACGCATGCCAAGAACATGAGTTGATGGTCTTTCAAAGTGACTCTCCCAGAGCCGAATGGTATAAATTTCTAAGCTCAGTTTTTGATGTGGCTGTCCATCATTGTCAGGTAAAAGAGCTATATATCCTCGGGGCCATGGTTACCATGAGTGCTCATACTACTCCCAGGGAGTTATTTGCTGTAGTTAATTCCCCAGAAATGAAAGAGGTCTTGGGCCAATATGACTTGGCCAGAGATATGGATTATCAAACTCCGCCTGGTGAAAGGCCAACCTTAAATTCCTTTCTGCTGTGGGTAGCTAAAGGAAGGAATGCTCCCGGAATAAGTCTTTGGGTGTCAATACCTTTTTACCTGGCAGCGATGGAGGATCCCCAGGCTCAAAAGAAAGTCCTTAGCTTCTTGGATGAAAGATTAGACCTGAAAATTGATTTTGGCGAACTGGATCGGGAGATTCGAGACCAAAATGAAAAATTAGCTCAGGTGAGGTCTCGCTTTCCTCAAATCGACGATTATATTCACAGGTTGGAAAGCAACCTTATGCTATCTGAAGAAGAGAATGGAGAACTAATTAAAAAAATTGAGGACTTTCTAAGGGAAGGAGGCTAAACCCTACAGAGCGCCCCCTGAAAAATTCGCTCCGCTCTTTTTCAGGGGTGGATGCTTGGCGAAGGAAGCTTATCAAGATGCTGGCGAAGATAAAAAGTGCTGCTGTGGTAGGTCTGGGGGGAGCCGTAGTAGAAGTAGAGGTAGACATATCATCGGGGCTACCCTCTTTTACCATCGTTGGACTGCCCGATAAGGCGGTACAAGAAGCAAGAGAAAGAGTAAGGTCAGCCATAAGAAACTCCAACTATAAGTTCCCTAACAGGCGTATTACTGTCAACCTGGCTCCAGCGGATTTAAAAAAGGAGGGTCCTGCTTACGACTTGCCCATAGCCATAGGCATACTGACCAGCACAGGACAGCTGAATGCTGACCTCTCCCACAGTATCTTTTTAGGGGAACTCTCATTGGATGGTAAGTTACGCCATACCCATGGGGTGTTGCCCATGGTCGCCTTGGCTAGAGACAAAGGCTTATCTACCATATTCGTGCCTTGGGATGATGCTCAAGAGGCATCCCTTATAAACAATATACATATATTCCCTGCAGAATCCTTAGCCCAGCTGGTTGCTCATCTTCGAGGTGAAGTAGGCATCCCAGAGTACCATAGCGAGGTAAATTGGGAACAGGAATTTCGCCCTAGTTACACCTTTGACCTCGTTTATATTAAGGGTCAGGAGCATGCCAAGAGAGCTTTAGAAATAACAGCGGCAGGAAGACACAATATACTCATGTGTGGTCCACCGGGAAGCGGCAAAACTATGTTGGCTCGCTCCTTGCCCTCAATACTCCCCCCGTTGACCATGGAGGAAGCCATCGAGGTAACCAAGATTTACAGTGTTAGTGGATTGTTGCCGCAAGATGCGCCCATCATGGTAGAGCGCCCTTTTCGCTCCCCTCACTATACTATTTCTCATGCTGGTTTGGTGGGAGGGGGACAATGGCCACGCCCCGGAGAGATAAGTCTGGGGCACTATGGGGTGCTTTTTCTGGATGAATTCCCCGAGTTTGGCCATGTTACCCTGGAATCGCTGCGCCAGCCGATGGAGGACAGAGCAGTTACCGTCAGCCGTGCCCGGGGCAGTGTTACCTTTCCTGCCAGCTTTATGCTGGCAGCAGCCATGAATCCTTGCCCCTGTGGGTATTATGGTGACCCGTTTAAGGGGTGTAAATGCTCGACAGGAGAGATCTCTCGTTATCACAAAAGGATAAGCGGACCGCTATTGGATCGCATTGATATCTTTGTCGATGTTCCCCATATCGATTATGAAAAGCTCACTGAAGACAAGCCCGGTGAAACCTCAGATAAAGTCAGAGCCAGAGTCAAGGCAGCGCATGAAATACAACTTGAACGTTTTCAGGGGACGAAGCTGAGGTGCAATGCCAATATGACGCCCAAGGAGGTAAAGGAATTCTGCACGGTAGAAGCAGCAGCGCAGAGCTTGCTTCGCGCCGCCATGAAGCAGCTTCATCTCACTGGTCGTGCTTTCCACCGCATCCTCAAGCTTTCCCGCACCATTGCCGACCTGGAGCATAGCGACATTATCAAGACGCATCATATGGCTGAAGCTCTACAGTACCGGCACAAGGAAATATTTTGAGCAAGAAACCTGTCCGGTATACTCGTCATGCCAGGAGCAGAATAAGTCAGCACCAAACCCTGAGGCATGAAGGACTCCTTTCCTTCACGAGAATACTTTCAGCGGGCTCTTGCGCAGTTGTCACCAAATATTATAGTGTCTCCAACAATTTCGCATAAGAGTTCCTTTCCCTTGAAGGGAGAGGTTGGGTGAGGGTGAATTTTCCCCTCCCCTAATCCCCTCCCGCCAAGGGCAGGGGAATTATGAAGAGCTTTGCAGGCAATTATAAGAGCCGCTATAGTGCTCTTAAACAGTTAGGCAACAGAATTATTCGAATAGCGGAGGCGGAGCGCACATTGGTTATCACAGTGTCGCCGAGAAGGCATTTTCGTTGATAGATTGCTTCGCTGCGCCTCTCATAGCCTGGAGAGGTTTACTGCATAATCAGCCATGGAATCCCACCAACGATCAGCAGCGTAATACCAATAATAAGGGAAATCCAGCCTCCTATTTGCCAAGCGTTTAACCAGTGACGCTCCGGTTCATGAGTTAGCGACTCCCTGATATCTTTCTGGGTTAACAAAATGGAATTGTAATATCTTTTCTTTTCCCTCCTGCTCCAAAGAAGAAAAATAATGCCCAGGAGAACGAAAAAACCGCCCATCCCCAGGATAGCCTCGTAACTACCCCCTATCATGTTACTTAACCCCACCTCAAGAATCCGGACAATTTTAAGAGGACCCTACTTAATCTCTACAGTCGCCCCAGCAGCTTCCAATTTCTGCTTTATCGTTTCGACCTCTTCTTTGGGGATGCCTTCTTTTACTACCTGTGGAGCAGCTTCTACCAAATCCTTAGCTTGCTTTAACCCAAGAGTGGTTACCTCACGCACTGCTTTGATAACCTCGATTTTCCTCTCGCCAAAACTCTTTAAGATGACGCTGAATTCAGTCTTCTCTTCTGCTGGAGCTGCTTCCGCTGACTCGCTGGGAGCTGCCGCCGGCGCTGCTACTGCTACAGAAGCAGCACTAACCCCAAATTCACTCTCCAGGGTCTTGACCAAATCAGCGAGGTCCATCACTGTCATATTTTTAATGGCAGCAACAATTTCCTCCTTGGTCAACCCCTTGTCCTCTTTCTTTGCCCGTGAAGCCTTCTTTACCTCCTCTTTCTTAACTTCTTCTTTCTCTAATTCCTCTGGTGACATGATTCCCTCCTTTGTTAGTAATTTGAGTACTGCCTTGCAACACGTTCAATAGTCCCTGCATGGGAGAGCTAAGAATATTATGTAAAGTTCTTATAGGGACTTGTAATTGCCCGATTAGCCTGGAAATGAGGACTTCTTTAGGTGGCAAACTAGCCAGGCTTATCACTTCCTCCGGAGCCAAAATCCGATCTCCTAACAATCCTCCTCTGATTTGTAAAGACAATGTCGTGGATTTGATATACTGGTTAAGGGCATTAGCGGTACTGACTATGTCATCGCTGCCAAAGGCCAAGGCCACAGGCCCTTCGATTATTTCCATTAGTTGAAGCTTACCTGCTTTATCAGCGGCACGATAGAGCAGTGTGTTTTTAACCACATGATATTCGACACCTGCTTTTGCCAGGGCATTACGCAGTTCAGCCATTTGCTTAGCAAGCAAGCCCTGATAATTAGTAGCGATGATAATAGTGCTTCGTGACAAATCATCGGTTAGCTTGCTTACTATTTGCCTCTTCTTTTCTCTTAACATATTTACCCTCTCTTTAATTCCCTCCGTCAAAGAGGATGGAGTGCATAACAAAAATCCCTGTGCCAGCTGACACAGGGCTAACTTAGCCTCGGCAGGCAAGCTATTTAAACCCCGGGGTACCTGCTGTCACTGGCGTCGATTTATTATAACACAAAGAATTGCTTGAAAACCATATCCGATTTAAATCGCCGGCCGTGACACTATAGTCAGGCAATGCTATAATAAACAACAAGAACCTAATATGCGGTAATGGATAAGTTTTTCTAAAGATTTGTATTGACAAGACTAATATAATATGGTAAATTATGTTTAGATTTTGGGAAAGCTAAACTGTTGCAATATGCTGATGAGGTGCGGGAATGAATTATGGGCGTGAATTACTCAAGGGAAACACTGATTCTTTACTGCTTTGTTTAATTAGTCGTCAGCCTACCTATGGCTATCAAATAGTAAAGGAATTAGAGAAAAGAAGTAACGGATATTTCCAATTCAAAGAAGGTACTCTTTATCCCGCTCTCCACCGCTTAGAGCGAGACAAGCTCATTGATGGTAAATGGCAGACGCTACCTAATGGACAGCAAAGACGTTATTATTACATAACTGAAAAGGGGCAACAGATCCTAACTACAAGGTTAGCCACATGGCAGGATTTTTCCACAGCGGTTGAGGCAGTTATACAACCGGAAACAAGCTAGGACTAAATGGGAGGGCAAGCCCTCCCCTACGATTAAAATGGTAAATAACACAACCCATTATTTAAACAGGTTTAAAGCTTGCCTCAAGATCGATCGAACTATAAGGGACGGCGTGGCTGAGGAACTTTGCACACATCTCGAGGATAAAAGTCGGGAGCTAGAAGAAAATGGGCTAAGCAGAGAAGAGGCAGACAAAATCGCCGTACAATCTCTGGGCTCCCCTGAATTAGTTGCCCAGCAAATCTATGAAACACATGCTCAAGGTAGCTGGAAAGAGGCATTTTTCAGTGCCTTGCCCCACTTTTTAGTTGCCCTGCTCTTCGCTTCATATTACTGGCAAAATGTCGTCGGCTTGTCAATTATATTGGCTTTAACCGTTAGCATAGCAATTTACGGTTGGCATCGGGGCAAGCCAATATGGCTCTTCCCCTGGTTAGGATATTATCTTATACCAGTAGTAGTTACCGGAATACTATTGCTTAATCTTCCTCAAGAATGGGGCTGGAGGATAGCAGCGCTCATCTATATCCCCCTGGCTCTGTTTGCCTTTATCTCTATAGTGAAACAAACTGCAAGAAGGGACTGGCTATACGCATCACTGATGTTAGCCCCTATGCCTGTTATATTCAGTTGGTTTTTAACCCTGGGTACAGGGAATGAGTATTTGACAAGTGACATATGGATGGCAAGGTTACAAGCAAAGATACCCTGGATAGTTATTAGTTTTATCGCTTTGGCAGCAGCAACCATCGGCTTCATACGCCTCAAGCCGCGCAGGTATAAAATCATTAGTCTATTAATTCCACCACTTGTGATTTTATTCTCGGTAACCCTGGCAAGCCGAGGGAACATTGAGTTCTGGGGTTGGCTGATATTGCTATTTTCTTTATTCGCCTTCGCTACTCCGGTATGGATGCAAGCGAGGGAACAAAGCTAAAGATTAACTCTGTTTCTGACTCCACAAGGTAGGTTGGGACTGAATGTCCCTCTTGTAAGGCAATCCCAGGTGTTCATAAGCAAGCCTAGTAGCTGCTCTGCCACGAGGCGTCCGTTCCAGAAAAGCTAACTGAAGAAGGTACGGCTCGTAAACATCCATAATAGTATCAGCATCCTCATTAATAGAAGCAGCAATGGTATCCAGCCCTACAGGACCGCCATCAAATTTATCAATTATCGTGTGCAACACCTTGTGGTCTATATCATCCAAACCCACAGAATCTATCTCTAGCTTTAAAAGCCCTTCCAGAGCTACTTTTTTTGTAACCACTCCATTCGCCATTACTTGAGCATAATCTCTTACTCTCTTCAGGAGGCGATTGGCTACTCGAGGAGTGCCCCTGGCACGTTGAGCAATCGGTGCAAGCCCCTCTCTCTCTGCTTCCACCTTGAGGATGGTTGCTGCCCTCTCCAAAATTGTCTGTATTGCCGCCTCATCATAGAAATCAAGATGGTATTTCACTCCAAATCTATCGCGAAGAGGAGAACTCATTAAAGCAAAGCGCGTAGTAGCCCCAATTAAGGTAAAGCGGGGCAAATTCAATCGCAAATTTCTAGCGGATGGGCCTTTGCCCAAAAAAATGTCAAAAACAAAATCCTCCATTGCTGGATAGAGTTTTTCTTCTATGGTATGGCTAAGCCTGTGCATTTCGTCAATGAAAAGGACATCCCCCTCGTGCAGATTACTAAGGATAGCTGCTAAGTCTCCAGTGCGTTCTATCGCCGGCCCGGAACTAACTTTAATATTAACTCCCATTTCAGCAGCGATGATGTAAGCAAGGGTAGTCTTTCCCAAACCAGGAGAGCCGTAAAGAATGACATGGTCTAGCGGCTCGCCTCTTTTTTGAGCAGCGGCAATAGCTATTTTTAGATTATCCTTAACTTTTTCTTGACCTATGAATTCACTAAGGCGTCTGGGGCGAAGATCAAAGTCAACAAAGCTATCCTCGGTTGCTGTTTTACCTGAAACAAGCCGCATCGCTAAAACCTTTAGTCCCTGATTAAATCAGGGATCTAATTAGACATCCAATCCTAAATCCGCCGCCTCCCCCTCCTGCCAAAGCTTGACGGGCAGGGCTTCATCAAGATATCCCCCCTCCAACCCGACTGCCAAGCCTTGGCGGGCAGGTCGTTTTTCGTCGTCAGGATCCGGAGAGAGGATTTGAGATGGGATGAGCTTACCGAGAATAACATTTTCCTTAAGACCACGAAGTCTATCCAGCTTGCCTCTGATCGCGGCATCAACAAGAACACGGCCAGTTTCCTGGAAAGAGGCAGCTGATAGCCAACTGTTTTTGCTTATGCTGGCCCTGGTTATCCCGAGAAGCGCAGCTTGAGCTGTTGCGGGCTCACCCCCCTCAGCCAACACCTTGGCATTTATGTCTTCATAGTCAATTCGCTCAACTAACTCACCAGGCAGGAGCTTTGTGTCTCCCGATGAAATAATTCTCACCTTGCTTAACATCTGCCGAGTAATGACAGCAATATGTTTATCATGTATAGTCACCCCTTGCGAGCGATATACTTTTTGTATTTCATCAATCAGATATTGCTGTACCGCATCTTTCCCCATAATATGCAGGATATCATGAGGGTCAATGGGACCTCTGGTAAGTCTCCCACCTGCTTTGACCTTGTCCCCTGACTGAACAAGTAAATGCGCGCCATGGGGGATGGTATATTCTCTCTCTTCCCTTTCTTCATACTTAACATAAACACGATCGCTCTCAGCGATGACTTGACCAGCTACTCTAGTTACTATGGGTTGAGATTGTGCTGCTTCACCGTAACTAACAGCCTGCCCATCTGGGCTTGGCAGGCGGGCTGGTAGCCTCTCTTCAGTCTTCTCGGGCAGGGAAAATAGGATGGTGCCAGCACCAACCGATTGCCCCTCAATTGCAGCTAACGCCGCCCCTGGTGGAATTGGGTATTCATCCAAATAGAATTCAGAGCTGGTGACCTTGACTGCGCTCCCCCCATCAGTATGAGCTACTTCAACGGTGCCATCGATCTCAGAAATGATAGCATGGCTACTTGGTGTTCTAGCCTCAAAAAGCTCTTCTACGCGAGGCAATCCAGTGGTAATATCGATACCTGCTACGCCCCCTGTGTGAAAAGTGCGCAGGGTGAGCTGAGTTCCAGGCTCACCGATACTCTGGGCAGCAATAACTCCTACGGCAGTGCCGCGCTTTACTAATTGCTTCTTTCCGAGGTCCCTTCCATAGCAGTTTCGACAAATGCCAAATCGAGAATGGCAGGTAAGAGGAGACCTCGCATATACCCGGGTAACGCCAGCCGCGATAATTTGTTGCACTTTATCCTCGTCAATTTCCTCACCACGATCAACAATAATTGCATTTGTACCTGGATCAACAATCTTGCTTGCTGATAAGTAACCAGTAACCAGTTCTTCAAACGGGGGGAGGGACTCATCTACGGTTTCCCTGGATATCCAAACTCCCTCGGTGGTACCACAATCTGTTTCAGTTACAATGACATCTTGGGCTATATCGACAAGGCGCCTGGTAAGGTAACCGGCACCCGATGTCCTCAAGGCGGTATCAGCTAATCCTTTGCGAGCACCATGGGTAGAAATGAAATACTCCATAGGTGACAATCCATCACGGAGGCTTGATTTAATAGGAAAATCTATTATCCTTCCTGAGGGGTCGGTCATCAACCCACGCATCCCTGCCATCTGACTAATTTGAGAAATATTCCCCTTGGCACCTGAGGTAGCCATCATGTAGATGCTACCATGAGGGTCTAGAGCCTGTGATATATCCTCAGTAATCTTATCTGTAGCCTCCATCCACACCTGAACTGTGTTTTCATACCTTTCATCTTCAGTAATCAAGCCATTGTTAAATTGACCCTCAATAAGGCTCACTTTCTCATCGGATTCTTTAAGAAGCTTGAACCTATCTGGAGGCTCTTCAATATCATCCATAGCGATGGAAATGCCCGACTTTGTAGCATAATCAAACCCTAATTGCTTAAGCCTATCAAGGACACCAGCAGCACCTTCATTACCCAACAAACGGATGCAATCAGAGACTAATGTTCTTAAGGAAGCCTTATCTGCTATCTCGTTGTAAAAGCGAAGTTGCGGAGGTAGAGCATCATTAAATAGAATTCTGCCCACTGTAGTATTTATCCTGCCCCCATCTGAACAAAGCGAATGATCTCGCACAACAATTTCGGCACCAAGTTCGATAATGCCAAGTTCGTAAGCTAACTTAGCCTCGTCAAAACTGCCGAAAAATGTCCCTGCTCCCTTGGCTCCAGCCTTCGAAATGGTAAGATAATAGCAACCCAGCACTATATCTAAGGTAGGCGCTGTCACAGGCTCACCACAACTTGGCAGCAGCATATTATAAGGACTAAGCATGTGTTCCCTGGCTTCCTTAACCGCGGCCTTGGACAATGGCACATGAACTGCCATCTGGTCACCATCAAAATCGGCATTAAAGGCACTACAAACTAAGGGGTGTACCTGAAAAGCATCGCCATCGATTAACACGGGTTCAAAGGCCTGAATGCCCAGACGATGTAATGTAGGAGCACGATTTAGCAATACGGGGCGCTCCTTAACTACTTCGTAAAGTGCATCCCAGATATCAGGGCTACCCCTTTCCATCAAGCGCCGAGCACTCTTCAGGTTATTGGCATACCCATTCTTTATGAGTTTGTGCATAATCGAAGGCTTAAATAGCTCTAAGGCAACATGGCGTGGCAAGCCACATTGATGAAGTTTGAGTTTAGGACCGACAACGATCACTGAGCGACCGCTGTAGTCTACTCGCTTACCGAGCAGATTTTGCCGAAACCGGCCTTGCTTGCCCTTTAGGATGTCAGAAAGGGATTTCAAGGCGTGATTATTACCAGTGGTAACCGCACGCCCTCTGCGCCCGTTGTCAACAAGAGCATCAACAGCTTCTTGCAACATGCGTTTTTCATTTCGGATGATTATTTCCGGCGCACCTAACCTCATAAGACGGCGGAGACGGTTGTTACGATTAATAACCCTCCGATAGAGGTCGTTAAGGTCGCTAATAACAAAGCGACCGCCATCTAACTGAACTATAGGACGAAGCGTTGGAGGTAGTATAGGAAGTACAGTCAGAACCATCCATTCAGGCTTATTCCCACTGAGCTTAAAAGCCTCAACTAATTGTAGCCGTTGGCTGACCCTCTTGTGGTATCCTCCCGAAGTGCTATGGATTTGCTCATGAAGTTCCTGGTGCAGAGCATCCATATCAATTTGCTTCAATATCTGCAGAATAGCCTCGGCTCCCATGCCA
>Ga0114946_10002063_pt1 | contig 13789 bp, 15 predicted proteins | sample WalLakDeSediment_FD_88676 | JGI IMG/M metagenome (GOLD analysis project Ga0114946, IMG submission 88676) | Lake sediment microbial communities from Walker lake, Nevada to study Microbial Dark Matter (Phase II) - Walker Lake 11/02/13 Deep Sediment | ecosystem: Environmental > Aquatic >...
CCCTCCGACGCCCCCGCGCCCGACGCGACCCGCGCCGCGGCCGCCCCGCCCGAGCGGGGGTTGCGGCCCGCCCCGGCCCGGGCCGAGCGTCCCGCCGCTGAGCGGACGCCGACGGCCGACCGCGAGCGGACCGAGGTCGACCGCGACCGAGCCGAGGGCACCCGCGCCGCCGGCCCTGACCGCGACCGCCCGGGGGGCGACGACGCGACCGGTGCCGACCGCGACCGGGCCGACGGTGACCGCGCGACGGGGACCGACCGCGACCGTCCCGGGGCCGAGGGTCGGGGCGAGGCCGAGGCCGCGGAGGCCGGCGAGGCGGGCGAGACCGGCAACCGCCGCCGGCGCCGCCGGGGACGCGACCGCGACCGGCCGCGCGAGGACGAGGTCGCGCTGGCCGAGCCGGTGCCGGTGGACGGTCTGCTCGACCTGCGCGACGACGGCTACGGCTTCCTCCGCGTGGCCGGGTACCTGCCGTCCAAGGACGACGTGTACGTGTCGGTGAAGCAGGTCCGCCAGTTCGGGCTGCGCGAGGGCGACCGCATCGTGGGGGCCAGCCGTCCCGCGGCCCGCACCGAGAAGAACCCGGCGCTGCTGAGGATCGACTCGGTGAACGGCCGCGAGCCCGACGAGTCGATCGAGCGGCCGCGGTTCGAGGACCTGACCCCGCTGTTCCCCGACGAGCGGCTCCGCCTCGAACTGCCCGACGACCCCGCGAACATGACCGCCCGCATCATCGACCTGATCGCGCCCATCGGCAAGGGCCAGCGCGGCCTCATCGTGTCGCCGCCCAAGGCGGGCAAGACCTCGATCATGAAGCAGATCGTCCGGTCGATCGAGCGCAACCACCCCGAGGTCCACCTGATCGTCCTGCTCGTCGACGAGCGGCCCGAGGAGGTCACCGACATGCGGCGGTGGATGCTGCGGGGCGAGGTGGCCGCGTCCACCTTCGACCGGCCATCCGAGGAGCACGTGGCGGTGGCCGAGCTCACCATCGAACGGGCCAAGCGCATGGTGGAGGAGGGGTCCGACGTGGTCGTCGTCCTCGACGGCATCACCCGGCTGGCCCGGGCCCACAACCTGGCCGCGCCGGGCACCGGCCGCATCATGTCCGGCGGGGTCGACTCGGGGGCGCTCTACCCCCCGAAGAAGTTCTTCGGCGCGGCCCGCAACCTCGAAGAGGGCGGGTCGCTCACGATCCTCGCCACCGCGCTCGTCGAGACCGGCTCGCGGATGGACGACGTCATCTTCGAGGAGTTCAAGGGCACCGGGAACATGGAGCTGCGCCTCGACCGGCGCCTCGCCGAGCGCCGGATCTTCCCGGCCATCGACGTCGACGCCTCCTCCACCCGCCACGAGGAGCTGCTGTTCGACCGGGCCCAGCTCCAGCAGGTCTGGAAGCTGCGCCGGGTGCTCTCGGGGCTGGCCGCCGACGGCGGCCACCCCGGCGCCGGGCTCGAGCTGCTCATCGACCGCATGCGCACCTTCCGCAGCAACGCCGAGTTCCTCGCCGAGATCGCCAAGGCCCCGTCGGGGATCTGAGCGGTCCCCGGCTACACTGCATGATCCACCGCGTCCACGGAGACACCATGAAGGCCGACATCCATCCCGAGTACCACGTGGTCGACGTCCGCTGTTCGTGCGGCGCCACCTTCACCACCCGCTCCACCGCCGAGTCGATGAACGTCGAGCTGTGCAGCGAGTGCCACCCCTTCTACACGGGCAAGCAGAAGCTCGTGGACACCGGCGGCCGGATCGACCGCTTCGAGCGGCGCTACGGGCGACGCGCCAAGCACTGATCCGGCGTCGCGTGGCCGGGTCATGAGCCTCGACCCGGACCGCCGGGCCGCGCTGGTTGCGGCCAAGGCCGCAGCGCTCGCCCGCCGCGACCTCGGCGCGTCGGTGGACCCGGCGACGGCCGATGCCCTCCCGGGTGGCTCGGCCGGCCTCGTGGCCGACGACGGCCGGGGCATCGTGCTGCTCGGACCCGGGACCGGCCTCGGCACCGCGCTCATGTGGGCCCGCCGCCGCGGCGTGCCCGCCGCCCAGGTCCTCACCGAGGGCGACGCCGGCGTCATCGCCCGGCGGGCGGCCTGCTTCGCGCCCCCGCCCACCGTCTGGGCGGTCGAGGGCACCGGGCTGCGCGCCGCCGCGCCCGCCGCGTTCGCGCCCGTCGCCGTGCCCCCTCCCGCCGCCGACGAGTGGGCGCGGGTGCTGCGGGCCGAGGGGGTCGACGTGGTGGTGGAGCAGGGCATCGTCCGCGGCGAGATCCTCGGGCTCGAGGTGGCGCGCGTCCTGGTCCGACCCGACGGTGAGGCCGTGCTGGAGGTGGGCGTGGGGCGCCACGACCGCGAGGCGTTCGCGCTGCTCCACGACGAGGTCTCGCCGGTGGAGGCGCTGCGCCGCGTGGTCGGCGACGTCGGCGCCCACCGGCGCCCGGGCGCCGCGCCGCACGCGATCTCCCGGCTGGTCCGGGAGCGGTGGCTGCGCGACCAGGTGCTCGCCGATCCCGGCCTGGTCGGGGCCCGGACGCTCCACCGGGCCGAGGCGCCCGACGCCCGGGGCGGCCTCCACGACACCGCGGTCGCGGTGGCCGTCGGACCGGACCGCGCCGACGGCACGGTCGTCGTGGCCTGCTCGGTCGGTGTCGACCCCGAGCTCGTCCCCGTCGCCGCCGACGCCCGGCTCCGTCACGCCCCGGACGCCCGGCTCGTGCTCGTCGTGCCGCCCCGCGACGCCCTCGCCGTCACCCGCGACCTGGCGGCGGCCCTCGCTCACCCGGCCGAGGTCGTCCCCCTCGACGTCGCCTGGCCGTCCTGATCGGGCGACGGGCCCGGGTACCCTCGAGGGGTGCTCGACCGCCTGGCGTCGCTCGAAGAGGAGTTCGTCGACCTCGAGGCGCGCCTGGCCGACCCGGCCCTCATCGCCGACCAGTCGCGGTACGCCGACGCCACGCGCCGCTACCACGAGCTCGGGGCCATCGTGTCGCGCGCCCGCCGCCTGCGCGAGCGCACCGACGACCTGGCCACGGCCCGCGAGATGCTGCGCGAGGCCGCCGGCGACGAGCGCGACGAGATGCGGGCCGAGATCGACGGGGCCGAGGCCGACATCGCCCGGCTCACCGAGGAGATCCGGGGCCTGCTCGTACCCCGCGACCCCAACGACGCCAAGAACGTCATCGTGGAGATCCGCGGCGCCGAGGGCGGCGAGGAGGCCAACCTGTTCGCCCGCGACCTGTTCGAGATGTACCAGGGGTACGCCGGGCGCCAGGGCTGGAAGCTGGAGGTCCTCGCCGCCGATCCGTCCGACATGGGCGGCTACAACGAGATCACCTTCCTCCTGCGGGGCGACGGGGTGTGGAGCCGGATGCACCACGAGGGCGGACCACACCGGGTCCAGCGGGTGCCGGTCACCGAGTCCCAGGGGCGCATCCACACCTCGTCGGCCACGGTCACGGTCCTCCCCGAGGCCGACGAGGTCGACGTCGAGATCGATCCCAACGACCTGCAGATCGACGTCTACCGCTCGTCGGGTCCGGGCGGGCAGTCGGTCAACACCACCGACTCGGCGGTGCGGATCACCCACAAGCCCACCGGGCTCGTGGTGGCCATGCAGGACGAGAAGAGCCAGATCCAGAACCGGGCCAAGGCCCTGCGGGTGCTGCGGTCGCGGCTGCTCAAGCTCGAGCAGGACCGCCGGTCCGCCGACCTGTCCGACCAGCGCCGCGACCAGGTCGGTGGCGGGGGTCGCGCCGAGAAGATCCGCACCTACAACTACAAAGAGAACCGGGTCACCGACCACCGCATCGGGCTCACCCTCTACAAGCTCGACAAGGTGCTCGCCGGCGAGCTCGACGACGTCGTCGACGCGCTCGTGGCCGACGACCGGGCCCACCAGCTCGCGGCCGGTGCCTGACCGCGACGCCGCCGAGGGCACGCCCTGGCGGGCCCTGCTCGCCGACGCCGTCGACCGCCTCGCCGCCGCCGGGCTCCCGAGCGCCGAGGTCGACGCCCGCCGGATCGTCGAGCGGGCCACCTCCACCGACGGCGCGGCGTACCTGCGGGAGCTCGACGAGCCGGCGACCGAGCGCGGCGTCGGGTTCTTCCTGGAGATGCTGGAGCGCCGCCTGGCCGGTGAGCCGCTCCAGTACGTGGTCGGTCGGTGGGGGTTCCGGACCCTCGAGCTCTACGTGGACCCGCGGGTGCTCATCCCCCGACCCGAGACCGAGACGGTGGTGGAGCACGCGCTGGCCGAGCTGCGGGGCTCCCCGGCGTTCCTCGCCACGACCGCGCCGGTGCCCGTCGTCGACCTGGGCACCGGGTCGGGGGCCATCGCCTTGTCGGTCGCGGTCGAGGAGCCCCGCACCGAGGTGTGGGCGGTGGAGCGCTCGGCCGGCGCGGCCGCGGTGGCCCGGGCCAACCTGGCCGGCCTGGGTCGGGCCGCGGTGCGGGTCCGCATCGTGGAGGGCTCCTGGTTCGAGCCCCTGCCCGACGAGCTGCGGGGCCGGGTGGCCGCCGTGGTCAGCAACCCGCCGTACGTGGCTCCGTCGGACCCCCTGCCCCCCGAGGTGGCCGAGTGGGAGCCCCGCGACGCGCTCGTCCCGGGTCCGACGGGCTTCGAGGCGGTGGCGCACATCATCGACGGCGCGCTGCAGTGGCTCGCCCCGGATGGCGTGGTGGTGGTGGAGCTGGCGCCCGACCAGGCCGAGCGGGCCGTGGCGCGGGCCCGGGCGGCCGGCTACGCCCGTGCCGAGTGGCGGGCCGACCTCACCGGCCGCCCCCGGATGCTCGTCGCCCGGGCCACGCCGGTGCCCTAGAGTCGGGCGTCGCAACCCGGCCCGGCCGGGCCGGACGCACCGCACGACGGTGGGACCAAGGGGGACGTGCAGATGTTCGGCAGGAAGGCCGCCAAGGATACGGAGTGGCTGGCGGGGGTGACCTTCTTCGACGGGTTCACCACCGAGGAGCTCGAGCGCGTCGCCGAGCTGGCGCGAGAGGTCGACGCCGAGGTCGGGGCCGAGCTCACCGAGCAGGGGCGGGTGGGCGACGTCTGCTACGTCATCGTCGAGGGCACCGCGGGCGTGTACGTGCGGGGCGAGCACATCGCATCGCTGCACGAGGGCTCGATGGTGGGGGAGATGGCGCTCATCGGCCACCAGCTCCGCAACGCCACGGTCGTCGCCGAGACCCCCATGGTCCTCGCCGCGTTCGACTCCAAGGCGTTCCGCAAGCTCCTCGAGGAGATGCCCAAGGCCAACGAGCGGGTGATGGCCCTGCTCAACGCCCGGATGCGGTCAGGCACCGACTCGGCCTGACGCGCCGGCCCGTCCGACGGGCCGGCTCAGATCCGCAGGTCGGCCTCGGGTCCGGCGACCTCGGCCGGCCGGCCGCACCCCTCCTCGGCCACGAGCCGGCCCATCACCGCGGGATCGGTGGAGCGGGCCCAGACCCGTCGGCCGCCGGGCGTCAAGGTGGCGACCAGGGCGACCTCGGCCTCGCCGCCGCGGTCGTGCATCACCGTGTAGGCCTCCACCGTCACCGGGCCCTCGTGGTCGTCGAGCACCTCGCGGCGCGGCGCGGCATCCACCTCGGCCCGGGGGGCCTCGTGGCGGAACCCGTGGACGGGGGGCTCGGTCGAGTACAGGCCGAAGGCGTGCTTGGAGACGAGCCCGCCGTTGGCCGAGCACAGCCCGATCGAGCCCGGATCGGCCCGCACCACCTCGACAATTGTGGCGATGGCGTGGGTGACGTAGTCGTTCCACGGCCCGCCGGCGAAGGTGAGACCGCCGGTGACGGTGAGCGGGCGCTCGATGTCGAGACCGAGCTCGGCCGCGCCGATCTGCACCGCCGAGGGGAAGCACGAGTACAGGTCGACGTGGGCGACGTCGTCGATCCCGATGCCCGCCAGCTCGAGGACCCGCCGACCGCCGACGCGGATGGCCGGCGAGCGGTGCAGGTCGTGGCGGAGCGAGACGAACGGCTCGACCGTGTCGGTGCCGGCCAGGGGGAAGACCCAGCGGTCGCGGGGCACGCCGAGGGCGTCGGCCCGCTCGGCCGAGGTGAGCAGGATCGCCGCCGCCTGGTCCACCCACGCGTTGGAGTTCATGAGCTTGGTGTACGGGTAGCCGACCATGCGGTTGTCGGGCGCGGGCGTGGCGATCTCCTCCGCGGGGTGGGGGACACGGTCCCAGGCGTGCGGGTTGGCCGCGGCCACCGCGCTGAACCGCGACCACAACCGGGCGATGTGCGCCACGTGGTCGGCCGGGGCCCGGCCCGCCGCCGCCCGCCCGGCCACGTCGAGCAGCGGGTACACCTGCACGGGCAGGCCGATCCCTCGGGCCAGCTCGGCCGGGTGGCTCATCTCGAGGTCGGTGCCGATCACCTCGGCGACCGGCACCGACTCGTCCTGCACGGTCCAGTCGAGCTCCACGCCGGCGGTCCGGGCGGCCCGACGCGACCGTCCGGCCTCGGCCCCGCAGATCAGCACCGCGTCGGCCCGACCGGCGGCGATGTCGAGCGCGGTCCGGCTCAGCAGCGCCTGCGGGCTGTTGCCGCCCATGGTGGTCACCGCGGTCCGGGCGTGGGGCGCGCCGACGGCCGCGGCGACGACGGCGCCGGGGTCGCGGTACCGCCAGGAGATCAGGGCCACCACGCGCACCGAGTCGAGCGCGGCGAGGACGTCGCGCCCGCCGCTGTCGGACGCCGCCCGACGGGCCACCTCGGCCATCATCGCGGCCGGTTCGAGGCTCGGCTCGCCCCGGTCGACGCGCTGGCTGAGCTGCCCCACGCCGATGATGACCGGCGTGCGCGGGTCGACGGACGGGTGCGACATGGGCCCTCCCGGGGGCGGCGCGACGAGCAGCGGGCGGCGGCGATCGTAGGAGCGCGGGGGGTCGTCACTACAATCCGGGCATGACCCGCGTCGCCATCGGCTCAGATCACGCCGGCTTCCGGCTGAAGGAGCACCTGGTGGCCACGCTCACCCGGCTCGGCCACGAGGTGACCGACCTCGGGACCCACTCCGAGGAGGCGGTCGACTACCCGCCCATCTGCGCCGCGGTCGGTCGCGAGGTGGTGGCCGGCCGGGCCGACCGGGGCATCGTGCTCGGCGGCAGCGGCCAGGGCGAGCAGATCGCGGCCAACAAGGTGCGGGGCGTGCGCGCCGCGCTCTGCAACGACCTCTACACGGCCCGGCTGTCGCGCGAGCACAATGACGCGAACGTGCTCGCCATGGGCGGGCGCATCGTCGCCGACGGGCTGGCCGACGAGATCCTGACCCTGTGGCTGTCCACACCGTTCGCGGCCGGTCGCCACCAGCGCCGTGTCGACCAGATCGCCGAGATCGAGGAGTCCTGATGCCCTGGCCGTCCGACACCGACCCCGACCTCGAGGTGCAGGCCCTGCTCGACCGCGAGCTCGAGCGCCAGAACACCACGCTCCAGCTCATCGCCTCGGAGAACTTCACGTCGCCGGCCGTGCTGGCGGCCACCGGCTCGGTCCTCACCAACAAGTACAGCGAGGGCTACCCGGGCAAGCGCTACTACGGCGGCAACGCGGTGATCGACGAGGCCGAGGACCTGGCCCGCGACCGGGTGAAGGCGCTCTTCGGGGCCGAGCACGCCAACGTCCAGCCCCACGCCGGGGCCAACGCCAACCTCGCGGTGTACCTGGCGTTCCTCGAGCACGGCGACACCGTGCTCGGGATGAGCCTCGACCACGGCGGCCACCTCACCCACGGCTCGCCGGTGAACATCAGCGGGCGGTCCTACCGGTTCGTCCCCTACGGCGTCACGCCGTCCGACGAGCGCCTCGACATGGACCAGGTGCGCGACCTGGCCGTCGAGCACCGGCCCCGGCTGATCGTGGCCGGTGCCACCGCCTATGCCCGCGCCATCGACGCCGAGCCGTTCCGCGCCATCGCCGACGAGGTCGGCGCCCGGCTCATGTTCGACGCCGCGCACATCGCCGGGCTCATCGCCGGCGGGGCCCACCCCAACCCGGTCCCGTTCTGCGACGTCGTCACCTTCACCACCCACAAGACGCTCCGCGGCCCGCGCGGCGGCTGCATCCTGTCGCGCGCCGAGCACGCCGCGGCCATCGACAAGGCGGTGTTCCCCGGGTTGCAGGGCGGTCCGCTCGAGCACGCCGTGGCCGCCAAGGCCATCGCGTTCCGCGAGGCGGCCGACCCGTCGTTCCGCGCCTACGCCCACCAGATCGTGGCCAACGCCCGGACCCTCGCCGAGGCCCTCGCCGGTCACGGCTTCCGCCTGGTGTCGGGCGGCACCGACAACCACCTCATGCTGGTCGACCTGCGCCCCTTCGACGCCGAGCTCACCGGCAAGGCGGCCCAGGAGGTTCTCGACCGGGCCGGCATCACCCTCAACCGCAACGCCATCCCCGGCGATCCCCGCTCGCCGTTCGTCACCAGCGGGTTGCGCATCGGCACGCCGGCGGTGACCACCCAGGGGATGGAGCAGGCCGAGATGGCCGAGATCGCCGACCTCATCGCCCGGGCGCTGCGCCACCGCGGCGACGACGCCGAGCTGGCGGCCGTCCGCGACGAGGTCGCCACCCTCTGCGCCAAGTTCACGCCGTACTCCTGAGCGGCGGGCGCCGACCGTGAACGACCTCGGCGCGCACCTCGCGGTGCTCGTCACGGCCACGGTCACCACCTTCCTCGTCACCGCCGCGTTCCGGCGGTTCGCGGTGCGGGCCCGCCTCGTCGTCGCCCCCGACGACCGCAAGGTGCACGAGACCCCCACCGCCACCCTCGGCGGGGTGGGCATGCTCGCCGGGCTGCTCGCCGCGCTGGCCGTGGCCTCCCAGCTGGGCCCGTTCACCGAGGTGTTCGCGGCGAGCACCGAGCCGCTCGGTGTGGTGCTCGCGGCCCTCGTGATCCACACGGTGGGCGCGGCCGACGAGGTGACCAAGTCGATGCGCCGGTCGGCCAGGCGGCGCGACGGCCTGTCGCCGCCCGCCAAGATGGCCGGGATGGTGCTCGCCGGGAGCATCCTGTCGATCGCCGGCGTCACGATCCTGCACTTCCGCATCCCCTTCGGCGACCAGCTCGGCCTCGGCGACCTCGTGGTCCTGTCGCCCGACCTGTCGGCGCTGCTCACCGTGGTGTGGGTGCTCGGGATGGCCAACGCCATCAACTTCATCGACGGCCTCGACGGCCTCGCCGCGGGCATCGTGGCCATCGCCTCCGGCGCCTTCTTCCTCTACGCCGACCTCCTCGCCGACCGCGGGCTCATCGGACCCGAGAACATGGGTCCGCTCCTCGCGGTGATCACGCTCGGCATCTGCCTCGGGTTCCTGCCCCACAACGTCCACCCGGCGCGGATCTTCATGGGCGACAACGGGGCGCTCCTCCTCGGGCTGCTCCTGGCCGCGGCCACGATCTCGGTCGGGGGCCGCACCGACGATCCCTTCAGCGGCCAGACCTTCTTCTTCTTCGCCCCGCTGGTGATCCCGCTCGTGATCCTGGGCGTCCCCATCGTCGACACCGCGGTGTCGATCGTGCGGCGGGCGGCCAAGCGGTCGAGCCCGGCCACCGCCGACAAGAACCACCTGCACCATCGGCTCATGCGGCTCGGCCACGGCCAGTGGCGCAGCGTGATCATCCTCTGGACGTGGACCGCGCTGCTCTCGGCGTTCGTGCTCTACCCGGCCTACACCGGCGAGGGCGACGCGCTGGTGCCCCTCGGCGTGGCCGCGCTGGCCCTGGTGCTGTTCACGCTGTTCCACCCCGGCGTGCGCCGGGCCCGCGCCGGCGCCGACGACTGACCGCAGTCCAGGGGGCCGGCGCGACCGGGGTTGGGTACAGTCCGGGCCGGGGTCCGGCCCCGCGCCGCGAACTTGCGTGTCCCTGACCGGCTCCCTACATTGCGCAAACGTTCACAAGCGCGGCCGATCCGGCGGCGCGCTCACCGAGGACCGTGATGGATCAGACCCAGCGGCGCGAGATCCCGAACAACTACGGAGACGGGCTGTCGATCGCCTTCGAGCTCGTCCTCACGCCCGCCGTGTTCGGCGTCCTCGGCTGGCTCGCCGACCGGGCCCTCGGGACCACGCCGCTGTTCACCATCGTGTTGAGCCTCACCGCCCTGGCCGTGGTCACCGGGCTCACCATCTGGCGGTACGAGCACGAGATGCGCCGGTCCGAGACCGCCCGCCGCGCCGCGGTGGCCGAGCGCCGACACCGGCCGGCCCGCTGGGAGCGGGCCGAGGCCGCGCTGGCCGCCGAGGCCGCCGCCCTCGACGCCCAGCTGCCCGGCGGCGACCGCACCCGGCCGGCGCACCCGTGAGCCTCATGCTCACCCGCTTCGACGACTCGGCCCCCGAGCAGGAGATCGCGCTCGACCTGGCCAAGCGCGGGGTGTGGGTGGCGCCGGTGCTCGTCGCGGTCGGTGGCGCCATCTGGGGTGTCGACGGTGCGCTCTCGGCCGCCTTCGCGGTGGGCCTCGTCATCGCCAACTTCCTGCTCTCGGCGGCCATGCTCGCGTGGGCCGGACGGATCTCGGTCGGGTTCGTGCTGGGCGCGGCCATGTTCGGCTACCTGTTCCGGCTCGGCCTCATCACCGTCGCGGTCCTGCTCGTGAAGGACCTGGCGTGGGTGGAGCTCGTGCCGCTCGGCCTCACCCTCATCGTCACCCACCTGGGTCTCCTGCTCTGGGAGACCAAGTACGTCTCGGCCTCGCTCGCCCACCCCGGGCTCAAGCCCGGCGCGGCCCCGACCCTGTCCACCAAGGAGTGACCACGACCGTGTTCGCCCTCGCCTTCCCGCCGATCAGCCATCTGTTCGAGTGGCCCGACATCGTCTTCAACGACACCGCGTTCGCGGTCAACAAGGTCACGCTCATCAACATCGGCGTGACGATCGTGGTGCTCGCCTTTTTGTTGATCGCCGGCCGCAAGCGGGCGCTGGTGCCCACCGGGGCGCAGAACGTGGCCGAGAGCACGGTCGACTTCGTGAAGAACGGCATCGTCATGCAGACGATGGGCCCTTCGGGCCTGGCCTGGACCCCGTTCTTCACGCTGCTGTTCCTGTTCATCTTCTTGAACAACATCGTGAAGGTGATCCCGCCGGTCATCCTGCCCGCGACGGGCCGCATGGCCACCCCGATGTTCCTCGCCCTGCTGATCTTCGTGATCTTCAACTACCAGGGCGTCAAGCACCAGGGCCTCGGCGGCTACCTCAAGAGCTCGCTGTTCCCGCCCGGGCTGCCCAAGGCGCTCTACCTGCTCGTGACCCCGATCGAGTTCATCTCGGTGTTCTTCATCCGGCCCTTCTCCCACGCCGTGCGACTCTTCGCCAACATGATGGCCGGGCACATCCTCATCGCGACCTTCGCCGTCCTCTCGGCGTCGCTGTGGGTCCAGGCGTGGTACGCCGTCTTCCTCCCGCTGCCGTTCGCCATGCTCATCGGCGTCGTCCTCTTCGAGACGCTCGCCTCGTTCCTGCAGGCCTACATCTTCGTGATGCTGGCCGCCGTCTACATCGGTGGCGCCCAGCACCCCGAACACTGAGCCCCACCCGCTCGTCCCCGAGCGGTCCACCCATCTCCGTACCCCGCAGCACCCCGACACCCAGGAGACCAACACCATCATGTTGTCCGTTCTCGCTCAGGCAGTCCCCGAGGGCATCAGCGGCACCGACTTCATCGCCGCCAACGCGGTCCTCTACGCCGGCGTCGCGTACGGCCTGGCCGCGATCGGCCCGGGCATCGGCATCGGCTACCTCGTGGGCCAGGCGGTCCAGGCCATGGCCCGCCAGCCCGAGGCCGCCGGCATGGTCCGCACCACGATGTTCCTCGGCATCGCGTTCGCCGAGGCGCTCGCCCTCATCGGCTTCGTGGTCTTCATCCTCCTCAAGTTCGCCTAGGAGCTGACGTGCGCATCAGAACCGCCTTCATCGGCGCGCTCCTCGCGGTCGTGGTGAGCCTCGGGCTCGCCACCCCCGCCGGCGCGGCCGAATCCATCGGCTCGTGCGTGCTCGAGGTGGGCATCGAGGGCGCCGAGCGCATCGAGGCCGGCGAGCCCGAGAGCGAGGTCCTCGACGACCTCGAGAGCGCCGCCGAGCGGTGCATCGAGGCGCCGAACCCGATCCTGCCCGAGCTCAACGAGCTCATCTGGGTGACCCTCGCCTTCGGCATCCTCGCCGTGCTCGGCCTCAAGTTCGCCTACCCGGCCGTGGCCGGCGCGATGGACGCCCGCACCGAGCGGATCCGCTCCGACCTCGAGGCCGCCGAGCAGGCCAAGCTCACCGCCGAGGCCGAGGCCGAGGAGTACCGCGCGTCGCTGGCCGACTCGCAGGGCGAGGCCACGCGCATCGTCGACGAGGCCCGGGCCGCGGCCGAGGCCCTGCGGGCCGAGCGCGCCGCGACGGCCGAGGCCGAGGCGGCCGAGATCCGGTCGCGGGCGCTCACCGAGGCCGAGGCGATCAAGGCCCAGGCCCTCGCCGACCTGCGTTCGGAGGTCGCCTCGCTCGCCGTGGGGGCCGCCGAGCAGGTCGTCCAGCGCAACCTCGACGCCGACGCCCAGGCCGAGCTCATCGAGAACTACATCAACCAGGTCGGGTCCGGGCGCTGAGCCCCCGCCCGGTGCGACCGTCCACGGGAGGACACTGATGGCCGAGGAACGTGTGGCGAGCTACGCCGACGCCCTCTTCAGCGTGACCCGATCCGAGCCCGAGCGGCACCGGATCGAGCACGAGCTGTTCCAGCTCGCACGCGCCCTCGAGGGCAACGAGGAGCTGCGCACCTCGCTCGCGGATCCCAACATCCCGCTGCCGCGGCGCCTGCAGGTGGTCGACGAGCTCCTGGGCTCGGGCGGGCACCCGGTCACCGTCGGGTGCGTCTCGCTGATCGTCGCCGGCGAGCTCGGCGGTCGCCTCCCCGCGGTGGTCGACGCGCTCGTCGACCACAGCGCCCGCTCCGCCGGGCGCGAGGTGGCGATCGTCCGCAGCGCCATCGAGCTCACCGCCGACCAGCAGCAGCGCCTGGCCGCCGCGCTCGCGACCTCCCTCGGTCGCGAGGTCGACGTGCGCGTGGTGCTCGACCCCGCCGTGCTCGGCGGCATCGTCACCGAAGTCGGCGACACCGTCATCGACGGCACCGTCCGTCACCGTCTCAACCAGCTGCGCGACGCCTTCTAGCCCCGGAGATCCGCGAGAACACCATGGCAGACCTCACCCTCTCCACCGCCGACATCACGGCGGCCCTCCGCAAGAGCCTCGAGGGCTTCACGCCCCAGCTCGAGACCGCCCAGGTCGGGCGCATCATCGAGGTCGGCGACGGCATCGCCCGCGTGTCGGGCCTCCCCGGCGCGGCGGTGAACGAGCTCCTGCAGTTCGAGACCGGCTCGGTCGGCCTCGCCCTCAACCTCGACGAGGAGTCGATCGGCGCCGTGGTGCTCGGCGAGGTCGACGAGATCGAGGAGGGCCAGATGGTGCGCGCCACCGGCGACATCCTCTCGGTCCCCGTGGGCGACGGCCTCCTCGGCCGGGTGGTCAACGCCCTCGGCGAGCCCATCGACGGCAAGGGGCCGCTCACCAACACCACCACCCGCCGCATGGAGGTCCAGGCGCCCGGGATCATGGGCCGCAAGCCCGTGCACGAGCCGCTCCAGACCGGCATCAAGGCCATCGACGCCATGATCCCGATCGGCCGGGGCCAGCGGGAGCTGATCATCGGCGACCGCAAGACGGGCAAGACCTCGATCGCGGTCGACACGATCATCAACCAGAAGGGCCTGGGCGTGAACTGCGTCTACGTGGCCATCGGGCAGAAGGC
>Ga0114946_10002064_pt1 | contig 13785 bp, 7 predicted proteins | sample WalLakDeSediment_FD_88676 | JGI IMG/M metagenome (GOLD analysis project Ga0114946, IMG submission 88676) | Lake sediment microbial communities from Walker lake, Nevada to study Microbial Dark Matter (Phase II) - Walker Lake 11/02/13 Deep Sediment | ecosystem: Environmental > Aquatic > Freshwater...
AAACCGCCGAACAAACCTTCCGCCGCCTTGCCCAATCGCTGGTCGGCACTTTGTTCCTGAACGACCTGGGCCAGTCCGTCGCCGCCGCCAGCCGCGCCCTGTTCCGGCACGATGCCTTCTTCCTCGAACTCCTGAACCCCGAATCTGGGGAGCGCACCCCGGTCTATGCCGAGGATACCCGACCTGGAACTGACACCCCGGAAGAAGTGGAAGGACCCAGCCCCAAGCTTACCCCTGGGCACCTGTCCCGGCTCCAGCATGGGCACACCCTGATCCTCAACCGTTCACTCGATACCGAGGAAGCCGGGGTTGGCCCCTGGGGTTTCCCGGGACGTCGAACCAACTCGATCCTCCTCGGCCCCGTCGTTAGCGGCGGGCGCTGCATCGAACTGATCTCGCTCCAAAGCTACACCGTCAACCGTTACCAAAGCCGCGATGCGGATCTGCTGCAAACCCTTGCCAACCAGTGTGCTGCCACCCTCGTCCGCGTTCAGGCAGAGGAACAACTGCGCCTCCTCAACGCCGAACTCGAACGCAAAATCCGCGACCGCACCAACGAACTCCAGCGCGCCGTCAACTTAATGGCGGGCCGCGAAGTCCGAATGGTCGAGCTCAAACAGGAAATCCGGGAGTTGCGCGAGGAACTCCAACGCGCCCGTGCCACCCCTGCCCCTCCCTCACCATCCAACCCAGACCAGCCTCCGTCGCCTTCCTCCTGATCCCCCTGGCCGTGCGGTTGCGGCGCGTCGGCTCACCAGCACATCACCCTCAGACAAAACACCTAAGACCCTGCACGCCCCGGCATGAGACCTAGCCCTTTCCCGCTCGTCTACGAAGTCAATACCCGTTGCTGGATGCGTCGGCTCAGCCAGCAGTCCGACGGTCCGGTCACCCTCGCCTCAGTCCCCGACGAAGTCGTTGGTCAATGGGCTGACCTCGGCTTCACCCATATCTGGCTAATGGGCGTGTGGTCCAGCGGACCCCGCGGCCGCCAGCACGCCCTCCAGTCCCCCCACCTCCGCGAACAACTCTCCCGATCCTGCCCCGACTGGCGTCCTGCCGATGTCACCGGCTCGCCCTATGCCCCCAGTGGCTATCGCGTGCCCAGCGCCCTCGGCGGCGATTCCGGCTTGGTCCAGTTCCGGCGGCAACTCCAGACCCACGGTCTGGCCTTGCTCCTGGATTTCATCCCCAATCACGTCGGCCTCGACCATTCCTGGCTCAAGCAACATCCCGAATACTTCGTCCATTCGCTCCAGCCGCAGCCCGACACGTTCGAGGTCTCCACCCCGCAGGGACCGCTCTGGATCGCCCACGGCAAAGACCCGAATTTCCCTGCCTGGACTGACACCGCGCAACTGGATTTCCGGCGGCTGGAAACCCAACGCGCGGTGGCCCGTGCCCTGGAATCCATCGCCAAACGCTGTGATGGCGTCCGTTGCGACATGGCCATGTTGCTGCTGCAGCAGGTCTTCGCCTCCCACTGGCAGGCCTTCCCAACCAGCCAACCCCCGGCCCAAGGCGAGTTCTGGTACAACCTCATCCAACAAACCCGCCGTCATCACCCGGACTTTCTGTTTCTCGCCGAAGCCTATTGGGGACTGGAAGAACGTCTGCTGAAGCTCGGCTTCGATTTCAGCTACGACAAGAAACTCTACGATTACCTGGCCGCCTCCCAGGCCAGCCGTGTCCGTGCCCACCTCTCGGGCGTCAGCCCAGCGTTTCTGGCTGGCACCGCGCACTTCCTCGAGAATCATGACGAACCGCGCATTGCCAGCCTCCTTGGACTCCCGGAACACCGTGCCGCCGCCCTCACCATTCTCGGGTTGCCCGGGCTCAGACTCCTCCATAATGGCCAACTGACCGGCGCCCGCCGTCACCAGCCCGTCCAGGCTTGTTGCCCGTCCCCTGAACCTCCGGACCCGGAGATCGCCAGTTTATACACTGGGCTGCTGCGCGCCCTGAAGCGGACCGCCGTTGGGCGGGGATCCCCGCACCTGCTGGTCACGCACCCCGCTTGGCCCGCCAACCCGTCGCACGAGAACCTCCTCGTCGTCCAATGGCAGTCCCAGAAAGAGGACTTCGATCTCGTCGTCGTCAACCTCGCCCCCCACCCATCTCAGGCCTACCTCATCCTGACAGTGCCCGACCTTGCCGAACGCAACTGGCGCATGACCGATCTGCTGGGCGCCGAGGAATACCAGCGTTACGGCGATGACCTCGCCCAACAGGGTTTGTATTTGGACGTGGCACCCTACGCCGCCCAACTCTTTCACTTCTCTCCCCTCTCCTGAGCCTGGGACCCAACGGTCTGCCCGCCCCCATGTTCGAGCTCGTCGCGCCTTACCAACCCGCCGGGGACCAACCCCAAGCCATCGCCCGGCTCGCCGAAGGCCTCCGCCAGGGCGCCAAACACCAAGTGCTACTCGGGGTCACCGGCTCCGGCAAGACCTTCACCATCGCCAACGTGATTCGTGAGGTCGCCCGGCCCGCCCTCGTTATATCCCACAACAAAACGCTGGCCGCCCAGCTCTACGCGGAATTCAAAAGCTTTTTCCCCGGTAGCGCCGTGGAGTATTTCGTCAGTTACTTTGACTACTACCAGCCGGAAGCCTATATCCCCCGAACCGACACCTTCATCGAAAAGGATTCCAGCATCAACGAGGAGATCGAACGACTGCGGCTGTCCACCATGAGCTCGCTGATCGGCCGACGCGATGTGATTGTTGTCGCCAGCGTCTCCTGCATCTACGGCATCGGCAGCCGCGAGGATTATGAGGCCCTCATTGTTCCCCTCCGCGTGAACCAGGAACTCACCCGGGACCAACTCCTCCAGAAACTCGTCGACCTCCAATACACCCGCAACGACCTCGACTTCAGCCGCGGCACGTTCCGCGTCCGCGGTGATACGATCGAGATCTTCCCCGCCCACGCCGAGGAAGCCCTGCGCATTGAGTTCTTCGGCGATCGCATCGACCGCCTCACCCGCTTTGAACCGCTCACCGGGCACCGACTCGAATCGCCCACGTTCCATGTCATCTACCCCGGCAAACAGTTCGTCACGCCCATGGACAACATCCAGCGCGCGGTGCGTACCATCCGGCAGGAACTCACCGAGCGGATCGAATGGTTCGAGCAACGCGGCAAACTCCTCGAGGCCCAGCGCATCAAGCTGCGCACCGAATACGACCTCGAAACCCTCCTCGAGATGGGCTTCTGCTCCGGGATCGAAAACTATTCGCGACACCTGGCCGGGCGCCCGCCCGGTTCCCGGCCCTGCACCCTGCTCGATTTTCTGCCCCCGGACTATGTTCTCGTCATCGACGAGTCGCACGCCACCCTCCCCCAGATTGGTGGCATGCACGCTGGCGACCTCGCCCGCAAGTCCGTCCTGGTCGAGCACGGGTTCCGCCTCCCCAGCGCCCTCGACAACCGGCCGCTGAACTTTGACGAATTCCAGGCCCTGCATGCCCAGGCCATCTACGTCAGCGCCACCCCGGCCGAACGCGAAATCACCTGGGCCAACGGTCGCATCGTCGAGTTGGTCGTCCGCCCCACCGGCCTCGTCGATCCCCCGGTCTCCGTCCGCCCACTGCAAGGTCAGATTGATGACCTCATCGAAGCCATACGCCTACGCGCCGAAAAACGCGAACGCGTCCTGGTCACCACCCTCACCAAGCGGACCGCCGAGGAACTGACCGATTACCTGCGCCAGATCGGGGTCAATGTCCGGTATCTCCACAGCGAAATCGACGCCATCGAACGCGTCGAAATCCTGCGCGCCCTGCGCCGGGGCGAGTTCGATGTCCTCGTGGGCATCAACCTCCTCCGCGAAGGCCTCGACCTCCCCGAAGTCAGCTTGGTCGCCATTCTCGATGCCGACAAGGAAGGCTACCTGCGCAGCGCCACCAGCCTCATCCAAACCGCCGGCCGCGCCGCCCGCCACCTCCACGGCGAGGTCATCCTCTACGCCGATGTCCTCACTCAAAGCATTAAGAAATTCCTCGCTACCTCCGAATATCGCCGCCAGAAACAACTCGATTACAACCGCATCCACGGAATCACACCACGCAGCGTCACCCGCGCCGTCGAAAACAGCCTCGCCCAACGCCATGCCAATTCCCAGCAAGCCGAGCACATCCTCCGCGATGCCCAGACCGACTTCGACCTGACGGAGACCCTCCGGGAACTCGAAGCCGAGATGCTGGAAGCCGCCCACAACCTCCAATTTGAAAGGGCCGCACTGCTCCGCGACCAGATCCGTGAACTCAAACGCGGCGCCACCCCCAACACTCCTGAACCCACCCCGCCAACACCAGTGACCTATCCCCCACCCAAGCCCAAGCGGCGCGCAACCTCCCCCCGCAAAAACCGTTCCTAGCCAGCCCTCGCAGCCGCCGCGCTCAGTTCCAGGAAAAATCCTCAGGACCTTCCGCCAACAAACGCTCCTGCCAGCCCTTCCGCGCCAGAATCCGTTTCCACAACCATTCTGTCTCCGTATGAAACACCAGTTCCACCGAGGCCGGATGCGTCAACCATGCCTTGCGCCGCATTTCCGACTCCAACTGCCCGGGACTCCAGCCTGAGTACCCCGCAAAAACCCGCACCTTGCGCGTCGATGAGAATCCCTCCGCCAGCTCCACCAAGGAATCCAGCGAATGGCCAAGAGCCACACACGGCATCACATTGGGCTCCGCCAACCCAGGTTCCGTGTGCAAATAACTGAACGCCGACGGTTGCACTGGACCACCCAGGTAAACCGGTTCCTCCTTCAAAACCTCAGGCAGATCCGCCACCACCAATTCCCCGAGCTTGCCCCCGGCCGGGCGGTTCAACACCAACCCAAAGGCGCCCTCCGCGTCATGGTGACAGATCAACACCACCGTCCGCTGAAAGAACGAACCGCCCAGCGTCCCCCCGTCCAGCAGGAGTTGACCGCGCAATGACTTGAAACCGCCGCCCATATTCAGTCGAAACTTGCTACAGTCTTGCGCGAAACTCAATCGCGATTAAGCTCGCCCTATGAAAAATGCCGTTCTCCTCGTCGCTCTCTTGCTGGCCCTCAGCTTCGCCACGGGCTGCAAGTCCACCGACACAGGTAACCGCGAGTTCATCCCTGGCAAAGGCTGGGTTCCCGCCTGACCTCCGGGGAGGTGAGAACCCGCCAAATCCTGACGTTCGGGAATCGCACGCCGACCACCGAACACCACGATCAGGGTTCGCGAGCAGGGATTCTCTCCCAAGGCGCTTACTTCGAACCGGAGCCGCCGCCCAAGCGCAGCACCTGGCGCTCCTCCGATCCCTGGACCTGCACCACCGCCCAATCGTCACCCAGCTCCAGACACCTCAACCGGACGACGTTGGTGCCCACATGCGCCCGCCCTTCTTCTCCCGCCGCCAGGGTCACGTTGTTGATTAAGGCCAACCGACGGTTCCCGGCCCCCAAAAGACTGCGCAGCACCAACTCATCCGGACCTCGGACCGGAGCCGGGCCCGGTGGGATCACCTGCTCCGGCTCGCGGCGCACCGGCTTCAACCGCTCGTCCAATCGGCGTACCCGGTCCGTATCGCCGGCCACCAGCCGGTCATCCGCCCCGAACCGAACCCATTCCAGAATCCGGAACATATCGTAGACGCGGTCCACCTCGAGAAACACCTCGAGTTGGCCCTGAGACAGATCGGCCGCTCGCAGGCGATCGGCCTCTGTGCGCTGACCCAACGACTCGAGGGTGTGCCAGGCGATCCACTCGCAAAAGCCTTCCACCGTGCTGCTCGTCAGCCGCCGTTCGGTCGGCACCTGTTCGAGCAGCCAGGCATGGGCCACCCCATGCGCCGCCGCCGAAAGCAGCCAAGCCTCGGGCAGACCGTTGACCAGCACCACCGTATACCGCGTCGAACCATCCGGTTCTTCCCGCACGGTGAAACGCATCGCCGGATGTCGGCACCGCGCCGGGCCCTCCGCCAGGGCATGCGACCGTTGCGTCACGTCCTCCACCTCCCAGTCGATCTGTGCGCCCGGCAGCGTCATGAACCGCGCCAAGGGCCGCTGCATCCGAAACACCAGATCCCGGCTCAGACGCCGGATCTGCTCGCCATCAAACACCGCTCGCCCCGCATCCCGGGCACAGTAATGCCGCCCGTCGCTCAACGTCCGGCGATTCTCACGCGTCGGTAGCGCACACAAAAAACATAACTCCGGCCGCGCGGCGCACCGGGCGCATACCTCCCGTTCGGTTAGCTCCACCTGATCAATCGCCCGGAAAGAAAGCTCTCCCTCTTCCAGGAAACGGAGACAGACCGTGCACGCCCCCGGTGGCCATTCCGTCGCCATGACCGCCACCGACAGCAGCATCAACCACCCGCCTGCCCACCTATTCATCAGCCGCGTCTTATCCCATCCATGCCGCTTTGTCAGCACCTAACCCACCGCCGCGATCAGCCGCCCACCAACTCCGCCGCCGCCGCTGCCATCGCCGGCCCCGTTAACCCGTGCTTCTCATACAAATGCTCCGCCAGATAGGCCGATTGGCCAAATTCACCCGCGATCCCCAGGCTCCGAATCCGATGGCGAATGCCGGCGGCGCACAGAGCATGGGAAAGCTGAGCCCCCATGCCGCCCACCACCTGGTGGTCTTCAATGGTCACCAATCGTCCCTGGCACGCCTCCACCAGCGGTCCCAGGGTCGCCAGATCCACCCGGTTCACAAACGGGTTGTTCACCACTGCCGCCCGGATCCCCCTCGCCAACAGCAGCTGCCCCGCCTCAATCGCCTTGCCCAACAACGGCCCGCATCCCACCAACACCAAGTCTTGGCCCGGCGCCAATACCTGAGCCTTGCCCCACTCGAAAACCGCGTTGTCGACCCAGTTCACCGGGTAATTCTCGCGCCCCACAAAAAACACCACCGACTCGCCGTCCCGCCCCGCGCGCCGATCCTCCGCCTGGAGCCGGATCGCCTGCCCCATGAAGGCCTCCGCCTCCGCTGCGCAACTAGGCGCGACCACGACGGTGTGTGGAATACTCGAGACCGCCGCAAAGTAGGTCGTGGCCTGGTGGCTGGCGCCGTCCGCCGCATCCTGAAAACCCACGTGCGAAAAAACCGCGATCACCGGTGCTTGCGACAAAGCCGCCATGGTCAGCGGCAGATTGCCTTTGGTCACCCCAAATTGGCCGAAAGTATCGACGATGGGCAGCAAACCTGCCTTGGCGAACCCGGCGCCGACGCTGACCATGTTGGCCTCCGCCACCCCAACCTCCAGCCAGCGGTCAGGAAATGACTTCTGAAACGCGGACATCCCGGTCGAACCCTGCACATCTGAGGATATCGAGTAGACCGGATACCCATCCGCCGCCGCCTGAATCGCCCCCTTCGCCAACCCGGACTGGATCTTGTCCGTCTTGACCGCCGGCGATCCGCCGCCTGCCGCAGCTGACTTGGCCGCCGCACGCGCCTCCCACTCCGTTCGCAACGCCTGGCCCCAGCTCAATAAGACCTCCGGAACCGGATCCGACCCATAAATCTCCCGAAGCCAGTCCACGATCTTCTCCGCGTCCTTGAGCGGAAACCCGTGGCCTCCAGCGCTATTCGTCATGGCCGACTGAATTCCGTAGCCCTTGATGGTCTTCACCCAGAGGCACACCGGCCGAGTCAGGTCAGCCCGCGCTTCCGCCACCGCTTGATCCACCGCCCGATAGACCGCCTCCAGATTATGGCCGTCGGGAACCTGGATCACCCGCCATCCCAGATCGTCCAGCGCCTCGAACGTCGGCTGCATCGAAAACGCATCGCCGGTGATCCGACCCGATAGCTTGGTGTCGTTGTCCGAGAGCACCAGCACAAAGGGGTTCAACCGGTCCTTGGCCGCCAAACCGGGAATCGCGGCAAACGCTTCCTTGGCCTCCCCTTCCATGGACGCCCCATCCGACATCACCAGCACCGTAACCCGGTCACGTCCCACTGCGCGATCGGCCAGCGCCAGCCCCTGGGCCTGTCCCGCAGCCGAACTCAGCGGCCCATTGCTCAGCAAGACACCCTCCGGATTCAGATGCGATTCCCCGTGCCCAGTCAGCTTGCTGCTCAGGCTCCGGAATCCTTTGAGATCCTCGAACGTCAATCCATCAAAACCGTAGTTGGCGCGCAGCGCGTAGATACCGTTCTCGGCATGACCCGCGTCATTCACGTAATGAAAGGCCTCGTGCCAGGGCCGGTCTTTCACCGCAAACATCAGCCCGTGCACGGCGGCGTTGATCTCGGCAAACGCCGCCGGACCACCCCAGTGACAAGCCGCACCCCCCACTACCGCATGCACATTCATCAGCGCCACCAACGCCCGCGTCGCCCGCGGATCCGCCAGCACCGTCTCCCGTCCCGTGGCATCCCGCACCCGCACCGCCAAACGCGGTTCGCCCAACGGCGTCGGCGCCAGGCGCGATCTCAATTCCAAGGGATGCAGCGGCGGGCCCGCCACCTTTTCCACCGTTGTGTTGTCAGCTCCCATGTCTCCTCTCGTAGCTTTGTCACGCGCGACCCAGGCAAAACCACCGCCGCGTTTCCCACTCCAAATCCGCGTCCAGGCGCAAGCGCCGGGCTCAGGGTCAGATGGTACGCGAGGCGGGGTTCGAACCCACAACCTTCGGCTCCGGAGGCCGACGCTCTATCCAGTTGAGCTACTCGCGCACGCCAAGCGCATTTGACTGCGCTTTGCCGGCCCGACGCAAGACCGTTTTTCCGATCCCGCTGAATCACGCAGGACCCGGCGTCCCGGCTGAGCCGTGTGGTTTGGGCCCGCTTACGGCCCCAAGACCCATTCCACCCCGCAACTCGCCGAGGCCTCGTGATGCGGATGCAGCGTGAGGCCATTCGCCTTGGTGGTGCTCTTGCCTTGACCAAAGGTTAAAGGGGGGCCGGTGTCGTTGTTGAACCGGAACACGGCGCCAAACCTGCCCCCCAGCCGCGGCTCCCATTCGGTCATCGCTGACCAGGGAATCGCCACCTCGTAGGTCAACAGCGATCCCGCCCGGACCACGACGGCTTCAGCCTCCGCAACCGGGCCCTGATCCAGCCGGGCCTGAACCCGCCGGGGTGCACCATGGGAACGGGGAATGCCCGGCGCCAGCAACCGCCAAACCTCCGGTTCACCGTCCTCACAGAGGTAGACGCAAAACTCGTAGTCCGTGTCGGACGTCACCTGAAACCCCGGCGCAACCCTGGCGGCGCCCGGATCCAGCCGGTGATGCTCGTAACCCGGAAGGAGATCCAGCCCGAACTGCAGCGTGTCCCCCACCTGGGGCTGATCCGGCCACGGCAGTTTCCGATACACATGCGCCGCCGAGGCGAAGGTCGCCGCCGGATCCCTTCGTTTGGCCCGGAAATAGGCCTGCGCTGCCCCGCTGACCACCGCCGCGTGCGCGTCCGAGTCGGCCATCAACAGTGCCTGCAAGGCCGGCCACTCCACGGCTTTCGCCGCGACCTCCCCCCATCGACCGGGATCGTCCGGCAGCCGCTCCAACAGCCGCTCAAAAGGCCGCAATCGCTCACAAACCGCGTCGTCCCGCGCTCCACGGAAGTACTGATCCTCGTCGCGCGTTGCCATCCGTTGCTTAAGCGGGCCAGGAGTCGGATCTTGAACCCGCGCGGCCACATACAGATGGCGATCGTCCCACGCCATCCGGTATTCCCCCAGGAAATCGTTGGTGCGCTGCCGCCGAAGCTCGTCGAACGACAAACCCAAATCGGCAGGTGCCGCTTCGAACCCGTACAACAACACCGGCGGGATCGCCTTCCACTCGTCCAGACTCCCGTCCACCACGATTCGCGCCCGGCGCACCACCACATCATGGAGCACCTCTTCCCAGGTTGCCGTCCCCGCCGAAGACTCGAACTCGACGACCATCCGATAGGCGTTGGCCGGGGTCGGCTCCGAGCTGACAATCCCAAACTGGAAGTCGCGCGTTTCACCCCGGCCCAACCGCACCCGTCGTTCATCCGGAGCCAACCGCATCCCGCGAGGCGGCGTTACCTTCAATTGCCCCTCGATCTCGCGGTTGAGCAGGTTGTGCAGCGTCACACGAAGTTGCGTCCCCAGGTCCCCCGGCGGCGCCAGGAAATCACGCGCCAGAATCTCCACCGGACGGAACCCCTCCAACCGCGCGGCGCCCAGTCCGCGGCGCAAACCCGCCTCGCCGGCATGGGGTGACCGCACGTAGTGCGGTGGCGCATCGCCCGGGATCCGAATGCTCGCCTCGCCCAGGAACACCGGGTTGCCCATCGCATCGTAAAACTCCAGTAGTCCCTCCGGGTTGTCGATGAGGATCGTCCCCGGCGGATCGCCGGCCAGTTGTTTCCAGGGCAACCCCTCCACCCCCGAACGCCCCAACGGGAGCAAACTGCCGATCAACACCACCACCGCATCCTCCCGCTCCCCAAACTGAAAAGCCCACGGCAGATGCTGCGGAAAGAGCAACCCCCGAAATCGGCGTCCCTTCAAGAAACCGTTCAGCGCTGCCGTCGCACCCGCAACCGGAGTGGGCATCTGAAATCCCATCGGCGCACCCGGAACCGTAAAGGCCAGCATACTGGCATGCCACAGCCCCACTCGCCCATGTCCGCAGGCCAGCCATTGCACCGCCGCTTGGCCCACCAGGACTTCGTTGGCGCCCACCCAAACCTCGCTGTCCAGACTCTCCTTTCCCCAATACCGGGCCGCCAGCGGTCCATACCCAATCTCCGGCGGCAGATAGTGATCGGTGAAAACATCAACCCAGCGCAAATGCTCCCGCGGATCATCGCCGCCAGCCAGCTTCAATTCCGTGTTCAAAATCGATCCCGCCGCCGCGGTCCGAATCCGCGGATCAACCCTGCGCGCGTTGCGGGCCATCTGCTCAAGCAAGGCTCGGTACTGACGGGCATCGCTCTGCCAACCGCTCGTTGAAAAACCTTCCCAGGGCTGATGCCAATGTTCCAGCGCCCATAGCGCCCCTTTACCACCCCGCCAGTAGCGCTGGCAAAACTCATATACGTAACGCCCAAACGCCGCGTGGAACCTCGGATCACATGTCTGGTCCGGATGCTCGCGCACCACTGCCGGGGTCGGTTCCCCAAAGGGCAACGACCAAGGCGGATGCCCGCTCAGACTAACCAATGCCTTCAGCCCCGCTGCGGCCAGGCTTTCCATGACGCGATCATACCCACTCCAGTCGTAACGCCCGGGCGCCGGCTCGTTCCAGGCAAACCGCAAACGAACCACCTCCACCCCCATCCGCGCCAGCGCCTCCGCCCGCTCACGCACCAACGCCGGCTCCAGCCAGTCCCCCGTAATATACTCGCCGTCCCCTAGGATCGGCGCCCAGCCGCCCCGCGCCTCGCTCGGGGGCGGAACCCGGGCCACGGTGCTCAGAAACCGCCGCGTTCCCCCATCCGGTGTGACCGTGATCGCATAGGTCCCAAAGCGGGCGGGCACCGGCACCGCCTCCAAAACCACCCACCGCGTCTCTTCAGCCCCACCCTCCACTGCATAGTCCTTGCGACCGCGCACCCCCAAACTTTCAATCGCCGGCAGCGGAGCCGTCCCCAGCTGGTTCATCCGCGGTAACCACCGGTTTTCGCGGCTCGCAATCTCTATGACCTCTACCGCCAACGTCCTGATCACCCCAGCCTCCGGCGTGATTCGAACGGTCAAATCCACTGATTCCCACGAAAAATACAGGTTCCCCGGCCGGTTGGCCCGGGCCCAATGCAGATCCGGCCCCGGTGCGGCACAGGCCAGAACCTCGAAATGCTCCGGTTGCAGCCACGTGGAACCTGCCGAAACCGTGTCCTCCCCTGCCATCCCCAGCGTCCACGCCCCCAAACCAACCAGCAGTGCCCCGCGACGCCAATGCGTCCGGGCATTCCCGGCAGCTCCAATTCGCCTCGATTCCATCCCGTCCGCCCCGTCTGCCTTCGCATCGGCACACCCGCGCCCCGGCTTGAGGCCAATCCAGCTTCAGCACCACGGCCGGCCTCAGCACTCCTGTATCCAGATCCACATCATTTGCGTGTCTTATACATACTCATGGTTCTGCACTTTCTCGTGACAATCAGATTGTCATTTTCCGGTCAGGGCCCAGAATAGCTCCGCATTGAACCATTCAACTCCATTCGCCATGCCAAACCGAACCCCACGCCAAACCCGTCGCCGCTTTCTGCAATCGACCGCCACCGCTGCCACTGCGGTCCTTGGATTTCCACAGCTGGTGAGTTCCCGGGTCCTCGGCGCCGCTGGCGTCCCCGGCGCCAATGAACGCCTCACGATGGGCATGATTGGGGTTGGTGGCATGGGTGGCGGGCACCTGAGCTACATGATTCTTCGTCGGACTCGTGGCGACGTGAATATCGCCGCGGTTTGCGACGCCGACGAGAACCGCCTGGCGGGCGCCGCCAAGCAGGCCGGCCAGGGCGCCACGCCGTATCGCGATTATCGTTATTTGCTGGAACGTAAGGACATCGACGCCGTGGTCATTGGCACTCCCGATCATTGGCACGCGGTGCAAACCGTGCACGCGGCCGACTGTGGCAAACACATTTACGTGGAAAAGCCGGCCTGCTGCACCATCGAAGAAGGCAAGGCCATGATCGCTGCCGGACGCCGCAACAAGGTCGCCATCCAGGTCGGTTCCCAGGGCCGGTCCCAGCGCGAGTGCTTCCGCGCCCATGTCTACATTGCCAATGGCATGATCGGGCGCGTGCGCAAGGTTACCTGCTGGCATTATCCCACCCCCGCCGACAACAATCCGGTGCCCGACTCGGCCCCGCCGCCGCACTTGGACTGGGATCTTTGGTTGGGCCCCCTGCCCTACCGCCCCTACAACCCGCGCTATCTCCATGGCACCTTCCGCTGGATGATGGAATCCGGCGGCGGCCAGATCCGCGACCGCGGCGCCCACGTCATGAGCAACGCCCTCTGGATCATGAACGCCGATCAAACCGGACCCGTGAGCATCGATGGCAAAGGGGTGTTCCCCACCCGCGGACTTTGGGACAGCGCCATCACCTGTGATGTCACCTACGAGTTCAAAAACCCGGACTGGACCCTGGTCTGGAGTCAACCCGGCGAGCGCGTTCCCTATTTCGACCGCGAGCGCGCCAAGAACCTCGGCATCCGCGAAGGCTACGGCGCCGTTTACCACGGCGAGAAAGATAAGCTCGTGGTCTGGGTCGGCGACGGCCAGGTCTTCACTGAAGAAAAGGCCCTCGAATTTCGCCGGCCCGCCGACGGTCCCCAAGTCCATGAAAGCCCAAGCTTCGATCACCACGAAGATTGGTTCGTCGGCATCAAGACCGGACGCAAGACCGTCATGAACGTCGAGGCCGGCGTCGCCACCGCCAACCTGACCGTCCTGGGCAACCTCTCGATGCTCCTGGGCCGCAAACTGAACTGGGACCCGGTGAAACAGGAAATCATTGGCGACGAACAAGCCCACCGCCTCATGAGCCGGCCTCAACGTCACCCTTACAGCCTCTGAATGTTCTCATCCAACCCGGCGCATTCAATCCATTCAATTCTTGATTAACCCGAAATCCAGACTCTCAACGCTCCTGCAACCCGCTCGTCCGAGCCTAGCCATCGAACCATGAATACCATCCCTGAAATCGTCGCCGCCCTCACCAGTTCTGAGGGATCGCAACGCGCCGCCGCCCTCGAGGCCGCGAGCAAACTCGGCGCCCCGGGCATCGAGGCCATCGCCCCGCTCCTCGCCCATTCCGAAACCGAACACCGTCGCGCCGCCCAACGGGCCCTGGGCGG
>Ga0114946_10002065_pt1 | contig 13778 bp, 14 predicted proteins | sample WalLakDeSediment_FD_88676 | JGI IMG/M metagenome (GOLD analysis project Ga0114946, IMG submission 88676) | Lake sediment microbial communities from Walker lake, Nevada to study Microbial Dark Matter (Phase II) - Walker Lake 11/02/13 Deep Sediment | ecosystem: Environmental > Aquatic >...
CGTAGGTCTTCAGGTCCTGCGCGCCGTCGACCCGGATGCCGTCGGCGCCGACGTTCACCCGCCGGCGCTGCATCTCGAGCATGAGCGCGCGCACCCCCGGATGCTGCTGGTTGACGTCCTGGCCGTACATGTTGGGGCCGCGGAAGAACGCCGGGTCGAGGATGGAGAGCGACTGGTCGTCGGCGTGGCCGTACACCAGGTCGAGGATCAACATCATGGGCCGACCCGGGAAGCCGTGGAGCGCCTCCGCGAGTTCGATCGCCTCGCCGGGGCGGCCGCCCTCGAGCAGCGCGGGGTTCGTCGCCGCCATGCCGGCGAAGGCCACGTCGTAGCCCCAGTCGATGACGTCGGGCCGGCGCAGCCGCACCTCGACCTCGACGTCCGCGTCGGCGTCCGCCGGCTCGTGGGCGGGCATCGGCGACCAGGGCCAAGGCCCTCGCTCGCGCTCGATCGTCGGCTCGATCGGCAGCGGCTGGATGGCGTCGTACTCACTCAGGCAGCGCTCGTACGGGGTCAGCGGTTCGCCCGCCTCCACCTTCGCGGCGAGGCGACGCAGCGCGCGCGTCAGGCTGGCCAGCGTGCCGCCGGCGGTGGCGGTCGGGACGTGCAGTTGGAGGATGTTGACCGGCGGCCCGAAGCGCCGCGGCACCTCGCCGTCGCCGCCCGCCGCGTGCCGACGGAAGAAGGCGGCATCCGCGCGCCCCACGTGGAAAGCGCCCTGGTCGACGACCTCGGATGGGGCGAAGGCGCCGAACGGCATCGAAGCGGCGAGCGGATCCGGCAGCTGCCGCCAGGCGCCGTGCTCGTCCGCGTGCGCCAGGGCGTAGAGGGCGCCGAGGCGCTCGCGGGTGCCGACCGGCAGGCCGCGCACGACCGCCCACAGATACCCTCCGTCGCGGCGCAGCGGCAGGCGCCGTCGCACGAAACGGGCCACCTCCGAGGGCCGCGCGGGATCGAGCCCGGGCGGGGGCAAGAACAGTTCCAGACGGACGCGCTGGTCCGGCACCCGCCGGGCCTCCAGACCTGGGGCCCAGAAGCCGAACTCCACGACGGTCCCGGCGTCGTCGTGGCGGACGTGCGCGCCCAGCCGGGCGGCGCGGCGCCGCGTGCGGGCGAAGTCGTCGGCGCCCCCATCACCGACCGCGCGCGACCAGGCGACGAGCGCGGCTGTGGCATCGGCGTCGAGGTGGGCGGTCGTGGGGTCCATACGGCTCCTCATGCGGCGCGGCGGCGCCGTTCCCCCGAGCCTAGCCGAAGCCCGCGGTATCCTCCCCCATGCCCCTCCCCTACCTCGACCGCGTGGTCGTCGGCTGCTGGCAGCTGGCCGAGGGCCACGGCACGAACGTCGAAGACGGCGTTACCGTCCTCGACGCCTACGCCGGCGCCGGCTTCCGCGTGTTCGATGCCGCCGACATCTACACCGGTGTGGAGGCGCTGCTCGGCGACTTCGTCGCGGCCCACGGCCTCGCGGGCGAGGTTCACGTGCACACCAAGCTGGTGCCCGACCTCGCCGCGCTGCCGACGCTGACCGCGGATGACGTCGCCCGCGCCGTGGACCGCTCGCTCGCGCGGCTGCGTGTCGACGCGCTCGACCTCGTGCAGTTCCACTGGTGGGACCTCGCCGTGCCGGGCTACCTGCAGGCGCTCGACGCCCTCGCCGAGCAGCGGCGCCAGGGCAAGGTGCGGGCGATCGGCCTGACCAACTTCGACCGCGCGCGGCTGGCCGAGATCCTCGCCCATGGCATTCCGGTCGCCACCATGCAGGCGCAGGCCTCGCTGCTCGACCGGCGGACGCGCGGGCCCTTCGCCGAGCTCGCGGCGGCGCACGGCGTCGACCTGCTGGCCTACGGCAGCGTCGCCGGCGGGCTGCTGTCGGACGCTTGGCTCGGCCGGTCCGCGCCCGCCGGCACGCCCGAGAACCGGTCGCTGGTCAAGTACCTGCTCGTCGTCGAGGAGCTCGGCGGCTGGGACGCGCTGCAGACGCTGCTGCGCGAGTTGCGGGCGATCGCCGACGCGCACGGTAGCGACGTCGCCACCGTGGCGAGCGCCTGGTGCCTGCGGCAGCACGGGGTGCGCGCCTGCATCGTCGGCGTGCGCTCGCGGCGGCACCTGGCTCGCCACGTCGAGTTGCGCGACGCGCTGGACCTTTCCGACACCGAGGTGGCGCGCCTGGAGCGCGCCCGCGCCGCCTTCCCCGAGGTCCCGGGCGAGGTCTACGCTGTGGAGCGCGACCGCGAGGGCCGCCACGGCCGCGTGATGAAGTACGGCCTCAACGAGGCACGATCGTGACGGGCGAAGAGCGCGCATTCCGCCTCTACGACCTGCGCGTCGAGATCGTCGAGGTGGCGCCGGGGCTCGAGGACGTCTGCAACCACCACCTCGGCGACCACTTCACGGTGTCGGGCGAGAACCTTGCCATCCCCGCAGGCAGGACGTTCAGCATGTACGCGCTCGCCGCCGTCCTGCCGCTGCTGCCGGCCAAGCAGCGGGTGACCGACGCCGACGACTGGATGAGCAGCGACGACCTGGTGATGTGCCCCGACCCGCAGTGCCGGGCGGTCATGCGCATCACCCGCACGGGGGTGCGCACGTTCCGGCGCGCCGACGTGACGGCAACACCGCCGCCCGAACCGACCCCCTAGCCGCCATCATCACCGTCAATCCTGCTCGACCTCGATCGTCACCTTCAGGTTGCCGCGCCGCGTCTCGCCGTGGACGGCGCTCACGCGAAAGCGGCCGAGGCCGTCCGCCCACACCTCGTCGCCCGCGGCGGCCTCGGCGCTCTTGCTCACCACTCGGCCGTTGACGTGGACGCGGCCGGCGGCGATGCCCTTGGCGAACCAGCTGCGCGAGACCCCGAAGGCCTTCGCCCCCAGCGCGTCGACCCGCAGCGACGGCACGACCGCGGCGCGGGTGCGCTCGCGGGCCTGCGCCAGGGCGGTCAGCGGCACCTCGATCCCCGCCTCGCCCGCGGGGCGCGCCCGGCTGGCGGCCTCCAGCACCGCGGCGGTCACGACCGCCGACGCCCCGCGGTCATCGACCAGCACGTCCCCGATCGCGTCCGCATCGACGCCGCCTGCGCGCAGCGCCGCCCGCACGCTGCCCTCGTCGCGGGCGCCGGCGAACCACACCGCCGCCAGGCGCGGCCCAGCGACGGGCACCTCGGGCGGGTGCGCCGTGACGACGCGCCGCTCGGCGCCGGGGCGGCCGCCGTCGACGGTCACGCCCAAGCCGGCCGCCCGCAGGCGAGCGCTCCAGGCGTCGGCCTCACGCGGCGGGAGGAAGGGGCTGGAGGCCACCCGCCCGCCGGCCGCGGCGGTGGCGAGCTGGTCGGCGCCGGCAGCGGCGCCCGCGGGCTCGCGGCTCATCGCACGTCGACCACGGTGATCCCGAGCCCCTTCAGCCGGTCGGCGAAGCCGTCGGCGCCCTCTCCCGCGACGCGGAAGACGAGGTGCCGGCGGCCGTCGGCCGCCCCAGCGGTCACGATGGCCTCGACGTTCGACGGCGGCGCGGCGGCGGCGGCCTTCGCCAGCGACCCGGGGGTGTCGGGCATGTCGACGGTCACACGCCGGCCCCCCTCGCGCAGGCCGAGGAAGTCGACGAACGCCCGCAGCAGGTCCGTGATCGTCAGGATGCCGACGACGGCGCCCTTCTCGATGACGGGGAGACCCGACACGCGGTGCTCCTCCATCGTGAGCGCCGCCTGCTCGATGGCCTCGTCTGGACCGATCGTGATGACCGGCGTGCGCATGACGTCCTTGAGCGCCAGCTTCGACAGCAGGTAGTTGAGCTCGTACACCGACAGCGACGTCGCCTTGGAGGGCGTCGCCTCCTTGAGGTCGCGGTCGGTGACGATGCCCAGGAGCTTGCCGTCCTTGACGACGGGCAGGCGCCGGTAACCTGCCTCCCGCAGCAGCTGCATCGCCTCCATGACGGGGGTGGAGGGCGGGACCGTGTGGGGATCCTTCGTCATCCAATCGCGAACGAGCATGTCTCCTCCTTGGCCGGGGCCGGCTGCCAGCGGGCGCCTTGACGTCGGTCCGCGTGGGAAGGCGCCAAGACGTCCCCGACAGGACGACACCCGTGCACCGCTCGGGTTGCCACAATCTACCAGGTCGGCGCCGAGTCCCGCCGTCCAGCACGAGCACCACCGGCCACGAGCCCGGTGGGGCCGCCCGCCACGCCGTGGCATGATGGCCCCGTGGCCGCGACCCTCGATCCGCTCGGTCAACCGTTCCCAGCCGCCCGCGACCGGCGCCGGCTGGTCGTCCTCGGCTCGACCGGCTCGATCGGCAGCCAGACGCTCGACGTCGCCGAATGGCAGGACTGCGACGTCGTCGGCCTGGCCGCGGGCCGGCGCTCCGACGTACTCGTTGCGCAGGCGTGGCGCTGGCGCCCGCGGCTGGTGGCCTGCGACGCTGAGGTCGCCGGCGAGGTCGAGGGCCAACTGCCACCGGGCACGCGCCTGGTGGCGGGGCCCGCCGGGGTCGAGGCGGTCGCCGCCCTCGAGGCCGACACCGTCGTCGCCGCCATCCCGGGGTTCCGCGGGCTGGCGCCGGTGCGCGCCGCGCTGCGCGAGGGGCGCCACGTGGCGCTCGCGAACAAAGAGGCCATGGTGTGCGCCGGCCCGCTGATGTGGGCCGAGGCCGAGGCGCACGGGGCGCGCCTCACGCCGGTGGACTCCGAGCACGCCGCGCTCTACCAGGCCTTGCTCGGCGAACCGCCGGAGGGCGTCGAGCGCCTCGTGCTCACCGCGTCCGGCGGCCCCTTCCGCCGTGCGCCCGCCGACCTGTCGACCGTCACGCCCGCCCAGGCGCTCGACCACCCGACGTGGCGGATGGGGCCGAAGGTCACGATCGACTCCGCGACGCTGTTCAACAAGGGTCTCGAGGTGCTGGAGGCCGCGTTCCTCTACCGCCTGCCGCTCGCCCGCATCGAGGTGGTGGTGCACCCGCAGTCGCTCGTGCACGGCCTGGTGCGCTTCCGCGACGGCAGCATCAAGGCCCAGGTCGGCCCGCACGACATGCGCCTGCCGATCCAGTACGCGATCACCGCGCCGGCGCGGCCGCACGTGCCGCTCGAGCCGCTGCCGCTCGTCGGCGAGTGGACCTTCGAGGCGCCCGACACCGAGCGCTTCCCGGCGCTGGCGCTGGCCTACGCCGCCGGCGAGGCCGGCGGCGACGCCCCGGTGCGCCTCAACGCGGCCGACGAGGTCGCCGTGGATGCCTTCCTCGCGGGTCGGCTCGGCTTCGACGGTATCCCGCGGGTGCTGGCCGACGTCGTCGCGACGGCGTCCGCGACGGCGCCGGACTGGTCGACGCTGGACGACGTCGACCGCGAGGCGCGCGCCGCGGCGCAGGAAGCGGTGGCGCGGTTCGGACGCGGCGGATGACCGGTCGCGGCTGGCGGCTGCCCGTCCGCCCCTTCGGCGTACCGGTCGAGCTCGACCCCACCTTCGCCCTCATCCTGCCGCTCTTCGCCTGGCTGATCGGCTCGCAGGTGGCGGGCTTCGCGGCGCTCTTCGCGCAGCTCGGCGTCGACCTCGACCCCGCGCCGCTGTCGTCCGGCGCCGCGCCCTGGCTCCTCGGCGCATCGGCGGCGATCGGGCTGTTCGCCAGCGTCCTGATCCACGAGCTGGGGCACGCGATCACCGCCCGCGCCTACGGCGTGCGCACGCAACGGATCACGCTGTGGTTCCTCGGTGGCGTCGCGCAGCTCGACGACATGCCGCGCAGGCGCGGAGCGGAGGCCATCGTCGCGATCGTCGGGCCGATCACCAGCGGCGGCCTGTCGCTGCTGCTGTGGGGACTGCTGCGCAGCGACCTGTTCACCGGCGGCATCGCCTTCGTCATGGCCTACCTCGCCGTCACCAACGCCGGCTTGGCGGTGTTCAACCTGCTGCCCGCGCTGCCGCTCGACGGCGGCCGCGTGCTGCGCTCCCTGTTGGCCATGCCCCTGGGGGACGCCATCGCCACCCGCATCGCCGGCGTCGTCAGCCGCGTGGTCGCCATCGCGCTGGGGGTCTACGGCTTCCTCACGCTGCAGGTGTTCCTGCTCGCCATCGCGTTCTTCATCGACGCCGCCGGCCGCGCCGAGGTCGCCGCCAGCCAGGCGCGGCGCGCCTTCGAGGGTCGCCGGGTCCGCGAGGCGATGACCTCGGACCCGGTGGCGGTCGACCTCGGCTGGTCGCTGGAGCAGCTCCGGCGCCTGCGGGCGTTCCGTTCGCACACCGCCTACCCGGTGCTCGACGCCGACGGCGCGCCGATCGGTTGGGTCCGCGCCTCCGACCTCGATCGCGGCGACGACGAGACGCCCGTGGCCGACCTGCTGCGACCGATCGAGACGGTCGCCGCGGACGAGGACCTGGAGACCGCCGTGCGCCGCCTGGCCACCGCCGACGCCGGCCGCCTGCTGGTCGTCGAGCGCGACGGTCGCGTCGTCGGCGTGCTGGCGAAGGCCGACGTCGTGCGCTGGCTGCAGCAGCGCGCGGCTTGAGACGTCGCGACCGCTCCGACTCGGTGGGCGGCGGCACCGGTCGGGACGCATGGCTCTGGCATACTGCGGGCATGACCGGCCCCCGCCGACCCACCGCGATCGTGACCCCACCATGCTGACCACCGTCGTGTTCCTGCTCGTCCTCATGAGCGCCGTGCTCGTCCACGAGCTGGCGCACTACCTCAACGCGCGCAGCGTCGGGCTGCCGGTGAAGGCCTTCAGCATCGGCATGGGCCCGGTGGTGGCGCGCTGGCGCTGGCGCGGGACGGAGTGGCGCCTCTCGCTGCTGCCGCTCGGCGGCTACGTCGACCTGCCGGGCATGGCGCCCAAGGTGGGCGAGGACGGCCGTCTGGAACATCCCGACGAGGGCATGGCCGTGCGGCCTCTGCACCACAAACTGTGGGTGCTGGTCGGCGGCGTGATCGCCAACTACGGGCTCGGCATCCTGCTGCTGGCGGCCGCCGTCACCCTGGCGCCCGGGTACCGCGAGCTCGTCAGCGGCCAGCCGCCCGACGTGCGCGGCGCGGTCGTGGTGGGCGTGGCCGAGGGCTCGATCGCCGAGGGCCTGGGCATCGTCGACGGCGACCGGCTCCTAGCGATCGGTGGCGTGCGCGAGCCGACGCCCACCGAGGCGGTGGACGCGATCCGCAGCGCGCAGGGCCTGGAGCTCCAGCTTGCAGGTGAGGACGGCACCGTGCGCACCGTGGCCACCGACTGGCCACCGCCCGGCCTCGCCGAGGGCGAGCGCCCCCTGCTGGGGGTCCAACTGGCGCCGCTCGAGGTCGACCCAGTTGGGTTCGGCACCGCGTTGGTCGAATCCGCAGGGTTCGGTCTGCGGATCTTTCCGGAGATGGTGGCGGGCTTCGCCCGCGGCTTCGGCTCCGCGCTGTCCGGGCGACCGAACGAGGACGTCGCGGGACCTGTCGGCATGGTCACGCTCGTCGGCCAGGCGGCCCAGGTCGGCCTGGCGCCCGTGCTGCTGTTGGCCGCGTTGATCAACTTCTCGCTGGCGGTGTTCAACCTGCTGCCGATCCCGGGCCTCGACGGCGGCCGCATGCTGCTGGCGACGGTCGTCGCCGTCCGCGGCCGTCCGTTCCGACCCGGACAGGAGGAGACGCTCAACTTCATCGGCATCGCGGCCGTCCTCTTCCTGATCGTCCTCATCACCGTGCAGGAGCTCGGCGGACTGCTCTTCGGATGAGACGCCGCCAACCCGGGCGCGACGCCGTCGTGCTGATCCCCGCGCTCGACGAGGCCGCGACGATCGCGAGCGTGATCGCCGTCGCGCGCGCGGCCGCGATCGGGCCCGTCGTCGTCATCGACGACGGCTCCGAGGACGGCACCGCGGAGGTGGCCGCGGCGGCAGGAGCCGAGGTGGTCCGGCTGGAGACGAACCACGGCAAGGGTGGCGCGCTGGAGGCCGGTGCCCGCGTCCGCGACGAGGCGGTGGTGGTGCTGCTCGACGCCGACCTGACCGGCCTGTGGCCGCGGCACGTGCGGGCGCTCGCGCGACCCGTCGTCGCGGGCAAGGCGGACATGACCCGCGGGGTGTTCGTTGGCGGACGCTGGGCGACCGCGCTCGCGCAGCGCATGCTGCCCATCCTGAACGGTCAGAGGGCCCTGCTGCGCGAGAACCTGCTGTCCGTGCCCGGCCTGGCCGACAGCCGCTACGGCGTCGAGATCGCGATCGCCGAGCACGCGAAGTCCGAGGGCTGGATCACCCTGGACGTGCCGCTGCCCGGGGTGTCGCAGGTCGTGAAGGAGGAGAAGCGCGGCGTGCTGCGCGGCGTGCTCGTCCGGCTGCGGATGTACGCGGAGATCCTGTGGGAGGTCGTGCGGCGGCCACTGAGCCACCGACCCGGCAGAGGACGCAGCCCTGCGCCTCAGCGCGAACTTGCGCCTCCGAGCCGAACTACGCCTCAGCGCATGCCCGCGCCCCAGCGCAGGACGCCCAAGCACTAGGCGAGCCCCAACCCGGACACCTCGCGCAGGGCGTGGACCCGGCGACCCCGCCCACGCCAGGGATCGGTCCGCCTAACGTTCCTCGCCGGCCGACGGGCCCAGCCGCGCCTCGATGGCCTGGGCGTGGGCCTCCAGGCCCTCGGCCCGCGCCAGCCGCGCGGCCGCCGCGCCGATCGCGTCGACGCCCGCCTGCGAAAGACCGATGAGCGGCAGCACCCGCTGGAAGTCGCGCACGTTGATGGCGCTGGAGAAGCGCGCGGTCCCCCCCGTCGGCATGACGTGCGAGGGGCCGGCGGCGTAGTCGCCGAGCGCCTCGAGCGAGGTCTCGCCGACGAAGAGCCCGCCGGCGTGCCGCACCGCGCCGACCCACGACCACGGGTCGCGCACGAGCAGGCAGAGGTGTTCGGGCGCGTACGCGTTCGCCACCTCGAGCGCGGTGGGCAGGTCGTCGACGAAGACGACGGCACCGCGCCGATCGAGGCTCTCCCGGGCGGTGGCGGCCGTCGGCAGCGTCGCCAGGCGCCGCTCCATCGCGGCCTCGACCTTGGGCCACAGCCCGGCGTCGACGGTCACCAGGACCGGCTCGGCGCCGTCGTGCTCGGCCTGGGCCAGGAGGTCGGCGGCCACGTGTTCCGGGTCGGCGTGGCCGTCGGCAACGACCAGCGTCTCCGTGGGACCCGGCAGCGAGGCGATGCCGACCTCGCCGAACACCTGAGCCATCGCGATGACGACCCAGGCGGAGCCCGGACCGACGATCTTGTCGACGCGCGGCACGCTCTCGGTGCCGTAGGCGAGCGCGGCGATCGCCTGCGCGCCGCCGAGGCGGTAGACCGCACTCAGGCCCAACCGCTCCGCCGCGTAGAGCAGCGCGGCGTCGACGCTCCCGTCGCGCCGCGGCGGCGTCGCCACGACGATCTGCTCGACACCGGCCACCTGGGCGGGCACCGCGCTCATGATCAGCGAGCTCACCAGCGTGGCGGCGCCGCTGGGCACGTAACAGGCGACGCGCTCGAGGGGGCGGATGATCTGTCCCAGGACGCCATCGGCACCCGCGGCCACGAAACCCTCCGAAGGCTGGCGTTCGTGGAAAGCCCTCACGCGCTCGATCGAAGTGTCGATCGCGGCGGCGAGGCCGGCGTCGAGCCCGGCGGCGGCCGCAGCGCGGGTGACGGCGTCGACCTCGAACGCGTCCAGCCTCACGCCGTCGAGGCGCTCGCCGATCTCCGTCAGGGCAGCGTCCCCGCGCCGGCGAACGTCGGCGAGGATGGCGGCGACGATCGCGTGGCGCTCGGGGTCGTGCTGGGCGCTGCGGCGGTTGCGGAAGGCGGTGAGGGCGGCCTCGCGGCCGTGGAGTTGGCGCATGGCCCGACAGTCTACCCGCGGGGTAGCATGCCGCGCATGTCGCGCCCCATGCACGTCGCCGTCGTGGGCGCCGGAATCGTCGGCGCGGCGGTCGGCTGGTCGCTGGCACGGCGCGGCGTCCGCGTCACCCTGCTGGAGCAAGCCTCAGCGCCGGCGACAGCCTCGACGGGTCGCTCCGCCGCTGGCCTGCGGCACCAGTTCTCGCTGGCGGCCAACGTGCGCTTCTCGCGTTACGGCGCCGAGCGCTTCGCCGCGTTCCGCGAGGAGGTCGGCGTCGACGCCGGCTTCCGCCGCGTCGGGTACCTCTTCCTGGTGCCGCCGCCCGACGCGGGGCGCTGGGCCGCCGACCGTGCGATGCAGCGCGCCGAGGGCGCGCAGGTGGAGCGTTGGTCGCTCGAGGAGCTGGCGGCCCGGGCCCCCTACGTCGCGCTCGATGGCCTGGCCGAGGGCAGCTTCGGGCCCGATGACGGCGTCCTCGATCCGCACGCGGCCACCCTCGGCTACCTGTCGGCCGCCCGCGCCCTCGGCGCGGAGTTGCACCTCGACACCCAGGTGGACGCGCTGCGCGGTGACCGAGACGGCTGGCGCGTGGCCAGCCGTGGGCGAAGCTGGCGGGTCGACCGCGTGGTCAACGCCGCCGGCGCCTGGGCGGGCGAGGTGGCCGCGTTGGCGGGCGCCGACCTGCCGGTGGTGGCCTCCCGCCGCGACGTGTTCGTCACCGGCCCCGTCGCGGGCCTGCCGCGCCCCACGCCGCTGGTCGTCGACACGGAGACCGGCGTCTGGTGGCGATCGGAGGGCGAGCGCCTGCTGATCGGCCGCTCGAACCCCGCGGAGCCCCCGGGCTTCCGCGAGGGCGTCGACTGGCGCTGGTTCGAAGAGGTGCTCGAGGCCGCGCTCCCTCGCTTCCCCTTCCTGGCGGCGGTCGGACTCGACCGGCGCGCGAGCTGGTGGGGCTGGTACGAGGTGACCCCGGACCACCTGCCGGCCATCGGCGAGGCGCCAGACGCCCCCGGACTCATCCACGCGGCCGGCTTCTCGGGCCACGGCGTGCAGCATGCGCCGGCGACCGGCCATGCGGTGGCCGACCTGGTGATCGACGGGGGCACCGGCGGCTTCGACCTGACCCCCTTCGACCCCGCGCGCTTCATCGGCGCCGCCGCCGTCACGCGGACCGAGGCGCGGGTCGTATGACGGACCACGACGGCGCGCGCCGTCCGCTGCGGGTGCTGTGGCGGGCCGCGCCGCCCGACCCGCGTCCGACCGCCGACGAGTTGCCGCCCGGCTGCGAGCTCGTCGTCGAGCGCGACGAGGAGCGCGCGCTGCGGCAGCGCGACGCGATCGACGTCCTGATCGACGGCCGGCCCGGCCCCCTGCTCGACGGCGCCCGCCTGACGCGCGTCGTGGTGCCGTGGGCGGGACTCCCGCCCGGCCTGCGCGACGCGCTCTTGGCGCGCCCGCACCTGAAAGCGCACAACGCCCACTACAACGCGCCCTTCGTCGCGCAGCACGCGCTGGCGCTCCTCCTCGCCGCGGCCCACCGGATCGTCCCGATCGACGCCGCCCTGCGCCGCGGCGACTGGGGCGACCGCCAGAACCCCGAGCGGTCGCGCCACCTCGCGGGCGGCGAGGCGCTGCTGCTCGGCTTCGGCGCCATCGGTCGGCAGCTGGCGCCGCTGCTGCGGGGGCTCGGGATGCGGGTGACCGCGCTGCGCCGTCGCCCGGGGCGCGAGGAGGCAGGCGTGCGGCTGATCGGTGCGGCGGACTTGCCCGCGGCGCTGGCGCGGGCGGACGCGGTCATCGTGTCGCTGCCGGCCACGCCGAACACCGTGGGCCTGCTCGACCGGGCGGCGCTGGCCCGGCTCAGGCCCGGCGCCCTCGTGGTCAACGTCGGCCGCGGGACCGTGATCGACGAGGACGCCCTGTACGACGCCCTGGCGAACGGTCGCCTGGCGGGGGCGGGGCTCGACGTCTGGTGGCGCTACCCGGACGGGCCCGAGGCCCAGGGGGCGACCCCGCCGGCCACGCACCCGTTCTGGGAGCTCCCGAACGTCGTCCTCAGCCCCCATCGGGCCGACGCCACGGACGCCTCGGAGCGCGCCCGCGTCACGGACGTGTGCGCCACGCTGTGGGCGATCGCCGAGGGGCGCGAGCGGTCGCGGGTCGACGTCGAGGCGGGCTACTGAGGGGACGCTACGGTCGCCACGGGGCCCCATGCCAACGGCCGCACCCCTCGGGGTGCGGCCGTTCATGATCGTGGTCGACGCTCAGTGGTGCCGCGGCGGTGCCGCAGGGCCGCGGCTAAGCCGCCTGGTCCGCGGCGAAGCCGCGGACACGCGATCAGGCCGCGCGCACCTGCTCGACCAGCGCCTTGAAGGCGGCGGGCTCGCGAACTGCGAGGTCGGCGAGCACCTTGCGGTCGAGCTCGATCCCGGATCGCCGGAGCCCGGCGACGAAGGTGGAGTAGTTCATCCCCTCCAGGCGGGCGGCGGCGTTGATGCGCGCGATCCACAGGCGCCGGAAGACGTTCTTCTTGTCGCGGCGGTCGCGGTACGCGTAGTCCGCGGCGTTCAGTAGCGTCTGCTGGGCGATGCGGAAGCTCTTCGAGCGCAGCCCCCAGAAGCCCTTGGCGCGCTTGAGCAGCTTCTGATGGCGGCGGCGGCGGACGATCCCAGTCTTGGCTCTAGGCATGTCGGCCCGCCCTCACTCGTACGGCAGCAACCGCTTGATGCGGTCGGCTTCCGGCTTGGCGATGACGAGCGTGACCCGACCCTGACGGATGCGCTTCCCGGACTTCTTGTAGTTCAGGTGACGCTTCCCGGATCGCATGGCCACGACCTTACCTCGCCCAGTGATCTTGACACGGGCTTTGGTGCCCTTATGGGTCTTCATCTTCGGCATGCGTTTCGTCTCTCCTCGTGCACCGGTGCGCGACCGGCGGCGCCCGCCCGCTGGCGGTTGGGGTGGCGGAGGTTCGTGTACGCGAGGGTCAGTCGGCCACGGCTGCCGGGGCGTTCGTCGGTGCGGCCGCCGGCGTAGCCGCAGGCAGCGGCCGGAGGACCATGTTCATGTCCATCCCGGCGATCACCGGTGCGGAGTCGACCACCGCGAGCTGCGTGGTGTCGGTGGCGACCCGGTTGAGGATCTCCTGACCGAGCTCGGGGTGGGTTCGTTCGCGTCCGCGGAACATGATCGTCACCTTGACCTTGTGACCGTCCTTGAGGAACCGACGGATGTGGTTCACCTTGGTCTCGTAGTCGTGGCGATCGATCTTGATCCGGAACTTGATCGACTTCATGTCCTGACTGCGCGAGCGCTTGCGCGTCTCCTTGGCCTGCTGCTGAACCTCGTACCGATAACGGCCGTAATCCATCAGCTTCGCCACGGGGGGTTGCGCCTGCTCGCCGACCAGCACGAGGTCGAGGTCCTGCTCCCGGGCCATGCGCATGGCGTCGCGGGTGTCCACGATGCCTCGCTGCGTCCCTTCGGCGTCGATCAGTCGGACCTGTCGCGCGCGGATCTGGTCGTTGACCTTCATCTCTCTCGCGATGGACTTCACCTCCTGGTGCTCGCACCGCACACCACCGCTTCCGCGGCGGCATGGAGCGCGGCGTCCGAGTGTAGCAGACTCGGGCGATGTGCGTCCATGCGCGTGCGCCGCCGACGCACGCCGGCGCCCCAGTCCCGTAGCCTGGAACCATGGACGCGCTCCCCGACCGGCCCCTCCGCCTCGGCTTCTCCCCCTGCCCCAACGACTGCTTCGTCTTCGACGCCCTGGTGCACGGCCGCGTCGCTACGCCGCTGCGCTTCGAGGTCGTGCTCGACGACGTGGAGGCGCTCAACCAGCGTGCGCTCGCCGGCGAGCTCGACGTCGCCAAGGTGAGCTACCACGCGTTCGGCAGGCTCGCGCGCGCGTGGTGGATGCTGCGCGCCGGCGGTGCGCTGGGGCGCGGCGTGGGGCC
>Ga0114946_10002066_pt1 | contig 13778 bp, 11 predicted proteins | sample WalLakDeSediment_FD_88676 | JGI IMG/M metagenome (GOLD analysis project Ga0114946, IMG submission 88676) | Lake sediment microbial communities from Walker lake, Nevada to study Microbial Dark Matter (Phase II) - Walker Lake 11/02/13 Deep Sediment | ecosystem: Environmental > Aquatic >...
CCTGGAGGCCCAGGACCTCCATGACGCCCAAAGCCTCCTGGCCATCCAGATGGACCCCGGCAGCGCCTTCGTGGACCGCCAGCTCCCTCACGCCGTGGAGGCCTTCCGGGCCGCCGGCCTGGAGGAGCTCGCCCTCCGCCTGGAAAGCTGGGACAGGATGGCTGGTCCCGAGAGCACCGAGGCCACCCTCTTCCACACCTGGTGGCGCGTCCTCCACCTCCGCTTCCGGGACCACTACTACGGCGGCGAACGGGGGTACTTCCCTGACGCGGTCCTGGACATGGCCCTGCGGGGAGGGCTGGAACTGCCCCCGGGACTCCCGGAGGCGGCGGCGCGGGTGGCGGCGGAGTACGCGGATCTTCCCTGGGGAGAGGCCCAGAGCCTCACCCTGGACCACCCTCTATCCTCCGTCCCCGTGGTAGGAGGGCTCATGCGCTTTGGGCGATCCGGCATCCCCAGGGTCGGGGGGCCCTACTCGGTGAACGTGAACCCCCTCAGCGGAGTCCGGCCGCCCTTCCGCTCCGGCTACGGCCCCAGCCAACGGCACGTGGTGGACATGGCGGATCCCGACGGCTCCGGGGGGTTCATCCTCCCGGGAGGCCAGTCCGGCTATCCGGCCAACCGCCACTCCTTCGACCAGTTGGAGCTGTGGACGGAGGGGCGCCTCTGGCTCCTCCCCAAAGAACGCTCCCTCGTGGAAGCCCGGACGGTGGCCACGCTGCGGCTGGAGCCGGCGTCAGACTGAGAGGCAGGAACGGCTCGTTCGCCAATCAGAACCTGTCCACGACGAAGTCGAAGATGTCATACACGAGGGAGAACCAGTTGGCGTGCAGGTCATGGGTGGTGATGGCGATGGAGACATCTCTGGAGGGGATGTACATCAGGATGCTGCGGTAGCCCATCAGGCTCCCGGTATGGCCGTGGTAGGGAATGCCCGCCCGGGTCCACAAGCGGGTGCCCAGCCCATAGGCCTGACCTCCTGCAGCTCCGCCCACGTTCTGGATCATCTCGCCTACCGAGGACGGGCTGAGAAATCGCCCACCATACACAAGGCGCCCGAACCTGGCTATGTCGCCAGGTGTGGAAACCACAGAGCCGGCGGCCCCGACCGCCGACAAGTGGTAGCGGTAGGAGGAATGGTTCTCCGCCAGGCCCGCGATTCTATCGATTTCGGTGCTGGAGTCATCATGGAACGTGGTGGAGAGGCCCATGGGGGTAACGAGATACCGGGCGACGGCTTCCCGGAAGCTCATGCCCAACGCTCGCTCCACAAGACCGCCAAGGATGCCGAAGCCCGTATTCGAGTAGGCGTACCCGGCTCCCGGCCCAAAGAGAGGTCCGTTCTCCACCGCAAACTGGATCAACTCCTCCACCGTCCACACCTTCGACGCGGTATTGGACGGATGGCTCCAGAACACGCCGGCATTCAGATGATCGAACACCCCGGCGGTATGGCTCAACAACTGCCTTATGGTCATTGCTCCCGCATTGGGCACCGGACAGTCGGGCCAGTGATCGGTGAGCTTGTCATCCAGCCCCAGCAGACCCTCCTCCACCATCTTCAGGATAAGCGCAGCAGCGAAGGACTTGCTGACGCTTGCGACCCGGAATCGATGGCCGACATGGAGGGCAGGGCTGTCCTGCCAGGGCCCGCTTATCCCCAAGGCAGCGGTGTAAAGGCTGTCATGGCCGGTGAGGACAGCCACCGACACGCCCCTGAGCCCTGGTGTGATGTTCTGCCACGCCTGTTCTACCCTGACGGCAAGCTCTCGCCCCAGGTCGGGCGGGGTCGGAGGAGGCTTGACGACGGGAGACGTCGGATCCTTGTCGCAGGCGCTCAGGACAGCGGCTACGAAGACCAGCAGTATGTGGAGCCTGATTCTCTTCATGCGGCTTCAGTTCGCTGCCCTGGTACGCTATCGGCACGTTCGGCCTTAGGAGGGCCCATGCCGCCGAAGTATCTCCTGACCTGCAATCTTCCCATCATGACCACTCCGTTCATGAGCCCGGGGTAGCCCGCGCGGCGGCTAGAAGGTGGGGGAGGTGCGGGGGGACGGCAAGATTCGGGGGGGACGGGGTCGTCACACTCCTCTCCTTCCCTTGACGCCCTCGGCCATCACCGCCTACCCTGAGCCTCGGCCGCAGGGGGCCGGAGCCACCTCTTCCTACTCCGGGAAGGTGGCTCGATGTGATGATTTCAAGGGGGGCCGATAGCCACGGATGCCTGACTATCTCTTGCGGGTCCTGGGTCCGCCGAGGGTAGAGGCGGCGGACGGACGTGTGGTGCACGGACTCTCGCCCCTCCTACTCACCCTCGTGGCCTATCTGGCGCTGCACCCCAAGGCGCAGCCTCGGGATCAGTTGGCCCGGCTCTTCTGGCCGGGGTCTACGGCCTCCAAGGCCCGCCACTCCCTCCGGCAGCTCCTGTCCCGGGTTCGGAGCCGCCTGCCCGGGGTCATCGCCACCTCCAAGGACCATGTGGGCGTCGACGGCACCTCCCTGGATACGGACCTGCGATGCCTGGAGGCGGCCCTCAAGGAGGGAGGGCTGGGCCAGGCTGCGTCCCTCTGGAGAGGTGATTTCCTGGAGGGCGTCTCACGGCCGGGATCCTGGGAGCTGGAGGATTGGATTGACCGGGAGCGCATCCGCATCCAGCGCATCGTGGAGACCGCATTGAGCGAGGCGGTCCGGGAGCTCCTGGCCGCCTCCCGCCCCTCCGAGGCCGCCGACCTTCTGGGCCGGCTCCCGACGTTCCCACCCTCCGACAAGCTCCAGCTCCTCCACGCTCGGGCCCTGGCAGCCGCAGGACGCCGTCCGGAGGCGGAAGCGGCTCTGGCTCGACTGGATCTGGACGAGGATGACCACCGACTTCAGGACGTCCTGGAGGCCATGGAGCGAACCCCGCCGCCTTCCCCGGAGACGCTTGACCTCTGGGCAGCGTCCGGTTCCCCGGAGTCGGAGGAGGCCGAACCGGTGCCTCCGATGCGGGATCCATCAGAGGACACCGGGGCGGAACCTCCTCAGGCGACTCGGGCCATGGCCGAACCCTCCCCCGGCTCCGACGTCCCGCCGGCGGCGCCGGATCCGCCCTCTGAGCCACAGCTTGCATCGCCCGGCACGCCCGCTGAGCCGCAGCTTGCGCCACCCGGCACGCCCCCTGAGCCGCCGCTTGCATCGCCCGGTACGCCTCCTGATCCGCCGCTTGCATCGCCCGGCACGCCCCCTGAGCCGCCGCTTGCGTCACCCGGCACGCCCCCTCCACCCCCCGCCCGTCGCCGTTGGGCGCCCATCCTGGCCACCGCCGCTGTCCTCGGCGCGGTTGCTGTCGCCCTCCTCCTGGGCGGCCGGATCGCCCTGAACATCCCCAAGGAACCTCCCTCCTTCGAGGCCGAGATCTGGTTCTGCTCCCAGCGGGAAACGGAGTATGCCTTCCGCATGGACCAGGACGGAGGAGCCAAGCAAAGCGTCAGCTCCGAGCCGGCCTGCCCCGTTGTGCCCTACAACGGAGGAACGGAGGCCGTGGCCCTACGCACCCGCGACGATGCAACGGAGGTCGTGCGGCTGGCGGGAGGCCGATCCGAGCTCCTCGCCCGTCTCCCTAGTTCGGGCTTCCTCTTCTACCCACCCCGGCAGGCCGGCCCTCTGGACGGCGTGGTCTCTCCCGATGGCCGATGGTTGGTGCTCACCCATGTGACACGGCCGGGGCCCGGAGAGAGCCACCCCACGGCTCCCGTTCCCGGAATGCCCGGAGGGAGGGACGATTCCGCCATCTGGAGCCTCGTCCTCCTGGATCTGCGGACGGAACCTCGGAGGAGATCGTCCGGAGTGGGACCCGGGATTACGGAGGCCGCTTCAGCCCCGACGGGTCCCGCATCGTCTGGATCTCGGAGCGGACCGGGTACGGAGATCTCTATGCCATGGACGTGGAGAGCCGGGAGGTGACCCGACTCACCTTCAACGAGCTCCCGGACCGAGAGTTCTCCATGGCCCAGGATCACCTCGTGCTGCGGAGGGGGTGGGGAGACGGCCCCCAGGAGGGAGGGGAGGAGATCGTCCTCCTCCATCTGGCCACTGGAGAGGAAGAGCCCCTGACGGAGAACGACTGGAACGACGCGGGGCTGGACCTTTCGGCCGGAGGGGAGCTCCTGTGCTGGACTTCCAAGAAGGAGGGGCACTGGGAGTCGGAGATCCTGGTCATGAACCTCCGCACCCGCACCGTGACCAACATCTCGGCCTCTCCGGGCCGGGACGACTATTGCCAGTGGCACCCCACCGAGCCCGTGGTCTTCTTCCTGAGCTGGCGGGACGGCGACATCGAGATCTTCCGTTCCGAATGGGGCCCCAAAGGCCCGGTGGTCAACCTCTCGCGTTTCCGCGGAAACCACGAGTGGCCCGTGGTGGTTGCACCGCGATAGGGGCTCGGGTGCGTTCAGCTGCGGGCCGAGAACGAAGCGCCCGCAGAGCCTCGCAGCCGGGAAGGAAGAGCCCGCTATTCCTCGTGCTGGTAGTTGACGGTGATGGTGGTCTTCCCGTCCCCTTCATTGATCAGGATCGTGAGGTTCCGCTTCCCTTCCGGATCGGAGGAGTTGACGGTGATCACCCGCATGCCCGCAGCTTCCATGGAGCTCACGGAGGCCGTGAACCCCTGGTCTTCCAGTTTGGACACGTAGAAGTCCCTGATGTCCTGGCGGGAAGCCGTGGTCTCGATGGAGAACATCCCGACCCGGGAGCCGCCGTCTGTCGCGGTATACCCCACGCTCAAGTCGCCCGGATGGACGGGAATCCATTCAGGGAGGCGCGAGCGGTCGGCTGTGACCCCGAACTCCATGGTCCGGGTCTCTCCGGTCTCATCCCTGATCTCCATGCGGGCCGCGGAGTCGTCCGTGCTGACGGTCACATCCCCCTCGTCCGTCCTGAAGGTCATCCGGCCCGCTTCGATGTCCTGGAAATCGACCGTTAGGGTCTCGCCGGTTTCCTTGTTACGGATGGTGAGGGTTCCCCGGTCCTCGTCCATGTCCACCAGGTCCAACTCCGGGTTGGCGGTCACCATCATCCTGGCGGCCGCCAGGCCGGGGCTCCGGGCCATCAGGCCCGTGTCGAACCCGGCTTCCTTGGCCTTGTTGGCCACGAACACTCCGCTGAAGACGACGACGATGGCCACGACGACGATGGCCACGATGGCAACGGCCCCGCATCCGATGGCGACCTTGACCCCGGTTCCCATGCCCTGCTTTGCCGGTAGCTCGGCGTTGGTCATGTCAGAATCTCCCCGAAAGTGAGCGCAGTCCCGGGTGGCGCCGGGACCATGATGGATAGGGGCCATTGTATGCCTGACCCTCGACGATCCGCAACGTGTTTCGGGGTCTCGCATGGCGGCCGGTATCCATCTTCCCGGCCGGGAAGTCCTTGCAGGAAATGGCGTGGATGCCCCCCGGTCGTCTTTGGCGTGCGATTTGCTGAAGTCACGCGGGATTGGCGCGCGCCAAGGACAAGAACCGGGAACGAAGCCACCAAAGGACGACAGCATGTCCCAGGCTGTAAGACATAAAGGCTGGTCCGTCACCTTCGCAGGAACGGGAATCAATCTCGCGCTGGGGATCCTCTACACCTGGAGCATCTTCAAGGAGTCCATCGCCGAGTCCATCGCGGCAGGGGGCGTCGGGGCCTTCGCTTGGGACATCTCCAGGCTGAATGACCCCTACGCCGTGTGCTGCCTCGTCTTCGCCTTCTCCATGATCCTGGCGGGGAGGTGCCAGGACAGGTTCGGGCCCAGGCTCACGGCCATGATGGGGGGCATCCTGGTGGGGGTGGGGTTCGTGTGGATCTCCCAGACCACCAGCTACGCCGCCTGGGTCCTGGGCTTCGGCGTGCTGGCCGGAACGGGCATCGGCTTCGGCTACTCCGCCGCCACCCCGCCGGCGCTGAAGTGGTTTCCCGCCGCCAGGACGGGGCTCATCGCCGGTCTGGTGGTGTCCGGATTCGGCCTTGCCTCCGTTTACATCGCGCCCCTGGCCCAGTACCTCCTGGGCACCGTGGGGCTCCAGGGGTCCATGATGATCTTTGGCGTGGCGTTCCTGCTGGTGGTGGGACTGCTCTCTTTGTTCCTCGTCAATCCGCCGGAGGGCTACGTCCCGGCAGGAGCCGGGCCGAAGAACGGAGCCCAGGCGCCGCCGCCCCCTGTCAAGCGGGAAGTCGCCCCCAACGACGTGCTGAGAACGGTAAGCTTCTGGAAGCTCTGGTTCATCTTCTTCATCGGCGCCGGGGCCGGGCTCATGATCATCGGGAACCTGGCCGGCATGGCACAGAGGAGCATGGGAGAGGCGGCCTTCCTTGCGGTGGCCATCCTGGCCATCGGCAACGCCGCCGGACGCATCGTTGCCGGTATGGTCTCCGATCGAATCGGGCGCAGCGCCACACTGGCACTCATGCTGCTCCTCCAGGCAATCCTCATGGCCGTCTGCATTCCCGTCGTCGGCTCCGAGAACACCAGCGCTTTTGCCCTCGTGCTCCTGGCCACCTTCATCGGGTTCAACTACGGCACCAACCTGTCCCTCTTTCCCTCCTTCGCCAAGGACCTCTGGGGACTGAGGAACTTCGGCATCAACTACGGCCTCCTGTTCACCTCCTGGGGAGTGGGCGGGTTTGTCATGAGCCGTCTTTCCCAGATGCTCATGGCGGCCACCGGCACCTTCACGTTCTCCTTTGTGATCGCTTCGGTGCTCCTGCTGGTGGGCGCGGGCCTGACCCTCACCCTGGCCCGGGAGCCGAGGCCTGCGCGGGTCCTCCCCCTCACCGGGAGCGTCCCTGCCTGACCCGCCCAGTCTTCAGGGCGCCGGTGGCGAGCCCTATCTTGGACCGGGATGAACAGCCCTCGACGGCGACCGAAGGGCGGCCACCGATGCACTGGACACACGACTCCCGAGGCCTCCCCGGACACCGTCCGCTGATGGGCCGACGGGGGGAGGAGGAGCACGCTCCCCTCCTACCCCTCTCCCTTCCCCTCGCCCTCCTGACCTCCCTGGCCCTTCTCGCCGGATGCGGGGGGGATGGCGGGTCCGGGCCGTCGGCGCTGAGCCCGGTCCCGGTTCTGAACCGGGTCTCTCCCGACTCCCTCCATCAGGCGGACGGCACCGCCCAGCTGTCACTCTTTGGAGACGGGTTCGTCCAGGGTTCCCGTGTGCTCTGGAATGGGGTTGAGCGGACACCCATCTTCGTGAGCGACCGGACGCTGCGCCTCTCGTTCGAGGCCGGGGGGCTGGAGGCTCTGGGAGAGGTCGGGGTTGCGGTCCGAAATCCTTCGCCGGGGGGAGGAACCTCCGCCGCCCACACCGTCCGTGTGGTGCCGCCCCACACCTGCACCGCCGCCGGGCCGAACTGCCTCGCCCGGCTGGAGGCCAGGCCCGGGCGCTTCGTGCGCTACTATCGGTCCTTCGACCTCACCTTGCCGAACCCCTCCATCCGCCGCGCCCTCTTCGTGATCCACGGGCTCGACCGAAACGTCACGTTCAACTTCAGCACGGGGATCGTCGTGGCGGAGAGCCGGAACGCGCTCCGGGAGATGGTCGTAATCTCTCCCCATTTCCAGGCATCCGACGACAACCCCGCGCCAGACGAGTACTACTGGGCCACGGGGGGATGGGCCCGGGGGCATCTCTCCCTCACCGGGGGCCCCACCCCCCGCGTGAGCTCCTATGAAGTCGTGGACCAGATCCTCGAGCAGTTGGCCGACCCCTCGGTCTTTCCCGCCCTGGAGGAGATCGTGGTGGCCGGCCACTCGGCCGGGGGCCAGTACGTGCATCGCTTCGCGTCAGGGAGCCCCGTTGAGGCGGAGGTCTCCGGCCTCCGCTTCCGGTACGTGGTAGCGAACCCGTCCACCTTCCTCTACCTGGGGCCGGAGCGTCCGGACGGATCCGGCGGCTTCGCCATCCCCGAACCGGGAGCCTGCCCCGACTACAACGCCTGGCACCGGGGGCTCGAGGACCGGAACACCTACATGAACCGCCTCACCGATGAGAAGATCCGTTCAAACCTGATGGGACGGGATCTCCGGATCCTTCTCGGCACTTCCGACACCGGAAGCACCGATCTCGACGTGACCTGCGGGGGAATGCTGCAAGGGGAGCACCGCTACGCACGGGGCGTGAACATCCTCGCCTACATGGACGCCTTCTACCCCGGCCACGGGCACCGCGGGTACGAGGTGCTCGGAGTGGGCCACTCCAGCCGGCAGATGCTCGGCTCTTTCAGGGGGCTCCAGGCCATCTTCGATCCTTGAGGAGGGGTGGCGAGCCCGCCCTTCGTCGCCGCGCTCGGGTGTACCCACCGTGCCCCCCCCTCGGGAACGAGCTTGAAGGGGGACGGCCCCGAGTCCGGAACGCACCCCGCCCTGGCTACCCTTCCTCGATCTTCCTCCGATGGCCCGTCGTCCCGTCAGCCAGCCCGTCCATCTTGGCCAACAGGGTTTCCATCTGCGCCTTGAGCAGCTCAACATCGCTGTTCAACTGCCTTCGGTACTCCCTCTCCAGCTCGTAGTAGTCGCTGGTCTCCCGGTCCATGACGGAGATGATGACGCCGATGACCAGGTTCAGCATGGTGAACGTGGCCACCATGATGAACACCACGAAGTAGATCCAGGCCCAGGGGTACACCGCCAACACGGGGTCCGCCACGTCGGGCCAGTTTTCCAGGGTAATCACTGTGAAGAGGGTGTACATGGAGACGAAGAGGTCCCCGAAGTACTCCGGCACCGCTTCCCCAAAGAGCCCGGTTCCAATGATGGCCGCCACCAGGGTGAGGACCAGGAGGATCACCCCCACCCACGAGATGCCCGGCACCGCCAACAGGAGAGCTTCCCCCACCTTCCGCAGCCGGGGCACTCCCGACAGGACCCTGAGGAGCCGCAGCGCCCTGAGGATACGCAGGGAGGAGACGGCCGTCATGGTGCCCGGGGCCGAGATGGCCACAACGACCAGGTCGAAGAGGCTCCAGCCATCCCGGAAGAAAGAGCGGCCGTTCACCCAGATCCGGAGAAGAATCTCCACGATGAACACCCACACGATGATCCGGTCCGTGACCTGCAGGGCCCGGTGCGCGCCCTCCGGCACCCCTGGCATGGCATCCACCGCCAGGACGACCCCGTTGAGGAAGATCAGTACCAGAATGGCGTTCTGGAAGGTGCTGCCGTTGACGATGGAAGCGAAGCGCTGACGCACCGTGTCGATCCTTTCGTTGTTGTGGGCTGGCTCCAGGGCAAGGGCATGGCGGTGAAGAACCAATAAAGAACGGAATGGAGCCTCCGGGAAGGGGGCGCCGCATGGAGCGCCCCTCCCCGCCTCGGCCTCGGGCACGCCACAGGGAGACCTGGCCAGGTGCGCGCCGCTTCGACCACGTGGCCCGCCGGGCTGCGGTGCACAAACTGGATTTGGAGCCTGAGGATATGCGAACGGGCTGGTTTCTCTACCCCCTGAGGCATACAAACCAGAAAGCGAGGCAGAGGCCTCATGGACAGATGGGGAATCTTGCACCGTGGCGGTATGGTAACTGGGAAGCTACCCATCCGCGCACCACGCTTACCAGTTTGTCTACTGAGCGACCCTCTCAAGCCACGCCCACGTCGAGCCCGGACCAAGGGTCGTCGCGCATAAGGGATCGGGAGCCGGGACCACCTGCGAATCCCTCGTGCCGGCGGGGCGCCGCGCCCGGGTCTGGAGCAGCTACCCCCTTCCGGCGATCTTCTCCCCGCAGGCTTCCCCCCTCTTTTGGAGTTCTTCCATCTTCGCCTGGGCTTCAGGGGAGAGGGATGCCTGCATGGCCAGAGCCTGGCCCGAGTACTCGCCGAACTTCATGGCATGGTCCCCCATCTCCTGGCCCAGGTGGGCCAGCTCCGCCATGGTGGCCCTGGAGAACCGATCCGTGAGCTCGCAATACTTGTCGATAAACTCCTCATAGTCCCTGAGAAAGGCCTGAAGGTCGGCGCTCATGCCGGCTTCCGTGGGCGTCGCCGCGTCGCCGGTTCGTTCCGGCGCGGGGAACACCTGGTCCGTTCCAGCCGCAGGAGCATTGGAGGTGTCGCCACCGCCACACCCCAGCGTGAGGGGAACGCCCAGGGCTGCGATGATCAGGAGGGGAGCGATCTTCATTGTGGGCTCTTGTCCGTTTCGGGTTGGAGGCTCGGAAAGGCGGGGCAGGGTTCAATGATCGTTACCCGTCTCACACCGGTCTTGACCCATTTTGCCCCCCGGGCCTTCGGCACGCAATGCTGCCGGGTACCGAAGGGTGAGGCCTTCGATGATGCAGTGGCAGTGATGGCACACGCCTCGGCACGCAATGCTGCCGGGTACCGAAGGATGAGATGGAGGACACCGATAGCCCTGGAGCGAAGGAGGAGGTGGCGGACACCGATTATCCTGGCTCCGACGGTAGAGGTGCTGCCGACTCGCAGAGGCGTCGTCCCACGTTCGCTCCCCACGGGGGAGCGGATCCACCCTTGCCCGACCTGTCGCCGGGAGTCAGGTTGCCCCCGGGCAGGGTGGAAGTGGAGGGGGGAGGATCGATACTCCTGGCCCATATAGGCCACCATGACGTGCACTTCGGGAATCGCCGGGGGTTGGGCCCTCCGAGGCCTTGCCCTGACCATGGCTCTTCTGCTGGGAGCAGCCCCACCCCCGCAGCGAGCCCCGTCACCCCCACCAGCAACCACCCTGCCCCAGCCGGCGGCCTCATCACCCTCTTTGGCCATCGCGGCGCTGGCCGCGACAAGCCCCATTATCCGGGTGTCCGAGGAGTTCTATGACATCCGGGGCTCCACCGCCCAGGCGCTCAGCCTGGAGATGCGGCGCCTCGGGCCTTCCAGCGAGGCCGGTCAGCGCCACTCTGCGTACACGGCCTGGAACATCAACTGGCGCTTCCACCCCGAGTCCCGGGGGCCCGCCTGCATGGCTTCGTGGGTCGAGGTCAAAGCCGAGATCGTGATTACCCTCCCCAGGTGGGATCCTCCGCCGGAGGCGTCCAGGGAACTCAGGTGGCAGTGGGACACCTATCTTGCCGCCCTCCGGGCCCACGAGGAAGGCCACCGGGACCTGGCCGTGGCTGCGGGCCAGCAGGTGCATACCCGGATCTCGGGCTTCCTCACCGCCTCCTGCCAGGACTTCGGCCGGTTGGTGAGGCGGGAGGCACACCGGATTCTGGATCAGCTCCGAGCCGACGACCGGCGGTACGACGAGGAGACGAGATCAGGAGCGAGGCAAGGGGCGGTTTGGCCGCCACCCCGAGGCTGAATCCTCCCCGCCTCTCAAGGAACCGTGCTCCCCGAATCGGGTCGCTGCCCCCTCGACCGGCGAGCCGTAGAAGAGATCCCCGAGGACCTGAAGAAGACTGGTGACAGAGGATTCCCCTTCTCCCTTGGTCCTGACGGGTCGGCGAATTCTGTTGACACAAGGCGGGTGTCCTCATACCGTGAGTGTCGTAGATGTAGCAATAATCAACAATAAGTGGATTATAATGGATTATCGGACACCACGCTCTATCCCACCCTGGCTGGCCGGAGTCGTGGCTGAGCTCGAGCTCGACCGGCCCACGGTGGTGACCAGGGATCTCGTGCGCCACCTTCGGGAACGGCTCGGGGTTCGAGCACCGGTAGGTCGCATTGTGGAAGAGCTTCACGCCCGAGGCTGGCTCCTGAAGACAGGGGTACACGGGGCGTGGGAGTTCGTCCCCGGGGAGCGCGCGGGCGCAATATCCTCGGGTGATCCCTTCCTGCCGCTCCGGGCAACGCTGGAGACCGCTCCCGACCTCCCGGCTTTCGTTGCTCTCGGCTCTGCCCTCTGGCTCCTGGACATCGCTGACCGGGCCCCGGATCCTCCCGAGGTCGCACTACCGCAGGGGATCCGGGTGCCGGTCGGACTGAAGCGCGCCTACCGGACCGTGCACCATGATGCGCGGTTGGGACCCATCCCCGTTCTGAGTCTGCCCGTCCATCGACCTGCCACGGTCCTCGTCCATCTGGCAACCAAGCCGACGGATGTCCGCAGCTGGGGAAACGTCCTGGACTGCCTGCCCGCCCTGCTGGAGTCTGCACCAGAGGACGAGGTGCGTGCGGAGTTTCAGGGCCGCACCCATGCGACCCGTGTTCGCTTCGCCTATCTCGTGGGTGGCCTTGCGCCCGACCTCATCCGGCGACTGGCCATCGAGTCCGCGGGGAAGGTCTGGTTCGGCCCCCGGGGCCCGCTCCGCCACCACGACGCCAACTGGCAGGTTGCCGACACCATTCTGCCCACCCCCCCTCCCAGTACCGAGGGGAACGGATGATAGGAGAAGCTCACCGTCTGACCGCGGGCTACGTGGCTCGCCATGTGCCGCCGGGATCAAGGCTCGGTAGGGACATTGCCGTACTCGACATTGCCCAGGACTTCCTTCTCGCTCACCTCCACGAGGCCGGGTTCTTCCCCGACCTGGTGGTATTCAAGGGCGGCACGGCACTCCGCAAGTTCTTCGCTGGGAGCGAAGGCCGCTTCTCCACCGACCTCGACCTGGCGGCGGTGGAGCTTGACGTGAATAGACAAGAGCTGGCGGGGGTCATCGCCGAGCAGGCCACTGTCACCCTCGGTCCGTTTCGGTTCGAGGCACGAGAGAGCCGCAGCCGTTGGCATATTCGGGTCATGAGCGAGTTCGGCAGTCCTTCGGTCTCCATGAAGCTCGACGTCGGGCCGCCCTGCTGGCTCCGACCTGAAGAGCGACCGTTCGTCGAAACCAAGACCCAGGCTCGTTACGGGTTCCCGCTCCCCCACATCCCCGTCATGCACCTCGAGGAGATCCTGGCGGAGAAGGTCGCGCGCCTCACCCGTTCAGCCATCGCCCGAGACGCGTTCGATCTGGTCTGGGCCCGCTCGAACTCGCCGCACTCCCGATTCTCCTCAGACCTCGTGCGGCGCCTTGCCATGCTGAAGGTATGGGTTGACAACCATGGACTCGGCGGTGCCTGGCGACCGGCTCTCTCGCCTCGGCCATTCAACGCCGATGCGTGGCTCGCCCCCCGTGACCCATGGGACGACGAGCAAATTGGACTGCTTGCGCACCCGCCACCATCCCTCGCAGACCTTCAACGGGATCTCACCACACTTTATGGATGGCTACGCGAGCTCACCGAAGAGGAGGTGCGCTGGGGCGCCGCAAATCGTTCAAGCAAGGGCGAGGTCATTGCGGCGATTCGTGCACTGGACGGAGGCGCCCTCGCCGATGTCCACCTCTACTGAGCCGCCCGCCGCCCTTGAGGCGCGACCCGTCCACATCCAAGGACCCAGGCTGAAGGCTCTTCCCCCTGACTGATGGTGGAGGGCTCAACCCGCACACCGGGGCCAGGTGCTTGTCAGCGCTTCGAGTGGGCCGTGGAACGATGATAATCCTGGCCCCGACGGTTGAAGTGGTTCATATTCGCATACGTTGACGGCAGATGGGCTGGGTCTGCCGGGGCGGCGTTGGGCCTGGGCGGTGGTGCTCGGGGAGGGACGGCTCACGGGGGGTCTGCCGTCGCTGGATCCGTTGAGGCTGGATCGGCCCGGGCTGGGTCTCCGGGACTGGATTGCCGAATGCCTGAAGGGGGTCTTCATGGACGACGTCCTCACCCGACTGAACGCTGCGCTGGAGGGGCGCTACACGGTGCTGGAGGAGATCGGCCGGGGGGGAATGGCCGTGGTCTTCCTGGCCGAAGACCTGAAGCATCGCCGCAAGGTGGTCCTGAAGGTGCTGCGCTCGGAGCTGGCGGCCATCCTTGGGGCCGAGCG
>Ga0114946_10002067_pt1 | contig 13774 bp, 12 predicted proteins | sample WalLakDeSediment_FD_88676 | JGI IMG/M metagenome (GOLD analysis project Ga0114946, IMG submission 88676) | Lake sediment microbial communities from Walker lake, Nevada to study Microbial Dark Matter (Phase II) - Walker Lake 11/02/13 Deep Sediment | ecosystem: Environmental > Aquatic >...
CTTCACATTATCGGTACAGAAAGGCATGAAGCCAGAAGAATTGACAACCAGCTCAGGGGAAGAGCCGGCAGGCAAGGAGACCCTGGTTCTTCTCAGTTTTTTGTTTCTTTGGAAGATGATTTAATGAGAATTTTCGGCGGAGAGAAAATAAAGAATTTGATGTCATTCTTAAAAATTCCCGAAGACCAGCCGATAGAAGAAAAGTTTATTTCCGGTAAAATCGAATCATACCAATCAATGGTTGAAGGATTTAATTTTGATATAAGAAAGCATCTGCTTGATTATGATGATGTTTTAAACAAGCACAGAGAAATTATTTATAAAAAGAGGAGAGAGTTTCTGACCATTGAAGACTGGAAAAAGCAAATTGAAGGCTGGATAAATAAAGAAGAAGATAAAAAAGCCTTAGCAGACAAAGAAAAAGAACTGAAAGAAAACTTTAATCAGGTGGCCAGATTCGTCGCTTTAAGAACATCGGATATGCTTTGGATGAATCATTTGGAAGAAATGGAAGCTTTGAGAGATTCTGTCAGGCTGAGAGCTTACGGCCAGCAGGATCCTTTGGTGGAGTATAAAAATGAGGGGCATAAAATGTTTAAGAGGTTACTGGATATGATTGAATCGGGTATTGTCCAGACAATTTTAAGAGCCTCTTTAGGGTCGGCTGTCCAACAAAAAACAGAGGATGCAGCTCCGTTTGTTGAAAAGAAGAAGCAGGTGGGCAGGAATGACCCTTGCTCCTGCGGTTCAGGCAAAAAATATAAAAAGTGCCATGGGAAACAATAATCAATATTTGCACGAGGTAGCCGTTACCGCCATTATAATCAAAGACGGAAAATATTTGATTACCAGGCGCTCTCCTGATAAAAAAAGATTTCCCGGTATGTGGACAGTGCCCGGAGGAAAAATGGAGACAGATGATTATCTAAAGCTTCCCAAAGACACAGAACATTATTGGTATAACGTTCTTGAAAGAACTTTGCGCAGAGAAGTGAAAGAAGAGACGGGAATTGACATAGAAAATATTGAATATGTGACCAGCCTGGCAACAGTTCACGCAGACGGCAGCCCTTCTTTGGTCATTTCCTGTATGGCTGACTACGTTGGCGGAGATATAAAGCTCAAAGAAGACGAATCAGACCAATATGCCTGGGTCAGTTTAGATGAAGCTAAAAATTATCGTTTGCTTGATGGTATATATGATGAGCTGGTAATGGCTGAAAACCAAAGAAAAGGCAGGCGTTCGGAATGGCAGAGATTTGAATAAGTATTGTTTTTAAAGAGAAAATAATCTAAGATAAAGCAATGGCTAAAAACAAAGTTTATTTTATGATCGGACTTATTCTGCTGCTGACAGCATTGGCCAGCGGATTGGTTTTTAGTTTGGATTATTTTCCGGACAGGCCCTTTAGGCTAGGATTGGATTTGCAGGGCGGGCTGCATTTGGTTTATCAGGCTGATTTGTCGGAGATTGAAAAAGAGGATCGTGCTTCTTCAATGCAAGGGTTGAGGGATATCATCGAGCGAAGGGTTGATTTATTCGGAGTGGTTGAGCCGGTTGTCCAAATACAAGAAGTCGGCGACCGCTACAGATTAATAGTGGAATTGGCCGGCATTAAAGATCCTTATAAGGCGGCTGAAATGATAGGTCAGACTCCTTATTTGGAGTTCAGAGAGCAACAAGGAAGAGAACCGGAAGAAACGGAGAAGATTCTGGCTTTGCAAAAAGAAGCCGAAGGCAAGAACCTTGAAGAAATACAGGAAATGGAAGATTGGCATTTGGTTTTCGAAGACCCTTATTTTTATTTCAAAGCCACGCCGTTGACCGGCAGATACTTAAAAGAAGCCAAGGTTGTTTTTGACCAGCTTCTTTATCAGCCTATGGTTTCTCTTCAATTTGACAATGAAGGATCTCAGATTTTTGAAGAATTGACCAAAAACAATATCGGTCAGCCCCTGGCTATTTATATCGATGACGAATTGATTTCTGCACCCATTGTTCAGGAAGTTATTTCTGGGGGAAGAGCGCAAATCAGCGGAGACTTTGATCGTGAATACGCCATAAGGCTGGCCAGAAATCTATCAGCCGGCGCTTTGCCAGTGCCTATTGAGTTGATCTCCCAGCAAAGCGTTGGGCCGACGCTAGGAGCCTCTTCTTTGGAAAAATCTCTTCTGGCAGGCATTTGGGGCCTGCTAGCCGTTGTTATATTCATGATTTTGTTTTACAGGCTGCCCGGGCTTCTTGCTTCTTTCTCTTTAATTATTTATGCGATTTTAATTCTGGCTTTGTTCAAAATAATTCCGGTTACTTTAACCATGGCCGGCATCGGAGGATTCATTCTTTCCATAGGCATGGCCATTGATGCCAATATTTTAATTTTTTCTCGTTTGCGTGAAGAATTAAAAAGCGGAGCAAGTTTTTCCGTTGCCGTGGAAGAAGGGTTCAGAAGAGCCTGGCCATCCATACGGGACGGAAATATTACCACCCTGATAGTGGCTCTGATTTTATTCTTTTTGGGAACCAGTTTCGTCAAAGGCTTTGCCATGACTCTTACCATTGGTATCCTTGTAAGTATGTTTTCTGCGATTGTTATCACCAAAAACCTTCTTAAAATTTTCGTCAATACAAAATTAGAAAAAATAAAAATATTATGGCACTAAAAAAATATTTATTTACGTCAGAATCGGTCACCCCCGGGCATCCGGACAAAATAGCCGATAATATTGCCGATGCCGTGCTGGATGAAGTTCTCAGGCAGGATAAATACGGCCGGGTGGCTTGCGAAGTTTTCGTAGGCATGGGCTATGTAATTGTTGGCGGAGAAATAAGCACGAAAGCCTGGATAGACGTTAATAATTTAGTAAGAAAAACAATAAAAGAGATAGGTTACGATAAGCCACAGTACGGCTTTGATTATCGCACTGCGGCGATTTTCAACACTATTCATGAACAGTCGCATGACATCAGCAGAGGAGTAAAAAAGACCGGAAGCAAAAAACAAGGGGCAGGGGACCAGGGCATGGCCTTGGGTTATGCCTGCAGAGAAACCAAAGAATTGATGCCTTTGCCTATAATGCTGGCGCACGGTTTGGTTATGAGGCTGGTAGAGGCGAGAAAAAAGAATATTTTGCCCTATTTGCGGCCGGACGGGAAAAGCCAGGTAACCCTGGAATACTGCAACGGCATCCCCAAAAGAATAGATAACGTGGTTATCGGAGCTCAGCACGATCCGGATGTTTCATCCCAAAAAATCAGGTCGGATATTATTGAAGAGGTTATCAGACCCGTATGCCGGAAATATTTGGATAAAAAAAGCAAATACTATATTAACAATACCGGCAGATTTGTTATCGGCGGGCCTGTTTCAGATACCGGCATGACCGGTCGTAAAATCATTGTTGACAGTTACGGGGGAGCTGTGCCAGTGGGCGGAGGTTCTTTTTCAGGCAAAGACCCTACCAAGGTGGACAGATCCGGTGCTTACATGGCAAGATATATTGCCAAGAACATGGTGGCAGCCGGTTTGGCGGATAAGTGCTTGATCAGGTTAGCTTATGTGATCGGCGGAATACGGCCCAGCGAAATAAGCTGTGATACTTTCGGCACCGGAAAAATTTCCGAAACAAAAATGATCAATATTATCCGAAAAGTTTTTGATTTGTCGCCGGGCGGGATAATAAAAGAATTGGACTTGCTCAGGCCAATTTATCAAAGAACGAGTTCTTACGGTCATTTCGGCAGGTCCGGTTTTACCTGGGAAAAAACAGATAAAACGGAAAAGCTGCAAAAATCAGCATGAATATCAGCTTTATAAAATATAAATACATATATTTCGCCTTATCCGGAATTTTAGTTGCGGTTAGTATGGCTTGCCTGGTTATTTTTGGTTGGAATTTAGGCATTGATTTTACCGGAGGCAGTATTTTAGAAATAGCTTATAAAGATGAGCGGTTGCCCGTGAATGAAGCCAGGGAGATCTTGCATGATATTGTCGGTCCTGCTTTCGTTCAATCAACAGAACCAAACGGCCTGCTTATCAGAATGAAAGAGATTGACGCTGAAACCCATCAACGGGTTTTGAATGCTTTGGGTCAAGATTATCAAATTGCAGAGGAGCTGCGTTTTGAGTCGATCGGAGAAGTGGTTGGAGGAGAATTGGGCAGAGCCACGGTCTGGCAGATTTTATTGGCTTTAATAGCTGTGGTCGTATATATAGCTTTGGCTTTCAGCAGGGTTAAGAGGCCTGTTCGTTCCTGGCAGTATGGCATAGCTTCTTTAATCGGTCTTTTTCATAATATTTTGATTACTTTAGGAGTTTTTTGCGTTCTGGGAGAGTTTTATGGAGTTCAAATCACCATACCAATAGTTACTGCTTTTCTGATTATTTTGGGTTATTCCATTAATGATACTGTAGTAGTTTTTGACAGAATTAGGGAGAATCTTATCAGGGGAGTCGGAGTCACTTTCGAAGATACGGTTAATAAAAGCTTAAACCAAACCCTGTTTCGTTCAGTTTCAACCTCTCTGACCACGCTTTTCGTGCTCTCGGCCATTTTCTTTTTAGGGGGCGATACCTTAAAATACTTTGCCTTGGCCCTGATGATCGGGATCGCAGTTGGCACCTACGCTTCCTTATTTTTAGTCAGCTCTTTATTGACAATATTTAAAAAAAGTGGTTAAATTAAACAAATGAACGCTAAATTAATTTGTCACAGCGCTCTTCTTAAAGACCTGCCCGGCAGGCAAAAAGAAATAATTATCAGGCGTTTCGGTTTATCGGGCAGAAAAGAAACCCTGGAGGCTGTCGGACGCGATATGGGCATTACCAGAGAAAGGGTGCGTCAGATTGAAAGAGAGGGTCTGGAAAAACTAAGGGAAAAAACAGACCTGCCCGTTTGCAGGAATGTTTCACACTATTTTTCAGATTACTTAAGAAAAAACAGCGGGTTGAAAAAAGAAGAGATTTTACTAAAGGAGCTGGGAGGCGATAAATTCAAAAATCACATTTTCTTTTTATTAACCCTGACAGAGCCTTTTGTCAGATTTTCCGAAAACAGAAACTTCTACGCCCTATGGGCAACTAATGAAAATTATTTAAAGAAAGCCGAGCAAAAAATAGACTCTTTTTTTTCAGAACTGAAAAAAGAAAAAAAACCGTTGCCGCCCTCTTCCGCGACACCTGTTTCTTATTTGGAAATTTCCAAGAAAATCTTGATGAGCCCGGAAGGATTATACGGTTTGCCTCATTGGCCGGAAATAAACCCCAGGGGGGTTAGAGATAAAGCTTATCTTTTGCTTAAAAAAGAAAAAAGACCCCTGCATTTCAATCAAGTAGCTTCTTTGGTCAAACACAACGTCAGCCAGACCGTTCACAACGAACTCATAAAAGATTCCAGGTTTGTTTTGGTGGGCCGCGGCTTATACGCTCTTCAGGAATGGGGATTTATGCCGGGAGCTGTCAAAGACGTCATCGCCAAAACGCTTAAAGCATCAAAAGACCCCATGTCTAAAGAAGAAGTGATTCAAAAGGTTCTTAAACAGCGGCAGGTGCAGCCCAATACTATTTTTTTAAACCTCCAGGACAAAAACCTATTCATTAAAAATTCTGACGGAAAATATACCATAAGAAGAGTTTAAAAATGCTGGAACAGTTTTCCATAATTATTTCTACCGTCTGGACTATCATAAAAAATTGGTGGTGGATTTTTTTACCGTTTTTACTCTACCGTCCCTTTTTGGCTTATTGGCTTTGGTGGAGAAGGGAAATGTGGATGTTTGCCCAGAAAAAAGTCTTATTGGAGGTTAAAATGCCCAAAGAGGTACTAAAGCCTATCCGAGCCATGGAGCAGGTTTTTTCTTCTATTTGGGCCCAGGCTTTTGACCCTGCCGACTGGTGGGAAAAATGGGTTGAAGGGAAACAGTTAGACAGCGTTCAACTGGAAATAATCAGCTTGGGGGGCGTACCCCATTTTTATATCAGATGTTCCGATGGTCGGCGTAATGCCATCGAGTCTTCAATTTATTCTCAATATGCAGATGCTGAGATTTCCATTGTTGACGATTATGTAAAATACGTTCCCAGAGACGTACCCAATAAAGACTGGGATCTTTGGGGCACAGATTATCAATTGGACAAATCGGATGTTTTTCCCATTAAAACCTACGGTAAGTTTTTTGAAGAAAAGGAAGCAGCTAAAGAAGAAAAAAGAATTGACCCCTTATCTACACTTTTGGAGGGTATGGGAAAATTAGGCCCGGGAGAGCAGCTTTGGGTTCAAATTGAGATTAGCCCGATTACCAGCACGGGAAGCGAGGCGGAAGGCGCATATGATTTTGTTTCAGAGGGCAGGAAAGTCGCAGATAAGTTGGCCAAAAGACCGGGCAAACCACAACAAAGGCCGATTATCGAGCAGGCTGTCGATGTTTTAGTCACCGGCAAACCGGTTGAAGAAGAAAAGAAAGAAGAGTCTTTGATCCCTGTTGAGATGAAGCTTACCCCCGGGGAAAGGGATATAGTAGCAGCTGTAGAAGAAAAAGTCTCTAAAAGGTGTTTTAAAACATATATACGTTTTATATATCTTGCCAAAAGAGACGTTTATTTCGGCGGGGCCAAAGGCATTCCTTTTGGTTTTTTCAACCAATTTTCTACTGAGAATTTGAACACTTTGAGACCTTGGCCCAGAACCATTACTAAAATAAAGCGCTATCCTATTTTGGATTTAATCAGGGGAAGAAGGGTTTTTGTCAGAAAAAGAGGAATTTTTTTCAGATATGTCAGAAGATTTTCTCCTTTGTTTCCAAGAAATCCCAGAAAAGGAGTTTTCATATTAAATACTGAAGAATTAGCAACTATTTTCCATTTTCCGGGCAGAACGGCAGCTCCTGCTCCTTTTGTGCCCAGGGTTGAGGCAAAAAGAGGAGAGGCGCCGCCCGGTCTGCCTACAGAGTAATTTATGAACAGCGATATAAATTTTTTCGCAGAGACTACATATCGGAATATAAGAAAGAAGTTCGGCATTAAAACCGATGACAGGCGTCGGCATGTTTACGTTGTCGGTAAAACCGGTATGGGTAAAACCAACATGTTGGAAAATATGGCTATCCAGGATATTCAAGAAGGCAGGGGCATCGGTTTTGTTGATCCTCACGGCGAAGCCGCGGAAGAGTTGCTTGAGTTCATTCCGCCCAACAGAATTAACGATGTCATTTACATCAACCCGGCTGACCTGGGGCATCCTATTGCTTTTAATATTATGGAAAAGGTTGACGAAGAACACAGGCATTTGGTGGCAGGGGGACTTATGGGCGTTTTTAAAAAAATATGGCCTGATGTTTGGTCGGCCCGTATGGAGTATATTTTGAACAACTGCATTCTGGCTCTTTTGGAATATCCCGGTGCCACTCTGCTGGGAGTGAACCGCATGCTGGCTGATCCTGAATACAGAAAAAAAGTGGTTGATAAAATTACGGATCCAGTGATCAGGGCTTTTTGGGTGCAAGAATATTCTCGCTATACCCAGAGATATGAAGTGGAAGCTACCGGAGCTATTCAGAACAAGGTTGGCCAATTCATTTCAGCTCCTCTGATCAGAAATATTATCGGTCAGGTCAGATCTGCCATTGACATGCAGAAAGTAATGGATGAAGGGAAGATTCTTATTGTTAATTTGTCAAAAGGCAGAATTGGTGAGGATAATTCGCGCCTTTTGGGAGCCTTGATGATTACTAAACTGCAGTTGGCCGCCATGCAGAGGGTTGATATTCCGGAAGAAAAAAGAAGGGACTTTTTCCTTTATATCGACGAATTTCAGAACTTTGCCACAGAATCATTTGTTAATATTCTTTCTGAAGCCAGGAAATACCGGCTGGCCCTGATTTTGGGCCACCAATACATTACGCAGATGGATGAGAAGGTCAGGGATGCTGTTTTCGGCAACGTGGGCACTCTTATTTGTTTCAGGGTGGGAGCAGAAGATGCCGAGTTTCTGGAAAAAGAATTCGCTCCTGATTTTACGGCAGAAGATTTGGTTAATTCAGCCAAGTATAATATTTATTTAAAACTGATGATTGACGGTCTAGCCGGTCGTCCCTTTTCCGCCCAAACCTTGCCTCCTTTTGCCGAGCCCAAGACATCAAACGTAGAAAAGATTATTAAGGTTTTCCGTGAAAGATACGGTACTCCGAGAAAAGAAGTGGAAGAGAAAATCAGCCGTTGGGCAGATTCTTTTGCCCAGGTTGAGGGTGCTGCAGCTGTTCCGGCGCTTCATGATGCTCGATGCACCACGTGCGGCAAAGACACAAAAGTAACTTTTGTGCCTGACGGTAAAAGACCGGTGTATTGTAAGTCGTGCAGGAACAAACTGGGCTTGGTAAAAAAAGAGGCTGTTGGGAAAGAAGAACCAGTAAAAGAACCAGAAACTGAGTCGGTCTCTGTAGTTCCTTTTGCAAAACCGAAAAACAAAACAGCCAACAAAACAGTTAAAAGAAAAGAAATCAATTTGGAAGACTTGAGAAAAGTTTTGGGAGAATCCCTGGAAAAAAAAGAAAAGCCGGAAGAAAAGCCGGAAGAAAACAGCAAAAACGGGACGATCAAGCCCGGGGAAATTGTTAAATTTTAATCATGAAAACTCTGCGAGATTTTAATTTTAAAAATAAACGGGTTTTAGTCCGTTGCGACTTCAATGTTCCCTTGAGCGAATCAGGGGAAATTTTGGATGATTTCCGGATCAAGAAATCAATGGCCACCATTGAATATTTAATAGAAAAAAAAGCCAGGGTGGTCCTGATCAGTCATTTGGGCAGGCCGAAAGGCAAAGTTGTAGAAGAATTAAGGTTAACTCAGATTAAAGACAGGTTAACGGAATGTTTGGATTTATCGGTTGTTAAGACTCCTGATTGTGTCGGTCCGGAAATTGAAAAGTGGAGCAGGAACATGCAGCCAGGCGAGGTTTTGTTGTTGGAGAATTTGAGATTTCATAAAGAAGAAGAGGAAAACAACGAGAATTTCGCAAAAGAGCTTTCTAAAATCGGCGACATCTATATCAACGAGGCCTTTTCCGTTTGTCACAGGGCCCATGCTTCTGTTGTCGGTATAGCAAAGATATTGCCTTGCGGAGCCGGATTTCAGCTGGAAAAAGAAATAAAAATACTGGGAGATTTTTTGAAAAATCCGGAAAAGCCTCTGGTGGCTGTAATCGGCGGAAAAAAAGTAGACGACAAAGCCGCGGTTATTGAAAAGATTTCCCAGATGGCCGATTCTATATTGGTTAATTCTTTGATTGAAAAGGAAATTAAGGAAAAAAACCTTAAATTCAGCCGTTCGGACAAAATTATCAGTCCGATTGACGAAGTTGGCGGCGGCAGGGACATAGGCCCGAAAACCATAAAATTGTTCAGTGAGAAAATAGGCGGGGCAAAAACTGTTTTTTGGTCAGGCCCTTTGGGAGCAATTGAGCAGGAAGAATTTTCTTCGGGTTCTGAAGGCGTTGCCCTAGCCATTATTAAAAGCCGGGCTTTTTCCGCTGTCGGAGGCGGAGATACGGTTGAATTCATAAGCCGCATGGGGCTCACCGAAAAGTTCAGCCATCTTTCTCTTGGTGGTGGAGCTATGCTGGAATTTTTGAGCGGTAAAGAACTGCCCGGTCTTAAGGCCCTGCGATAATAAAAACATCCGAATGAAGCAAGAGATAAAAAATATAAAAAAAGCTGCAGCCAGGATTAAAAAAGCGGTCAAAAACAAAGAAAGAATCATTCTCTACGGAGATGCCGACATGGACGGTTTCAGTTCTGTTATTATTTTGAAAGAATCACTAAGTAATTTGGGCTTATCTTTAAAAAAAATACACGCCTATTTTCCTGACAGAGAAACCGAAGGATACGGAATAAACGAAAAAGCTTTAAATTATTTGAAAAAACATGCTCCGGCTTTGTTTATTGCCATGGATTGTGGGATAGGCAACTTTCATGAGGTGAAATTAGCCAAAAAAATGGGATTTGAGGTAATAATTGTTGACCATCACGCGGTTTTGGACAAACTTCCTCAAGCTTCGATCATCGTTAATCCTAAACAAAAGGGGGATAAGTATCCTTTTAAAGAATTTGCCGCAGCCGGCGTAGTTTTTAGATTGGCTGAAGCCTTGCTCGGGGAAAAGCTTTTGTTCGCCTTAAGGAATAATTTTCTGGAACTGACAGCTTTAGCCACCTTAACTGATATGATGCCAAAAAGAGAGGATAATCTGGAATTTTTGGATACAGGACTTATTTCTCTGAAAAGCACTTTCCGTCCCGGATTAAAAATTTTTCAGCAGTTGCAGGGAGAACAGCCAACCATACAGAAAATAATTTCTGCCTGTCATGCCGGCGAGAATAAAGATCATCTTAACGAGGCCTATCTTCTTTTGACCTCAACCTCTGAAAAAAAAGCAGAATTTTTAGCCAAAGAGCTTTTGGAAAAAGCATATATTCGTTATGAAAGAATAAGAGGAATTACAGAAGAAGTGGAAGAAAGGATTTTTGGCAAAAGCCAAGATCCGATCATTTTTGAAGGCGATAAAAATTGGCCGATTCTAATGGTTGGTCCGGTTGCTTCTAAAATATGTTCTGTTTATAAAAAACCAGTTTTTCTTTACAGTCAGAGAAAAAAAGATGCTCAGGGTGCGGTCAGAACGCCGGCAGACATTGACGGAGTTAAAGCAATGATGCAGTGCGCTGAATTATTGGAAACCTACGGAGGCCATCCCCGGGCAGCCGGTTTCAGGACGAAAAACGAGAATTTGGAAAAATTCAAAGAGTGCTTAATGAATTATTTTCAGATTAAACCATAAAATGGACAAAGACTATCTTATTTGCCACTATCATGAAATCGCTTTAAAGGGCAATAACAGGAAATGGTTCGAGGAAAAGCTTGTAGAAAATATAAAAAAAACTGTACCCTCCTGTTTTTACGAATCCGTTAAAAGAATCTCAGGGAGAATAATTATTAAGGTAAAGAAAAGAGGAGCGGAAGATTTTCTTAAAAACGTTTTCGGCATAGCTTATTTTGTTCCGGCCTTATCTTGTTCCCAGGAATTGTCTATTATTGAAAAAAAGGCTTGTGCTATATTAGAGAATAAAAAGTTCAAAACCTTCAGAGTGATGACGAAAAGGTCAAAAAAAGATTTTGCTTTGAACTCTCAGGAAATTAACGACAGAGTCGGAGCTTACGTCGTCAAAAAACTGAAAAAGAAAGTTGATCTGAAAAAACCAGATATAACCTGCTTTATTGAAATAGTTGAAAAATACGCTTTCTTATATACAGAAAGAATAAAAGGGCCTGGCGGGCTGCCCTTAAGCAGCGGCGGCAAAGCGGTTTGTCTGCTTTCCGGAGGAATTGATTCTCCGGTGGCTGCCTTTAAAATAATGAAAAGAGGCGTTAGGCTTGTTTTCGTTCATTTTCACGCCTATCCTTATACAGGCAAGGCTTCCTTGGAAAAAGTCAAAAGAATTGTTGATATTATAAAAAAATATCAAAAAGAAAGCAGGCTTTATTTCATACCTTTTGCGGAAATTCAAAAAGAGATTTTAACAAAAACCCCCGGCAGCTTAAGGGTTATTCTTTACAGGAGAATGATGATGAGAATTTCCCAGGAAATAGCCGGGGCAGAAAAGGCCAAAGCCCTTGTAACAGGAGAAAGCATTGGCCAGGTAGCTTCCCAAACCCTGGAAAATATCGGAGTGATTATGCAAGCGATAAATATTCCTGTTTTAAGGCCCTTGATCGGCGAAAATAAAGAGGAAATTATCAGCCTGGCTGAAAGCATAGGCACCTTTAAGATTTCTATCGAGCCCTATCAGGACTGTTGTTCCAGATTTTTGCCCAGGCATCCTGCCACTAAAGCGGATTTAAGGGCGATAGAAAGAGCGGAAAAAAAACTGGACATAAACAAGCTGGTAGAACGGGCAATGGCAAGGGCCGAGCTCAGGGGTTGACTTGACTGGCATTTTCGCTTAAATTAAGGTAGAATAGACATGTGGATCACAAAGGTCGATTTTGAAACTTTAAATTTTTAACTATATTTTTATTATGCCAGAAGGTTATTGCGTTAAATGTAAAGCAAAAAAAGAAATATCAGGGGCCAAAGAAGTGGAAATGAAGGGAAAGGGCGGAGTTAAAAGAAGAGCCATGACCGGCACCTGTCCTAGTTGCGGCACTAAGATGTTCAGGATTTTAGGCAAGGCCTAATTTGCAAGGTATATAAAACCGAGTTAAAGCGATTTTAACTCGGTTTTGTTATTATAAAGCACAAAAGCTGTCAGTTTGTTGCCTCTGGGGTTTAGGTTTGGCAGGATTGATCAGGTATAATATAAACAGTTTAATAAAAAGCCGATATGAAAAAGAAAAAACCAGACAACGCTGAAAAAGTTGAGCGGTTTAATTTTTGGATTCAAGACCCTGAAATAAGAAGAGCTATTGCAAAACAGGCCCGATTTAAAATTACAGGAATGGAATCTGACAGAATTACCATAGAAAAAGAATCTCAACATAGGCTTGGAGTTATTCCCGAAGACATTGCTCAGGAGCTTTATATCCATCTGTGGAAAAACTGGGCGAAAATAGAAAACTATGGCCTAAAAGACAATTTTTTACGGTCTTTAATTAAAAAAATCATCGGGAACAAAAGGAAAGATTTGTATAAAGAAAAAAGAAGAAAAGAGATGATAGAAAAAGAAGATAAAGCAGGTAAATTCTATGAGAAAAGAACAATCAGCTCAACAAGGTATAATTTAAAATCGGAAGGAACGGCCGGCCCTTTTGAAAATCTTTCTGAAGACAGAAGATTAAATAAAGCAACATCTCAATTCATCAATAATTTTATATTAGGATTTGATATTGGCCTGGCAATCGAAAATTTATCAAAAGAAGAAAAGAAGCTTTTGGAGCTGGCAGAGAGCTATACGGTTAGGGAAATAGCAGAAAAAATCGGTAAGCCAAAAACAACAGTTGGCAGAAAAATAAAAGGAATAAGGAATAAAATGAAAAAACATCTCTGAATTAAAAGCGGGACAAAATTGCCTCAAAAATCGTTTTAGAAAATGTATACAAAAATATGCTTAAAGCAACCAACTTAAAATTTGTTTTAGCAAAGAAAATATCTTTTACTTCAGGCTCGCTATACGCTTGCCAATGCATAATCAACGGGATTTTTCTTAACGGATTTTCTGTTTGGATAAAGGATGGTAAATTTAAAGTAATTTTGCCTCAATGGAAAGTTTCAAAAAACAAAAAAATCCCTTTTTTCTTTCCGGTTTCCGGAAGTTTTGAGAAGGCTGTTTTTGAGGCTTTTAAAAAACAGCGCCAAGAAGTACTAGGGCAGGCCTTAAAAATCATCGAGAAAGCTGAAAAAAAGAAAGGGAGCCTGACAAAGAGAGAAAAAAAATTAATCGCAGGCAAAAAAGGCCTTAAAATTCTGATGTCTAAAAAAAATGAACCGAAACTGATCAGGACCGTTTATCCGATAAAAGAAAAAAAATTACTTTAAGAAGCATATTGACTGTAGTTTTTATTGGTTTATTATAAAACAATAGGTGGAAAACCTATATATTGCCGTAAATAATAATTAACCAGCCCATTTTTGGGCAAAAAACATGAGTTACAAAAAAATAGTTCCTTTGGTCAGCCTTTTGGTCATGGCCCTTTTTATATTCAATTTTAATGTCTTTGGTATAAAGGCGCAAGCATCTGCTTTAACCGAAGCGCAAATTCAGTCAATTTTAGGTCTTTTAAGGGCCTTTGAA
>Ga0114946_10002068_pt1 | contig 13771 bp, 6 predicted proteins | sample WalLakDeSediment_FD_88676 | JGI IMG/M metagenome (GOLD analysis project Ga0114946, IMG submission 88676) | Lake sediment microbial communities from Walker lake, Nevada to study Microbial Dark Matter (Phase II) - Walker Lake 11/02/13 Deep Sediment | ecosystem: Environmental > Aquatic > Freshwater...
GATCCGGAGGTTGGCCAGGTAGCTCGGGGCGTCGTCCGAGCCCCGGAGTCTGAACTCCAGCACATCTCCCCGCGGGAACTCGGCGTTGGGGAGGTTCGCGACCCGGACCTCGTTCTGGTACATCCGGGCCCGCGTACCGTCGACCCGGACCCGGATGGTGACGACGTCCAGGGCGTACCGGTCATCGATCACCCCGGCCGCCGGCACCTCTCGTCCTCGGAATCCCACGCTGACTCCCTGGCCTGCTGTACCGAGGTGGAGGTAGCTGCGCGGATAAGCTCCCATGGAGGCCGACCAGGGCTCGGTCAGAACACCCGTCTCGTCGAAGGCCGCGCTCCCCTTGTAGATGTCGAACTCGATGGAAAATCGCTCCGGGAGCGGGGCCCCCAGGGGCACCCGAAATCGGCTCAATCCCGTGGACTCCAGCAGGCGCTGCCCCTGCCATTCGATGACCTGCAGGCTCCCCTGCACGAACTCCAGGGATGCGGGAAAGTCCCCCACCGGGGTCATGGAGAAGTCGTCTGCCACGAGGATCCGGCTGCCCGGGACGAAGTCGAAGTTCGCCCAGGCCCCCTCACCGGGACGCAGGCGGGAGGCCGCGCCCGGCTGGGCCGCTCCGTCCTCCATGGCGCGGGCCTCGGCGGCGCGGGCTTCGAGGCAGGCCTCGTCATCGATAGGGCATCCCAGCCCCTCCTCCAACTCATTCTCCATCCGGTCCAGGAGTCGGGCGGACGCGGCCTCGGAAGCGCGGTCCAGGAGGGCCTCGCCGGCCATGCACCCCGCAATGGCAGGTAGCAGGAAGAGAAGAACCGCACGGGTCCGGAGTCGGGCGACGAGGCGGTCGGAGGTGGGGGATGATGGCGGGATCATGGTCGCCTCCCGGGCCTGAAGGGTGGGTGGGTGCCTTGCGCCGGCTCCCAGGGGACCCGATCCGCCGAGGTCGGAACGGCTTGCGAGTTGGGAACCTGGGGCATGGCGCGCGACGTCTTTCGCCCTGCATCAACGGGAAACCGGCGGAGGGAGGCTCACGCCTGCCGCCGCCGAGGCCCGCTCCGGGACCGTCGCCCCTTCCCCTCCCCCGGCCGATGACCCCGGTCCCGGATCCCCGTCCACCCCCGCCCCCGGTGAGCCCTGAGCCCCGAGAATCTCGTTTCTCCAGGTGTGGCCGCCGCCCGAAACGCCCGGCCGCCGCACCGTCGCCCTCGGGCCCAGCCTCGCCGTGTCGGCCTCGTGTTCCTGTCCGCCTACGTCCCCGCGCCCATCATGCCGGAACCCCGCCCCACCCATGTCCGCTCCGGCGTCCGGATCCTCATCTTCGTGCCGCCCGGCTTCATGCTCCTCTTCATGCCCGGCTTCGTCCTGACGCTGAGCGGCGTGGTCGGCTTCCTCTCGGGCGAGGGGGTGCAGGCCCTCCCCCCATTGGGCCTCGGGCTCCTCATCCTCTACGCCCTCTTCCGCCTCGTTCGTTGGGCCGTGCGCCCCATTCCCGTGAATCCCGATGGAACGATCGGACGGTACGTTCGCGTTCAGCTTCCGGAACTGATCCGGCAGGAGGAGCTCACTCCCGAAGACCTGGGGGTGGCCGCGCCCGCTGGTGGTCCCCTCGCGCCCGCTGGTGGCCCCCTCGTGCCCGCTGGTGGTCCCCCCGGGCCCGCGCTGGTCCTCGCCCCGGATCCGGGCGACCTGCCTCCGCGCGTACTCCTGAAGATCGGGGTGGTCTGGACCCTGGGGGCCGGGGCCATGGTCGGCCTGGCCCTTGTCCTGGCCCTGTCATCCGGACTCCTGACGCCGGGATTCGTCGCCGCGGCGCTGGGCATGGTCATGGTGCCGGGGGTCGGAGCCCTGGTGGCCTTCGGGGTCCGTACCCGGCGTTCCCGGACCTGGGGGGCCTGCCGTGTCGAGCTCCCGGACGGACCGGGCTTCCCGGGGCTGCCCCTTCGCATGCGCATGGTCCTTCCGCACCCCCCCAGGTCGATCCGGGAAGTTCGGGTCACCCTCATGCATCTCACCCAGCTTCCCCGGCGTGGACGACAGGGTACCTTCTCCCTGGCTCGTGGCTGGTGGGAAACGCAGGGGGAGGAGGCGCGTCGTCACGAGGCGGGCTCGGCGGTGGAGCTGACCTTTCACCTGCCGCCGGACGCCAGGCCCAGCAGCCGCACCCGGGGCTCGGGTGCCAGCCTCTGGCAGTTCGAGGTCTCGACGCACGAGCCCCCGACCCGGAAGCGGACCTTGCCTGGGCATCTGCGCTTTACCGTGCCCGTGGTGGCTGGGCCACCGACTCGCACCTCCGACCGAACGCTCCCCGCACTCCCGCTGTTTCTGCTCCTGCTGGGAACGGTCCTGACGTCCCTTGCCGGCCCTTCCCAGGCCCTGGCCCAGGAGGCGAACTCCTGGAAGAGCCTCCAGTGGGTCATTACCTGCGACGAGTCGGTCTTTCCCAATGTCTCCTTTGAATACTGTCTTGATATCCGAAACCCCCCGCTTCCCCCTGTCCCCGGAGGGATCCGGTGGGCACTCGAGGATGCCAGCGCCTGGCTCCATGGCTTGGGGTTCCGGGGCCCGAATCTTGGGAAGGAGGTTGACGTCCCACGCGACTACACGGGAGTAGACTCCATTATTCCTGCTGACACTAGATGCATGACATACTATTGTATGGTGATATGGCGCTATGAAGATGAGGATATCGGCGGCGCGTACTTTCTAGATGGCAGAATTTCGCTATCCCTAAATACATATATTAGAAGCGTCGCCTACCGAGAAGAGATCCATGAATTATTTCACGCAGTGCAGAACTCCTATGACATGGCGCTGACCCACGCAGCATTTCCGCACGGCTACGAACGGGCATGGATCATAGAGGGGACCGCAGAGTACGCCAGAATCAACCACGGGCGCCGAAGCACCGCGATCAACTTCACTCCCGCTGGGACCTCCGAGAGGGTGTTGGGCATCCGCTTCTACGACACCGCTCTCCACCTTCCCCCGGTCGCCAACACGCGGGACCCTCGCTGGGTCATGTGGGCCTATTCTTCCTCGGAATTCTTCGACTTCCTGGGCCAGGTCTTTCCCGACGGTGACGGGATGGGCTACCTGCGCCGGTACCTGGAGCACCATTCGGCGCCCGTCCCCGGCGATCCCACGGGGCTCGTGGGACTCGATGCGGCGCTGCGGTCCGAAGGGGCCCCCGGGATCGCCCACCTCTTCACCGAGTTCATTCGCCTGTGGACCGAGCCCTGCCACTTCCAGCCCTTTGGCCCCTTTCAGGGCCGGTACCTCCCCTTCACCTGCGAGCCCGAAGGCCCCGTGGAGTACACCCTTACCCTGACGCCGGGAGACACCATCCGGCGGCACCACGAAGTCGAGCCCATGGCCGCCAACGCCTACCGGGTTCAGGTGGAGGTCCCGGAGGGGATGATCGGGCGCCTGGAGGTCCGCGTGGCCGAGGGCGCGGACCACCCGGACCTGCGCCTCGTGGTGGACGACCGGAGGCTGGATGAGGGCCCCGGCGGCGCCCCCCTCCCCGCGGACCAGCGAAATGTGTTTCGCACCGTCGTCGGTGCCGGGAGCGACAGCGTCTTCGTGCGACTGGTCCGGGCGCCCGATGACCCCTGGGAGGCTCTTTCCCCGGGGCAGCTTCCCCACGTGGGTCGCCTCCAGTTCTCCCTGGTGGAGGGGGAGGTGGCTGTCCGCGTGACCGGGGCTGTGAACGATCGACTAACAGGTGGGGCCGCCATGGACTACCACGCGACGGCCGTGGATCCGGTGGAGGCGGCGCGGGCGGCCATTCCGGGGATGGTGGCAGCCCAGACCGCCCACTTTCCCGACACCGACGAGGGGCGCGCCGCCCGGGCGGAGATCCTGGCGGCCATGGAAGAGGCCCTGGGAACGCTGGAGCCGCGGGGGCAACCCGCGGGGGCCGGAGGCGGCGTCTGCTTCGCCCTCCTCACCGTCTTCGACGACGAGCGCCGGAGCCTGGTCCGTATGGGCTGGCAGGGGGGAGCGTCCATTGCGGACGGCACCCTCCACGGGGTGCGCATGCAGTACTTCCACAACCTGAACGACGTCGTCTATGGCCCCCTCAAGGACCTGTATCATGCGCAGCGCCTGGCCGAAGATCCGGTGGCCCGGGACGCCTTCCTCGGGTGGCTCACGGGGGAGGCGCCGCGGGCCTTCCGAGAGGGTGCCTACCGCGCGGCCGCCGAGAACGAGAGCCCTGACGAGTCCTCCAGGCTCCGGGCCATGGCCCAGCGCATGGGCGGGATGATCCAGGGGGCCGGCGGGCTTGCCCCTCGGGCGACGCCGGCGGATCCGGAAGAGTTCGGTCGCGCCTGGGAGGGACAGGGTACGCTGGAGATCGCGGACCGGGAGGACCACGTGCTGGGTCATTTCCGCTTCGAAGGCCTTCCCACCTCGCCCATCGACCGTGAGCCGGTCTCGGTGGAGGGCGGGTTCACGCTCCCGGTGGGCGCCCTGTTGCGCACCCTCATGGACGAGGGATGCGAGGGTTCGGAACCTCCCCCGGACCGCCGAGCCCAACGCCCTTCCGGCTCCGATCCGGAGCCGGAACGAGGGGGGCCAACCACGCCTCCGCGCCCTCCCACGCCCCCAGCGTCCGGAGAGCCCACGCCCCCCTCTCCTGCGGGAGTGCCCCGCCCCGACCGCCCCGACTCCCCAGGGGAACCGGAGGCACGGGGTGCCGGACGCCCGGACGGGGGCGAGGGCCAGACGGGGGTGGGTGTGCTGCCTCAGGGCACCTTCCTCGTGGCCTTCCCGCCGGGCGAGGGGATGGCCGGGGGCGTGGAGGGTGAGGCGTCCCGCTTCTTCCTCGAGGCCGGAGCCCAGCCACTCACCGGGGTGCAGGCCGGGCGAAGCTTCCTCCTGGACGGTGCCGGCTACCGCCTGGCCCTGGACCGCTCGAGCGTTCCGTCCTGCCTGCTTCCCCAGGGCGATTCGAACGCCCCGGGCCTCCCCCTGGCGCTTCGAGAGGGGGGCCTCGTTCAGGGGTTTCTCAGGCTCCGGGTGGACGAGATGGCGGGGCGAGCTGGCTTCGAGTTCCTCGCCGGACCCCGGGGGGCTGAGGCGGTCGGGGTGCCTGGAGCCGGCGTCGACGCCCAGTCCGCCTGGGTCCTCTCGGCAGGGGTCGAAGGTGGGGGAACCGACCCGGGCCGGCTCCAGGTGACGGAGTCCGGGGGTAGGTTCCAGGTACTCCTGGAGAATGCCCACGGCGCGCTTCACCTGCCGGGGTTCGAGGAGGTGCCTGTCTGCCCGGACGGCCTGTCGTTCGTGCTGACCGTGACCCCCTCGTAGGAGCGCGCCCGAGTAACGCGGCTCGCCCGCTGGCTCGGACGCGCCCCTGGCCGAGCCCTACCACCCTCCGTTCAGATCCCACCCGAGGGTGAGGAGAAAGGCGCGATTGCGTGCCTCGGGGTCGTTGGGATCCGCGGCGACCCGATCCAGCCCCCGCACCAGCCGGGCGTTCAGGGTGACCTGACCCAGGGAGCTCACCGGCACCAGCAGCCCGGCCCCGAAGACTGCACCGCGGTCGGCGGCCTGGACCACGTCGTCCACCCGCTGGAACTGGGGAATCTGGCACCCGTCGTTCAGCGCGACCGCTCCGCCGTTGGTCGGGCGGATGGAACACTGGAGGCGCCAGGCCCAGGCAGGGCCACCCTGGACGTAGGCCGAGGTCCCGTTCCCTACCGGGAGATCGACGACAAGGCGGGCCAGGAGCGGCACTTCCAGGTAGTCGATTCCGAACTCCACGAAGTCGGCGGAGGTGGGGGGCATGCCCGGTTGTCCTGGATCGGCCGACTGGGCCGCCAGCAGGAGGTCCCCTGTTCCCTTCTGGACATAGGAGAGCTCGGGCCCGATTTCCACGGGACCCAGACGCAGGAAGGTCCAGCCCGCGCCGCCGGTCAGCCCCTGCCGCTGCTCCGAGGTCTGCACCCCGGACCCGGCCAGGTCCGACAGGGAAAGACCGCCCCGGATCCCGAGCTGGGCGAACGCATCGGCGGGAAGCAGGAGGAGGGTGACAAGCATGGGGAGAACAGCCGCCCTGAACCGGAGTGCGTTCGGGGCCCGAATCAAGAGAGATCGAAACATGTTGCAAAACTCCGTCAAGTGGACACAGGTTGGGAACAGGATTCCTGTTCTCGGAGGCCTCCTCTCACCAGACTCCGGAAGACGAGGTACGACGCCTGTGGAGATCACGCTACTTCTTCGCGCCATGGAGTCCGGCGACCCCGTGGCTGCCGAAGCCCTGTACGCCTCGGTCTATGCCGACCTGCACGCATTGGCCCGGCACCAGCGTGGGCGATGGTCCGGCAACGACACCCTGGGGGCCACCGCCCTCGTTCACGAGGCTTACCTCAAGCTTTCCCACGCCGAGTCTCCCTCGTGGACGGATCGGCGTCACTTCTTCGCCGTAGCCTCCCGGGCCATGAGGCAGGTGCTCGCGGACTACGCGGAGCGATGCTCGGCAGCCAAGCGCGGAGGCGGCGAGGCGAACCTCCCCCTGGAAGAGTCCTTCCTGGGGGACTTCAGCGAGGATGCGGCGGAAGACCTCCTTACCCTTCACAATGCCCTGAACCTCCTGGAGGCGGAGCACCCCCAGTGGGTGCGGGTCGTGGAATGCCGATTCTTTTCGGGACTGTCGGTCACCGAGACGGCCGACGTCCTGGGCGTCTCCCCGGCCACCGTCAAGCGGCAGTGGAGCAAGGCCCGGCTCTGGCTGGGCGAACAGCTCGCCCCGTGACGTGGGCCGGGCCTCTGCCGGCGGGCGCTCGCTCCCCGACCCTCTCCGAAGGGACGTCGCTGCAGCGGACCCGCCCGCCAAGGCCCCTCGATCCACCGCACTGAGCCCCCGCTCGCCGGACTTCCGTTATCAATCGGGAGAAAGGAGCGCATCCGCGCCGACTCCATTCCATGCCTCCGACGTGTACCGAGACGCCCACATCCCTGAACGGCCCTGCATCCCTGACCAGCCCTGCATCACGCGTCTGCTTCTTCTCCCGACCCTCGTCCACGCCCTGGCCCGGAGCTTCTCCCTATGAAACGGAAGAGAGAGGATACCGGGCTCACCCGAGCCTGAGGAGGGGGCCATGGGCCCGTCACCCATCCCGCAACCCGAACGCATCGAAGCCCTCTTCCTCGACGCCATGGCCCGGCCCATGGAGGAGCGGGAAGACTGGATTCGGGAGACCTGTGGCGATGACCTGAAGCTGGCGAACGCCGTCCTGCACCGGGTCCGTGCCGCCGCCCGGGCCGACGCCTTCCTGGAACGACTGAACCAGCAGCTTCCTCCTTCGGTCCGTGCCCCGGAGGAGGAGGGATCCGCCGGAGGTCTCCCCGGCAGGGACCTGGAAGGGGGCGGGTTCGATGCCCCGGACCCGCCTGCCCGCATCGGTCCCTGGCGGCTCCTCCGGATCCTGGGGAGGGGGGGCATGGGCGCGGTTCACCTGGGGGAACGCGACGACGGAGCCTTCGAGCAGCGGGTGGCCATCAAGGTCCTGGCGCCCACCCTGGGGGCGCGCCTGGCACGGGCCCGTTTTGATCGGGAGCGTCGCATCCTCGCGCGGATGGAGCATCCGAACGTGGCCCGCCTCTTCGATGGCGGAGTGACGCCGGAGGGACTGCCCTACCTGGCCATGGAATACGTGGAGGGGCGGCCCATCGATCAGTACGTCCGGGAGGAAGGGCTGTCGATCGAGGCGCGGCTGACCCTCTTCCTCCAGGTGCTCGAGGCGGTGAGCTTCGCCCACGCGAACCTCGTGATCCACCGGGACCTGAAGCCCTCGAACATCCTGGTGGACCAGCGGGGAAGCGTGAAGCTCCTGGATTTCGGGATCGCGCGGCTCCTGGACTCGGAGGGGGACGAGGAGGAACCCTCCACCCTGACCCGGGGGGGCCTGGTGGCGCTGACCCCCGCCCACGCCAGTCCCGAACAGCTCCGAGGCGAGGTGGTGACCACCGCCAGCGACGTCTTCTCCCTGGGCATCCTCCTTCACCTGCTCCTGACCGGGGAGCACCCCTTCCGGAGGGAGGGGCGATGGGGCCGCCGGCCCAGCGAGGGAAGCGAGCCATCTTCTCTCGAACGGGAGATGCTCACCGGCGACCCCATCCCGCCAAGCCACCAGGTGGAAAGCCCCCGGCTGAGGCGCCGACTCCGCGGAGACCTGGACACCATCGTGGCCGCGGCGCTCCAGCCCTCCCTGGACCGGCGGTATCCCTCGGTGGACGCCCTCCGGGAGGACCTGCGCCGCCACCTGGCAGGGCTTCCCATCCGGGCCCGGGCGGACCGGGTGCTTTACCGGGCCGCCCGCTTCGTGCAGCGCAATGCCTGGGGGGTGGGCGTGGCGGCCGCCGCGGTGGTGGCGGTGGTGGGTGGCCTTCTGCTGCACTCCCTTCGCCTGGGCGTCGAGCGGGACCGGGCCGAAGCCGCTCGTGCGACCGCCGAGGCCGAGGCCCGGAGGGCCGGCGAGGTCACGGCGTTTCTGGTGGAGCTCTTCGAGGCGGCGGATCCCTTCGAGGCCCGGGGCGAGGTCATCACGGCCCTGGACCTGGTGGATCGAGGGGATGCCCGGCTGGAGCGCCTGACCGGTGAGCCGACGCTGCAGGCCGAACTGGCGCAGGTCCTGGCCTCGGTGAACGAGAACCTGGGCCGCTACGAACGGGCCGAGGCCCTCCGGGGGGAGGCCGTGGGTCTGCTCCGGGTGGCCTCGCCGGGAAGTGAGGCCCTGGGGCTGGCCCTGACCCGGTGGGGGATCTCCCTGGGATCGCTGGCCCGGGTGGAGGACGCCGAGTCCGCGCACCGGGAGGCGCTGGAGATCGCGGAAGGAGGAGGCCCCGAAGGGGGCGAAACCAACCCGGCCGAAGCCTTTTCCGCTCTCCAGGCCAACGTGCTCCACAACCTTGGGGCCGTTCTCCGCCAGCGCGGAGAGCTGGAGGAAGCCGAGGCCTCCTACCGCCAGGCCGTGGCCCTTCGCTCCGCCCTTCATGGAACGGAGGCCCCATCGGCCGAGGTTGCCTCCTCGCTCCACGGGCTTGGCACCGTGCTGTATTCGGCTGCTCGATTCGACGAAGCCCTCGAGGTCTTCAAGGATGCGGCGGCTGGTCGCCGGGCTGTTCTGGGGGCCGACCACCCCCTGACCCTGTCCACCGTGGGGAACATTGCCGGCACCCAGAGCGAGCTGGGGCAGATCGCCGAAGCCCGTGCCACCTACCTGGAAGTGCTGGAAGCCCGCCGACGAAGCCTCGGGCCCACGCACCCGGACGTGGCCACCGCCCTGCATCAGCTCGCCATGCAGGACTGGCGCGAGGGCAACTGGGACGGGGCCGAGCGGTTCTGGATCGAGGCCATGGAGATCCGCCGGAGCGTCTACGGCCCGGATCACCCGCAGGTCGCCGGACTCACCAACAACCTGGCGGCCGTGGCCCGGGAGCGGGGTGACCTCGGGGAGACCGAGGCCCTCCTGCGGGAATCCCTCCGGATCTATCGGGCCGCCTATGGAGCGCGACACCCCGATGTGGCCCAGGGAGTCCACAACCTGGCCGCCACCGTGGCGGACCTTGGGCGCTACTCGGAGGCCGAGCAACTCTACCGGGAGTCCCTGGCCCTTCGCCTGGAGCTCCTGGGCGAGAACCACACCCACACCGCCCACTCCCTCCACAACCTGGGCCGCTTCCTCACCGCCGTGGACCAGTGGGAGGAGGCCGAGGCCCTGGTGGCGCGGGCCCTGGCCGTACGCACCGAGATCCTGGGGGAGGAGCACCCCGATACGCAGGAGAGTGCACGCATCCTCAGCCGCATCGAGGAGCTTCGGCCCTGAAGGTGAGCTGCGGTTCCAAGGTTTCCCGTTCTTGCAGGAGAAAGGGGTTCGCCCGGGCCCCATGACCCGGGGGTTCTGCGAACGCCCCCCATCCGAGCCAGGGCGAGGGACTGGCGTCCAGGGAGGTGGTGATGCGGTACCGATTCATGAAGCCTCCGGCCACGGGCCGGACGCCAGCCGGGCCGACCGGTGCCCGGAGGGGCCTCTCTGCCCTCGTGGCAGCGGGGGTCTCCACATCCTCACTCCTCCTGGCGGGACTGCTCCCATCCACGGCAGAAGCTCAGTCCACAGGGGAAGCCTGGCCCACGCACGGGTGGACGCTCCTCTGCGAGGTTCCCGCCGACTGCATCGACGCCGGCCCCCCTTACCGGGACCAACTTGAGCGGGCCAGCCAGTGGCTGGATCGGCTGGGGTTCCGCCCCCCCCATCTTCGGCGGGAGGAAGACGGATGGGTGGCCGAGCTGTCCAGGTCGATCGCCACGAATACCCTGGGCCTCTATTTCCACGGAGACCGGATCGTCCTGGACCCGAGGGAGTTCTTCACCCTCGGCGAGCCCGGCCAGACCCACGAGGATCCGGAGTTTCGTCGCCTCGCGGGAAACACCTTGACCCCGATCCACGAACTCTTTCACGCCGTCCAGTTCGCCTACCTTCCGTCCGGCGTTTTCCACCAGTGGATCGTCGAGGGCACCGCCGACGCCGCCCTCAAGGCGTATGGGGATCATGAGGATCCCGACGTCGCTGCCCCCATCACGGGTCGTCGGTTCGACCGCCCCCTCCATCGGCCCGATCCGGCGCACGAGGCCTACGGTACCTGGTGGTTCTGGCGTGAACTGGGCCGGAAGCTCGGGTCCGAGCACGACCTGGCCTATCTCCATCGACTCTTCCAGGAAGACCTGGTCAGTGGGGAGGGAATTCCGGGCCTGGACCGCTTTTTGGCGCATCGCGGCGGGCTTCACCAGGTGTTTCCGCGCATCCTGAGGAACGCTGCCCGGCTCGATGCTCCCGAACTCTTCGGCGGGGCCCTCTCCTGGCGACCCGCCGCATCCTCCGGAACCGACGTACTCGAAGACACCCTGGACCTGGAAGTTCAGCAGATCGCAGGTCGCCTGGTGGACCTGAGGTTCCGGCCCCCTGGTCCCGGAGTCTACCAGGTGGCGGTGGGGGTGGTGGGAGACCACCCCGACATCCACCTCGTCGCCGACGGTGAGGACATGCTGGGGGAAGCGTGGGGCGCCTCCCGGAACCGTTTCAGATTCGTGGCGGAAGGCCCGGGAGAGACCCGGTTCCAACTCCTGGTCGTGAACGTGGCTGAGGAAGCACGAACCTCGCAGGCGAAACAGGTGTCGCTTGAGGTCCTGGCCGCTCCCCTTGCCTGCCCCTGGCCCGTGGACGGGGCGGGGGCCGCCATCGAGGCCCTGAAGACCGCCTCCCGGTCTGCGTCCACAGGGCCGGTGGGATCGCTCTGCATGCAGCTCTCCGGCCCGGCGCTGGGGGGCGGCAGTCTGTCCTTTCAGGCCGTACGCCCCATCGAGCGCGGGACCGCCTCGGAGGATCCGCAGTACCTGCATTCCCGGACCGGTGGAGCAGCTACCACATTGAACGCGCGTGGGCCCGGGGGCAGGACCGCCATCATGATCGTGGCGCCCGGCAACGTTGCCGCCGGAACCTACCGGAGTGTGGAACGCGGAGGGGGGTCTGAAATCGGCCTGATCGCGGACCTGCCAGGGCAGCGGATTGCCATCGCGGCGGAGGACCGGCACCTCGTCCCGGCCGAACTGACCGTCACCCGCGCCCAGTCGCTGGCCAACGGGTGGATCCTTGCCGGCAGCTTCTCGGGGCTGACGTGCTGCTTCGGGCCGGAGCTGGAGCCGCGCCTTCTCCAGGGGCGCTTCCATCTGGTACACACCTGCGGGAAGGGTCAGATCCTCGCACCCGGCGGGGGGGCCTGCATCCGGGATCGCCGCTAGGGGGCTGTTGAGGAAGCAAAGAAGGCACCGGGGCGGGACTTGCCGTTGAGCCCCCTCCCACTGAAACGCCGTTCTTCAGGGTGGCTGAGGCCCCGGACGACCGGAGCCCGGCCAACCCCGGAGGACCGGAGCCCGGGTAACCGGGCCCCCTGCGGCTCCCCTGGGGCCATACACCGCCCTTCTCCCGGAGGTACTCCATGCCCATACCCGCCCGCCACTCCCGTTGGGCGCTGGCTGTCATCTTCTGCATCCTTCCCGGGATGCCACTCCTCCTGACGGGCTGCGGAAGCGACGCGCCGGAAGGTGCCGCCGAAGCGGCCTCGATGGAGCGCCGTCCCGGCGAGGCCCTGACGCGCCCCGAGGACCCGGGCCTGCCCGCCGGGACGGTTGCGGTGCTGAGCCGCCCCGACCGCCCGGGATGGACCCGGATCGAGCCGGCGTGTCCCTTCCCCCTCCGGCTCCAGGTTCCACCCGGTTGGGAGCTGGACGAGGCCGAGGTGCGTTCGGTCCAGCTCCAGCTTCTCCAGGGGGGGGCGCCCGCCGTGTTCCTCGGGATCTCCATGATCGGGGGAAGTCAGGCGGTGGCGGACCGGATTCGGGAAATGGAAGGGTCGGACCCCTCCGTCCAGCGCCGCGCGGAGGTTCCCTACGGAGACCTGCTGGCCCCCGTACTGGGTCGAGACGGCGATTCACTGGTCTGGGCCTTTCCGGCGGTTCGGGATCTCGGGGCGGCCCTGCAGCAGGCGGCGGTGCGGCTTGAGGCGATCTGGGATGCGGACGGCAACCCCCTGGTGGACAGCGAGATGCTGGTCCAGCTCGCAACGACCCTCGAACCCAACCCCTGCTGAGGGGATCGCGAAGGAGCCTCCGGGAGGCTTCATGCCCGTCCCGGACTCCACCCCCGCGACCCCCGTCAGCGACCGCCGGCCCGGGCCGCCTCCTCCTCGCGGAGCTTCCTCAGCGCCTCGTCCACGGCGGCCTGCAGTTCCCGGTCGAAGCCCCGGAGTTCGTCCTCGGGGGAGTTCTCCACCCAGACGTCCGGGGCCACTCCCAGGTTCTCCAGGTTCACGCCCTGGTTGTCGGGCTGGGTCGGATCCCAGGTCACCACCAGCGACCCGGGGGTGCGGACCGACCCGCCGTGGATGAGGCCGTAGCTCCCGGTGGCGATGACGGCTCCGGCGGTGGGATTCCCCACCAGCGAGCCCAGCCCCAGCTGCTGGAAGCCCAGCGGCGTGACCTCGGCGTCGGAGCCCGACCGGTAGTTGATGAGCATGACCTTGGGGCCGGCAATGGCCTGCCGGGGCCGCCGCCCCCAGGTCGGGGCGCCCCACCGGGGGTTCCAGAACTGGTAGGGCTGCCGCTCCAGGATGTCGATGAGCTGCTGGTCGATGTTTCCGCCCCCGTTGAAGCGGACGTCCACGACGATCCCCTCGGCGTTCCAGAAGCGGTCGATCTCGTTCTGGAAGCGCACGAGCGAGGGCTGGTTCATGGAGCGGATGTGCACGTAGGCGATGCGCCCGCCCGAGGCCTCGTGGACGAAGTCCCGGTTCCGCTCCACCCATTCCTCGTAGCGGATGTCGTTCAGCGAGGGCACCGTGGCCATGCGGATGTCCCGGGCATTCCGCCCGTCGGGGCTCCCCGCCACGCGCACCGTGACCCAGTCGTTCACGAGACGGGTCAGCGTGCGCCAGTAGTTGTCACCGGCGGCCAGTTCCCGGCCGTCCAGCGCCAGGACGTAGTCGCCCACCGCCAGGTCGATCCACTCGTGGTCGGCGGGGCCGTGGGGGTACACGTGGGTCACCCGGTAGCGCCCACCGTCGCCCGGCTCCATCTCGAAGCCCAGGTACCGGGCCCGGTAGTCGTTGTCCTGCGGGCGGCTCGACGGCCCCGACACGCCCAGGTGCGAGGCGTTCAGCTCGCCCAGCATGGCGTTGGCCACGTCGTGGAGGTCGTCGTAGGTGGCCACGTGGGGGA
>Ga0114946_10002070_pt1 | contig 13765 bp, 7 predicted proteins | sample WalLakDeSediment_FD_88676 | JGI IMG/M metagenome (GOLD analysis project Ga0114946, IMG submission 88676) | Lake sediment microbial communities from Walker lake, Nevada to study Microbial Dark Matter (Phase II) - Walker Lake 11/02/13 Deep Sediment | ecosystem: Environmental > Aquatic > Freshwater...
AAGCAGTCCGCTTCGTTTATGGTCTCCAACCCGAGCCCATGCCTGGTTTTGAACTGGCTGGTGGTACTGCTTTCACCTCTCCCGATGCTGGTAACGGCAGCGGCGCTGCCCAGGCTGATGGTCATCTCAATGGGCCGATCGACGATATCCAACTACGCACTTGGGGCATCCAACTGGTCGATGGACGCATGCCTGGATTTGCAGCCATTGTTGGCGCTGCTAAATCCAATGAGGTTGCGGTAAAAATTGTTCGCGAACTTCAACGCCGCAACATCCTCACCTTCCTGTCCGGTAATGTCAATGGCCGCAGCATTATCCACCAGTTGGCCGAAGAAGGGGTTGAGTTGGGATATGATACATACACTGTACCCTTCGGTACCGATACGATCAGTGCAATATATGCCCTTGGTTTTGCTACTCGTTCTGCACTTACTTTCGGTGGCATGAAAGGCGGCATGGCCCGCGATATCCTCTTATACAACAAAAACCGGGTCTTTGCTTTCGTCCTGGCTTTAGGCGAAGTGGACGATCTAAAATACGCAGCCGCGGCTGGGGCGATCAATTTTGGTTTCCCAGTCATTGCCGATACCGTTATCCCTGAAATCCTGCCCACCGGAGTAACCACTTACGAGCATGTTGTCAGCATGCCCTTTGATGAAATTGAAGGTGTTGATGACCTGGAACGCGCTGAGCGCCTGGTTCAGAAATGTATCGAAATCCGCGGTGTTAAAGTCAAAGTCGCTGATGTGCCAGTCCCCGTTCCCTATGGTTCTGCATTCGAGGGTGAAGTGGTGCGCAAAGCTGACATGCGGGTTGAGTTTGGTGGAAAATACTCGCGCTGCTTCGAGTACCTGCGCATGGAGAAGTTAGAAAATGTGGTCGATGGTAAAGTTGAAGTGTTTGGACCCGAATTTGACAGCGTAGAACCTCAAGGGCATATGGATGTTGGTATTGTCGTGGAAGTTGCTGGACGCCAGATGCAGGAGGATTTTGAGCCTGTTCTTGAGCGTCAGATACACTACTTCATTAATGGTGCTTCTGGAATCCAGCATATTGGTCAACGTGATATAGCCTGGATCCGTATCTCAAATTCTGCTGCAGATAAAGGCTTTTCTCTGGAACATTTTGGTAAGATCCTGCATGCTCGCTTCCACGCTGACTTCGGTGCCATTGTTGATAAAGTCCAGGTTTCCATCTTTACTGATCCTGATGAAATCAAGAAGTGGCTGGAAATTGCTCGTAAGGCTTACGATTTCCGCAACAAGCGCTTGGCCGACCTGGTAGATACTTCCGTTAATGAATTTTATTCCTGCACCTTGTGCCAGTCCTTTGCTCCCAACCATGTATGTGTTATCAGCCCTGAGAGGCTGGGATTGTGTGGAGCATACAACTGGTTGGATTGCAAAGCCTCCTTCAGTATTAACCCCACAGGACCAAATCAACCTATCAAACTGGGACAATTGATTGACCCTGTCAAAGGTTACTGGACCGGCACAAACGATTATGCCAGGATTGGTTCTCACGGAGCAATTGACGAAGTTGCCATGTACTCCATCATGGAAAACCCCATGACAGCCTGTGGTTGCTTTGAGTGCATCGTCATGATGATCCCTGAAGCAAATGGCGTCATGGTCGTAAGTCGTGAAGACCCAAGCATGACCCCGGCTGGCATGACCTTCAGTACATTGGCTGGTATAGCTGGCGGTGGATTGCAAACCCCAGGCGTGATGGGCGTTGGCAAGTTTTATCTGGTTAGTCCCAAGTTCATTTCAGCCGATGGTGGCTTCAAACGCGTCGTCTGGATGAGTAACGTTCTAAAAGATTCCATGGCTGATGAGTTCCGAGCAGTCGCTGAGCGCGAAGGTGATCCAGACTTAATCAATAAGATCGCTGATGATCGTAATGTGACAACCGTTGAGGAACTGTTAGCCCGGATGGAGGAGAGAAACCACCCAGCATTGTCAATGGACCCGATGTTTTAATTTTGTGGTTCAAAGCTGAACAAACTGGTGTGAATCGATGATTTCGCATCAGCAAATAGAGCCAACAACGAGAATAATGTTCATAAACTGTACCCCTTTCTGATTACAGGGTGAAGTTTGTGTGCGTTGTTGGTGCTTAATTTAATAGATTACTACCAACAGGAGTGAAAACTTATGCCAGTAGAAATACCAAAAGATCAATGGGCAGGAACAGTGCGTTTGATCACACTTGGCGCCACTGAAGCGGATGGAGGTACACGCGCGCACACCGTAACTGTGGGTGGACAGAAGACCTTACCATTCATGAACTTTGAGGCAGAATCACCCAATCCACCAGTATTGGCTTTAGAAATAAAAGACCGGAGACCGGATGATTGGTCTCCCTTACTACTGGAGACCTGGTCTGAAGTCATAAACGACCCAGCTCGCTGGGCAGAAGCAGCCGAAACCGCAGGGGCTGATCTGATCCAGTTATCCCTGAGTCTGACTAACAAAGACGGTGAACCCAACTCTCCTGATTCTGCAGTTGCTACTGTCCAATCAGTCCTCAAGGCTACTGGACTTCCTTTGATTGTTATCGGTCCAGGACAGGCAGAGGCAGACAACAACTTATTAGTCCCAATCGCTGAAGCGACCAAAGGAGAACGTCTGGTTCTGGGTATCTGCGAAGACAAGAACTACCGAACCATTGTCGCCACAGCCATGGCTAACGGACACCTGGTCACAGCTCGTACGCCGATGGATGTAAACCTGGCTAAACAGCTCAACATCCTGATCAGCGATATGGGCATGCCTCTAGATTGTATATTAATGGATCCAACAACCGGAGCTTTAGGCTATGGGATTGAGTATGGCTATTCAGCCATGGAACGTTTACGGTTGGCAGCCCTACAGGGGGATAGTATGACCCAATTCCCAATGATCGTTACTCCAGGATTTGAAGCCTGGAAAACCAAGGAAGCTAAGGTCGGAGATGGTGTTCCTGAATCCTGGGGAGACTGGCTAAACCGCGCTATCCACTGGGAGACCTTAACCAGCATGACACTGCTTGAGGCAGGCGCTGACATTCTCGTTTTGCGCCACCCAGAGAGCCTCAAACGTCTAGAGGCTGCTATTGCAGACCTAACCACCCATCCAGCAGTCGCATAGGAGTATAAACTATGGCATTATCTGGAATTCAAATATATAAGTTGTTACCACAAACCAATTGCAAGGACTGTGGCTTTCCCACCTGTCTGGCTTTTGCAATGAAATTAGCCGCTAAACAGGTGGAACTTGCAGCTTGCCCCCACGTAAGTGAAGAATCCAAATCGAAACTGGCCGAATCAGCAGCTCCACCCATCCGCCTTGTCTCAATCAAATCAGATGGTTACGAGGCAAAATCCGGTAACGAAGTTGTTCTCTTCCGTCACGAAAAGACTTTTTACCACAAACCAGGCTTATTTATCCAGGTGAAAGACAATCAATCTGCTGACGAAATTAAGACGAAAATAACACCTGTGGATGAATACCAGGTAAATTATGTGGGGATTGACCTTACCATGGATGGCTTTGCAGTGAAGTCAACCTCAGGCGACCCGGCTACCTTTGCCAATGCAATCAACACTGTCCGACAGGTAAGCCAGCGTCCTTTGATCTTGATGAGTTCTAACCCATCTGTGATATCAGCCGGTTTGCAAGCAATCGATGGTGAAACCCCTCTGATCCATGCCGCAGATAGAGAGAACTGGGAGGCCATGGCAGATCTGGCAAAACAACATAAATGTCCCCTGGTAGTCACTGGAGACACCCTGGATGAGCTGGCTGAACTTACCGAGAAGATCAAGGCAAAAGGTGTTGAAGACCTGGTTCTCGATCCTGCTGGGCGGAATTTTAACGATTCCCTGATAAAACTTACCCAAATACGACGCTTGGCGCTTAAGAAAAATTTCCGCCCCTTGGGCTTCCCTGTCATGACCATACCTGGTAACGCTGAAGACCCAGCCTTTGAAGCTATGTTAGCAGTTCAATCGATCGCCAAATATGCTGGTTTCATCGTTCTGGATACGTTCACACCTGAAATGGCTTACCCACTCCTGGTACTACGCCAGAATATTTATACTGATCCCCAAAAACCGATCCAGGTCCAACCTGGTCTTTATGAGATCAACAATCCTGGTGAACAAGACCCGGTTCTGGTGACAACTAATTTCTCCATTACTTACTTCAGTGTAGCCAACGAAGTTGAAGCCTCTGGTTTACCCGCCTGGCTTCTGGTTACCGATGCCGAGGGCATGAGTGTACTCACCGCCTGGGCTGCAGGAAAATTTGATGCCGAGCGTATTGCCAAATCGGTCAAAGGCTTTAATGTTGAAGAAAAAATAAGTCAAAAACGGGTTGTCTTGCCCGGTCATGTCGCAGTTCTCTCCGGTGAATTGGAGGAAGAGCTGCCTGGTTGGGATATCCGTGTGGGACCACGAGAAGCTGTCGACATTCCGTCCTTTATGAAGCAAACCCTATAAGGTAAATTCTCTCATGATAAAGGTCGCAGGAAAAATGGCATGGCTGAACATCGGGTCACTTTTAAAACCTTAGAAGATTCTGCTGGTGGTCAGCCTGCGACTACTCTTACTGTACCTGTTTCTACCGGGACGCTGTTAACCGAAGCAGCCAGACAAGCTGGCGTTGAAATTTTACAACCATGTGGGGCGCAAGGACGTTGTGGTCGTTGCGCCCTTCAGGTTACTGAAGGTAGTGTCCGCCGGCGTAGCACTGTCCGGCTCTCTCCCGAAGATATCGACGATGGCTATGCCCTGGCATGTCAATCCATCGTTGAGGGAGACGTGACTGTCCTGGTTCCACCCCAGGAAAAAATTGAACGTCTCCTGACCACTGAACGTACTGTGGCTGAGGTAACCGTCCCAGCCACATATGACCCCAGGCAGGACCAGCCAATCCAACGCGTAACATTACAGCTTGCATCACCTGATATAAGCGATCAAACCGATGACTGGAGCCGGTTAAAAAACGCTTTACGTACTAAGGCTGGCATTGAGGATGCTGCCCCATCCCTGAGGTTGTTAAGGAATATTGGCTCTATCCTGCGCGAGTCTGACTGGCAGGTAACCGCTACTCTCGACAATAAAGCCTGGGACCGCCAAGACTGCCCAACGAGAATGATTGACATACAAATGGACTCTGAAGCGGATATAAAGCCTTTGCTGGGTGCAGCCATTGATATCGGAACTACTACAGTAACCCTTTGGTTAGTAAATTTAGATAATGGTCAGGTAATTGCTCAGGTGGCTGAATACAATGGTCAGATCGCACGCGGTGAAGATGTGATCTCTCGCATTATCTACGCAGGAAAAGACGGGGGAGCACAAGAAATGCAGGAACTGGTACTGACAACCATTAACACCCTGGTTGAAAAAGCCTGTAAAAGGATCAAGTCCGATCCGCCCATTTCTCCACAAGACATTGTCAAAGCTACCATTGTTGGCAACAGTACCATGGTACACCTATTGCTTGGTATTCCTGCCGAGAGCATTCGCCTGATGCCCTTTATCACTGTAGTGAATCATACGCCAACATATACTGCCAGTGATATCGGACTTGATCTCCATCCAGATGCCACAATCGACTGCCTGCCTGGAATTGCCAGCTATGTTGGTGCTGATATTAGCGCAGGTGTGCTTTCTTCTGGGATGGACGAGACTGACCAGATTACACTTTTCATCGATGTTGGCACCAACGGCGAAATCGTGCTGGGTTCGCGGGAATGGCTGGCAACTTGTGCTTGTTCTGCTGGACCAGCCTTTGAAGGGGCCGGAGTGCGCGACGGTATGCGGGCTACCAGAGGCGCTATTGAGGAAGTCTGGATTAATGGCGACACCTACGAACCCACCTATCGCGTCATAGGTGGAGGCAAACCACGTGGCATTTGTGGTAGTGGTTTAATCTCCCTGCTTGCTGAGACCTTCTTGACTGGGATTGTTGATAAAGGGGGTAACATCAACACTTCGCTGAATATTCCCCGAGTCCGTAAAGGGGAACATGGATGGGAGTATGTCGTCGTCTGGGCGGATGAAACCACCCATGGTGCAGACATAACCTTTACGAATGTCGATATCGATAACCTGTTACGCGCCAAAGCAGCGATCTATGCCGGTTTCACTGTTCTGGCTGAGAGCGTTGGTATACCTTTAGACCTGGTTGACCAGGTATTGATTGGAGGTTCTTTTGGAAAATACATCAATGTTGAGAAAGCCATCGAGATCGGTTTGCTGCCCGATATTCCCTGGGAGCAGTATCATTTCTTAGGAAATACTGCTGTCAAAGGGGCTTATTTGGCCCTGTTAGATCGACATGCTCGTCAGCGGATCAGGGATATTGCCTCAAAAATGACTTATATCGAGTTGTCCGCTGATAACACATTCTATAATTCATTCATGTCAGCGTTATTTCTACCGCATACTGAGCTATCACGCTTTCCCTCGGTAGAGGCAACAATGGCAAAAAAAAGAAAATAACCAGGAGAGATTCTATGTACATCATCGGTGAAAATATTCATATCATATCGGATAAAGTCAAAGCTGCCCTGAAAGAAAAAGATGCAAAATATTTCCAAAAATCTGCTGTAGAACAAGTAGAGGCAGGAGCTTCAGCATTAGACCTTAACCTCGGACCTCGAAAAAAGGACTGGGATGAAGTGTTTCCCTGGATCACTGAAACGGTAGAAGCTGTCGTCGATGTTCCTCTCTGTTTCGACAGCACTAACCTGCTTGGCATTGAGGCTGGTCTTAAGAAAGTCACCAAAGAACAACCAATAATCAACTCAACCTCCGCTGAACCAGAACGGCTTGAAAAAGTACCGTTGTTAGCTAAGAAATATAACACCCGGCTGATCGCTTTGACCATGGGTTCGGGTGGAATTCCCATAGCCGCCGAGGACCGAGTCAATATAACCCTTGAACAACTTATCCCCCGAATGTTGGAGATTGACTTCCCTATCGAGGATCTGATAATTGACCCGCTCATCCTGACTGTGTCAGGCTGCCAGGAATACTGCCCTCACGCCCTAGAAGCCATCCGTACCTTAGAATATGCCTGGGACCCACCCCCCGCTATCTCTGTTGGGCTCTCAAATGTCTCCAACGCTGTTCCAGCCGAAAACCGTCCTTTAATCAATCGCACCTATGCTGCCATGCTGATGGGTGTTGATTTGAAGATGATGATTGCCAATCCATTGGAAGCTGATCTGATGGAAACCATCCGTATTATTGAAGAGAGAGATGAGTCTACCCCTGTTGGGCGGCTTTATCTAAAAATTTCTGACCGGATCGCTGCCATGGAAGAACCTAGCATTGAAGATGTAGATTTTTCCGATCCAGAGCAAGTCAGAATTTGGAAGACAGTACAAATCTTACTTAATAACGTGATTTACGCTGACTCCTACCTTCAACAATAGTCAAAGAAGTTAAAACCCTCGTTCTTTCTGTTCACAGGAGATAACTATGTCAAAAAAAATGGAACCAGAAAACGTAGAGAAGTTACTGGCAGCCGCAACAAAGCCTTCCCATGATGCTATGACCCTGCATCCTTTCTACCGCGGTAAAGTAGAAACTGCCCTTAAATGCTGTGTGCGAGATTTCAACGATTTTGCTATCTGGTACACCCCTGGAGTGGCAGCTCCGTGCCGGGCAATCGCCGAAGACCCAGAAAAAGTCTATGAATACACCAACAAATGGAATACTGTTGCTGTCGTCAGTGACGGCACGCGCGTACTGGGTTTAGGTGACATTGGCCCTAAAGCTGGTCTACCAGTCATGGAAGGGAAAGCCTTACTCTATAAATATCTGGGTGGTGTGGATGGTGTGGCGATCATGCTTGACACCAAAGATCCCGATCAAATCATCGATACCGTCCTGATGCTACAACCAGGTTTTGGAGGCGTAAACCTGGAGGACATCTCCCAACCCAAGTGTTTCCGAATATTAGACACACTCCGGGAGAAAGCAGAAATACCCGTCTGGCATGACGACCAACAAGGCACGGCCACCGTCACCCTGGCTGGTTTGATTAACGCTCTTAAAGTAGTGGGTAAAAAGATGGATGAAGTGAGTATAGCCTTCATTGGTACCGGCGCTTCTAACGTTGCCTGCTCGCGTCTGATCTTTGGTTGGGGAGCTGACCCAGCAAAATGCTTCATGGTTGATAGCAAGGGCATTTTAGGAAATCATCGTAAAGACCTGGAAATGCGCAAAGCAGAATATGTAGACAAATGGCGTTTGTGCCAGAGCACCAATGCTGAAGGACGTGAAGGAAATATCCCTGATGCGATGAAAGGGGCTGATGTCGCTATTTGTCTCTCCAGGTCAGGCCCTGGTGTTATCCACCCAGATTGGGTAGCGTCGATGGCAAATGACAGTATCGTGTTTGCCTGCGCAAATCCAGTGCCAGAGATCTGGCCTTGGGAAGCTAAAGAAGCTGGTGCCAGAGTGATTGCAACCGGGCGATCAGATTTTCCCAACCAGGTGAACAATTCACTTGGTTTCCCCGGAATATTCCGTGGAGCTCTTGACGTACGCGCCCGAACTATTACTGATGAGATGTGTTTTGCGGCCGCCCAAGCTCTTGCTGACCAAATCGGCGATAAACTTGATGAGGAACACATTCTTCCAACTATGGATGATTGGGAAGTATTCCCGCGTGAAGCGGCTGCAGTTGCCATGAAAGCCCAGGAACAGGGAATCGCTCGCCTGACCATGGACTATGACGAATTATACAAACATGCCTTCAACATCATCAAACGATCACGCAGCCTGACAGAATTGATGATGAAAGAAGGCCTTATCCCAGAAGCGCCGGTGGAATGACCATCAGGCTGATAATACTCACGATAGCTGGATTTTTATAAAACGTGTATCCCAGTATCTTTGTTTTGAATTGTCGTGAGGTGATTTATGTATGATTTGATCATCATTGGTGGAGGTCCAGCCGGGCTAACTTCCACAATATACGCCATTCGGAAACGACTCAATGTCTTGTTAATTTCCAAAGACCTTGGTGGAAAGACAAATTATCGTCTGGCACTACCATGGATTGAAGAACATCAGGTGATCAAAGGGGTAGAGGTAGTTAAAAAGTTTCGCAACGAACTGGAGTACCTGAAGTTCGCCAGACAAATGAAACCAGTCGAAAGAGTCGAAAAAAAGGGTGAATTGTTCCTGGTTCACACCAAAGATGGTGAAGAACTGCAAAGCAAAGCCGTTATACTGGCTACGGGAGCAAAACAGCAACGCCTGACCGTGCCTGGTGAAAAAGAATTTATCATGCGCGGTTTATGTTATTCTGCGTTAAGCTATGCACCTCTTTTCATTGATCGCAAATCTGTGATTGTAGGTGATGGAGAGTTGGCGTTGAGGTCAACGGCTGAATTAGCCACGGTTGCCAAACATGTCTATCTGGTTGGAGCCAGTGGGGGTATCCTCAATACTGCGTTGGGACAGAAGCTCAAAACTACAAAGAATGTCAGCATTATGGAAGGCTATCAGGTTGTTGCAGTAAAAGGAAACGGATTTGCCGATCGATTGGTGATGAATACTACAGATGGCAACACAATTGAGATCGAAGCAGATGGTATTTTCATAGAATTAGGGCTCATCCCAAATTCACAAATGGTTTCCAGTCTGGTTGATCTCAATAAAGAAGGCTACATTATCGTGGACAAACACGGTTGTACAAGTCTGCCCGGGATTTTTGCAGCCGGAGATGTCACTGACACGTATGCCGAACAAGTCTTGGTTGCCGTTGGTGATGGCGCCAAAGCTGCCCTGAGCGCGTACGATTATTTACTACTAAAACTATAACCACCTATCAGGAAACCTGGTTTCTGTATTTACCAGAAACCAGGTTTCTTTTTTTCCACATACCTTTTAGGACAAAATCAGGAGTAATGGTCTCGAATTTGTGGACGTTCGTCATATACCAATTTCACCCTGATTCTCTATAATGATAATTGAAAAACCTCTGTTTGTTTATTACATAATGAAGGTAAATTTACCAAGAGAGAAGCATAAATGCAAACTATGACTTCGCGAACCATTCGAGAAAAGCCTTCTGCCGCCCTGGTAGTAGGCGGTGGTATTGGCGGGATGCGTGCCGCATTAGATCTGGCTGATGCAGGCCTGAAGGTTTACCTGGTAGAGCATACTCCCTGTCTGGGAGGACGTGTTGCCCAGTTAGGTTTTATGTTCCCCCAACACGACTGTGTGCTTTGCCGGGGTACTTCCGACCATGGTTATGGATGCACACGTCCATCCATTTCCCCAGCATACATTCAGCACAATCAACATCCAAATATTGAGATCCTGACTAATGCTCACATCATCGATGTTGAAGGTCAGGCTGGTGACTTTAGCGTTTCTTTACGGCAAGAACCTCGTTATATCGACCCTGTCCGATGCATAAATTGTGACCTGTGTGCTCAGGTGTGTCCTGTTGAGTTACCAAACACCTACCAATTGGGAATGACCAAACGTAAAGCCGCTTACAAGGTTTCTGCTCGAGCCACTCCAGACGCGTATTTTATCGATCGCGGACCTTATTGTGATGATTGTGGAAAATGTGTGGAAGTTTGCCCTCCGGGTGCCATAGACTTGAATGAGCAGCCTCACTTAATGACAATAGATGTTGGCGCAATCATCCTGGCTTTAGGATTTGAAGTTTATCAACCATCAGCCCTGCCCGAGTTAGGCCACGGTCGTTACACCAACGTGCTATCTGCGATGGAGTACGAACGCCTGGCCAGCCGCTCCGGTCCAACTGAGGGAGTCATCATCCGTCCATCCACAGGGAAGCCCCCACGGTCTGTTGCCTGGTTACAATGTATCGGATCTCGCGACAATGTCAATGCATACTGCTCTTCGATCTGCTGTATGTACGCTACCAAAGAAGCCATCCTGGCCAAACAACGTCTGGGGGAAAATGTTGATTGTAGCATCTTCATCATGGACGAACGTGCCTTCAACAAAGAATACAGTGCCTATTTCTCCAAAGCCCGTAACCACCATCAAATTCACTACAACTACTGTCGTGTGTCTCAGGTTCAAGAAGATCCAGTGACGAAAGATCTTATCCTGGAATATGCGGACACAAAAGGGAACTTGCAGCAAGAGCGTTTTGAGATGGTTGTTCTGGCTACTGGGTTGCAACCTCCTGAGTCAGCCAGAGAACTCACTGAAATGCTCGGTATTGAGCTTAACCAATACGGTTTTTGCCAGACCGATAAATTTACGCCTTTGCAAACCAGTCGCCCGGGAGTCTTTGTATGCGGAGCATTCTCTTCACCTAAGGAAATTGTTGAAACCATCATCGATGCCAGTGGGGCTGCTGCCGAAGTCATGCGGTTGCTTAATGACCGTCTGAACTCTTACCCTTATACCCGTGAATGGCCGTTTCTAACGACCAACGATTTCCAGCCTGAGCGGGATGTTTCTGGCGAATCACCACGCATTGGCTTTTTTGCCTGCAGTTGCGGGGAAACCATAAGCGATGTATTGGACCTTCCCAGCCTGGTTAACCAGGCCAGCCTGTGTTCGGAAGTCAAGACAGCCGAAATCATGCATTATGCCTGTTTTCCTGAAGGCATAAAACAGATTCAAGAGCGGATCAATCAGGAAGGGCTAAACCGCGTCGTTATCGCAGCCTGCAGTAATCGCACACACGATTCGCTCTTTCAACGAGCTGTGCGTGAGGTTGGTCTCAACCCTTATTTATCCGAGTTGGTTAATCTGCGTGAACAGTGCTCTCGTGTGCATCGAGACCAAATACATCTGGCAAATCGCAAAGCTGGTGAGTTGATCCGCATGGCTCTGGCGCGGGCTTTACTCTCGCAACCCGTCCACAAGGACAACCTCTCTTGCCTGCCCGTGGCTTTAGTCATTGGTGGGGGGGTTTCTGGTATGACTGCAGCTCTAGCCATCGCAGACAGTGGATACGATGTTCATCTGATTGAACGAACCGAGATATTGGGAGGTAATCTGCGTAACCTCTACTACGTAGCAGAAGGATACCACCCACAACGTCTGCTACGTGACCTGGTAAATCGCACCCGCTCGCACCAACGTATCATTACCCATACCCGAACCGAGCTGATAGACTACAGCGGTCATATTGGTCAGTTCACATCTACACTAAAAACAACCCATACAGATGGCACTTCTGAGGTATTGCAGGTCGAACATGGTGTAACCATTATCGCCACAGGTGCACATGAGGGCGCTACTCATCCACTCCTTGATCATCCTCAGGTTATCACCGAGCGCGAGCTAGAAGAAAAGATCATTCATCGCCCCGAAGAGATTGCCAGTCTAAAGGATGTTGTCATGGTACAGTGTGTACGTCCAGAGGGTGTGCCCGATTACTGTTCTCGGGTTTGCTGCACAAATACCATGAAAAACGCCATCCGCATCAAGCTCTTTAATCCTGATTGCCAGGTGAGCGTGCTTTACAAGAATATTGTTACCTACGGCTTCCGAGAAGAGTATTACACTGAGGCACGCCGTCATGGTGTCGTCTTCATTCGTTACACCGATTCGGAACCTCCTGAAATGATCCCAGAGAATGGTCGCATCTTGGTGCGTGTCCGTGACCTTTCACTGGATCGTTGGATGACTTTACCGGCTGATCTTCTGCAAATTAGCATGTCGATCATCCCGGAAAACGGAACACAGGATCTGGCACGCATGTTGAGAGTACCATTATCCAGTGAAGGTTTCTTCGACGAAGCCCAAATGAAGCTACGACCAATGGATTTCATGCGTGAAGGGATTTTCCTGGCAGGAATGGCTCACTACCCAAAGTTTATTGAGGAAAGTATCAGCCACGCCCTGGCTGCAGCGGCTAGAGCTGTGACCTTACTCTCTCAAGGGACACTTCATCTCGGTGGTGTGGTTGCCCATGTCGATTCGTCCAAGTGTGTGGGCTGCCTTACCTGTACCCGAACCTGCCCATTCGAAATTCCTCAAGTAATTCACTTAGAAGGACGCTTGGGTGTCGGTCAACTGGGAGGGGCAGCTTATATTGATCCAGCTCAATGCCAGGGTTGCGGCACATGCACTGGTGAGTGTCCAGCTAATGCAATCCAATTAATCCACTACAACGATGAGCAGATGATGCTGCGCTCTGTTGGTGGTCTGGGATCTTGGAGAACTGAATGGACTTCAGCAAAACAAGACCAGATCCCTGCTTAATATTATTTGCAGCGATTCCGTTGCCAGTTCATTTATAATTACTGGCAGAATTTAAGGCACACATATGACCAACCATCAATCCAGTCCAACCTTTGAACCAGAAATAACAGCTTTTTATTGCGTCTATTGTGGTTATATGGCAGCAGATACAGCTGGCGCCCTCCAAGTCCAATATCCAGCCAATGTAAAATTTGTTCGGATGCCGTGTACCGGAAAAACTGACATCCGCTACCTGCTGGAAGCTTTAGAACAAGGCGCTGATGGGGTATACCTGGTAGCCTGCCCAATTGGAAATTGCCATCACGTTCGTGGAAATGAGCGCGGTCTGGCTCGTCTTAATCGAGCCAGGAAAATACTCAAAGAGATCGGTCTGGAAGAAGAACGCCTGGATATGTTCTTTATGTCAGGTAGCCAGGCTCGCACATTCGCACAGGCTGCTGAGACTATGACTGAAAGGGTTCGTAAATTAGGCCGAAGCCCTCTCAAAGGTAAACCAGAAGACATTCAGTTGAAAGACGAAGTCGAAAAACCCGAGGAGTACAACGATGT
>Ga0114946_10002072_pt1 | contig 13763 bp, 12 predicted proteins | sample WalLakDeSediment_FD_88676 | JGI IMG/M metagenome (GOLD analysis project Ga0114946, IMG submission 88676) | Lake sediment microbial communities from Walker lake, Nevada to study Microbial Dark Matter (Phase II) - Walker Lake 11/02/13 Deep Sediment | ecosystem: Environmental > Aquatic >...
CGCCCTCCGCGGCCGAGGCCGCGGTCAACCGCCGGGCCGAGAGCGCCCGGCTGCGCGCCGTGGAGAAGCTGGGGCTGGCCTCGTGAGCATCCTCTCGCTCCCGCGCCCCCCGGCGCGTCGCGACGGCGCCGCCGAGCGGTCGCCGGCCCCGCCGACGCGACCGCCGCTCCGCCTGGTCGAGCCCGACGCGCCGCGGATCGCTCGGCCCCGGCTCGGGCTGGTCGGCACGGTCCTGCTCGGCGCGGTGTTCGCCGCGCTCTTCGCGCTGGCGGCCATGCACACGCTCGTGGTCCAAGCCCAGTTCCGCCTCGACCGCCTCGAGCAGCAGGTGGCCGAGCGCGTCGAGCGCGTCGAGGCGCTCCGCGTCGACGTGGCCCGGGCCGAGTCCCCCGAGGCGATCGTGGCCGCGGCCGAGGCCCTCGGGATGGTCCGGCCCCCCGAGCGGATCTACCTCCTGCCCGTCACCGACGGCGGGCCGTCGGCGGCACCGACCGCCCCGATCCCGTCGGAGACCGGGGCCCCGTGATCGGTCGCCCCCCGGTCGCCCCCCGGATCGGTGTCCGGTCGGCGACGGCGTGGCCATCGGGCCCGCCGCCCCGCCCACCCGCGCCGCACCGCCACCCAGGCCACCGCCGGCGGCCCCGGACCCCGATCCCGCGCCTGCACACGCCCGCCGCGCTCCGTCGACGGGTCCTCGTGCTGGTGCTCGTCATCTCGCTGCTGTTCGTGGGGGTGGTGGCCCGGCTGGCCGACCTCCAGGTCGTGGACCCGGGGCGCTACGTGGCCTACGGCGAGTCGCAGCGGATCCGGGCCGAGGTCCTCCCGGCCGACCGCGGATCGCTGCTCGACCGACGGGGCGCCGAGCTCGCGCTGTCGGTGCCCCGGGGCTCGGTGGTCGCCGATCCACGCCTCGTGACCGACCCGGCGCGCGCCGCCGCGCAGCTCGCCCCGCTGCTCGGCCTCGAGCCGGCCGACCTGCGTGATCGCCTCAGCCGGCCGAGCCGGTTCGAGTACCTCGCCCGCCAGGTCGACGAGGAGGTCGCGGCCACGGTGTCCGGGCTCGCGATCCCCGGTGTGTTCCTGCGGGAGGAGCCGGTGCGCTCCTACCCCGCGGGATCGCTCGCCTCGTCGGTGCTGGGGTCGACCGACGTCGACCTCCTCGGCGTCTCCGGTCTCGAGCTGCGCTTCGACGACGTGCTCACCGGCGAGCCCGGCGAGACCGTCATCGAGCGCAGCCTGACCGGCCAGGCCATCCCCGTCGGCGAGCGCCAGCTCCGTCCCGCGGTGCGGGGCGACGACCTCGAGCTCACCATCGACCGCGAGCTGCAGTACGTGGTCGAGGACGCGGTGGCCGACCAGATCGAGGCGATGGGCGCCCGGGGCGGCCTCGCCGTGGTCTCGGTCCCGGCCACCGGTGAGATCCTGGCCATGACGAGCCTCGAGGCGGACCCCGAGACCGGCGAGATCCGACCGACCGCGCACAACGCCGCGGCCATCGACGCCTTCGCCCCGGGGTCGGCCCTGAAGCTGGTCACGGTGGCCGGATCGATCGAGGAGGGCTTGAGCACCCCGGATCGCGCGCTGGTCATCGGCGACAGCCTCCGGGTCGGCGATCATGTCTTCCGTGACCACGCGCCCCACGCGGTGGAGCCCTGGTCCGTGCAGCGGATCCTGGCCGAGTCGTCGAACGTGGGGACCATCACCCTCGCCCGCGAGCTGGGCGAGGAGCGCCTCTGGACCTACCTCGACCGGTTCGGCTTCGGGCGGCGGACCGGCCTGGCCTTCCCGGGCGAGTCGACCGGGCTCCTCCGCCACCACGACGACTGGTGGGGGTCCGACATCGGCGGTGCGGCCATCGGCACCGGGGTGTCGGTCACCGCGGTCCAGCTGCTCGCCGCGTACAACGCCGTCGCCAACGGCGGCGAGTACGTCGCGCCCTCGCTCGTGCGGGCCCGCATCGACGCCGACGGCGTGCGCCATCCCGAGCCCGGGCCCGAGCCGACACAGGTCGTGTCCGCGGCGACGAGCAACGTCGTCGCCGACATGCTCACCACCGTGGTGGACGACGGCACCGGCCACCTCGCCGCGGTGCCCGGCTACGAGGTCGCCGGCAAGACCGGGACGGCCTGGAAGGTGCTGCCCGACGGCAGCTTCGCCGACTCGGTCGGGCGCCACCTCTACCTGGCCACGTTCGTGGGCTTCGTGCCGGCCGACGACCCCCAGGTGTCGGTCATCGTCATGCTCGACCAGCCGAGGAACGCCTACAGCGGCGGGTACGCCGCGGCCCCCGCGTTCTCCCGCATCGCCCACTACGCGCTGCGGATGCTCGGTGTGCCGCCCACCGAGGGCACCGGCGCCGGCACCTCCACGACGGTCGGGTCGGGTGAGGATCGGGTGCGGGCGGCGGCGGCCACGGCGCCCGACGAGGTCGCGGCCGGGGGCGACGCCGATGGCTGAGCCCCGGCTCGACCCCGTGCCGCTCGGCGCGATCGCTCGGGCTGTGGGCGCGCCCGCGCCCGCGGGTGGCGACCCGCTCGTCCACGACGTCCATCACGACTCGCGCCAGGTGGTCCCCGGGTCGCTGTTCTGCTGCATCCCCGGCCAGCGCACCGACGGGCACGACCACGCCGCGGCCGCCGTGGCCGCCGGCGCGGTGGCGCTGATCGGCGAGCGTCCGCTCGGGCTCGGCGTGCCCGAGATCGTGGTGGCCGACGCCCGTGCCGCGATGGCCCCGGCCGCCGCCGAGGTGTACCACCACCCGTCACGCCACCTCGACGTGATCGGGGTGACCGGCACGAACGGGAAGACCACGGTGACGCACCTGGTCGCCGCGGTGCTCGAGGCCGCCGGCCGGCCGACGGCGATCATCGGTACCCTCTCGGGCACGCGGACGACACCCGAGGCCCCCGAGCTCCAACGCCGGCTCGCCGGCCACGTCGCCCGCGGGGGACGGGCCGCGGCGCTCGAGGTGTCGTCCCACGCCCTCGTCCTCCACCGGGTCGACGCGATCCGGATCGCGGTGGCGGTCTTCACCAACCTCGGCCGCGACCACCTCGACTTCCACCAGACGATGGACGCCTACTTCCAGGCCAAGGCCGCGCTCTTCGAACCCGAGCGGTCCGAGCACGCGGTCGTCTCCCTCGACGACCCCTACGGCCGGCTCCTGCGCGACGCGGCGCGCATCCCCACCGAGGGGTACTCGCTCGACGAGCTCGCCGATCTGCGCGTCGGCGCCGACGAGGTGCGGTTCACGTGGGCCGGCCAGGACGTCCGGGTGCCGCTGGGCGGTCGGTTCAACGCCGGGAACGCCATCGCCGCGGCCCACGTCGCCCGCCACCTCGGGGTCGACCCCGCGACGATCGCCCGGGGCCTCGCCGAGGTCCGCCCGGTGCCGGGCCGGTTCGAGGCCGTGCCGACCAGCCGCGGCGTCCTCGCCGTCGTCGACTACGCCCACACCCCCGATGCGCTCGACGCCGCGCTCTCCGGCGCCCGTGAGATCGCCGGGTCGGACCGCGTCATCGTGGTGTTCGGCTGTGGCGGCGACCGCGACCGGGCCAAGCGCCCGGCGATGGGGGAGGTGGCGGTGCGGCTCGCCGATCGGGTCGTGCTGACCAGCGACAACCCGCGCCGTGAGGACCCCATGACGATCATCGACGAGATCCGCACGGGCATGGACGACACCACCGCGGTCGACATCGAGCCCGACCGACGCCGCGCCATCGCCCTCGCCCTCGGCGCGGCCCGCCCCGGCGACGTCGTGCTCGTGGCCGGCAAGGGGCACGAGACCACCCAGACCATCGGCGACGACGACCTCCCCTTCACCGACCGCGACGTGATCGCCGAGGAGACGGCGCGGATCGAGGCCGGCTCGTGATCCGGCTCCTCATCGCGGCCGGCGTGTCCCTCGGGATGTCCCTCCTGGTCACCCGGTTCCTCATCGACTGGCTCACCCGCCACCGGATCGGTCAGCCGATCCGCGAGGACGGGCCCCAGGGCCACGTCACCAAGGCGGGCACGCCGACCATGGGCGGCGTGGCCATCGTGGCCGGACTGCTGGCCGGCTACGTCGTCTCGGGATCGTGGCGCGGCGTCTACACGCGCACCGGGATCATCGTGGTGCTCGCCATCGCCGGCGCCGGCGTCGTCGGCCTGGTCGACGACTGGATCAAGGTCTCGCGGGAGCGCAACCTCGGGCTCACCAAGCGGGCCAAGCTGGCCGGGTTGCTCATCGTGGGCATCGGCTTCTCGGTGGCGATGCTCACTCTCACCCAGGTCCACACCGAGCTGTCGTTCACCCGCTACGACTCGATCGGCATCGACCTGGGGACGACCGGCTGGGCGGTGTGGGCGCTGCTGCTCATCCTCGGCTCCACCAACGCGGTGAACCTCACCGACGGCCTCGACGGGCTGGCCGGGGGATCGGCCGTCCTGTCGTTCGCTGCGTTCACGGTCATCGGGTTCTGGGGGTTCCGTCACCCCGAGGTCTACGACGTCACCCACTCGCTCGACCTCGCGGTGGTGGCCGCGGCGATGCTCGGCGCGTGCACGGGCTTCCTGTGGTGGAACGCGGCCCCGGCCCAGATCTTCATGGGCGACACCGGGGCGCTCGCCATCGGCGCCGCGCTCGCCACCCTCGCCCTCGGCACCAACACCCACCTGCTGCTCCCCATCATCGGCGGGCTGTACGTGCTCGAGACCGTGTCGGTGATCCTCCAGGTGGGCTCGTACCAGCTCACCGGGCGCCGCATCTTCCGCATGGCCCCCATCCACCACCACTTCGAGCTCGGCGGGTGGCCCGAGACCACCGTGATCGTGCGGTTCTGGATCCTGGCCGGCCTGGCCACCGCGCTGGCCATGGGCATCTACTACGCCGACTTCGTCGGCACCGGGGCGCTCGACTGATGCCCGGGCCGGATCTGGTGATCGGGCTCGGGGTGACCGGCCGGGCCGTCGCCGCGGCCCTGGTCCGACGCGGCCGGGAGGTCGTGGTGGTCGAGGATCGCCCCACCGAGACCACGGCCGACATCGCCGTGGCGATCGGCGTCGAGCTGGTGGCGGCCCCCGGCGCCGACCGGGTGGAGGCGCTCGTCGCCCGCGCCGACCGCGTGCTCCCGAGCCCCGGGGTGCCCGACGGGCACCCGGCCGTCGTGGCCGCCCGCCGGGACGGCCGGCCCATCCACTCCGAGTTCGACCTGGCCCGCGAGTGGGACGACCGTCCGCTGGTCGCGGTCACCGGCACCGACGGCAAGACCACCGTCTGCACGATCGTCACCGACGCGCTCGTGCGATCCGGCCGACGGGCGGTCACCGCCGGGAACACCGAGGTCCCCCTCGTCGCGGCCATCGACGACCCGGACGTGGAGCTCTTCGTCGTGGAGGCCTCGTCGTTCCGGCTCGGGCACACCGCGTCGTTCCGCCCCCGGGTCGCGACCTGGCTGAACTTCAGCCCCGACCACCTCGACGTCCACGCCTCGCTCGAGGCGTACGAGGCGGCCAAGGCGAGGATCTTCGCCGGGCAGACGCCGGACGACCTCGCCGTGGTGAACGCCGAGGACCCGGTGGTGGCGCGCCACACCGGCCCGGCGCGACGCACGAGCTTCGGGCTCGGGGCGGGGGAGTGGCGTCTGGTCGACGGTGTGCTCCGCGATCCCGCCGGCACGCCGCTGCTCCCGGTGGAGGCGCTGTGGCGCTCGCTGCCCCACGACGTGGCCAACGCCCTCGCGGTGTGGGCGACGGCGCGGGGCGCGGGTGCCACCGACCGGGCGATCGCCGCCGCCCTCCAGGAGTTCCCCGGCCTCCCGCACCGGGTGCAGACCGTGGCCGAGCACCAGGGCGTCCGGTTCGTGGACGATTCCAAGGCGACGGTCCCCCATGCCACGGTGGCCGCCGTGCGAGGCTTCGCGTCCGTGGTGCTCATCGCCGGCGGACGCAACAAGGGCATCGACCTCGCGCCGCTCGCCGACGTGGCGTCCCACCTGCGGGCCGCGGTGGCGATCGGCGAGGCCGGCGACGCCGTCGGCGCGGTGCTCGCCGGCGCCGGCGTGCACGTGCGCCGGGCCGACACCATGGACGACGCCGTGGCCTTGGCGGTCGACCTGGCCCGCCCGGGCGACGTCGTCCTGCTGTCCCCGGGCTGCGCGTCGTTCGACTGGTACGGCTCCTACGGGGAGCGGGGCGACGACTTCGCCCGCGCCGTCACCGATCTGGTCCGCGCCGGAGCCGACCGATGACCACGGTGATCCGACGCGGCGCGGCGGCCCGGGCCGAGCGCCGACCCCACGGCCGGCGGTCGGGCTGTTCCTGGCGCTGCTCGTGGTCGTCGTGGTCCTCAACCTGGTCGGCCTGGTCATGGTGGTCTCGGCCTCCTCGGTCATCGGTCTGGCCCAGATGGGATCGTCCTGGTACTTCGTGCAGCGGCAGGCCGCGTGGGTGGTGGTCGGCCTCGTGGTCATGGTGGCCTGCATGCGGGTCGACTACCGGGTCTGGCGCCGTCTGGCCCGGCCGATCCTCCTCGGCTCGATCGCGCTCCTGGTGCTCGTCCTGGTGCCCGGGCTCGGCGTCTCGGTCAATGGATCTTCGCGTTGGCTCGGCGCGGGACCGATCCAGATCCAGCCGTCGGAGTTCGCCAAGCTCGGCGTGCTCCTGTTCTGCGCCGACCTCCTCGCCCGGCGCATCGACCGCGTCGACGACCTCACCGTGTCCCTCAGACCGGTGGTCGTCGTCACCGGCGTCGTGGGGTCCCTGCTCCTGCTCCAGCCGAACCTCGGGACCACGATCGTCGTGGGGTCCATCGCCTTCGCCGTGCTGTTCGTGGCCGGCGTGCCGCTCCTCCCGCTGGCGGCCACCGGGGCCGCCGGGATCAGCCTCGCCGGGGTGCTCGCCCTCGGGGAGGGCTACCGCCGGGCCCGCGTGACCGCCTTCCTCGACCCGTGGCGGGATCCGCTCGACACCGGGTACCAGACGATCCAGTCGCTGGTCGGCATCGCCCAGGGGGGCGTCGCCGGCGTCGGCCTCGGCGCGAGCCGGGCCAAGTGGGGGTTCCTGCCGTTCGCCCACACCGACTTCGTCTTCGCCATCATCGCCGAGGAGACGGGGCTCGTCGGCGCCACCGTGGTCCTCGCCCTGGTCGTCGCCCTCGTGTGGCTGGGCGCGGTCACCGCGATGCGGGCCCCGGACCCCTTCGGCACGCTCGTCGCGGCCGGCGTCACCGCCTGGCTGGGCGTGCAGGCCTTCATCAACATCGGGGCGGTGATCGGGATCCTGCCCATCACCGGCGTGCCGCTGCCGTTCGTCTCGTTCGGCGGGTCGTCGCTGCTCGCGGTGATGGCCGGCACCGGCATCCTGCTCAGCATCGCCCGACACGCCCGATGACCCGACGAGACTGGGCGCCGTGAGTTCTGACGCGCCCGAGACCGGTCGGTCGGCGGCTGGCGCGCCCACCTGGCTCGTCGTGGCAGGAGGGGGCACCGGCGGGCACGTGCTCCCCGGCATCGCCGTGGCACGCGAGCTCGTCGCCCGCGGGCACGATCCGGCGACGATCCACTTCATCGGTGCCGACCGGGGCCCCGACCGCGACCTCGTCACCACCGCCGGGTTCCCGGTGACCGTGCTCCCCGGGCGGGGCATCCAACGCCGGGCCACCCTCGAGAACCTCGGCGCGGCCCTGGCCCTGGTGCGGGGCGCGCTGCGGGGCGCCCGCCTGGAACGGCGGCTCCGCCCGGCCGTGGTGCTCTCGGTCGGCGGGTACGCGTCGGTGGGCGGCACCCTCGGGGCGGTGCTCACGCGCACGCCGCTCGTGGTGACCGAGCAGAACGCCCGGGCCAGCCTGGCGAACCGTCTGGCCGGCCGGTTCGCGGTGGCGTGCGCAGTGCCGGTGGCGGGCACGAACCTGCCCCGGGCCACGGTCACCGGCAACCCGGTGCGGCCCGAGGTCATCGCGGCCGCCTCGGCCGACCGGGACGCGGCGCGCCGAGCGCTGGGGGTGCCACCCGGACGGATGCTCGTCGCGGTCATGAGCGGCTCGCTCGGGGCCCGACGGGTGAACGCCGCGGTGATCGACGCCGTGGCCCGCCTCGCCGACCGCGGCGACCTGTGGGTGCACCACGTCGTCGGCCGCCGCGACTGGGGCACCGAGCACGCGCCCCCGCCCCGGCTCCCCGAGGGCGCTGCCGTCGGCTACCGCGCGGTGGAGTACGAGGCCGACAGCGGGCGCCTCCTCGCTGCGGCCGACGTGCTCGTCGGCCGCGCCGGGGGCTCGGTCGCCGAGCTCGCCGTCGTCGGGGTGCCCGCGATCCTGGTGCCCCTCCCCGGGGCGCCGGCCGACCACCAGACGGCGAACGCCCGGGCCCTGGTCGACGCCGGCGCCGCCGTGCTCGTGCCCGACGGCGAATGCGACGGCGCCCGGATCGCGGCCGAGCTCACCGCGCTGCTCGACGCGCCGGCTCGGCGGTCGGCCATGGCCGACGCGGCCCGACGCCTGGGACGGCCCGACGCCGCGGCCCGGGTGGCCGACCTGGTCGAGGAGCACGCCCGCCGTGGCTGAGCTCGACCTCGCCCGGCCGCGGCGGATCCACGTCGTGGGGGCCGGCGGCGCGGGCATGGGCGCCATCGCCGTGGTGCTGGCCCGCATGGGCCACCACGTCAGCGGATCGGATCGCCACGACTCGCCCGCCCTGCGCCGCTTGGCCGGGCGGGGGGTCTCGGTGCATGTCGGGCACCGGCCCGAGCGGGTACGCGGGGTCGACGTCGTCACCGCCTCCACCGCCGTGCCCGCCGACGACCCCGAGCTCGCCGCCGCCCGGTCCCTCGGGATCCCGGTGCTGCGCCGGGCCGAGTCGCTCGCGGCCATCGCCCGCACCCGCCGGACCGTCGCGGTGTCCGGCACGCACGGCAAGACCACCACCACCGCGCTGCTCGCCCTGGTGCTCCAGGCTGCGGGCTGGCGGCCGTCCTGCATCGTCGGTGGTGCGATCGCCGAGCTCGACGGCGGCGCCGTGTGGGACGACGGCGAGTGGTTCGTCGTCGAGGCCGACGAGAGCGACGGGACGTTCCTCGAGCTCGGGGCCGAGGCCGCTGTGGTCACCAACGTGGACGTGGACCACCTCGACCACTACGGCACCCCCGACGCCATCGTCGCTGCCTTCGACCGGTTCCTGGCCGAGGCACCCGGGGCTCGGATCGTGGGGGCCGACGACCCCGTCGCCGCCGAGCTCGGCCGGCGCCACCGGGCCGTGTCGGCCGGGTTCGCGCCCGATGCCGCAATGCGGGTGGTCGGGCTGCACCCCGATCGGGCGGGCATCCGCTTCTCGTTGGCCCGGCCCGGGGGGACCCTCGACGACCTGGTCCTCGCCGCTCCCGGGGCCCACAACGCCCGCAACGCCGCCGTCGCCGCGGCCGCGGCGAGCGCGCTCGGGATCGACGGCGCGGCGATCCGCACGGGCCTCGCCGCCTACCGCGGCATCGGCCGGCGGTTCGAGATCCGCGGCATCGTCGATGGGGTGACGGTGGTCGACGACTACGCCCACAACCCCGGCAAGGTCGCCGCCGTCCTCGACGCGGCGCGCAGCGGCGGATGGGAACGGGTCGTCGCCGTGCTGCAACCCCATCGATGGTCCCGGACGCTCGCCCAGGGGGCCGAGCTCGGCCGGGCGCTGACGGCTGCCGACGTGGTGGTCGTCACCGAGGTCTACGGGGCGGGCGAACCCCGGCCCGATGGGGCGACCGGCCGGATCGTGCTCGACGCCCTCCTCGCCGCCGCGCCCGAGGCCGACGCGGTCTGGATCCCCGAGCGGGACGCCCTCGTGGGGCACCTGAAGGGTGTGGTGCGCCCGGGCGACGTGTGCCTGTTCCTGGGGGCCGGCGACCTCACCGCCGTCGCCGATGACCTGGTGGCCGCGTTGGGGGACGAGCGATGATCGACCGGCCCGCCGTGGACGGGGCCGACCCCGGGGCCATCGCCCGGGCGGCGGAGGTGCTCGGTCCCCGCGCCCGCCCGACGGCACCGCTCGGGCCGCTCACCACCTACCGGGTCGGGGGCCCGGCGGCGCTGCTGGTCGTCGCCGACGATCCCGGCGACCTGCGCCGGGTGGCGGCGGCCAGGGAGGCGTCGGGACTCCCGGTGCTGGTCGTGGGCAAGGGGTCGAACCTGCTCGTCGTCGACGCCGGGTTCCCCGGCATCGCCGTGGTCCTGGGCGAGGCGTTCTCGGCCATCGAGATCCACGGGGGCTCGGTGCGGGCCGGCGGCGCGGCGGCGCTCCCCGTGGTGGCCCGGCGCACGGTCGCCGCCGGGCTGACCGGCTTCGAGTGGGCCGTCGGGGTACCGGGCTCGATCGGGGGGGCGGTGCGCATGAACGCCGGGGGGCACGGCTCGGACATGGCCGCCACGCTCCGGGGCATCCGCGTGGTCGACCTGCTCACGGGCGACGATGAGCACGTGCCCGTGGACGCGTTGGACCTCGGCTACCGCCACTCCAACCTCCCCGCCCACCGCGTCGTGGTCGAGGCCGAGCTCGAGCTGGCGCCGGGCGATCCGGTCGCCGGTGAGCGCACGCTCGCCGAGATCGTCCGCTGGCGGCGCGAGCACCAGCCCGGCGGGCACAACGCGGGCTCGGTGTTCGCCAACCCCCCGGGTGACCACGCCGGCCGGCTGATCGACGCGGCCGGCCTGCGGGGTCGGCGCCGGGGGAGCGCGTCGGTGTCGACCAAGCACGCCAACTTCATCCAGGTCGACGACGGCGGGCGGGCCGACGACGTGCTCCACCTGATGGCCGAGATCCACCACCGGGTGCGCGCCCAGGCCGGCGTGGACCTGCGGCCCGAGACCCGGATCGTGCCGCCCGAGGCCTGGGATCTGGCTCTATCTCGAGTAGAGGTCGAGAGTTGACCACGGTGACCGTGCCCCCGCGGCGCGCGCCGGTCGATCCCCGGATCCGGGCCCGCCGCATCGAGGTGCGTCGCCGGGCCGGCCGGCGCCGGCTGCGGTGGCTGCTGGCCGCGCTCGCCGCGTCGGTGCTGGTCGCGGCGGCCTGGGCGATCAGTCGCAGCCCGCTGCTCGACGTCGACGCGATCGTGGTGGTCGGCGCCGAGCGGACGGGTGCCGAGGCCGTGCTCGCCGCGGCCGGCGTGGCGCCCGGCGATCAGCTCCTCGACGTCGACCTGCCCGCCGTGCGGCGCGGGGTCGGCGCCCTGCCGTGGGTCGCCGAGGTCGTGGCCCGCCGTGAGCTGCCGGGCACCGTCCGGCTGGCGATCCGCGAGCGCGTCGCGGTGGCGGTGGTCGGGGCCGGGTCCGAGGCGGTGCTCGTCGACGCGGGGGGCCGGGCGCTCGGCCCCCCGACGCCGGTGGAGCTGGCCGATCGGCTGCTCCCGCTGGTGGAGGGCGTCGATCCGACCGACCCCGGGGGCGTGCTCGAGCCCGGTGCCCGGGCCGCGGTCGAGGTCGCCGCCGCGCTCGGGCCCACGCTGCGGGACCGGCTCGCCGCGGTCGAGGCCGCCGGGGGCGAGGTCACGCTCCGCCTCGACGACGGGGCCCGCGTCCGCCTGGGCCTGCCCGGCGACCTCCGGGCCCAGCTCGAGTCGGCCACCACGGTGCTGGCCCGGGTGGACCTCACGTGCCTGGCGGTCATCGACGTGCGGGTCCCGGCCGCGCCCGCGGTGTCGCGCCGATCCTTGACGGAGGATCCCGCGTGCCCCTAGAGTCTCGATCACATATCGAGGTCGACCCCAGTGTTCACCTCTACACCACCGTGAGGCCGGACGACAGCGCGTCGTCCGGCCTGCGGCGTTCTCCCGGCTCCGGTCGACGAGCTCGTCCCGGAGCCGACCCCCCGTCGTCCCCGTCCCGAGCCGGTCGGTCCCGTACCGGAGCCGATCCCCGCAGTGCCCCGCGACCCACGAGGTGGAGGTAGCCCGACCATGGCCGGCATCCCGCAGAACTACTTGGCCGTCATCAAGGTGATCGGCATCGGCGGCGGCGGCGTCAACGCCGTCAACCGCATGATCGACGCTGGCCTGAAGGGCGTCGAGTTCATCGCCGTGAACACCGACGCCCAGGCCCTGCTCATGAGCGATGCCGACGTCAAGCTCGACATCGGACGTGAGCTCACGCGCGGGCTCGGCGCCGGGAGCGACCCCGACATCGGGCGCCAGGCCGCCGAGGACCACCGCCAGGAGATCGAGGAAGCCCTCGAGGGCGCCGACATGGTCTTCATCACCGCGGGCAAGGGCGGCGGCACGGGTACCGGTGCCGCCCCCGTCGTGGCCGAGATCGCCAAGGCCATCGGCTCGCTCACGATCGGCGTGGTCACCCGCCCGTTCTCGTTCGAGGGACGGCGCCGCTCGGTCCAGGCCGAGGCCGGGATCCAGCGCCTGCGGGAGAAGGTCGACACCCAGATCGTCATCCCCAACGACCGGCTGCTCACCATCGCCGACGACAAGACCTCGATGCTCAACGCCTTCAAGATGGCCGACGAGGTCCTCCTGCAGGGCGTGCAGGGCATCACCGACCTCATCACCACGCCCGGCCTCATCAACACCGACTTCGCCGACGTGAAGATGATCATGAAGGACGCCGGATCGGCGCTCATGGGCATCGGCCACGCCACCGGTGAGGGTCGGGCCCTCGCCGCGGCCCGCAGCGCCATCTCCTCGCCGCTGCTCGAGGCCTCGATCGAGGGTGCCCGGGGCATCCTGCTGAACATCTCCGGCGGCAGCGACCTGGGCCTGTTCGAGGTGAACGAGGCGGCCGAGGTGATCCACGGCGTCGCCCACCCCGACGCCAACATCATCTTCGGCGCGGTCATCGACGACGCCCTGGGCGACGAGATCCGGGTGACGGTGATCGCCGCCGGCTTCGACCGCTGGGACGACGCCCGCACCGACCGGCGGCCCACGCAGAGCGCGTTCGAGCGGGAGCTGGCCGAGGCCGCCGACGACGACGAGGCGCCCGACATCTTCGGCACCGACGACGAGGCCGACCTCGATCTCGCCGGCGACGACGACTTCGACGTCCCCTCGTTCCTGCGGTAGGGCCGGCGTGCCCGCGGTGACGCGGACCGTGGACCTCGAGGACGGCCGGCGGGCCCGGCTGGTGTTCACCGACGGCGCCGTCGGCGATCTGCGCGTGGACCTCGACCCGGCCGTGCTCGACGAGCGGCGCGCCGCGATCGCGCCCGGGCGATGGACGTGGATGCGTCAGGCCCACGGTCCCGAGGTCGTGGTCGTCGACGGGCCCGGCGCCGGCGCGGGCCGCGCCGCCGACGCCGCGGTCACCGTGATCGCCGGCGCGCCGATCGCGGTGCACACGGCCGACTGCGCGCCGATCGCCCTCGTGGCCCCCACCGGCGGCGTCGGCGTCGTCCACGCCGGGTGGCGGGGCCTCGAGGCCGGCGTGGTCGCCGGCGCGGTGCGGGCGCTGCGCTCGGTGGTCGGCGACGAGCGGGTCGACGCCACCCTCGGACCGTGCATCCATCCCGAGTGCTACGAGTTCGGCGCCGTCGACCTCGACCGCGTCGCGGGCCGGTTCGGCCCCGACGTCCGGGCCCGGACGGCGACCGGGCGCCCCGCGCTCGACCTCCCCCTCGCCGTGGCCCGGGCCCTCGCCGAGCTCGACGTGCGCCTCGACACCTCGGCGAGCACGTGCACCGGGTGCGACCCGCGCTGGTGGTCGCACCGGGCCCGGGGCGACCGGTCCCGCCAGGCCCTGGTGGCCTGGATCGACGACGCCGAGGTCGGTCGGTGACCGGTCCCGATCCGGCCGCGATCGCCCG
>Ga0114946_10002073_pt1 | contig 13758 bp, 29 predicted proteins | sample WalLakDeSediment_FD_88676 | JGI IMG/M metagenome (GOLD analysis project Ga0114946, IMG submission 88676) | Lake sediment microbial communities from Walker lake, Nevada to study Microbial Dark Matter (Phase II) - Walker Lake 11/02/13 Deep Sediment | ecosystem: Environmental > Aquatic >...
ACTTTTGCTACTGTATCTCCTAAGCCTTTGCTTTTCTTTTTATTTGCCATTTACAAAGTTTTTAATTAATGTATTGCATTTTATTATTGTTTTTGAAATTGCCTGATGGCTTTTATTTGTTTTTCGTGCTATCTCTTCAATCTTTATGCCATCCTGCATATAAGATAGATAAATCATTTTATCGTACCAGTACATTTTATTTATAAATTGATAAATCTCATCGGGTATGCTTTCGGTTTCTGTGTCTACCTGATAAAATACCTTTTGACTTTCTCTAAAATAATCTATTATAGTGCTTCTAAGGCAAAAATAAAAAAATGGCTCTGTTATTATTCTCTTTATCTTTAGGCATTTTATGTAAGTATCTTGCACTAAATCTTCAGCCATATCACCTGCACCAAGTGTTTCGCTAATTGAAACCCATTTTTTATGCTGCGAGGTTATTTTATCCATACTCGCAAATATAGTATTTTTATTTTAATAACAATATAAACATTCCCAAAAATACAAATATAATTCCAACAAGTATAAATCCCGTTTGTATTTCTTTTTCTTCTTGTTCTTTTGGGTATAATTTAGGCCTCTTCAGCTGATAGAATCCTGAGCCTGCAAGTATAATTCCGAGTGTGATAAGTGATAGTGGTATCATATCTTAATTTATTAAACTGATTTTGTACATATTCCCGAATAGGTGGATTGTTTCTTCTTGCATAAACATCTCAGGGAACGCTTCCTTTATTAATTGTTTTTGCTCGTAGCCTCCTTTTTTGTAAAGGTCTTTTATTAGTTGCTTTTGTTGTTCGTTCATAGTTTCTAATTATTTAAAATATTCCTTACCACCGCACCGAGCATCTGGTCGTTTGGGTATTGCTCTTTAAGTTCTTGCAAGGTATCTTTCAGCTTTAGGCATTCCCTAACCTTTGCCGAGAATTTGCCTTTGTGCTTATCGTGTAGGTCTTTGTTTATTGATATGTTTACTCTTGTTTTCATAGTTAAAAGGGGCGGTTAAGCCCCGTATTTTTATCTTAAAATTGTTTTTCCGTTAATAATAACTAATTCTCTTGTGTCTTTTTCTGCCAATTGCAAAGCTATTCTTTTAGTGGCTCTTCCTAAAGTACTGTTGTTTATTGCATCAACCCCAAAACGCTTAATATTGTTTATTACTTCAAGCATCATTAAAGGCATACGCTCATAAGCACCTGTAAATGGAAGATTATTTTCTTTAAGTTCATTTTTGATAATTTCGATTGTAGTTGTCATAGTGGTAAAAGGGGCGGTTAAGCCCCTGTTTTTTTTAGTTAAATGTTTTTTCTATTGCTATTTTTCCAATTACGTGATTAACTACATATTTAAAAAAATTGTTTTGGTCTTCTTTATTCATTTTGAAAAATTCTATTTTAAATTCTTTGTTATATTTTAAAAAGTTATTGAAAGAATTTAAAAGAATTTGTTGATTAGAAAATAATTCATTTTGAGTAATTTCTAAATTTGTTAAAAATTTTTGAGTTGTCATAATTTCTAGTATTTTGGTTTTTGTATGATACAAATATACAAATTTTTTTATTAATACACAACAAAAACACACTTTATTTTAAACTTTAACACTTTCCCTGTAATTCATAACTTTTAAGGATTCCATTTTTACTATAATTTCCATACGTTCCATTACATTTTCTCTAATATTATCTGGGAGGTGACTTAAATTAATTAAGTGCTTGCTTTCTTTTTTTACGTATGAGAAATTGGGTGTTAATTCTTTTAAATTTTCGGTTTCCGTCCAAATTATATGTTTTATTTTTTTAGCTTTTATCTTAAAATTGTGGTCTTTTTGTTTTAGGATTTTATAATTTCTCTTGGCGTTCAAAACAATGGAATTTGACACATCCAAAAATATTGAAACATCAGTGGGTGTTGCGTCGGTGTACTTTCTACAAAGGATAATAAATAAATCCCTATTCTGCCTTCCTAGCTTTGATTTGTGTGTTACTTTTGCTTTAGAATTTGCTTCAATTATTTCTTTTATTTTTGTTAATGTAATCATAATTTTTAGTTTGTTTACTGTTTACTGTAAATGGTAAAGTTTATTTTATTAATTTATTATTCCAGTCTAATTCTATTTCAAAGAATATCGGCTGCTCTTTGTCAAGGTATTTGAAAGTGTGGCGGGTGCAGCTTCTATACTCCCCGTTAATGTATTTTTTTTCAATCGTTCCTATTATTTCGGTTTTTGACAACCTAAAAGGGCGACCTTGTTTGTCTTTGTGGCTTATTGATGGGTTAAATATTGATTCTTTCAAAACGGTCTCTCATTTTCTTGTGAAATAAAATCAGTCAAATATGGTAGCCAGTCTTTATCTACTCCAAAACTCAAACTATCAAACGGTATGTTTCTCGTGTACTCTGGATTCACATTTGTTAAATCACCGTTTTTTTCTACGAATAAAACCGTTTCAGCTTTTTTTAATACCGAACTACCTAAATGTCCTGTTGGTTTGTTAGATTGAAAATTACGGTGCAATACGGTTATGATATGGCTCTTTGTTGTGTCGCTCCATTTTAAAAGTGCATTTGTTATTTTGTTGCTGTCTTCTAAATTGTTAGTGTCTGAAACTAAATCCGCAACGCCATCGATACTTACTAAACCGATATTTTCCCTGTATTCACTTTCCATAAAAAGGTATTCTAAAAACTCGAACCGCTCAGCTGGCGAATAAGGTCTAAGGCAAAAGGTCTTATAAAAGTCTGGATAACCTCCTATCATTTCACAAACTCGCCTGAATGACCTTGCGCTGTGAAATTGGCTTTGCTCGGTATCGATGTCAATTACTAACTTATCCTTTGTGTCGTGTCCTTTAATGTCAAACCCAAATTTATCACTATTGCCACCGATGTATCTCGCTAAAATTAAAGACTTTAAAAAGGTTTTTTTACTTTTTGATGCTCCAACTATGCAGCTGAAGTCTCCATAACTTGCAAATGCTGTTGGATAATCACACCCTTTGTAGTTGTGCGTTCCGATGCTTATTGCTATCGGTTGCGGTTTAATTGGTTTGTTTAAATCAATGTAGGCAGATTGAAATATATCTTTTGGCTCTTTTGTTGAGCCGTTTAATTTTATTAGTGGGATTTCAATCATTTTATTTGTTTTTAAAGTTATTGATTGCTTCGGTTATCTGGTTGTTTAATGCCTTTGTGATTTTATCACTATCCCATTTGCCGTTAACTAATTTCAAAAAGTCTGCTTCGTTTGCTTTTACAATTTCCATTTCTTTTTCCTTTTTTTCTTCTGGCTCAAGTGCTGGATGCTGTCCTAATTCAATTCCCATTTTATCACAAAACATTTTAAACTCATAATCGTTTAGGTTTGTTTCAAACTCTTTAAAAATAGTTTCAAGTGGTTTTCGTAAATGTGAATGTAAAGAATATTGTGCAAATTTTGCATCTCCATATTTTTCAATATCTTCAAAAAATGCTTTTACATAAAGTTTGGCAAATAATTGATTAGATTTTATTTCCTGCTCCTTTTGTCTGTTTATCCATTCCGTGACTTCGGTTAATGCTTTTACGTCTTTATCGTTTGGCTCAAACTTACCGTTGCCCATTCTCCAAAATAGTCTGTTTATATTTGCTTCAAGTGTTGCCATAGTTTAAAGTTTATCGTTATATTTAATATTTTGCTTTGTTTTTGGTTTACGTGCCTGCATCAAAAGCGTAGGTAGTTTTTCCCTTAATTTAGAAGTACTTAAAATGTTTTCCTTCCAAAAAGTTCCTGCATTGCTGTTTAAAAAATCGTAAATATCTAATAAGTCCTCTTTTGTTGCTTCATCCTGTTGCAAAATAAGTCTTATAGGGTCAACGTAGTTTTTAAATGTTGCTCTTAATTGATGCGTTGGTTTAACGGTTCGGTCTGTTTGGTTTTTAATAAACAACTTTTGGAACTCCAATGCTATTTTGTAATACTCTTTTAAATCATCTGGTACGTCTGAAGTTTTTACTTCGGACAAAAGACCTTTATTTATATCATTTACATTTACACTTACACTTACAGTAGACGAAACTGAACGACCGTTAACGAGCGTTGCATTTCGTTTACGTATTTCAGCACTCTTTATACCTGCTTCAACACGTTGCTGGCGTTGACTATCCCACTTTTGTAAATCTCTTTTTAATGTAGTTTTAATGTTTGCAAAAACAGCCTTAATAAGAATACTATCTGTTTCTGGGTCTTCATCATTCACATAAGCAAATATGTGTTTAATTAGTTTTCCCGCATCTTCATCTGGAAGTTCATCAAAGGTTAACTTCCAATCTGCATAAGCTATAAATGATTTTTTTCCTGTTGCCATCGTGTATTTTTTTTAGTTCGTGTTTTAAAAAGAAAGGGGAAAGGTAAACACGATTAACCTTTTACTGGGATGCCTCCGCAAACCCCTTGAACAAATGTACAAATAAATTTAACTAAATTGGTTTATAATTGCATTGTTTTCTTTTAAAAAGTTAAAACTATAACATTTGAATTTTGTGCCATCAAAATTTGTTCTTTCGATTCCATTGTTTTTTAATTTATTTCTAATTTTATCAATGTCAAATAAAATATATTTTATTATTGTTTCTTGATTTTCAGATAAGACCCCATAAAAATAAATTTGTCCTTTACCATCAATTAATTTATCAATTTCAGTCAATCCATTATATTTTGATTTACTTCTAATTGTAATGTCATCGTAATTCTTATACTTAAACGACCTTATTCTTACTGATATTTGAATATCCGCAGTAAAATATAAATCAAAAGATAATTTAGTATCTTCAATTTCTGAACTTTCGTTAACAACAAAACAATTTTTAGGTAAATTGCTAATGTTTTTGTAAACAATCTTTTTAATATCATTGATAAATTTACGTTCTAATTCCCTAATTTCCATTGATATAATTATTTGCTATATTAAACATTTCTTTATCTAATTCAATTCCTAAACATTTTACCTTTAATTCTTGACATACTTTAATTGTACTTCCAGAACCCATAAAAGGGTCAACAACAAAATCTCCCTCACTAAAAGATACTTCTAATATTTCCCTTATTAATTCGTTTGGTTTTTGTGTTGGATGTATCATTTTTGAAGTGTGTAATCTTGAAACACTAATCAAATTTCCGCGTCTTTTGTTAATTAATTTTTTACCCTTTACACAATAAATTATTATTTCAGTTTGGTTTCCCCAATCGTTTTCTAAATCTCCACTTCCTTTGTTTCCCTTATCCCAAACAATAGGTGTTTTAATAGTAAAATACTTACTTATAATAGCTTCAAATTTACTAAACACAGACCAACTACAAAAGAAATATAAATGTGAATTTACTGCTGTTTTTCTTTGTAATATTTCACAAGTTTTATCTAATAAATCAAAGGCTTCATCTTTACCATCGTTAAGCAATCCACGTTTTGTAATTGCATTTTCATCTGTCGAACGATTAGAAACATAATCAATCCCATAAGGCGGGTCGGTCAAAACTATATCAATACAACCATCTTCTAAAGTTTCTAATATTTCTAAACTATTCCCTTGTTTTATACTTTCGTTTATTTCTGTTTCAATTCGTGATTGCAAAACCTTTTCTTTGTATTCAGCTTTCTTTTCTTCCTTCTTTATTTCCGTAAAAGTTTTTTCACCACTCCATATTTTACTGGCTAATTCAGGCTGCTTTTCTTTTATTTGCTCAAACTTTTCTGCATCTTTCCCGTAGGTCCTTACTGTTTTTTCAGATACATTATTTTGTTTTGCAAGTATTTCAGATGTTTTTGCAGAGTGGAAAAATTTACCACTTTGCTCTTTTGTATATTGATTAATTCCTGTTCCACCTTGTTTATTTTTTTCTCTATTGTACCGCCGTCCAATTAATATTCTTCTTTGGTCAAGCGTTAAATTTCGCCTTCCTAATTGGTTTGCATCCATCCAATCTTTTACCTGTTCTTCATCGTCAAAACTTTTACTTTCGGTTTGATAGTCTAAGTTCCAACGTGTGGCTATTTCATAACGGTTATGCCCATCAATTATAAACCCGTTCCAAGTTATAATTTTGTCTCTTATGCCTTCCGCTAAACAATTATCTTCTAATTGCTTGAACTCTTCAACCGTCAAAGGCGGTATTAACTCCTTAAACTCTTTTTTTACTTCTAACATATTTATAAATTTAAAAACCCTGTAACTCCAGTTGCGTTCGACTTCAACTTTTATTACAGGGTTTAGATTAATATCTTATTGCTATAATGTCGAACGGCAATTACACAAATATAAACTTTTTTTCTATTCCTGCAACTTTTTTAAATGAATTTCTTCTAAAAATTCTTTGTATTGTTTCTTATCACCATATTTTAAATGGCACTCCCTGCATAATGCCTGAAGGTTCTCTATGTAGTCCTTTTGTTTTGAGCCTCCCATTCCTTTGCAGTCAATATGGTGGATGTCAACCGCTTTTTTATTACAAACCTCGCAAGGTATGTATTCACTTTCGTGATAAGCAAAATAATTAAGGTATAGGCGTGTGTGCTGTTTCAATGCTAAATTTTATAAATTCATTTCCTTTTTTTACAATTTCCTTTTTTACGCTCAGCTCCCATATGTCCCTGTCGTTTATGCTATACTTCTTTTGTAATACGTCTATCGTTAGTTTTAAGGGGTTATCTATGTCGCAAAGTGAATTACTAAACCCAAACACAAAAGCCACTTTAAAAGGGGGGTTAAATCGCTTTTTAGGGAGCATTAAAAGCATATCTTTTTCAAATTGCTTATACACTTTGGTTTTGAACCTTCTCCCCTGCCAAGCTTGATTCACTGAAAGTGGCTTTATGTTTAGTTTAATCATTAAAACGGCAAATCATTATCTGCTTCAAGTTCTACATTAGTTGGCTGTGGCTTGTTCTTTGTGTACGTTGCCACCGTTTCAGCATCAACTACTTCAAGACCGTTTTCGGCTTTGTCAATCTTCCAGCCCTTTATTGAGTTGAAATATTTAACCTCGCCTTGTGGGTTTGTCCATTCCCTGCCTGTAATATTGATGCCAATAGTTACATCCTGACCTACTTTGTATTTGTCAAGTATTGAACACTTGTCCTGTACAAATTCAATGATTATATCTTGTGGATAAGATTCATTGGTTGTAATTACAACCTCTCTTTTTTGAAACCCTTTGTCTCCAAAAGTTTGCGTTTCATTGATTACTTTAATTGTTCCTGTTAAATTCATTTGTTTTTGTTTTTAAGATTCTTTTTTAATAATTGATAATTCGGAACGCATTGCCCACATTACGTGGTCTGTCGCTTCCATTATTTTGCGCAACATCCTGAGTTCTGGCACTTGCTCATCTGCTAAGATTTTTCCCGCTGAAACACTCCCTTTGTGCTTATATTGTACCTCGTTGTATTTTTGGTAGGCTTCAATATTGTGCTTTGTAAGATAGTAATAATTAGCGGTTAACTCCCTAAGCATTATGCGCAAATTCTCGCTTGTTGACCAAGTGCCACTCTCATAGGTTTCAATTAACGATGTTATTTTGTTCAATATTTCCTCCATTAGTTTATCTTTAAATTAACATTTTCCTGAATGTAAACTCCTTCAATTTCTTCACCACTTTGCAGAGCCTCTTTTAATGCTTTTTTATCTGCAGCTTCAGTAACTTTTATCGTTTTGTATTCTTTTGGCAAACTATTCACATCGTCAACAATTACCTGACTGCTTTTGCGTGTGCCAAATTTTTGTGTGCCAATTGTAAATTCACCAAACACCTTGACTGCTGTAAGTAAATTATCGGAAAGCCTATCAATTAAATTGGCGTTGCTTTTTTTCATTGCCTGAAGCCTTTTAATTTCATTATCGATTAAATCATTAAACGATTCCTTTTTTCTTATTACTTCTAAATAGGCAATAGACTTTTGCTCTAATTCGCCTTTTGTTATAACAAGTTTTAAATCCATTTCAGAGGTTAATTCCCCCTCCATAAGTTCAATCTCGTTAATTAATTCTTTTTGTGTCAGCGTAATTTCAAATAAACTTTTCATAATCTTTGTTTTTAAAGGTTAATAATTTTTGTTCTTCTATACTTTCGTAGTATTCCATTTCCTGCATTGCAAAAAATTGTTCTTTTGACCCTTCCATATTATTTGCGTTTAAAGTCCTCTGATTCATCTTCTGCAAACACTCCCAACTCATAGAAGCCTGTTTGCTTTAATACTAAACGGCTCAGGGCTCTTTTTTCTGCCATTTCTAAAACATACCAGCTGTTAGTGTTTCCGTCTTTAAAAGACTCGCCTTTTATAGCACTTCCAAACGTTTGCAGTTTGTCATTGTATGCTTTGACTGCTGCGAAGTTAGTTTCACATTTTATAACATCGTAGTTAACATCAATCTTTTCAATGGCTTGTATCTTTTCAATGCCACTTCGGGTTATAATAAGGTAATGCTGATGCTTAAATACATCTTCTTTTGTCAGCTCATACTTCTTGTACAATTCCGTAATTCTTTCTCTGTTCATAATGTTTAGTTTTTAATTATTGTGCAAATTATTGTTTAATTGTTGTGCAAATATCAATTTTAAAAATTCATATTTCTCATCTATTTCTTTCGTGATTCGCAAGTCTTGAACGTCTGGCAATTTCTCCATCCATTGTTTAACCCTTTGTGGCGTTACGGGGTGATGTCCTTTTGGAACGCATCCACCGCTGATTGGTATATCGTGTTGGTTTTTCATAATTCTTTTATTAAATCGTTTAAAATGTTCACTTGTTCAATATAAAAAGCGTCAAACTCTTCTTTGTTTGATTCAACCGCCCTCCATTCTTCTATATACCATTCTTTATCATCTTCGTAAGCATCGTTAAAAGATATGTTATCGTCCGAAATGTATATCGAATGAGTTTCAGTCAAGGCAATAACTCTTGTTATTTTACCTCCGAATCTGTTTACTGTTTTTAAATACGTTGTTTCCATAATTATATTTTATTAGTTAATGTTAATAATTTTTCTATAAATTCATAAATTTGAACATCTACTTCTCCACTACTTCTGCTTACATTTCTCTTAATAGTGTCAAGGTCTGTTTTCATGTCATTGTAAAGGTCGTAATTAAAAGCCTCTGTCGGCTGGTGTGCTGGGTTGTTGTCATCTCTTGAGTCCATAATTTTAGTATTTTAGTTAAACATAGGGCAAATATAAAACAAAATTATTTCTTGTGCAAATATATTTTTAATTAAATATAATTTGTTTATTTAAAAAGAATGTTGTATCTTGCGGTCAAATTAATAGTACTTATGAAGCGGATATTTAAAGTTGACCAGATAACCAAAAGCGAAATACTTTTAAAAAAAGGATGTTATCTTATAATGAATAAGGTTACAGGAGAAAAATATATAGGCTACACAAACAACTCTTTTTACAGCAGAGTTAAAACGCATTTTAGCGAGCTATTAAACGGGGGTCACAGTAACAAAAAACTTTTAGAATCATATAATGCCTACGGAAAGTCTTGTTTTGAAATTCATTTATTAAGCGTTTCAAATGAAAAATTTGACCGACAAGTAGAAAAGTATTTTATAGACTTACTTAAACCAGAATTTAATATGTTTGTTCCTAAAAATAAAAACTACCTTTTTAATAAAACTGAAAAATGGAAAAACAGTGTGGCGAACTCAACGGCTCAAACATATTATTTTATAAACCCTAAAGGAGAAAATCAAGAAGTATATAATTTATCTGGTTTTTGTAGGGAAAATGACTTAAGTTTTTGGAAAATGTATAACTTGTTAAGGAATAAAAAGATTGAATATAAAGGGTGGAAAATTAACTTAAATAAATATAAAAATGATTAAAGAACTTCAAACACTTATTGGAAACGATATTAAAGAAAAAATGTACAAAAAAGCCGTTTCTAAGTACGAGATGCATAGAAAAATGTCTGTTTGCTCTGAACCAACCCTGACAAGAATTTTAGAAGGTGAGTCGGGCAAGACTATTAATCTTGACCTTTTGTTTAAAATTTACAAAGCATTAGGCGAAAAGGAAATAAATATATCTGGCGAGGGCGTTCGGTTGCTGGTTAAAATTGGTTATTAATATGGAAGCACACAATGTAAAGTACGGAACAAAAGTAATAGTAACTGATAAAAATGTTAAAACACCACCGACATCAATCCCCGTAAATAAAGGCGATGAAATTACAATTTATGAACTTGATGGAATGTATTGTAGCGGTAGAAACAAAGATGGTGATAAAATTTATATTGCTGGCTGGACAGAAGTTGAGCCTTGTTTATAACGTTATGGCTATGTTGCATTGCGGAATTAAAAGCACTGCACTATCAAACTATAAAAATGTAAATTAAATGGACAAACTTACGAATACCACTGAACCCCAAATTGCATATAGCGAGTGTTATGCACAGGTTTTTTCTCGTCTTTTATTCGGGGATTGCCTGATTGAAAGCGAAAAGATTGAAACAGGAAGTGTTGATTTAATATTGACCGATTTGCCTTATGGAGTAGTAAAAATGAAAGAGAGTGCAGGAAACTATAAGGTTTTAAATACTGCTGAAACTTGGGATAAAGCTATTGAACCAAAAAGCATTTATGAAATAGCAAACCGAATATTAAGAAAAAACGGAAAAATGATTTTGTTTTCACAAGAGCCATACACAAGCCGAATGATTACGGAAGCAATACCAAATGTTCCGTTTTCTTATCGTGCAGTTTGGGAGAAAAATGATTTTGCAAATGGGCTTGGAGTGAATAAAGCAATGGTATCATTTTATGAAGATATATTGTTATTTAGCAAGAATAACCCAAAACACGATTTTGAGGGATTGCACCCATTGAGAGAATACTTTTTAACTCAAAAAGAAGAAAGCAAACTGACTGACAGTGAAATAAAAAAAATACTTGGAAACGGAATGGGGGGGCATTATTTTACTAATGGCAGTCAATTTTGTTTGCCTACTTTGGCTAATTATGAAAAATTGCAAACTACTGGATTTTTTAAACGTGATTGGAATGAGTTAAAACAAATTGATACTGATTATAGAAGTGAGTTAATGAAAAAAATGAACGAACAAAATCCGTTTACATTTAATCTATGGGAAGGAAACAAATACAAAAGCAACATACTGAAATACAAAAAGGATTACAACGGATACCATCCAACGCAAAAACCTATTTTATTGCTTGAAGATTTAATAAAGACATTTAGTAATGAAAATGATTTAGTGGTGGATTTGACGATGGGTTCGGGAAGTACTGGAGTTGCTTGTAAAAATACCAATCGTTCTTTTATCGGAATAGAAAAAGACGAAGCATATTTCAAAATTGCAGAACAGCGAATAAACGCACGGACGCTGTTTTCTTAAACTTGTGCATAACATCAGCATATCAACAATAAAACTATGAAACACTTCTTTAAATACACCACCGCAATCTGCATTGCTATAATTCTTTTTCTTACGCAATGCGAGGGCAAAAAGGAAATTATAGAAGTGCCAGTCAGGATTGAAGTGCCTGTGCCTGCTATAAAAGGAAAAACAGATACAATATATTTTCCTAAACCTATTCTTGTTGAAGTGCCTGAACAGGGAATGGATGAGCTTTTAGACGCTTATTCAGCGTCTATAGACAGCTTAGAACGTCTAAAAATGTATATTGATGCAATTACGGTAAGGGAGTATAACAACACCTTTGAAGATGACACGATTAAGATTGATACTTGGAGTAAGGTAAGAGGTGAACTTTTATCGCAATCTAATGAATATTTTATTAAACCTCGCACCATACAACTTGATACAGTCATAGAGATACAGAAACCCGCTTTTAACGCATTATTTTTTTACGGTGGTACAAAGTATCATTTCGGTACTCAAAGTGTCGCATTTGAAGCGAAATTGATGTTTAAGAATAAAAGAAACAACTTGCTGAGTATCGGAGTAGATTCTGATGGGTATATTTCGGCAGGGTACGGATTTAAACTTTAATCTGTCACAAATATTGACTATATTTGTGACAAAACCATTTTGTTAACCTCAACAAAAAGCTATGAAAAGATATAAGATATATTTTGAATTTTACGGAAGGAAAATGAGTACTACCTTAATGGCTGAAGATGAATACAGGGCAAAAAATCAAGTCCGCAATAGAATTAATTTTATAAAAATAGAAACTCCAAATTAGGACTTTTTAAACCACTTTAAAGATATATTCAAATGAAAGTAACATTTACAACAAAAGACCCAAACGAGATAATAATTTTATCCAAAGCAAACGATATACAGGCGTTTATATTTGAACTTGTAAACAACGGGTTCAGGGAATTTAAGCATACCGATTATGATTATCGCCCAGCGTGGAAAAAAATTAATGAGCTTATAGCAAATTATAATTTACAAGAATTGACCGATATGTAAAAGATATTTTGTTTTATCCAAATTATTAATTACATTAGCAAAGTAATTTTTTCATAAAATTTAGTTATTGGTTAACCCCTCGGATTGATTCCCTGAGGGGTTTTTTTATTTGATTCTGCAAACTATTAGTTTGCTTTTGTTCTTTTTTGTAAACTTATAATTGACTTTTATAGGTCATAAGGCTTATTAAAAGTAGTGAGTAATATGCGAAACTCTGCCGTTTTCTTTTGAGTGTATAAACCCCTCAACGGCAACCATATTAAGGAATGAATTATCAGAGTGCCAAATATCCGCTGAACTTGGAGAACGCAAATAAGTAACATTCAATCCTATGTAATCCTTACTTGACTGAAATTGCCTTATATCTGAATGGTGGACGTGATGTAAATATCCGTATCTGAATTTACACTCTGCCCACATTTTAGGCTCTTGTTGCGCAATTATTAAAGGCAAATCTGCAACTTTCCCCTTATCACCGTGTTCCAATTCAATTAAATTATTATGGTATTTGTAGAATTTTCTGTAAGCTGGTGAAGTATCAAACGTTATATTGTCGCAAAGTCTAAAATGAGTTTTTACAGTTTCAGCCAAAAAAGTCCCCGTCATAAAATCGTGGTTGCTTGGGCAGTGAATAACATCTACATCTGCAACACTCAGGCATAACTCTAAAGCCTCCACGTAGCACTTGTAAGCTATTTTAAACGCCTCATACCAACTAACGTCTGTATCTTGTGGCGTGAATTTAGTTGTTGACTTACTGAGGTTATCGGTGTTTAAAACATCGTTTCCAATAACAAATAATATTTTATCAATATTAAAACCCTGTGATTTTTGAAGTAGTCCTTTAGTTCCGTTTACCGCTCTTTCTACTGCTATTTTACTATTGTATTCAGCACCCGTTAACTCTGAAGTGGCGTATTTATTTATATGCAAGTCGGCAATATCAACTACTAATAAATGGCTGTCACTACTTCTTATGCGTTCAATTTTTGGGTACTTTGGAGAATGCGCTTGCATCTCATCTATCAACTCCGTGCAGATGTCACGTAATTGCACCACCTCAGGGCGTACCCTTAAAGAATATTCTTTTGTTTTATCCCAATACTCGGTGATTGCGTTAAAGTCGATGCCCCGCTCTTTGGCGTGTTGTGCTACGCCTGAATGCTGTATCTCTTTTAGTTGTTCCTGTTGTTCTGGGGTTATGTGGTATTGTGCTTTGTTTCGGTAGGGTGGGATTTTGTTTAATTTGAAGCCTAAAGCAATGGCTTCTTCGTTGGTGAGCCTTGTTTTTTTATTCATTTTTTGTTTGTAAACTATA
>Ga0114946_10002074_pt1 | contig 13755 bp, 12 predicted proteins | sample WalLakDeSediment_FD_88676 | JGI IMG/M metagenome (GOLD analysis project Ga0114946, IMG submission 88676) | Lake sediment microbial communities from Walker lake, Nevada to study Microbial Dark Matter (Phase II) - Walker Lake 11/02/13 Deep Sediment | ecosystem: Environmental > Aquatic >...
TAGAGCAGCTTCGGAAGGCACTTTCTCCGATGGAGGTGACTGAATCGGGTATGGTAAGGCTTCCGGTGAAGCCAGCGCAGTATTCAAACGAAGCGCTTCCGATGGTTGTGACTGAATTGCCAATGGTAAGGCTTCCGGTGAAACCAGAGCATCGGTAGAACGCATAGCTTCCGATGGTGGTGACTGAATCGGGGATGGTCAGACTTCCGGTGAAGCCAGAGCATCGGTAGAACGCATAGCTTCCGATGGTGGTGACTGAATCGGGGATGGTCAGACTTCCGGTGAAGCCCTCGCAGTCGTAGAACGCATCGACTCCGATGGATGTGACTGAAGAGCCAAGAACCAAGCCCCTCAGAGAAGCTTGGAATGCCTTCCATTCAACGGGAATATCTCCGACGATGAAGTCTTTGACATTCGTGTTGTCTCGAACGAACGTAGCGATACCGGATGAGGGAGCCGCCTTCTGATCTGATCTGAGACCAGACATTACTCTCACCGTTTCTTCATTTTCAACTGTTATATGTTTTGGCATAAAATTATTTCCTTATTATATCTTAAAGTTGAGAGGTGGTCAACTCACCATTTGTACTTATGGTTATTTTCCAACGATTGGTTCCATCGTATAAAATAATCCCCTTCGTCTCGTCGGTTATTTCTATGTCTTTGTCTCCAACTAACGGCGCCGCACCTAAAACAGTTAAGATGTTTTCTGCTTGTTCTGGAGTGGGAGGTGTTCCAACCGGATTTGGTCCTAAATCTATGTTATTACTCATGTATCCTCGCTATAAATAATCGGGTTTGTTTCATAATACAATCCTAAGCCGTTGTATATAATTAAATTTTCTATGATTGCTGCCGCGTCTTCTCCAACAATCACTGGAAATATTATATCCGATATTACCGGCCGAATAATGTCGCGTATAACATTCATGCTATATTAACTTTAATTTCTGTTGATGGACCAGCATTAGAGACACTAAATCTTAAAAAACAACGACCGACGTTAATTTGATATATTGATGGCTCTACAACTTGAAATATTTCACCATCTCTTTCCAAAGTTATAAAAGATTCACCCGAATCATATGATGCTTGAATTGTCAAAATCGCTGAATCAAATTCACCGAAAAATGCAAATATATTACCCGGTTGAGCCGCGCGGTATTTAAAGGGGATTGTAAATCCATTTTCTGTTATCGTTTTTAACATGTTTTATCCTAATTTCTAAAAAATATAAAAAATGGAGGCCCACGGACCTCCATTACCACGGTTGCTTTCGGCTCCAGCGCTTACGACATGCCGTGGATTTTTCGTCGCTGCCGTGACGGCGACATAATTATTTATATAAAATTGATTTCCATAAAATTATTTTATGACATAAAATCATATCGCAATTTGAGTAGTTATTAAATTACCATCATCATTAACTGTAATTCTCCATCTTGTATTATTTGGACTGCGAAGAATTACGCCTTTTTCAAAATCTGTAATTTCAATATCATTTTCTGCTTCATGTGCTCCGCCGAACCAGCGGTAGCCGTTCTCGAATCGAGTGGTGTGTTGATTTGTTGTTGTGGATGATATATTAAGATTTTGATTATCCGCCACCACTTTGGCGCCATCGTGTATTGCTCTTGCTCGACGACCGGTCGCCGAAGATACGACTCCACTTGCAAAAGATGAAATACCACCGGCGTGTGAAGCTTCACCTTGTGCTTCTGTGCTTCTTCCTTCCGCATGGCTGGCGGGCCCGGACGCGATTGTGCCCTCCCCCTCCGCATGGCTGGCGATTCCGCTCGCGGTTGTATTTAACCCCTCCGCATGGCTGTTGTTTCCAGTCGCTTGTGTGCCGGCACCTTCCGCATGGCTCGAATCCCCGCTCGCGTTTGTGACAAAACCCTCTGCATGGCTGGCTTGACCGCTTGCGGTTGTGGCGAAACCCTCCGCGTGGCTATAAATCCCGCTCGCGGTTGTGAAGTCACCCTCCGCAACAGAGTTTGACCCGTTCGCCGCATTGTTTGCTAAATTGCCAATCAGCGTCCCCGTTCCTGCTGTCCCGACACCCGTCTTGATGTTTGGCCCTGTCAGAACGTCCGTAAACGTCTTCTCCCCCGCCACGGTCTGATCCCCCGTCAGCTTCACCACGTCCGCGTCGTCCGCCTTGCCGTCCAGCCGCGTCTTCACGTCTTCTGTATCGCCAGCGAGTATAAGGCCGTCGTTGGTGACGGTGGCTTGGGTTGCGCCCGTGTAATCTTGCAGGGCGAGGTGTTCCTGTGGTCCAATTTGAACGTTTCTTGCCCTTATTTTGTCCGACAAAACGGTGAGAAAGGCCCCAGTTGTGAAGAAGTTGCTCTCGAAGCCACCAAACCCCCCACCTCCAACGCTAGGGGTTAAACCTGTCGGGTTTAGGGTATTTATCCGGGCTGTACCAAATGTCTTTTCGCCTCCGACAACTTGGGCTGTAGTTAAATCAACAGCTCCATCAATGTGTTCAACCTTTACTTGATTGGAATCTTTTGGCTTTATATATCCTACGCCATCTTCTTCCCATGAACTTGCATCCAAATCATCGATCTTTTGATCTAAATCTTGTAAATCAGAAACTAGGTCGACCACTTGATTTTGTGAAATTTCTATATCGCCTTGAGTAAAGTGAATAGTTGAATCAGTGGTGTGATTATCGAGCGCGGCCTGTGTTGCGGTTGAAATTGGTTTATCTAAATCGGCAGTATTATCAACATTTTCTAAGTTCAAAGATACTGTAGAAATAATTTTATTACCACCGGGAGTTTGACCGTCATGCGACGTTAATTCCCAGGTATCACTATCAAGAATTAATTCTCCCGCTTTGCCAATTATATTTTGCAAATCGCTTGTTGTATATCTTCTAAATTGTAGTTCAGTTGCCATATTTCACTCTACTCTTTTCATAAGCTGGTTTCCACACGATTGTTAGCAAGCACCCTTTGCTTTTAAGTCCGTGGTTTGTGTTGGGAGGTATTTTTTGAACATCACCTGCGGAATATGAAATACCTGAAACTGTATCAATATATTCTCCATCAAGAACATAAACAACTTCAGGTCTATCATGTTCGTGAATTTCCATTTCGCCGTATTCATCAACTTTAACGTGTACTATTGTTGAATCATCTGAAACGGGAGAACACACACATTCAATGCATTTTACTCCGGGGGCAATATATGTCCATTCGTCATCATATATATTAACAGTGTTTGGACCCAATATCAAAGATGTTCTGTGGGACAGTCTATTAATTTTTGTTCTATAATGTTTAATAGCAGAAACAATGTCGGGTTGAGCTTCATCTGCTAAAGATTTCACCGTTGTATTCATTAGAGACGATCCTTAATATATTCCTTAATATTTTTTTCAATTTCGTGAATTTGTTTTTCAAATCTTTCACTAGTCTTTTCAAGTTTTTCTTTAAGCTCTCGATAATGAATATCGCTCTGATCAAATACCTTTTCTAAAGCTTTGGATGAATCCTTCATGCTAACCATAACGTCATAGCTCACTTCTTTTAATTGATTAAACAAATCAATAATTGCCATTTCTTTTTGCTTTTGAATATCAATTAATTCTGACCTAGTTCTTTCGTGAATGTTTTTGATGACTAAATCTTTTTCTTTTACCGTCTTAAAATGGTTATAGATAATCCAAGATACTAATAAAATAAATGGCATTGAAATAACTACTGAAGCCAAAATAATGAAAACAGGATCACCGCTCGCTATGGCACTTTCGAGTGCTTCGCCCACCTCTGTTATTGTTTGATTTGTATAATGCGTCTGTGCGATAAAATTCATATAATTATTTATCATATTCAACTTTCTCCCAAACGATGTCTCCAGTGAAAAGTGAATACCACGGTTGAAAAATTATTAATCCAATATATTGTTTTAACGCTTTTCTAAATTTAACACTTTCGTCTCTGTCGGGCCAATCTAAAATCATGTGTTTGTATAATCTGGCGCCCCTGCGATAAGAAATGTTTAAATGGACCATTGGCTGGTTTATTAAAAAGTCAGACAAAGAATTATTTTCAATTGCTAGTTTCCAATTATTTAAATTATTGTCTAATTTATACATAAACATATCGGGAGATTTAATGAGCATTTGATCGTGGTGCGCAGACGCGGCCAACAATGCCTCTTTTGATCTTTTGCCGACCAATCTACCCAAAAATCTACCAAAACGTGATTCATCGGAGGGATAAGACGAGCCATCCCAAACATAACCTGGACTCGCCACCCACACAATATTGTCTTCATCGCAGTATATTAAATAATCGAGAAGTTCCCAACCTTGTTTTGGTTGGGAATATCTTCCAAATCGATTGCGTTTTCTTACCATGCACGGTTTTGCATTTAACTCTGGAGTTAACCATTTGCCGTATTCCATGATTTTATCCTATAAGCAAAAAGTTGAAATTTAAGGTTTGGCCGACGGTATCAATGTTTGCGGTATTATCATTTTTAACTACAAGTTTTACGGTGTTTGTTGCAGAAACGTGTGCGGTGAACGATACGTTATCGGTGAACGCCACTGCTGGTTGAGCAATAACATGTTTGTTAAAGGCCGCTCCCGTCACTGTTACGTTTATACTTGAGAATTGACCTTTTGCAATTCCCGCCGGTATTACAACCTGCGCAGTTACAGTTGATCCAATGAGAATAGGATTATTATTGATTGTTGCTGCGGGAAAATTGAAAGTTCCAGTTGTTGCAATTTTGTTTGGAGTAATTGCATTATTTTCAATTTTTGGTGTAGTGACTGCATCTGTTGCAATTTTATCAGCATTGACCGCATTATTCGAAATGGTGGTTGCGCCATCACTATCACTGGTGACGTCGCCAGAGTGATTTGGGTGAGAATAATTATTGGCACCATCTTCAACGTTTAATAGTGTTCTAACTTGAGTTGCTGTTAAATCCTGCACAACACCAGCGCCATTAGAAACTCGACCTTTAATTAATCCCCCCGACATGTTTGATAATTTTAAATTTGTGATTGATCCATCACTGATCGTTAGCGGTAAATCTACATTTGCAGTACCATTGATAAAAACCTCACCACTCGCGGCTCCAGTTAATCTAATTCTTCTCGCGGTCGCCCAGCGTAAAGTTTGTGATACAGTAGCATTTAATGTTCCGGGAATTGATACGGTATTACCCACCCCGCCAAGAGTTAGAGTTCCGGAGAATGGTAAATTCGGGCTAGATTTAGTTAATTCAATTTCTCTAATTCTTTGCAGACCCGTGATGGGTATTGACCCATCGTTTTCAACTTTACTGTTATTGAGGTTTGTAAAATTTCCATCAACCTCTACAGTTGTTAATGGTAAACCCTTCCCTTGTCTAGTAATTATTGTAGCCATATTTTATCCTAACGTTATTTTCCAGTATATGGAAATGTTTTTACCATCTTCTTTTACAAATCTTTGATTTTCATTTAATACAGTTCTTGCAATAAGAATATCGGTAGATCCGTCAGACGCAAAAAGTGCGACTTCAGACACGGTACTTCCGCCATAATTGTCTGATATAATAATATCTGCAACAAATGAGTTTGATGTGTCTGACGCAACGTTCATCACATCGTCAATGAAATTTGTGGAACTTTGGAGTCCCGTATCTCCTATATTTGATGGAGTTGTACCGTCACCTATACCTATTTTTTTTATTTCATGTGATGTTGCGTCTATAATTTTATCTATAAAGAATCTTAAACCACTTGCGACTACTAAATTTTTATTGATGATTGTTTCAGATATGTTTTGATTTTCATCATATATCTGAATTGTAACAACACCATTTACTTGTATATTATTGTTCATTGTTTCTATTTATTAAGTCTTTGATGAGAGATTTTAATTCGGCCACTTCCGATCGCAAAGTTTGCACCTCAAGATTAACTTTTGTGTTTTTGCGTTTTCGAGCAATGGCTGCATAATATTGATCGTTATTAGTATTAATCAATGCGCCATTGTATGGAATTCTAACCAGATCTGGATTGTCTCTTACTTTTTGCATATCAAATACTCGCAATCGCTCTTAAATCTTTTATTGTTACAACCTGGGCGATATTGTTTGACGTAAATACGATTTTAATCGTGAACTCGCTAAATCCATCTTCACCAATGGCTTCATCATTAAAATTGGGGTCCGGATCTGGTAAAATATACTCAACTTCAACATAATTGGTTTTAACCGCGTTTGTTGATATTGTTGTGTTATTGATGTTATTATCAACGGCGTATATCTGCATTTGGTACCAACCAATTTCATTTTCAAACGATGATTCATTTTCTGATGTAGGTCTACGCTTTGCGTAAACTTGAATATCACAATTTTCGGATGGTCTATTGACTGCCATGATAACTCTCAAATCTTCGGATGGATTTGCAAGAGTAACCTTTCTTGTAATATATCTTGAATTTGCAGGTCCACCAAAATATACGGGCTCAGTCCAAAGTTTCGTGTTTCTGTCGTATATTGCACCTTCATCCTCAGGATTTATATCATTCACGTAATTTTGGATTCCAATCAAAGAACATCTTTCTAAGTCGATGATGGGAGATAAGTCTTCATTGAATGAAATTAATCTGGCTTGAACTAATACATGATCAACCTTTGCTGTCGGAAAGTTAATCGGTATTTGATTATCCAGCTCGTAATTTTCTTTATTTTTTATAAAATTAAATTCAGATAATGTTTGACCAGAACCATTTTTGAAAGATAGAAAATATTCTATTGCTGTGTTTGGAAAGTTTAACACTTCAAGAGACACATTGAATAGAGAAAATATAAAGTCATCAATATTTTGAATATTGCCGTTTATCTTTGTTGTAAATTCAAAAGTTTTAGTTTGATTCACTGGGAATTTAATTTGATTAAATCTAATCATTATATCCCGGTTTTGATCTGGAGTCCAAGTTCTCTTATTTGCAGATTTAAGCAACACACCAAAAGATGGATTTTCAATCACTGGCTGACCTGTAACTAAATCTCTACCTCCTAATTCAGATGTCCATATTCTATATTCCGGAGAAATTGCGAACACGATAACAGCATATTCTGTTCCAGGCTTCACATAAAGAGGCATCTTAAATTCGAAATTCGTAGCAAAGTTAACAATGTTTTGCCCGGGTGCTATATTTCTACCAGTACTAATAATTTCAGAGTGATGTTTAAACACCTTTGATCCTGGAATTACATTTGTGGTTGGTATACCATTTTCAACTGACACCAAATAAATTTCAGCGCCGATGGACTCATCGCTTGGTTTGTCTGCAAAGAATAAATCTATGCTGGATAAAAACGCACCTTCGGGGTGATCACTGTCAATGTAAAATGTTTGTGCTACCGGATCAACCCATCGAACAGAAGAGGAGCTCGTGGTTGATGTAACCGTTCTATTTTGAGAAACGTTTGATGTAGAAATTTCCGGAATTCGTGTGGAAATAATGCTTTGTTCTTTTTCTTGCACTAAACCCGATGCACTATATAGTGATTCACCAAAAGTGTCAGACTCAAGTGCATTGTTGATGGGATTGTCTGTCAATCTCAGTTTTCTAATGCCGGTTCTGAATCTTAATTCATCGTTATTTGGAATTCTGAACACACCAATAACATCTCCAAAATCGTCGGTGACCAAGTCTTGATTAAAGTTACCCCCAGGTGCAGGCTGACCATCAAATGTTTCAACGTCATCCGAAACACCGAACACCTGAAATGTATTTGCATCTCTAACATATTTTGTAACATCCTCTTCATCAAAGAATGCATACAGTTTAGTATTAGGCTTAAAGCTATTGCCTCGGAAATATACATCTCGTGATCTAATGAACGGGATAATACTTAAATCAACCACGCGATCACCTAAGTCAATTTCCATTGGATTGAAATTTAGATTTGTTTGTACACCAGTTCTTACCTGCCCAGTTGTGGTTCTGGTTGTGGTGCTAGATCTAATGGACTGTCTCATAATTCCATCTGGAGCCAACTCGGTGTGAGGGGGCGTTGTGCGACTCCGAGTAGATGAGGATGTACTTTGCCAGTTGGTTTGCCATGCATTCCACTCCGTACCTAACACACCATTTTCTAATCCAACTCTGTTAGCCAAAGCTTCAATTGCATCAGAAAAACCATTTAAATTAATAGTGGTTGATGGTCTGCGATTAGTGTCAATCCACTCGTCCGACGAGGGTGATAGTGCTATTTGTCCCTCCCAAACCGCAACCTCAAATGGTTGAACACTCATCGATTGTGTTGCAATTAAATTTTCAAACAACACGGCTCTTTGACCTATATCAAGAGACAAAGATTCTGCACCAATTTCACCCGGCAGCGGGTTTGCTGGAATTGATCCATTTACCTTGCCGGTATATTTGAGTCTAAAGTTATCTTGTTTGTAATAAGGTCTTAAAATTTGTTTATATCTATCGATTGAACACAGGTAATCTTGATTTTCCACATCACCGACATTGTGACCAAGAAAACTATCTACAAGAATACCATTTTTAAATCTTTCAACACCACCCCCGGCCTCAGATAAGTCTAAAATTTTCTTATCCGCGGCTTCTTTTTCAAGCAACGAAAGCGAACTGTAATACTCAAGATTTGAGATTCGTTTTTCCAATGAACCAATATCTCTCATGCGATATCGTTTGTTATCTATGTATGAATACAATACCTCATTAGTATTATATACAAATGGGGGAATCCCAAGTTCATATAATTTTATTGTACCGTTTGGAGTATCGGGCGTGATGGGATTTAAATCGGGCTGACCCTTTACTACATAAAAAGATCCAATCGTATCAACCGTCACAATGTCGGTTCTTGGTAAATATTGATCATAAGTCGCAACACCAATGGAGTTCGGTTCGACTCTTGCAATGGTTTGCCCAGAAATAATTGAGTAATCGTAAAAAGTTCCATTCCAGATTTTTTGTCGTTTTACTCTAAAGTCTATAAAATCGGATAGTCTTTTATCGCCAAACTCAGTAATATCGGAAAAACCAAACACCGATGTTGTTGGGTAACTATTTACTGTAAAATAATCTCCGGTGCTATGTTCAAAGTAGTTATAACTTATATCAACAGTGTCACCATCACTCAGTGATGCAAATTTCAATACAGGAGAATCGTAAAATGATTCGTTTTGTCCGTCATCAATGATGATAAAATTTTCACCGGCTTGAATTGAATTAATAATAACGTCTTGTGCATTTAATACCACTACACCATTTTCTACAGTATGACTTTGATTTGTCACTGTCGTAAACGTCTTTGATCGTCTTCTTGTTCCAGTGTCAGTGACTCTAACCGGAACAGATATCGCAATATTGTCTCCAGAGGAAATATTTCCAGTCGAGGTGAAGGTGATCACAAGTGAATTTGTTCCAGGTGTGGTTGAGGCAATTTCAACAAAAGGATTTAAGTATTTTCCGGTCGTTGCATTGTAAAGAGTAATTTCACCTAAAGATATACCAGTAAATACATCTCCAGGAGAACCGCTAAATGTTGCACTGCTACCAGAAACCGTGGAAGAAATTAATTTATCTACGGTGTAATTAACCGAGATAACATCTTTGATACCCCTTCCTTGCAGTTCAAATATTGCAGATTTTAAATTTGTGTTTTTTACTGAAGTATCATCAATAGGCTCACCTCCACTGATTGTGCCAGGCACATATCTAAATTCAAAGCCTGCAGGCAAATCGGTATTAATATTGAAATTGTTATAGACATACAATCTATATCTGAGAAATCCTGCTCTAGTTTCACCGTAGCCATCAATGATATGCTGACCTTCGGGCTCCGTACTGGAAATCTCGCCTCTAAACTCAATGTTACGAATTTTATCATTCGTCGACAATGAAAGAATATTAGTTAAAGCTGCAGCTGAAGTCAATTCATTATCAACAATGACATCTATGTAATTGCCGCGTGTCATTGGGATGTTTATGTTCAAAGATGTATCAAACTCGCGAGTTTTCTCAACAAGTATCGGTAACTTATCGGCCAATTCAACTCTATATCCTTCAATATATGCAACGGATGGATCTATTTCGAGCAACATTCTATCTTTTACATATTCCTCAAGGTTTGTTCCCGGCGTGTTATTTACTTCAGTAACAATGCCAAATGGATTATTTTCGTTAATTTGATCAAGAGTATATCTGCCGCCATTCCCCTGTTCATCATTAAATAATTCTCTTATATTAATTAAAAATGGATTTACTGTATAACTGCCGCTTTCCTCAAATGTTCTTTGAGCCAAAACATCATTTAACTCAGAAAATTTTGTTCTGGCCTTAGTGAACACCAAACTTTGTTTAATTTTGAGAAGATTATTGTAATCTATATTTGTCGTTGTTACATCATGAATTGAGTCCGAATTAATTGAAAGTATATCAGCATCGTCTGTAAGATACGCAAGATTCAAAGTAATTGTATATCTATCCGCTCCAGGCGCAGAAAAGTTTGGAGAACCATTTGCGTTGTCGAGTAGGGTTTCGTCTGTTTCTGATGTAGTAATCGACTCAACGACATTAAATATGGCTTCCCCAGTTATTGTTTTGCTTCGAGTGGGCTTAATAAAAAATTTTGACTGGTCGGGAGTGTGGACAAAGCAACCCTTAATAAAAAAGACACCGGAGTTTACACTTATCGAAAAGCCGTCGCCTGTGGCTGAAACAATACCAATAATTGTATTGTCGGTAATCACTTGATCACCTAATTCAGGAAATGGTATTACGTTATTTTTTAATCTAATTTCATCGCTTGCTTCAAACCTATTGCTGCCATTCCCACCTTTGGTATATCTTAACCATAGTCTATAAAGATCTATTTCATCGTCTATTACCTTAAGACCCAAAATCTCCGCGCGGAGAACGACTTCGGACCCGACGCGGGTTTCGATGAATTCGATATTTTCTATGGCATTTGCGACATCGGTATTTGTAATTTCGATGTCAATATACGGAACATTATCTTGAAATGTAGTAATACCACCAATGATTGGTGTACCATCTTGATATACTCCCAGACCAAACTGACTGATTTGCGATTGCAGAATTGATTGAAGTTGATTTAACTCTCTGTTTTGCACCGCGTTGCTTGGTTGAAAAAGTATTCTGTGATAATTTTTTTCAAATACGGTCTTATCATTATCCTTAATGTTAAAATCATCAAAGTATGGCGGTCTATTGTATGTTGTTATCATATTACTTTCTTAAAATGTTAGTACAAAATTTATGGTTTCGAGTTGATCATCACTTCGTTCAATGGCTGCAATATTATTTATATACAAAATATGGCCAGAGTGTGGAACATATTCGGGTTTTTGCATGGAAACGATCGTCGCTGAACCCGTGGCAGATTTAATTTCTTCATTGAGTTGAAATTCAATTTGATTGGAGTTATTGTGTGGTCGAATTACTCTTACTGTATTGTTTATTGTATCAACGGTGAGTGCTTTTGCACCACTAACCTCACCAAAAACAATACCATCTTCAGCCACATCGAGTGGACTATCCAAAGACATGGACTCCTTTGCGCTCAGCGTTGATGAAAACCCCGCAATAATATTACCGGCCACGTCAAATTCTAATACATCGCGCATAAAGCCAAATTGTCTGAAATCATTTTCAATTGTAAAATCTGTATTTTCGTCTAATACAACATTTGTGCTGATTAATAAATTATTTGCATTTAATTCAAACGCCGGTTCTGCACCATGTCCAAATTTCGGAGATAAACTTACCTTTAAATTTGCACCAATTCCGGTCGAACTAACAAGTATTGCGTCTGCTATCGAAAAGTCAGATCCAATATATTCTATATCAATTGACTCAATTCCTCCACCTATTCCTAGATTTGCGTATGCAATACTGCTGCTTTGAACAACCGTGGCCGGTTCGGATTCTGTGTAATTGTCCCCACCCAAAATAATTTCAATATCTTCTATTACACCATTCACTGATAATTTTGCCAAACCAAACGCATAATCAAAGTTGACGCCTCCAGAAAATACAAATTCTCTTTCTGCACCTTTTTGCATAATCATAACGGGAACAACGGTTTTACCACTTACAATTCTATAATTCGATCCTCCGTCTATGATATTGACGTTTGAAATTTCCCCAGAATTTACATTTAAATTTACCGTAGCAGAATCGTTAACAATACCATCACCTTTTATAAAAATTGGAATATATGGTAAAGCACTACCATCATAAAAAACACTGTAATTTTGCCCGGAATTAAGAATATCAATTCGATCAACTGTTCCTGGTCTTGCACTATTAATTATCAAAGAATCTTCAAATACAGGCAAATATTCTTCATAAGCAAATTTTCTTAGCACACCAGATGGAATTCTAAACATAAACTGCCATAAATATCCATCCGACAATAAACCAGAATTTTCTATTGGCTTAAATGTTGATGCAGAACCATTACCATTGTTTAAACATTTGAACACCTTATTTTCATTCGTAATAACGTAGAAATTTTTATTAACCATATTAATATTGCTGTCATACTGATCGTATATAATACCCGACGACCATTCAATTTTTTTAAAACCTGGAGCTACATCTGATCCTCGGATTCTCTTTAAGGACATAATATTAGATTTGATTTCGTTTTCCCCTATAATTGTGTCCAAAACGTCTGGGATAACAGAATTAATAAAGTCTGTAGGTCTGGCATAATACAAATATAGCGGAGATACGTTAAGTGTATCAATTATATTTTTGATTAAGCTTGTTTTTAAATTGTATGTGATGCCTTGAGTATTCATTTAAATTATTTATTCTTTTATTTTGTTTATTTCCAATCAGAAGGAATATCGTCATAGTTGCTTAACGATGCTGTGCTGTGTCCACCGAACATACCGCCATTTGCTGTCGGATTAGCGATTGCACCGGTTGTTACAGTCCAAAGTTCTGGTGCTGTTCCTTGTGTTCCAGTAAATGTATTCGTTAATCGAAAGAATTCATTAAAGTTAACCGTTCTGCCATCGAAGTGAGAATTTAAATCTGTTCCAAATATATCATCTCGCATTGTAAGATTAAAGCAATTAAAGAAAGTACCACTAAAGCTAGCATTTACATTATTTTCAAACAATCCTGCTGGTATACTTGTAAGATTAGAACAATTTCTGAAAGTGTCAAAAAAGTTAATAACATTTATATTATTATCAAATAATCCGACTGGTATACTTTCAAGATTAGGGCAATTAAAGAAAGTACCACTAAAGATAGTAACATTTACATTATTGTCAAATAATCCTGCTGGTATACTTGAAAGATTAGAGCAATTTCTGAAAGTAGTACTAAAGTCAGTAACATTTACATTATTATCAAATAATCCTGCTGGTATACTTGCAAGACTCGAGCAGCCGATGAAAGTGCTAAAAAAGCTAGTAACATTTTCATTATTATCAAATAATCCTGTTGGTATACTTGAAAGATTAGAGCAATTATTGAAAGTGTTATTAAAGTTAGTAACATTTACATTATTATCAAATAATCCTGCTGGTATACTTGAAAGATTAGAGCAATTATTGAAAGTGCTAGTAAAGCCAATAACATTTATATTATTATCAAATAATCCTGTTGGTATACTTGAAAGATTAGAGCAATTATTGAAAGTGCTAGTAAAGCCAATAACATTTATATTATTATCAAATAATCCTGTTGGTATACTTGAAAGATTAGA
>Ga0114946_10002075_pt1 | contig 13744 bp, 13 predicted proteins | sample WalLakDeSediment_FD_88676 | JGI IMG/M metagenome (GOLD analysis project Ga0114946, IMG submission 88676) | Lake sediment microbial communities from Walker lake, Nevada to study Microbial Dark Matter (Phase II) - Walker Lake 11/02/13 Deep Sediment | ecosystem: Environmental > Aquatic >...
CTACGATCGATCCTGGATGTCGGGCTGTCGATTCGACCGAGCAATCGCTTCCCGAACATGGACGCGTTGGTGCGCGCGCTCGATAATCTGCTGCGGGGTGAGGTGCCGGCGGCCGACGCTGCGAGGGTTCAACCGCCTGAGCCTCCGCGACCTCGCCGACGTGTCTTTCAGCTAGTGGCGGTCGCGGCGCTGTGCGTAACGTGTACGCTCGGCGGGGCGGAGGTCAGCGAGCGCACGGGGTTCTCGCCCTCGCGGATCCTCACACCCAGCGATCCGCTGACTCGCGCGGAGGCCGCTGCGAAGGCCGGCGACGGCGAGACGGCAATCGCCGAACTCAACAAGATTGCTGCGCGATCTCAAAAAATGTCATTGAAAGAGTTTGACCATCTAATCCATGTGACGGAACAGATTGCCGAGATTCTCGCGCCTACATCGCCGGACGCTGCCGACGAGGCGCGGGTGCACGCCGAACTGCTTCGCCGGCAGCGGGGGCGTCGCTAAATCTCCTCTGCGTGAAAACAGGTGACCGTGCCATCTATATTGGAGACCCCGTCGTGACAGTACCAAACGGTTCCGCCGCAACTAGCACCGCTCACGCACGTCGAGTCACCGCCGCTCGTGTTGCCGGTACAGCACATTGGGAAAGGCTCCGCGCCGACGAGTGGTGGCCCGTCAACGCAGAGCCCCGGGCTATCGCACGCGTTGTCGAGCGGGATATAGGCCGCGATCATGTTCGTCAGCGGATCAACAACCTCGCCATACCTGACGAAGTACGTCCACGTGCCTGTCGGGCACGATGCCCCCTTCAGCCACGTGCCCGTCGAGCCATGGCACACATCCGCCGCGAGCACCGGGGCGTCGGGGCCCGTGTACACACAGGCACCGGGCTCTGAGGTGCACAGGTCACGAGCCGCGTCGGCTTCGACCGGCGCAAGCATCAAGGTGAAAAGGGCGATTGCGGCCAGCCGCCGGTGGGTGGGGGTGCGGTGAAGCATTCGCGGAGAATAGCAGAACCCCCGGCGAGACACCCACCTTTATGCTGCTAGCCGGCGCTGGCCATAGGATCAGCCCGTAGCCGTGGCCCGAGCGACTGTGCCGGGATCCGCTGGCCGGCTCGCCGCTGGCCACGTCCCGCCCGTTCGCAGGCGGTCAAGCGAGTGAGCTGAAAGGCTGTCGATTCAACTAGTGGCGGTCGCGGCGCTGTGCGCGACGTGTACACTCGGCGGGGCGGAGGTCAGCGAGCGCGCGGGGTTCAGTGTCCGCGCCATTCGGGCTTCGCGTCAGCCGGACGCGGGCTCGATGGTCAGCCACACGTCGGCCGGCGGCCCGAAGTCGCGCGCCACGTCGACTCGCCAAACCCCGGGATGTGCGAAATCCACCTTGCCGACGTGCTGGAAATTGAACCACACCCACTTGGCGACCCACTCATCGTCGATCTCCTGCTCGGTCATCGGATGCTGGTCGAGGCACCGTTCAACCCGGACCTGAATAACGCCGTCGGTCGCCCAATCCGGTCGCTCGAGTCGATAGGTCCCCGGCGTCTCGACGTCGATGAGAAAGCTCTGATACATGTAATTGGCGTCGAGATGAAAGTTGGTCCGCTCATAGGGTCCACGCGTCGCCGACTCACTACAATCAAAATGCAAATCAAAGCTCCACGCGTCGCCGCTTCGCTCGTGGAACGGCACGTCAGCGCACTGGCGATGCGGCACCCACGACGCTGGGGCCTGAGCGAGGCAGTCGGCTTCAGCGGTCGCGCCGTAGGCCGCCTCGATCGCCGACCACACGCCGCCCTGGTATTCGGCGCTGGTGTAGAGATCCATGAATGCCGCGGGCCCAAGCTCGTCGTGCAACCACCTCACGAAGTGACCAGCATGGCCGTAATAGCCGGTAAACTTGCTCCCCCGTTCAATTTCAGCGAACTCCGAGGGCGCACCACGGCGCGAGTTGGGCTTGGGCTCGAAGGCCACCGCGAGTCCCTCTGCGAGGATCGCCGGCGCGCCAAACCGAGTCTCACACACAACGCCGTGCACGAGCTCGTGGTGGCTCGATGTCGGTTGCCACGATGTCGCAAACACGTTTCCGTTCTTCGATGTGCACGCGGCCCAGCCGCAATGCTCGACGGCCAGCTCGTCAAACCCAAAGTAAAACGGGATCCGGCGTTCGAGCACGACGCCGAGCTCAGCGCTGACGAGCTCGACGAATCGCTCGAGTTCGTCGAGGGTCCTCGCTGACAAAGACATCGAGATGCTCCAGCTCCCAGGTCGGCGCGAGCGCGTCGGCGAGGGGATTCTCGCGTCCAAGGCAGCTGAAGGGCTCGCGTTCGGGGGCGGGCTCGGGCTCGGGCTCCGTGCACCCCAGGGGCGCCAGCGCACAGATCAACAGCCTCACGGCCCGGACGACCTTGGCTCGACCGGTGTAGTGTGAGGCGACCATGACCCAGCAGTAAAACACGTTTTCATTGCCTTCTCAACGGCGAGCTTGCTCGCGGGCCCTGCGGATCCAGGCCACGGCCGCAGTCAGCAGCGACGGCGAGCCGCTATTCAACGGCGAACGGATCTCCGGGCCTCCCGCTGCAGTTCGTGACCACGATTGTGCTCACCGACGCGGGCGGGGCGACCGCGAGCTTTAGCTTCCAGCCGCTGAGCCTCGACCAGAACGGAACCACGACCCCGCGCGAGTTCATCGGCGCGCCGCTAGTGGTTCCGAACGTGCCGATCAACGCCCAAGGCGAGCTCGAGATCGACATGGGCATGGTGATGATCACCGGTGCCGCCAACCCGGTGACCGGCAGCGACATGGAGGTAACGATCCTCCTTAGCGGCCAGGTCGTCCACCAAAACGCGCTGTGCGGCGCCGTCGAGGGCGACCTCCTCAGCCCGCTCGAGTACGACCTCACGGGCTCGACCTTCGCGGCGATCCGCCTCGCCGACGACGGCTCCAACCCCGACACCTTGCCGCTCGTGTTCCCCTACGAGTGCAGCACGGTCCCCCCCGAAGACTGAGCCTGCGCGCGTTCGCGGCTACCTCCGGCCGGTGATGCGTGGTAGCCCTCGGCATGGAACGGACCGAAGCTCGGCTCTCGCTCTCGTCCACGCTCAGCGTGCCGCTCGTCGAGGGCGGCCCAGCCGACAGCGTGCCGCTCGTGCTGTTGCACGGGGCGACTGACTCGTGGCGCTCGTTCGAACGCCTGTGGCCGCTGCTGCCCTCGACCCGCCGAGTGATCGCGTTCTCCCAGCGCGGCCACGGTGACGCCGACAAGCCGACCGATGGCTACGGCGTCGATGCGCTCGCCGCCGACGTCGTCGCGCTGCTCGACGCCCTCGAGCTCCCCGCCGCGATCCTCGTGGGTCACTCGATGGGCAGCGCCGTCGCGCTGCGTGTCGCGGCCACCGACCCCGAGCGAGTCCGCGGCCTCGCGTTGATCGGCGCCTTCGCCAGCCTCCACGACAACCCCGGCGTGATCGAGCTATGGGAGGGCGTGGTCTCGACCCTCGAGGACCCCGTCGACGAGGGCTTCATCCGCGAGTTTCAACGCAGCACGCTCGGCCGCGAGGTCCCGGCCGAGTTCTTCGAGATGGTCGTACGCGAGAGCCAAAAGCTGCCCGCCCACGTGTGGCGAGCGCTGTTCGCCGGGTTCGTGGCGAGCGACCTGCGTCCGAACCTCGCCGCCGTTCGAGCGCCGACGCTGGTCCTGTGGGGTGACGCCGATGGGTTTTGCTCGCGGGCAGAGCAAGACCGGCTGCTCGCCGCGGTGCCGAGCGCTGCGCTGACGGCCTACGCCGGCGGCGGTCATGCGCTGCACTGGGAGCAGCCCGAGCGGGTCGCGGGTGATCTTGCGGCGTTCATTGACCGAGTCGTGAGCTCGGGTCGCTGAAATCGGGGCGAATGCGTGTGGCTCATTCGCGGCCTCGCCAATGGTCAGGTTTGCGGTGTTGATGCATCACCGTAACGACGTGCACGACCTCGGATCCGACGCGGAAAATGACCGCATACGGGAACTTCCAGAGTAACACCCGGCGGATGCCCGACTCGATCTCGGTCCATGCCCGTGGATTTTCGAGAATCTGATCCAGCACGCGCTCGAGCTCGATGGAGAATTGAGCCGCAAGCTTGGGATCTTCGTCGAAGTACCACAGCGTCGCGTCGTCGATGTCGGCGACCGCCTCGGGCGCAAACTCCAGGCGCATGCTCAACCCCCCGACGCGCTGCCAGACGCGCTGCGGACGCGGGCACGCTCGACGGTGGCACGCAACTTCCGCTTGATCTCCTCGTAGGGGACCGCCTGGGTGCGTCCGCTGTCGAGGTTGTCGAGCCGTCGCTTCGCCTCCGCGAGCACGGCCGCGTCGACCTCTTCCTGGTTTGAGCCGTCACCGATACTGTCGGCGAGGATCGTGGCGAGGCGAGCACGCTCGACCTGCGGCAGCTGCATCGCGGCGTCCAAAATGCGGCGGGCTTCGTCGCTGTCGGTCACGTCTGCCAGTGTAGCGCGATCCGGGCCCGCTGTGGAGCGCACCGAGCGGAACGTCGCGGGTCCTACTCCCCGCTGCGCAAGAAGTTCTCGAGCAAGCGATGCCCATGCTCGGTCAGGATCGACTCGGGGTGAAACTGCACGCCAAACACCGGCCGGCTCCGGTGGTGCACGCCCATCAACTCGCCCTCGGGGGTGCGCGCGTCGGCGATCAACTCGGCGGGCAGCGTGGCCTCATCGACGATCAAGCTGTGGTAGCGGGTCGCTTGGTAGCCCGGCGCGAGCCCCTTGAACAGGCCGGCGCCGGTATGCACGATCGGCGAGCGCTTGCCGTGCATGATCCGCGCGGCTCGTTCGACGGTCGCGCCATGGACGGCGCATAGGGTCTGGTGGCCCAGGCATACGCCGAGCGTGGGCAGCGGCTTGGGGGTTTGCGCGGGATCGCAGACCGCCCGGCACAGCGCTTGGCACACGCCGCTGTGCTCGGGTCCGCCGGGGCCTGGGGACAACAATAGATGGCTGGGATCGTCGGCGAGCACCTGCGCGAGGGTGATCGCGTCATTGCGGTAGACGTCGACGTCGGCGCCGAGCTCGAGCAGGTATTGGACCAGGTTGAAGGTGAACGAGTCGTAATTGTCGATCACCAGCACACGGACGCCGTCGCGGCGCGTGGCGGGATCGCATAGATAGCGGGTCACAGCGCACCTCCGTGGGCGCCGAGCCGGGCCATCTCGATCGCCCGCAGGACCGCGGCGGCCTTGCGGTGGCACTCCTCGTCTTCGGCGTCGGGGTCGGAGTCAAACACGATCCCGGCCCCGGCTTGGACCCGGACCTCGTCGTTGGTGAACACGACCGAGCGGATGCAGATCGCAAAGTCGGCGCCCCCGTCGTAGCCAAAGTAGCCCACGGCGCCGCCATACCACCCGCGCGGGGCCGGTTCGAGGGCGTCGATGATCTCGAGGGCGCGGACCTTGGGCGCGCCGCTGAGGGTCCCGGCCGGGAAGGTCGAGCGCAGGGCGTCGACGACCCCGAGCCCGGGGGCGAGCTTGGCCGAGACCTCGGAGACGATGTGCATGACCTTGCTGTAGCGCTCGATCACAAACGACTCGTCGACGCTGACGGTCCCGGCTTGGGCCACGCGGCCGACGTCGTTGCGGCCGAGATCGATGAGCATGAGGTGCTCGGCTCGCTCCTTGGGATCGGCGAGCAGCTCGCGTTCGAGCTCGAGATCCTCGGCGTGGGTGTGGCCGCGCCGACGGGTCCCGGCGATCGGCCGCACGGTCACGCGACGATCCTCGCGATCGACCCGGACCAAGACCTCAGGCGAGGCCCCAGCGAGGGTCGCCGAGGGCAGATCGAGCAGGTACATGTAGGGCGCCGGGTTGGTCACGCGCAGCATCCGATAGACGTCGAGGGGCTCGACGCGCTGGCCGTTGGCGGCGGCCCGGGGCTGATCGAAGCGCTGGCTGAGCACGACTTGAAACACGTCGCCGGCGACGATGTGCTGCTTGGCTCGGACGACCTGCGCCGGGTAGCTGCCCGCGGCCCAAGCCGGGGCGAGCACGGGCGTCGGCGTGGGGACCTGCTCATGCAGGTCCAGCGGGGCCAGCGACGGGCCCGCGCGCAAGGCCGCGATCACCTGCGCGACCCGGTGGTTGGCCGCGGCCCGAGCCTGATCGACGCCGCCGTCCTCGGCCGGGCACGCCGTTGCGAACACGCGGACCTTTTGCGAGAGGTTGTCGAACACGACCAAGGTGTCGCTGAGCAACAGCTCGAACGCCGGCAGGTCGGGCTGCAGCGCCCACTCGGGGGCCGCGACGCGCTCGAGATCGCGGACCATGTCGTGGCCCCAGACCCCGACCAGGCCGCCCCAAAACCGGGGGAGCTCGCTGTCGCGATCGGGGTGCGCGGGATCGGGACCGGCCGCGTAGCGCTCGAGCAAGGCCTCGATGAGCGTCGCGCCGGCGCCCTCACCCAAGCCGCCTCGGGGCCCGCACAGCTCGGTCAGCTCGGCCGTGAACCCGGGCCCAGGCTCGACCTCGACGACCAGCTGGCCGCCGCGCCAGGACCCGCGGATCGCCGCCCGATGGCCGACGCCGATGATGCTCCACCGCGCCCAGCGTTCGCCGCCGAGGCCAGACTCGAGCAAGAAGCTGCGCTGCGCGTCGCCGGCCAGCGCCCGACGAAGGCGGGCGAACACGGCGACCGGGGTCTCGCCGTCGCACAGCAGCTCACGCCACACCGGAAACAGGGCGGGGATCGGCACCGGCGGGAGTGTAGGGCCCCGCGCGCCCATGCTGAACGCGCCCTTCAAAACCGGCCGGATCTTCGCGATGACTGAACACTCAAGCAGGCATCCGAGTCCGTCCCGTGCGCGCGTACATCCCACTCACCGTCAAGAGCAATTTCTCGTTCCTCGAGGGCGCGAGCCACCCGAGCGAGCTCGTCGAGCAGGCGGTCGCGCTCGGCTTGCCTGCGCTCGGCCTGTGCGATCGCAACGGGGTCTACGGCGTGGTCCGGGCCCACGTCGCGGCCAAGCAGCGGGGGCTCGCGCTGCTGCTCGGGGCCGAGCTTTGTGTTGGCGAGCTGCCCGAGCGCGGGGCCACGCCCAGCGAGCTCGGGCCGCGATCGAGCGTGGTCGTGCTCGCCCAGAGCCGGGCTGGGTGGGCGCGGCTGTGTCGCTTGCTGTCGATCGCCCACGGGCGCGGGGCCAAGGGGCAGGCGCTGCTGACCCTCGCCGAGCTCGCTGGCACGGCGGCCACCGGCGTCTACGGCGAGGCCGCCAACGCGCGGGCGGTCGAGGGTGCGGGCGATGGCTTGCTCGCGCTGATCCGCGACCCCGAGCACGTCCCGGTGTTGGCTGAGGCCTGGGGCCGCGATCGGGTCTACGGCCTGATCAGCCGGCACCAGCAGGCCGAGGAGCTCGCCCGCGAGGACGCCATGCGCCGGGCTGCGCGGCGCTGCGCCGTGGCGTGTGTCGGCGCCACCGATGTGCTCTACCACTCCCCTGCTCGCCGGCCCTTGCAAGACGTGCTCGCTTGCGTCCGCGCCGGCACGAGCTTGACCGCGGCCGGGCTGACCACCCGGCCCAACACCGATCACGCCCTCGAGTCGATCCAGGTCATGCGCGAGCGCTTCGCCGACGCCCCCGAGCTGCTCGATCGGACCCTCGAGATCGCCGCGCGCTGCGAGTTCTCTTTGGATCAGCTCCACTATGTCTACCCCGGCGAGCACCTGCCCGCGGGCGTCAGCGAGGGCGATCAGCTCCGCCGCTTGACCTTGGCCGGGGCCGCGCAGCGCTACGCCGGCGTCACTCCAATCGAGGTCCGCGCCCAGCTCGAGCGCGAGCTCACGCTGATCACCGAGCTCGACTATGGCGGCTATTTTTTGACGATGAAAGAGATCGTCGAGTTTTGCCGGCGCGAGGGAATTTTATGCCAGGGCCGGGGCAGCGCGGCCAACAGCGCCGTCTGTTATTGCCTGGGCATCACGGCCGTCGATCCGGTCCGCATGGATCTCTTGTTCGAGCGGTTCTTGAGCCGCGAGCGGGCCGAGCCCCCGGACATCGATCTCGACATCGAGCACGAGCGCCGCGAGGAGGTCATCCAATGGGTCTACGATCGCTGGGGCCGGCGCCACGCGGCGATGGTCGCCAACGTGATCCGCTACCGCGCCCGCTCGGCCGTCCGCGAGGTCGGCAAGGTCCTTGGCGTGCCGCAGACCGCCCTCGACGGGGTCGCCAAGCTGCTCGGCCATTGGGGCGCGGCGATCGACGGCTCGATGCTCACGCGCGTCGGCCTCGATCCGAATCAACCGATCCACGGCCACCTCTTGCGGCTCACGGCCGAGCTCATCGACTTCCCCCGGCACCTGTCGATCCACCCCGGCGGGTTCTTGCTCGGCAGCGATCCCGTCGATTCAATGGTCCCGATCGAGCCGGCGAGCATGGCCAAGCGCACGGTCATTCAATGGGATAAGTACGATGTCGAGGATCTCGGCCTGTTCAAGGTCGACCTGCTCGGGCTCGGCGCGTTGACGTGTATCCGCAAGTGCTTCGCGCTGCTGCGCGAGCACGAGGGCATCGAGCTCGAGATGGCGACGATCCCCGCCGCCGATCCGCCGACCTTCGCGCTCTTGTCCCGGGCCGACACGGTCGGCGTGTTTCAGGTCGAGAGCCGGGCGCAGATGGCCATGCTCCCGCGCCTGCGCCCCCGGGAATTTTATGATCTGGTGATTCAGGTCGCGATCGTCCGACCGGGCCCAATTCAAGGCGACATGGTCCATCCCTATTTGCGCCGGCGCGAGGGCAACGAGCGCGTCGAATACCCCCACCCCAAGCTCGAGCGGGTCTTGGCCAAGACCTACGGCGTGCCGATCTTTCAAGAGCAGGTCATGAAGCTCGCGATGGCCGTCGCCGACTACAGCCCCGGCGAGGCCGATCAGCTGCGCCGGGACATGGCCGCGTGGCGCTCGGGCGGGCGCATCGAAGAGCACCGCGAGCGGCTGATCTCACGGATGATCCAAAACGGCATCACCGCCGAATTCGCCGAGCGGGTGTTTCAACAGATCCTCGGCTTTGGTGAATATGGGTTCCCCGAGAGCCACGCGGCCTCGTTCGCGCTGATCGCCTGGGTGACCGCGTGGCTGCGGACCCACCAGCTCCCGGCCTTCACCTGCGCCCTGCTCAACGCCCAGCCCATGGGGTTTTACTCGCCCGCGACCTTGGTCGAGGACGCCCGGCGCCACGCCGTCGAGGTCCGGCCCATCGACGTGCGCCGCAGCGAGTGGGACTGCACCCTCGAGCCCCGGACCATCGAGGGCGGCGGCGGCCCGCGCCCGCGTGAGCGCTGGGCGATCCGCATGGGCCTGCGCTTCATCAAGGGCTTTCATCGAGCCGACGCCCAGCGCCTGCTCGGCGCCCGGTCGGCGAGTTCCCTAGTTTGGCGCGACCTCGACAGCTTCGTTGGCAGCACCCAATTGCCCAAGCGCGCCTTGCAGCTCCTCGCCGAAGCCGGCGCGCTCGAGCCCTTCGATCGCGCCCCACGCCCGCGCAAAGACCAGAGCAGCACCCGCCGCGACGCCGCCTGGGCCGTACGCGGGTCGCTCGCCCGCGCCGGCGATCGCCTGGCTTTGCGCGCCGACGCCAGCGCCGAGCAGCCGACCTTCGCCCGCCTCGATCGCGGCGAGGCCCTGGCGTGGGACTACCGAACCAGCCTCCACAGCACCCGCGGCCACCCGCTCGAGCAGCTCCGCGCCGAGCTCGAGCGCCAACGGATCCCTCGCGCCGAGCAGCTCGAGACGCTCGCCGACGGCCGCAAGGTCCGCTACGTCGGCCTGGTGATCTGCCGCCAGCGGCCCGGGACCGCCAGCGGCGTCACGTTTTGCACCCTCGAGGACGAGACCGGCTTCGTCAACTTGGTGATCTGGCGGCAGGTGTTCGAGCGCCACGCGATCGTGGCGCAGACCGCCGCGCTGCTCGGCGTCGACGGCCGCATCCAGCGGGCCGATGGGGTCACGCACTTGATCGCCGACGCGCTGTGGGAGCCGGACCTCGAGCTCTCGACCGACGGCCTGCGCAGCCGCGATTTTCATTAGGCCCCTGATCCAATCACAGCCGGCAAAGGCCGACGTTCTCGTAGCCAGCCGGGAACCCCAAGGCATCATAGACCGCTACGCAGCGCTCGGCCTCGGTTGGGCACACGTCCTGTGTCGCGGCCTGATCCAAGGGGCAGATCAGCCCGCAGCAGCTCTCGGCCCCGTCGACGCCGCAGCCCTCGGCGTCGATCAGCGCCCCGGACAAGCAGGCAAAGCCGGGCGCGCAGCAATTGAGGCACGCGCAGGGCTCACCGTGGCCTCCGAGCGCGCCGCTCTGATCGCGGTCGCAGACCCACCGCCGGCTCTTGTCGGGGTAGCAACCCCAGCCCTCGGCGCAGTCTTGCGCGAGCGGATCGCAGCGGGGCAAGCACAGCGGTAACAGCCCGCCGCTCGCGACCGAGCAGATGTTCACGTCGCCCCCGCATGTCAGCGAGGTCGTACAAAACTCCACGCAGACCCCCCCGCTGCCGTCGGCGTCCGTCGCCCAACAGATCTTGTGGGCGGCGCAGTCGTCCGAGTCGCCGAGCAGCTCGCAGCTGTCGCCCTCGAGGCCCTCGCCGAGCAGCGCGACGCAGCGGTTGGTCGGGCCGAAGCTGGGGTCGACGACGTAGCTGCACTTTTGCCCGGCCGGGCAGTCGTTGGTGCGGCGGGGATCGCAGTCGTGCTGAAACAGATCGGGGGGCGGCGCGGGCTCGTGGCCGGCGTCGTCGTCGAACTCGCCGGCAGCCCCGGGGCTGCTGCACGCGAGGGTCCCGGCCAAGCCGAACACCGCAGCGGCGGCCAGGGCCCAGGTGCCGATCACGCGCATCGCCTCGACTGTCGCCCATCGGCACGCGGGCGATCAACCATGCTAAGAGCGCAGCTGTGTCTGAATCGGTGTCTGAGCTCGACCCGCTGCGCTGGGTACCGGACGACGAGGTCCCCGCGCGACGGGTGCTGCTCGTTCGCCACGGCCACTACGAGCGGGTCGACAACCTCGGCGACGAGGTCTGGGGGCTCTCGGCCCTCGGTCGGCGCCAGGCCGCGCGCACAGGACATCGGCTCGCGCGGCTGGTCCCCCACTTCCCCGGCCAATTCGAGGGGCTCTACGCCAGCCCCTGGCCCCGGGCCCAGCAGACCGCGATGATCAGCGCGCATGAGCTCGGCGTCGATCGGATCCGGGTCAAGCCTTACCTGCGCGAGACCATCCCCTTGGTCCCGCTCGCCGCCGACGGGGTCAGCTCCGCGCACCCGATCTTGGCGGCGACCTCCCCTCGTGATCGTCGCGAGGTCAGCGCGCAGGTCCGCCGGGTCGTCGCGCGGTTCTTCAAGGGCGGCAACAAGTCGTGCACGTATCTGCTGTTCACCCACGGCAACCTGATCCGCTACCTGCTCACGGAGACCCTCGGCCTGCCCTACGAGTCATGGATGCGCATCGCGATCTGCCACGCCTCGATCACCGAGATCCGCGTGTTTCCGGGCAACGTCTCGGCGTTGATCTCCTTCAACGACACCGGCCACCTGCCACCTGAGATGATCAGCGCATGAGCACGCGCAGCTTGATGGTGTTCAGCATGGTTAGCGCGTGCGTGCTGCTCGGCTGCCGGTCGCCCAGCCAGGTCGCGCAGCCGAGCGATCCGCCGCCGACCTCGGGCGTCGCAATTGGCCGAGCACAAAACCCCCAGCAGATGCTCGAGCTCCTCAGCGAGCGGTTCTTGGCCGGCTACTTCGCGGCCAACCCGGTCGCGGCCACGGCCTACGGCGAGCACGCCCACGATCACCGGTGGCCCAACTTGTCGCTCGACGGGCGCGAGGAATTCAGCCGCTGGATCACCGCGCAGCTCGACGAGGCCGCCGCGATCCCGCGTGAGGGCCTCGCCCCGGCCGGGCGCCTCGAGCTCGACACGATCCGCAACCAGCTCGAGCTCGAGCGGTTCAGCGCCGAGGTCGAGCTGGTCTGGCGCAGCGATCCGCTCAGCTACAGCTACCTGATCTCGGCCGGGCTCGACGATCTGATCACTCGCGAGTTCGCGCCCGTGGATCAGCGGGCCGCGAGCTTGGCCGCGCGGCTCGAGGCGCTCCCGGCCCTCGTCGATCAGGCGGTGGCCAACCTGTCCGAACCCAAGCTCATCCGCCGCCCGCAGGCCGAGGTCGCCGTCGGCCAGCTCGCCGGGCTGACCGCGTTGATCAGCACCGAGATCCCCGAGCGCACGGCGGCCGCCTCCGCCGATCTGCGCGAGCGGATCGCCGACGCCAGCGCGCCAGCGCTCGCGTCGATCGAGCGGCTCCGGGCCCACGTCCAGGCCCTCGTGCCCAAGGCCGAGGGCCCCTGGCGCCTCGGCGCCGACGCGTTCAAGCGCAAGCTCGAGCTGACCTTGCAGACCGAGTTCGGCGCCGACGAGCTCGTCGCCCTCGCCCGGGCCGAGCACGAGCGCGTCCGCAGGGACATGCAGATCCTCGCCGGCGAGCTCCACCGGGCGATGCACGGGGCCCGGGCCAAGCCGCCCGCTGGCGACGCCCTCGTCCACCTGGTGCTCGCCGAGCTCGCCGCGGATCACCCCGCGCCCGAGCGCCTGCGCGACGCCGCGGAGGCTAACCTCGCGCGCCTCGATCAGTTTGTTCGTGAGCACGAGCTCGTGCCGATCGACGAGACCGAGGTTTTGCGGGTGATCTGGACGCCGGCCCACGCCCGCGGCGTCGCGATCGCCGGGCTCGCGGCCCCGGCTCCGCTCGATGATCAGACCGTCGGGCTGCCGAGCTTTTACCTGGTCCAGCCGCTGCCGGATCACTGGTCGGCGGAGCTGCGGGAGTCGTTCTTGCGGGAGTATAATAGCTTCATGCTCGAGATTCTCTCGATCCATGAAGCTATCCCTGGGCACTTTGTGCAGCTTTATTGGGGGAAGCGGCAGGCGTCGAAGATCCGGCGGGTGTTTGATAATGGGCCGTTCGTCGAGGGCTGGGCGGTTTACGCGGAGCGGTTCATGGTCGAGGCGGGTTATGCGGGGTCGAGCGCGAGCGCGAGCGCCAAGCCGGTCAGCCATGGCCTCGCGGCGGTGCAGCAAAGCGACGCGCTTCGGGCTAAGGCTATTCGGCTTCATGGGCTGAAGTTTTACCTGCGGACGGTGACCAATGCGATCCTCGATCATGAGATCCATGCGGGGACGATGACGCGGGAGCAGGCGATTGAGCTGATGGTTGAGCGCTCGTTTCAGGAGCGGGGGGAGGCGGAGGGGAAGTGGGTTCGGGCGCAGGTGACTTCGACGCAGCTTTCTACTTATTTTGTGGGGGCTACGGCTTGGTTTCGGCTGCGCGAGCAGGCTGAGGCTCGTGCGGTGGGGAGTGGGGAGGGGTTTGATTTGCTGGAGTTTCATCGTGCGGCGCTTAGTCATGGGGCGCCGCCGGTTCACCGGCTGCCGGAGCTGATGGGCTGGGAGTAGGAAAATCGGACTTAGGAAAACCGGACTGGGAGTCTTTTAATCCCGATTGGCATTTTCGGGGTGGTGCGGGATCTGCGACTGGGTCTGAGTCGTAAATTCACGCCCAATTACGCCGGCCCACCCCAAAATTCCAGCCAATCACAGCGCCCCAAGCCCGCATCCCCACCCCAAAACCAATACACGACGGCGGGATGGCTCGCGCGACCCCGCCATCACCCGCCCCCGCCCGTCTAAGGCGGCGCCTGCTCAGCCACGACCACCC
>Ga0114946_10002076_pt1 | contig 13741 bp, 18 predicted proteins | sample WalLakDeSediment_FD_88676 | JGI IMG/M metagenome (GOLD analysis project Ga0114946, IMG submission 88676) | Lake sediment microbial communities from Walker lake, Nevada to study Microbial Dark Matter (Phase II) - Walker Lake 11/02/13 Deep Sediment | ecosystem: Environmental > Aquatic >...
ATGTGGCGATAGAGTTTTAGGGGACGAAGACGGGCTTTGCGGAAATTGCGTTTAATGGTTACACTCGGGGGGTTCTCAATTCGGTAACGATTTGGGGAATCCCCGAGTAACAAATAATTATGAAAAACAAAATAGAAATAACAAGAAGTTTCTCTCAAAAGGTTTCCCTGCCTGAAAACCAATACCAAATGCGGGACTTCTTCTGTTCCGCTAAAACGGAAGTTCCGGAAGACGAAGTGGCGGACAAATCAAAAGAACTGGACAAGCTATGCCAGCGGGAAGTTGAAAAATCTATTGAAGAATACTTAAAAGCCAGAGAACCCAAATCCCCCGAAGCGGTAGAAGCTATTAAACAATGGGAAGAACACCAGGAGCTGATTTCAAAGGTCGACAACATAAAAGCGGAAGAACAACAAGCCAAACAATAATATGGAAGCTATCAAAAACTTTTTAAAAGAACATCAAATGCTCCCCAAGATATCTTTCAAGGATAGGAAAGAGCATACAGTTGAAATAGTAAAAGCCAAAGAGGAAAGTTTTAATAACGAAAAAGGCGAATTGGTTGAGGGGGTTAAGTTTCTAGTAACAGAGGGCGGAGAACCTAAAACCTTTTTTACCGCCTCACAAGATTTACTGACCCAACTGGCGGATTGTAAAGAGGGCGAAACATACAAGATTAAAATGTATTCTGAAAGCGTTGGCGGGGTAATCAAGAGCCGTTTCAGCGTTCAAAAGGTCGGCGGGTTAGAAGAAATACCAATTGTCGATGATTAAACATGAAAACATTAAAAGAACTACAAGAAAAACAAGCCGAATTAGACAAAGAAGTTATGCCACCTTGCCCGAAATGCGGGACAGAACAGGAGTGGGGCATACACAAGAGCATAGGAGGCTGTTTAGAGTGTTATTATAGAGCCCAAAAAGATGATACACTTCAAGATTAAAAAGCCCCTCTATGATAACTTCGTTAATCTGCGGAAAAGCTTATTGCTGCGGGCTATTAAAGACGGGGAATTGATTAAAATAACAATTCCGCAGGGGTCGGCGATAGTTAGCCCTGTCTGGTGGATAAAAACGGGCAAGGAAAGCGAGAAAGTATTTAAGATACCCGACAGACCAATGAAACTCTGCGGGAACTTTGTCCCTATTAGAAAATCGGCGGAAGAAATAAGCGATGAAATGATAAAACAGGGAATAATTTAAACACTTATGAAGAAAAAGGAGATACAAAATCCCCTATCTCAAAATAAGCCAATAAATGGAGATATGAAAAAACACCGCCACAAATTTAAATATATCAAGGGCACAACAGCTTATATTAAGAAGTGCGTTTTATGCGGGGATATGTTTTTAATTTATGAGAACCAAAAAACAACTATTACGAAGCCAAGCCGACCGAGCTTGGTTCGTGGGAGTATTTAGAGAGTGGGGCAATACCTGTATTTGCGGAGAGCCGGCGGTTCAAGCACATCATTTTTACCCGAAAGGGCTTTACCCGGCGCTACGCTATGATTTAGACAACGGGATACCGATTTGCCTCCGCTGTCATTTTCTACACCACACGAGGCACGACCCTTCAATCGGGCTACTAATCACCGCCAACAGGGGCAAGAAATGGCTTGCGGGGCTTGAAAAGAGAAAGCGGAACGAGATTACTTGGACTATTAAAGAGTACGAGGAAAACATAAAACGGCTTGAAAAATGAATCCTAAAAAACTAAGAAGAGAGATATTAAAAACATCTTACCTGGCAGGCGCTTGCCATATTGGGTCTTCCCTGTCCTGCGTGGAAATATTACTGGGCATACTACGGAAAATGAAAAAGAAAGACAGGTTCATATTCTCAAAAGCAAGCGGGGCATGTGCTTATTATATTTTATTGGCAGAAGCAGGGCATTTCCCCAAAGAAAAACTATCTTATTACCTTAAAAACTACCCCTTATGCGACAAGCGGGTTCCGGGAGTCATTCATTCAGTAGGCTCTTTAGGACATGGGCTTCCTGTGGCGACAGGATTGGCACTAGCGGATAGAATCAGAGATGTTTATATTTTAATGTCAGACTCTGAACTACAATCAGGTACCACGTGGGAGTGCCTGCTTTTTATTAAACAGCACAAACTAAAGAACCTGAAAATATATGTGGACAACAACGGACTTCAGGCCTGCGGGAAAATTAAAGACATTCTAGATTTACCGTGGGGTTTCTTAAAGAAAAACGGGTTTAAAATTATTAAAACAGTCAAAGGAAAAGGGGTGGATTTTATGGAGAATAAGGCAGAATGGCACTATTGGAACCTTGACGAAGCTAAATTGAAAAAAGCACTATGTCAGCTCAAATGAGAAAAACATTCTTCGATACCCTGCTTGAAATAGCCAAAAAGGATAAGGATATTATTTTATTAGTTGATGACCTGGGGTTTAGCCACAAGGAAGAATTTGAGAGAGTCCTGCCAAAGCAGATTATTAACTGCGGGATTACCGAGCAAGCGATGACCGGAATAGCTGCCGGGTTAGCTTTGGGCGGAAAGAAGCCATATATTTATGGCACAATACCCTTTGTTATAATGAGAAACTACGAGCAGGTCAGGGATGATATCGCCTACCAAAATTTAAATGTTAAAATAGCGGGTTATTCTATGCCAGGATTTGTGGGGTTCACCCATAACATTTCCAAAGACGAAGATATTGGCATATTAAGCCATCTGCCGAATTTAAGGATTCATATTCCGGAAACGCCAACTGAATTAGTTAAAGTAATGAGAAAAAGCCATAAAAATCCGGCATATATACGGCTATGAAATATAAAGTGCCTTTTATTGATTATAGTAAAGAATATGAATTATTGGGGAAGGAAATAACTAAAAAAACAAGGCGCTCTCTTGCAAGGGGCGATATAATGAGGGGGCACATTGATTTATTTGAAGAAGAGTTCGCAGATTACTTGGGCGCCAGAAACTGCGTAGCACTTAATAGCGGGACAGATGCTTTATTTTTCGCACTGAAAGTATTGGGAATTAAAGAAGAAGATGAGGTTATCACGGTTTCCTGGACATTTATAGCTACGATAGCAGCGATAGTTCATTGCGGGGCAAAGCCAGTTTTAATAGACGTAGGAGACGATATGGTAATGGACACCGACTTACTCGAGGCGGCAATTACCCCAAAAACAAAAGCAATTCTGCCAGTTCACTTAAATGGCCAAGTGGTCAATATGGACAAAGTAATGGAGGTAGCAGGGAAACACGGGTTATTAGTGGTAGAAGACGCAGCACAGGCCGTAGGAGCCAAACTGGGCGATAAAAAAGCAGGGACAATAGGCAATATAGGGTGTTTTAGCTTCTACCCGGCTAAAATACTCGGTTGTTACGGAGACGGCGGAGGACTTATTACTGACAGCGATGACATAGCAAAAGAAGTTCGGCTGATAAGAAACCACTACGAAATCAAGGGAGACATCAGCGCCTCAATGAAATACGGCTGGAATTCAAGATTAGATAATGTCCAAGCAATAGTTTTACGGGTAAAGCTAAAGCACTTAAACAGATATATCCAAAGAAGAAATGAAATAGCGGAGGCATACAACGCAGGACTTAAAGATATTTCCCAAATCAAAATCCCCGTAAAACAGCCGGTTTATCAAAACTATGTTATAAGAGCTGAAAAAAGGGATTCGCTCTTTCGCTATCTATTAAACAACGGCATTGAGCCAATGATACGGGACAAAACGCCGTATCATTTAATTGACGGGTTTGCTCTTTCGCATTTTGTACTACCTGAAACAAAAAAACTGGCAGAAGAGGTTTTATCTTTGCCAATTTTTCCCCACCTAACCGGCGGGCAACAGAAATTTTGTATTTCAAAAATTAAGCAGTTTTATTTAAATTACCGCTATTAAAGCATTAAAAGTAACAACGGCAATAATAAACAGCACGACATTAAAGAAAATTGAGATATAAAGCAATTTAACCATAGTTTTAGCGCTGATTAAGGGTATTAAGCGGGGCTTTAACTTCCGGGCTACTTTATTGAAGCAACCCCGATGATAAAACTTTGTATTTTTAGACCAACCCCGACCCTGGCGGGTTGAAACTTCAACCCCGTTAGTTTGAATAGGTTTTAAGCAACCCTGGCATACTTTATATGAACCTTGTCTCATCGTATTGATTTAGTTAAGATACTTGCGACCTTTAATTATTCTCGTCCTCTTTTCTCCACTCTTCCTTGTGGAGGTTTCTCTCGGCTTTTCTAGCTTCTAAATAATCCTGTCTTGTCGGGTAGCTATCTTTATTTTCGGCATATTCTTTTAGACAGCCTTTTAAATAATTCTCTCTTAATAATTTATCAAATGTTGTTGTCATAATTTTTGGCTTATTAGTTAATATACTTCGACCTTTTGGGGATATTAAATGTTCAATGGCGTGGCAATTTGGACACAATAAAAGACATTTTTTGATTTCGGCTTCTATTTTTTCCCAAGAAGTGTATCTTCCAATAATTCTAATGGTTGGCTTGGTTTTATGATGAAATACAAGAATTTCCGGTACTTTATTATACCCACAAACCTGACATTTGTGGTTTTTTTTAAAATCTAATATTTTTTTATTATTTTCTATTCTTGCTTTTATTCTATAACCCGATTTACAGGGCTTACACTCATAATCAAGACCACTTTTATTGGTTTTGTTTTTAAAGAAATTATCTGAATTATAAGTAAGCCACTTTTTACAAACGGGGCATTTTCTTTTAATCATATTTTTTTAAAATAAATCCCGCATTAGCGGGTAAGCGCCTTTGCGGGGCATAAAAAATCTGCTTACCCAGAGGATTAAAGAAGCTTGCGCTGCTTTATCCACTTCTATTATAGCAAGCCACCAAATCGTGTCAAGCTTTTCCGGGGGCTAAAAAACGGGCATTTTTAAGCTAAAATTAGCACTCTCAACCGCTGACTGCTAAAAGGGGTATAAAGTTTTCAACAGATAAGAAAAATAAAACGGGGCAAAATTAAAAACGGGCTGGGGATAAACTAATGATTTAAAGCAATAAAACGGGGTATTGCAAAATAAAGCTATTCGTGCTATAATTGAGCAATAAACTAAAACAAGCCGGAAGAGATAAAGGTTTTGGCCTTTCGGGGCATTTTTTCGGCTAACTATTTTATGGGCAAAAAGAAGAACAAATCCAAACGGGCTAAAAAGAAAAAGAAAACGGCTAAACCCAAGGACTACTACAAAGGCAAAAAGATAAAAACGGGCTAAGAAGCTAAAACAAAGCGATAACATTTTAACACTAAAAACGGGCTAAACCTAAAACGGGGGATTAAAGCATAAAAACCTATGAGAACTTAAGTAACGCCCTATTATAAAACAAACTAAAGAGAGAACAAAGAATAAGAAAGTAAAGCGCTTGTGTCGTATTACCCCCCCTCACACACATAACCCCGTACAAGTAAACGGGAAGTATACGGGGGAGGGGTGGCAAGTTGAAGGGCGAGGTTAGTTAATGATACCCCCCATTCAATAGATTATAGGATTAGACAAATGAAATATATTGTACTTAATAAGAATAAAAAGGTAAGAACAGGGGAAGATATGGCGGTTTATGACGGGGAGAATATGCTGGGGGATGATATTGGCTTCATTATGTACCTGCCGGGGGAAGAGACCGAATTAAGGCAGATATTTGTTAGAGAGGGGGATAGAAGGAAGGGATACGGGGTTAAGATGGTTAGGGCGCTGTTTAGGGCGATAAAAGAGGGTAAAATAAGGGTTAACTCAAGTACCTTAGAAGAAGAAGTTTTCGGTAAGTTTCTATTATCGCTAGGATTTAAAAAAGTAGATTCAAACAATTGGGAAAAGAACTTATAAACATAATAGGATATGGGTTTGTAGGGCAGGCAAATGGGTTAGGGTTAAAGAGGTTAGGTTATGAAGTGAAAGCTTACGATATTATTAAGAAGAAGAACATTTATAAAGATAAGGATTTTAATAAGATTCCCCTGGAAATAAAGGAGAAGCCAAAAGAGGGCATAAATATTATCTGTATTGCCGAAAAGAACGGCAGGAAACAGGATATAAACCATATCAAAAAGGCGATAAGTGAGCTAAAGGGAACAGTGATAGTCAGGACAACAATTCTTCCCCGCTTGGTTAAAGAGGTTAATATGGACTTTTATTGGGTGGAGTTTTTAAAGGAGAGAACGGCTGTCCTTGATTTCCTGAACCCCGAATTAACCGTTGTGGGGAGAAGGAATAAACGGGAATTCCCGATAAAAGAATTTAAACCCTATTATTGTTCGCCCGAAGAAGCCAGCCATATCAAATATCTTAGCAATATCTGGAATGCCCTAAGGATTGCTTTCGTGAATGAATTTGGTGATAATTTGGAGGGGGAGAATATTAACAAAAAGAATGTCTTAGATTCTTTCTTTAAAGGGGAGAAGTATCTTAAATGGGGTAATGCTTATGGCGGACACTGCTTACCGAAAGACAGCCTTGCTTATTCAAAACAATACCCGCACCTTTCAATAATTAAGAGTTTTATCCAAGCTAACGAAAAACACCGCAAGAAATACCCTTATTTAAAGTCTATTTATTAAGATGAATATCGTAATAACAGGCGGAGCGGGATTTGTTGGATACCATTTGGCGGATTATATTTCCAAGATTCCTGATACTAAAGTTCTTATTATAGACGACCTATCAAGAGGAAAAAAGGATAAAGACTTCGAAGAGCTTATAAGCAGGAAAAATGTTTTCTTTAAAAATGAAATAAACGAACCCATCGGGGCAGATTATATAATCCACTGTGCTGCGGTTTGCGGGACAAAGAACTTCTATGAAAAGCCGTATTATACTTTAGTAAATAATATCCAGTCCATTATCAGCTTAATAGAAAAAATAAGAAGTCCCGAAAGAACAAAGGTGCTTTTCACATCAACTTCCGAGACTTATAGTGGAAATGCTAACCTACCCATACCAACTCCAGAAATAGTCAATCTGTCGGTGGCGGATGTTTTTAACCCCAGGTGGAGCTATGCTTCAAGTAAAATAGTGGGAGAACAGTTGTTTATCCACGGGGCTAAACAGTATGGTTTCAGGTATTCTATTGTCAGACTGCATAATATTTACGGGGAAAGGATGGGTTATGAGCATATAATCCCAGGGGTTATGAAAAGAATATTAGACAAACAAGAACCCTTTGAGATTATAGGACGGCAGGAAACAAGAAGCTTCTGTTATATTAAAGACGGGGCGGAAGCAATGTGGCAAGTTCTTACAAATAAAAATACAGACGGTAAGATAGTTAACATCGGTAAACAAGAAGAAACAAAAATAGGCGAAGTGTATAAAAAGATTTTCAATATAACCGGTTATCAGCCGAAGGAAACAATTTATAAAGACTCTCCCTTGGGTTCTGTTCTTAGGAGATGTCCAGATGTCAGCTTATTAGAAGAACTTACGGGCTATAAATGCAAAACAAATATAGATAAAGGCATTAAAAAAACCTGGCAGTGGTATAAAAATGAATAAAAAACCCTATAAGATTCAAGTTGGCTCTCCCTGTTATGATAATAAAGAAATTAATAGCCTGATTAAAACCCTAAAAAACGGTAGGATTTCTATGGGAGAAAAGGTTAAAGAGTTTGAAGGGGACTTTGCTAAATACATAGGGAAAAAATACGGCATAGCGGTTAATTCCGGAACATCTGCCAATACGCTCGCACTAGATGTTTTAATAAAAACGGGGGTATTAAAAAAAGGAGATGAGGTGATAGTCCCCGCAGCGACATTCGCTTCTGTTGTTTCACCTGTAATACAACTAGGATTGAGACCAGTTTATGTGGATGTTCTACCAGTATCTTTTAATATAAATCCCGCAGAAATAGAAAGAGCAATCACAAAAAAAACCAAAGCGGTAATCGTTGTCCATTCGCTTGGGGTTCCAGCTGATATTGAGAGTATTGTAAAAATAACCAAGAAATATAAATTGGCAATAATAGAGGATTGTTGCGAGGCACACGGGGCAGTCTTCCCTGATGGGAAAAAGGTGGGAAGCGTTGGAGATTTATCCACATTTAGCTTCTTTGTGGCCCACAATATAACCACAGGAGAGGGGGGAATGCTTCTGACGAATAATAAGCAATACCAGGAAATGGCTTGTTCTTTAAGAGAATTTGGAAGGATGGTAAAAAAGGGCAGTCGGTTTGCTTATCGCAGTAAGTTCCTGGGAAACTATGACAAGAAATATGTCTTTGAAAATGTTGGTTATAATATTAGGATGACAGACCTAACGGCTTCTTTGGGGATAGAACAACTTAAAAAGCTTGACCGATTAAATGCCGCCAGAAGAAAAATAGTTTCTTTATATTTAGACATATTAGAGGATTATAAAGATAAACTGTATTTTTCAGACAATTGTTATAAAGACAATGCTTATTATGGATTCCTTTTAATAGTTAAACCCGGCCAGTATTTTAAAAGATTAGATTTAGTAAGGTTTCTAGAGGATAGCAGGATAGAAACAAGACCATTTTTTGCTGGATGCCTACCGGACCAACCGGCATTCAGAAACCAACCCAAAAGGATTGTTGGTAAATTGCCAGTGTCCCGTTATTTAAAAGACAACGCATTCTTTATAGGGTGCCACCCGAATATTTCAAATAAAAATATAAAACACTTTAGTAAGACACTTGAAGAATTCTTCATTTGTCCCGTATCTTATGGCGTATGGTAACTGAAAGACAAACAAGAGCATTTCAAAAAAGAGTTGAGCTTATTCAAAAAAATAAGCCTGTTTATCTTAAAAGAATTATGCAGGAGGTGGGTTATGCCCCTTCGGTTGCCAGGGTTCCTCAAATATTAACCGAATCAAAAGGGTGGGAAGAATTAAAAAAGAAATATGCTGACCCCGAAAAAGCCCTTCTAACACTGAATGAGTTGGCGGATAAAGCAAACACTGATAAAGATAACCGCTTAAAAGCGAGTGTTGAGATAATAAAAATTCTTGATGGCTATCCTGCCAACAAATCAAAAATCGTTGGTATGTTTGATAAAATAAGTAGCGTTTTTAACGATGAAAATACCGGATAAATTTTGGGAAACGATAAAGTGGTTTCCCCACGAAGGGCAGAAAAAAGTTTTAGAGTGCGATAATAGAGAGATAACCATTTGTGCGGGCAGAAGGTGGGGGAAATCTGCGTTAATGGGGGCGATAATAGTTTATTGGTTCTTAAAGTTCATTGCCGAAATAAAAAAAGGCGAAAGAAGTTCGGTTAAAATCTGGATAGTTGCTCCCACCTACGAGTTGTCCAGAAAAGTATTTGAATATGCTGTTAAATTCTTATTAGAGTTTGATAGAGGATTTGCCAAACACGTTGCCGAAAGACCACAACCCCATATTAAAATATCAGAGGGTGTGTGGATACAATGTAAATCAGCCACAGAGCCGATGTCGATGCTTGGGGAAGAACTGGATTTGGCGGTTATTGATGAGGCTCCCTTAATTGGGAATAAGATATACTATCAGTATATTTATCCCTTAACAATAGCTAAATCAAGAAATTGTAAAACATACCTTATTGGTACTCCAAGAGGTAAAGATTGGTTCCAGAAGTTATTTTTAATGTTAAAAGAAGTAGGTGCCGCATTCCACTTCACAACGCTTGACGGGGTGGAAACAGATAGGGCTACCCTGCAAGAAATTGAAAAGGTAACCCCCCCACTTTTATTCAGGCAGGAATATTTGGCAGAGTTCTTAGATGAAGCCGGTACAGTATTTAAAGACCTTGAAAAAATAATGGGCGGGGAATTACAAGACGTTAGACCCAATAGGGCTTATAGTATAGGGGTTGACCTGGGGCAGATGGACGATTACACGGCCATATCCGTTATTGATAGGGACACCAGGGAACTAGTTCACTTTGACAGGTTTAGGGGAATAGATTACCCATTACAAAAACAGCACATAATAGCTAAGGCAAAAAGATATAATAATGCTAGGGTGGTGATAGACGCCACTGGGGTTGGCAGACCGATTTATGAGGATTTAGGAAAAAGCGGGGTATTTGTTGAAGACTTTACTTTTAGCGGAAAGTCAAAAGAAGAATTGATTGGCAATTTAATAGTTTGTGTTAATGAGGCGTATGTCAAAATCCCCCCAATCCCAGCGCTGGTAGATGAAATGAAAGCATTTGAATATCTTTATATTAACGAGAAAACGGGAGAGAAGCTAAGAAATACAAGATACTCAGCTCCTAAGGGATTTCATGATGATTGTGTTATGAGTTTAGCTCTTGCCTTATGGGGGCTTCCATTAGAACAGCCAAAATATAAAAATCCATTAGACGAGGTATTAAAGTCGGTTATAAAAAATAAAAGAAAAACATTTATTTAGATGAACAAAGATGATTTAGTAAAAGCAGTTTGGTCAGAAATTGACTACTGTGAAACAACAAAAATTAGACAAAATCCAAGCTATACAAAAACTGAAACAAGCAGGCTGGATTTGATTGATAGATACATGCTTTCCCAGTACAGGGACGGGGATAGCGATACTTTCGGACAACCGATGGTTTTTTATAATATAGTTAGCTTACCAGTTGAGGTTGCATCAAAACAGATTAGCTTTAGCACAAAAGACATCCAACTGATAGACGAAATCGGCTCTTATTGGGAAACCTGGCTAATGGAAAAAGAATTAAAGTACTGGATGAAAGACAAGTATTTCGGCAGGCAATTAAACGAATGGGCTTTCAGGTTGCCAAGAGACGGGCATATCATCCTAAAAAAGGTAGACAATGATGTTATCCTTGTTCCACTAAAGAGTTTAAGATTTAGGGTAGATGTTGATTGCTTAACTAAAACTCCGATAATTGAAAAGCACGAATACCAGTATGACGAGTTTATTAAAGAGGCAAAAAACAGGGGGTGGACTAATTATAGTAAGGTAAAGAAAATAATGGAGAACACCCATGGGGGTAATTTTGAAAGGCAGGGCAAGGTAGAGGTTTATGAGGTTTGGTTTCCAGAGGGATTTGTGGATGGCAAATATAATTGGTATTTGATTTCTTACGATGGGCACATATTAGCCGAGGCGGAAATGGGGGAAATGTATAAAGGACACGCCTGGGAAAAAGTTGAAGGCAGGTTATTGGGCAGAGGACAGGTTGAGAAATTATTTAACGAACAAATTTACTTGAACCGAATTGCCAACTATAAAGCAGACGCCCTAAATTGGAGTTCAAAGCAGTTCTTCCAAACACGGGACACCAATGTAAATCTTAATTTATTGGGCAATGCCGAGAATGGTGATGTATTTATTATGAATGACCCATTACAGAAAGTTCCAGTTGAAGATAGGAATCTTAGTTTTTACACATACGAAGAGGGAAGGATTGAGGGACAGGCGGTTAAAAGAACATTTACCCAGTCGCCAATGGAAGGTGGCAGAATGCCATCGGGAACACCGTTAGGGCAGACAGTTCTCCAAACCCAATTGGCAACGGGCTTTTATGACCAAAAGAAAACAGAGCTAGCAATGTTTACAAAAGAAGTGTTATGGGATTGGATAATGCCAGAGTTTAAAAAAGAAAAAAGGAAAGAACACGATGTTTTAGTCAGGACATTATTAAGCACAGAAAGCGGGGCAGATAAACTTTTTAAAATGATGGTTGATAAGGAAATGAATAAAGAGCTTATTAAGGGATTTATGTCTCCATATGAAAAGGAAATTAAACAAGCGTTTGCGGTTGAAAAAGTCAAAAACAGGAAAATAAAAATACCCAAAGGGCTTTACGACAACCTGAAATACAAAATGGAGATTAACATTGTCGGTGAGAGTATTGATACGGCTTCCAAATTAACAACAATTTGGCAACTACTTCAAATGATTGGCTCAAACCCAGCAGTGGTTGAGAACCCAATGACAAGAGATATCATCTTTAAGGCACTGAATTTAGCGGGGTTCAACCCACACGACTTCAAGTTTGAAGAAGACATCCCAACACTGGAAGAAGCTGGGGTGAAAGGACAGGCTATGAGGGGCGGTTCAATATCGGCGCCAGTCCAACCGACAACTCCGCAATTATTAACAAGCCAGCAAACACTATAAATATGCCGACAGGATTTTATATTAGAAGCAAAGAACACGAAGAAAAAAGAATAAATGCTTTAAGAGAAGCAATAAAAGGGAAATGCCTTTCTGAAGAAACTAAAAAGAAGATAGGTGATGCTAACAAAGGTAAATTAAAAGGGAGAAAACTATCGGGGGAAACAAAAAAGAAAATGAGTAAAAATGCTTCTAGGCAGTGGTTGGGTAAAAAACTTTCAAAAGAACATTGTAGAAAAATTAGTGGAGCACTAAATGGAAGGAGGCTTTCAGAGGAAACTAAACAAAAAATGAAAGGAAGAATTTCTTGGAATAAAGGAAGAGAATTTTATCAAATTAAGGGAGAAAAACATCCGAGATGGGTTAAAGACAGAAATAAACTTATTAAAAATGTAGAAAAGCACGAAAGAAATAATAAGGAATACTATCATTGGAGATGGTTGATACTTAAGAGAGATGAACATATTTGTAGGATAAATAATAAAGATTGTAAGGGAAGGGTTATAGCACATCATATTTTATCTTGGCGGGATTTTCCTGAATTAAGATATGAAGTTAATAATGGCATTACTTTGTGCCAAGCCCATCATCCAAGAAAAAGGGCTGAAGAGAAACGGCTAATTCCATTTTTGCAGGGATTGGTGCCAGTATCAGAGGTTTAATTTTGAAAATCTCAAAAGACGAACAAGAGTGGTTTAAGGCAAACAGGGCGGTTATAATCCCTATACTTAAAACAAGGCAGGCGGACTATATCGCCAAACTGTTAGATGAGAGAGACCCATTAAGAACAGAGGTATTAAAAGCCCAAATCAGAGAGTTTCAAATGTGGGAAACGCTAGCAAATAATATTGGAAATTTGAAAGAGAGAAAAAGAAAAAAAGATTCCCCTGAATTTACGGGGGTATAAAAGAGTCGTTTAGGGTATAAAACGCCCTTGTAAAAAAGCTAATAAACCTGGTGATTAAACACCTAAAAATAAATTATGACAGACGAAGCATTAAAAGAGCTGGATAATCCCGAAGAGGCTGAAAACCTTGATGCGGGGTTAGATAGCGAAATGGAGAACGACACTCCTAAAAACGAAGAGGTTGATGACGAGCCAGATGCGTCAGAGCCAGAAAAGGCTGAAAAATCAGATAAAGAGATTAAATCTCTTCTTGCTCAAAAAGAACATTGGAGAAAGAAAGCTCTTGAGTTAGGGGCTAAAACCAAAGCACAGGAGCCGAAACCCAATGTAAGCAGTGAGGAACAGTGGAAACACAAAGTAGAATTCTTATTGGAAAATAGAGATATTACCGATGAAGAGTTTGAACACCTTGCTGCCGTCGCTACAAGAAGGTCGGGTTCCATTACTATGGAATCCTTGAGGGGCGCACAGAAGCAGGAGAGTGATTACATTTCTTATAAAAGAAAGCAATTGGAAGATAAGAAAAAAGTTCCTGGCTCTACTTCAACCGGCTATAAAAGCAGAGAAAAATCTCCTAAAGAGATTGCCAAGATGACCTCAGAGGAATTCAAGGCATACGAAGCCTCAATAGCAGAAGAAGAGAGTACGTTATTATAAATAGATGGCACTGCCACCGAGAGGACAGACATATTTAGTCTATAGACCTGATATTTGGAGTCCTGTAATTGA
>Ga0114946_10002078_pt1 | contig 13738 bp, 5 predicted proteins | sample WalLakDeSediment_FD_88676 | JGI IMG/M metagenome (GOLD analysis project Ga0114946, IMG submission 88676) | Lake sediment microbial communities from Walker lake, Nevada to study Microbial Dark Matter (Phase II) - Walker Lake 11/02/13 Deep Sediment | ecosystem: Environmental > Aquatic > Freshwater...
ATGGGAAATTAAAATATGATTATCAACTATGGATTGATAGTGATATCGTATTCAATACTGAAAAGTTTTGGCAATTGTGCGATATGGCATTACCTGAAGAAGGAGAAGAACGGGAAATTGTTGGAGGTTGGTATGCCACCGAAGATGGAAGAACTACTTCAGTTGCTCATTGGTTAGAAGAAGATGACTTCCGCAAAAATGGTGGAGTGATGAATCATGAAACCGTTGAGAGTATTAGTAAGCGTAGAAAACCATTTACAGTTGATTACACTGGATTTGGTTGGGTTCTAATTAAAAATGGTGTCTTTGAAAATCTTGAATATCCTTGGTTTGCTCCAAAGATGCAAGTATTTGAATCTGGTTCTGTTCAGGATATGTGTGGAGAAGATGTATCATTCTGCCTTGATGCGAAGGAAGAGGGATATGAAATTTGGTGTGATCCACGTATTCGCGTAGGTCATGAAAAAACAAGAGTTATTTGATTACTGGAGGAATTATTAAATGGCAAGACGACCAAATCTAAACGGGAATATAATTGAATCTCGCCCCAAATCTACCCGGCAGGGTCTTGGGAAACATACAAAATATGCCGCAACTAGTCGCAATAAGGCAAGAAAAAAATATAGAGGCCAAGGAAAATAGTGTGACTTATTATTTTGAACCTTTAGATGAATGGAATCTAATAGATGACAAAGATCTTTGGGTTTATAATAAATTATTTTTAAGTCGGGTTTTAGGATACAACTGTGGACCTTCTGGGGTTCCGGTTCCTAAACCCGATTTTTATGTTGTAAGACCTTCTATGAATCTCATGGGAATGGGTCGCCTATCTCGTATTGAATATATTCAAGATAATACTGATTTCTTGCATCCTTCTGAATTTTGGTGTGAAGTATTTGATGGTGAGCATTTAAGTGTTGATTATCATTGTGAAGAGTGCAATTTGGTTGTAAGGGGCATAAGAAATCCGAATGATAGTCTTTATAAATGGTTGAGATGGGAAAAGGTAAATAAAATTATAGAGTTTCCTAGTATTTTGAAAACTTTAAATAAATTTTATGAGTGGATTAATTGTGAATTTATTGGAAACAATTTAATCGAAGTTCATTTCAGAAGAAATCCTGATTTTAGATATGGAAATACTATTGCAATTCCAGTGTGGAATAATGATGTAGTGCGAATAAATAGTAAATATAAGTATATTGAAGATCGGGATTATTTTAGAAAGGGATTTTTAATAGATTGAGGGATAGAAACCCCTTAAAAAGTTCTGATTTTTTTACATCAGGAGTTTAAAATGGGACAATCTTCAGACAGAAATGTTGAATTTATGAAACAAACTTGGGGAACAGAAAGTTTAATCACTGACTATGATTCTTCAGGAGAAAAAAAAATGCTCAGAGAGATTAATAATGATTTATTAGTTCCGAAGAAGCACGATTTTGAAATTCAAAATGAAATTCACGAAAAAATTCGCAATGATAATGATTATGATGACTGGGAATATGGTACAGAACCTCTTTATAAAGTGAATAAATAACTTATATTTGTTTTATTTTTATGCCTATAGAAAGGATAAGCAAAGAATTTAAAGATTTAAGTGCCACTTTTCAAATCCATCCTTTAAATTTTGATCTTATTGGCATAAAAAATGAAACTGCAATAGCAAGATCAATTCGAAATATTGTATTCACTCAACCTGGCGAAAAATTATTTAATGAAAATTTTGGATCTAGGATATCAAAATCACTTTTTGAAAATATTGATAATATTTCTGCATCTATCCTTAGAGATGAAATTGAAAATTCAATCAATAATTATGAACCAAGAGTTGAATTAATTAATGTAAATGTTAGTCCAAATTTTGATAACGCTGAATTTAATGTAACAATTCAGTATAAAATTGTTGGCATTAATATTTCACCTCAACAATTAGTATTTGCACTCCAATCAACAAGATAAATGGCATTAGTTAATTTTACAAATTTAGATTTTGATCAAATAAAGGAATCTATAAAGGGTTATCTAAGATCTAATTCAAATTTTACTGATTATAATTTTGAAGGATCTAATCTTTCCACAATAATTGATGTATTGGCATATAATACGTATATAACTTCATATAATGCAAATATGGTGGCAAATGAAGTATTCATTGATAGTGCGACCTTACGAGAAAATGTTATTTCTCTCGCAAGAAATATCGGATATATTCCAAGATCTAGAAAATCTTCTTTTTCTATTATAAATTTTTTTGTTGATACTAGTGATTTTACAATTAAACCAACTACTTTAACTTTAAAAAAAGGAATAGTTGCAAGTACAAATTCATCATTTGGAAATCAATCATTTGTTTTTTCGATATTAGATGATATTACGGTTCCTGTGGTAGATAATATAGCACTTTTTAATAATATTAAAATTTATGAGGGTGTGAGACTATCCGATTCTTTTACATTTACAACTAATATTTTAAATCAAAAATTTATACTTCCAAATAGTGGTATAGACACTGATTTGATTTCTGTAACAGTTAGAAATGGTGAGCAATCTACAAGATCAGTAAAATATAATTTTAAAGAAGACATTTTTGATATTGATGGGGAATCAAAAATATTCTTTCTGCAAGAAATAGAAGATGAAAGATATGAAATAATCTTTGGTGATGGAATATTTGGAAAAAAACTTGAAGAAAATGATTTTATAACAATATCGTATATCACATCAAATGGAGGTCTTGCTAATGGAATAAGTAATTTTGCATTTGCAGGAACTATTGCGTATAACCAAAATAATGTAGAATATAAGGTAACTTCTGGTATTTCCTTATTAACATCAGAATTACCTTCTACTGGGGGAAAAAGTATTGAACCTATCGAATCCGTTAAAAAATACGCACCAAGGATTTATTCGTCTCAAAATAGGGCCTTAACCATTAGTGATTATGAATCACTAATACCAACTAAAGTGTATCCAGAAACTGAATCTATATCTGTATTTGGTGGAGAAGAATTAAATCCCCCACAATATGGTAAAGTTTTTATTAGTATTAAACCTAAATTTGGAGACTTTTTGCCAAATATAATCAAACAAAACATTAAATCAGAATTAAAAAAATACACTGTCGCTGGAATAGTAACGGAAATTTTGGATTTAAGATATATCTTCATTGAAGTAAACTCAAAAGTCTATTATAATTCAAATTTAGCTCCAAGTTCACAATTTGTTTCAAGCATTGTGCAAAATAATGTTGAGAAGTATTCAAATTCCAGTGAATTGAATAATTATGGATCTAGATTTAAATATAGTAAATTTTTAAAAATAATAGATGAAAGTCATGAGTCTATAACCTCAAACATCACTACAGTTGAGATGAGGAGAGATCTTCGAATAGTTAGGGGGTCTTTTGTTGAATATGAAATATGTTTTGGAAATGAAATTCACATAAAAAATTCTGAAGGTTATAACATTAAAACATCATTTTTTAGAGTTTCGGGTATACAAAGTGATCTTTATATTTCAGATATTCCAAATTCTGATAAAAAAACTGGTTCCTTATTTATGTTTACAGTTGGGAGTGAACAATCAATAGATCCAATAATTATAAAAAGAAATGTAGGATCAATTGATTATAAAAAAGGTGAAATAATTATAAACCCAATTAATATAACAGATTCTAAACTTAAAGATGATATTTACATCATTGAATTTTCTGCAATACCAAAATCCAATGATGTAATTGGACTTCAGGAATTATATTTGCAACTAGATATTAGTAGAAGTAATTTTGAATTTATTGTTGATAATATAACGTCTTCTTTTGACTCTTCTGGTTCAAATTACATAGTATCTTCAAGTTACGCTAACGGAAATCTAATAAGAAAATAGATAAATGGTAGAAAATCGTATTAAAATCTCAAACATAATTAAAAATCAAATTCCCTCATATATTAGGGAAGAATTTCCATTATTTGGTGAATTTTTATCACAGTATTATGTATCTCAGGAGTATCAAGGATCACCCCTAGATTTAATTCAAAATATAGATCAATACGTTAAGATTGATCAATTATATGGTGCTAAAGATTCTATATTTTTATTATCTAATATTTCTTTTTTTGACGAAACCATAATAATAGACATAAGAAAATCTCCTACTGGTACTAATGGATTTCCCAATAAATATGGTATTTTAAAAATAAATGATGAAATTATAACTTATACTGGGAAAACATTTAATTCTTTTACTGGTTGCATACGAGGTTTTAGTGGAATTGATTCATATAGGGATAATAATGCTGAAGAATTAATTTTTTCAAATACAAACTCTTCAGAACATCAGTCTGGATCGGTTATTTTTAATTTAAGTGCGCTATTTTTAAATGAATTTTTATTAAAAACAAAAAAACAATTAACTCCAGGATTTGAAGGTAGAAATTTATCTGAAGGATTGAACGAATCTTTAATAATAAAGCAAATAAGAAATTTTTATACTAGTAAGGGTACTGATAGATCTTTTGAAATTTTATTTAAAATATTATATGGCGAAAATGTAAAAATTATTAAACCTAGAGATTATCTTTTTAGACCATCTGATGCAAATTATCAAGTAATTAGTGACATTATAGTCGAAAGTATTGAGGGAAATGTCGAAGAACTCTACAATTCTACTTTGTTCCAGAAAAACCAGTACGACTATACTAAAGCATACGCTCCCATATCAAAGGTTGAAAAAATTTTAGCAAAAGATGGAAAAATATATTATAAACTAAGTTTTGATTCAAATTACAATAGAGATATAATTAATGGTGGATCTTTATATGGAAATTTTAAAATTCATCATCAAACTAAAGTTATTGGCAATTATGATCAAAATTCAACTACTATTGATGTAGATTCAACTTTAGGATTTCCTGAGAATGGGGATTTATATGTGATCTATAAAGATGGTACTGCTGGTGTAATATCATATAATTCTAAAAACATAAATCAATTTTTTGAATGCTCCAATATAAGAGGTATTGTTGAAGATAAGTCCTCAATATTTGTAAATGCATTTGCTTCTAATGAAGATGATTCTATTAAAGTTAGAATTACTTCCGTTTTATCAGATGTTGATATTATAGGTGATACTTATTATTTGAAAAGTGGATATGAATCTCATATTAAAACCTTAGGTATTGAAACTGGAGATTTTATTTCTAATAATTGGTTGTTTAATATTTCACCACAATATCTGGTAAATTCTATTTCACTGATTGATGATTCCGATAAAACATACAGAATTACTACAAATGCTAATCATATTTTTAGTGTTGGGGATAGTTTAAAAATAAAGGGTAGAGATAATGTAGAAAAAAATTCTTTTGTCGTTGATATTTTATCTAATAAATCTTTTATTATTAATAGTCAAGGAGATCTTTCTCTTTCAGATGAATATATTATTCAAAGAAATATTTCCAAAGTTAATTCATCTTCTTTTCCAGAATCTTCGATTTTCAATGCTAATGTCCAAAATATTTACAAAGATAATGAAAAAATTCTTGTATCTTCAACATCTCTTCCCTATTACGGAAAAAAATCTTTAAATTTATCGAATAGGGAGATAGTTTTTTCCGGCACATTTAATTCTGACACTTTTAAAATTACAACAAATACTGATCATGGATTTTATACTGGAGATGCTGTATATTATACTCCAGAAAAGCAAATAATTGAAAGTATTGATGAAGATGAAAATATCTTTAGGCAAACTACAGTATTAAGTAGTTTATTCAAAGAGGGAATTTATTACATTAAAAGAATAGATTCTAATACAATTAAATTTTCTTTAAGTAAAAATGATATTTTTAATTCAAGATTTGTCAGTGTTAAAAATGAAGTAAATGTATCCTCAAATAAAATTCAGTATTATGATTTTAATAATAAAAAATTAAAATCTCAAAATATATTAAGAGAAATTTCTTTACCAATAAATGATGGTAAAATTCATAATACAGAATCTGGATTTACTGGAATACTAATAAATGGTGTTGAAATTTTAAATTATAAATCAAAAGATGTTGTTTATTATGGAAAATTAGATGAAATTGAAGTAATCTCGGCAGGAAAAGATTATGATATTATTAACCCACCAATTTTATCCATACAAGACTCAGTTGGATTGGGAGCATCTGGTCATTGTTCCATTAAAGGATCCCTTAATGAAATAAGAATTATTGATTCTGGATTTGATTACCTAGAAGTACCATCAATCAGAATAACTGGGGGAAATGGAATTGGTGCAAAAGCACAAGCTGATATAAAGTATGTTACTCATCAATCTACATTTAATTCAGAAATTACATCATCTCAAATTTCATTATCGAATAATACTATAGGATTTTCAACTTATCATAAATTTAGAGATACTGAACGAGTAATTTATATTACTGACAAGCAAAGGGGAGTTGGTGGATTATCCTCAGAATCCCAATATTATGTTTCTGTACAATCCCCAATTGAAATTAAACTTCACAAGACAAAAAATGATGCTATAGTTGGAATTAACACAATTCAATTTACATCTTATGGGATAGGTAATCATTTTATCAGATCATTTGATAAAAAAATAATTTTAGGTTCTATAAGTATTGAAAATTCTGGATTTGGGTATGAAAATAAAAAGAGAACAGTTTCTAGTTCAGTATCTGGAATTAATACATCAATCAATCAAATTAATATTTTAAATCATGATTTTAAAACTGGAGAAATTGTAAAATATTCAACAACTGGAATTGAAATTGGGGGATTGTCTAATAACACTGAATATTATTTAACTGCGGTTGATAACAATAACTTTAAACTCTCTAACGTTGGAACTGAATCTGATAGTAAAGATTTTTTCTATAAAGCAAAACAATTTATTAATTTTACTTCCATTGGTTCTGGAATTCATAATTTTAATTATCCGGAAATTTCTGTAGAAGTAATTGGTGATGTTGGGGGATCTATACCGTTTAAAGCACAAGTTCAACCAATTTTTAGAGGAGAAATAACATCTGTTCATCTACAAAATAGTGGAGTAGGTTATGGGTCATCGGAAATTTTAAATTATATTAGGCAACCATCCATAAAACTTTTGAGTGGGTCTGGTGCTCAAGTAACTCCGATCATATCTAATGGGAAAATAATACAAGTTTTGATTAATTCAACGGGAAATGGGTATACTTCTACCCCAGATTTAATCATTGATGGATTGGGAACTGGATCTGTTCTTGTACCAATTATAAGTGACGGTAAATTGATAGATGTTAAAGTTGTTGAATCTGGTATTGGATATTCTAATGATACTAAAATAAGAGTAACTTCTCCGGGATCGTTTGCAGAATTTTTTGCAAAAATACAAAGATGGAATGTAAATCTATTCCAAAAGTTATTACCAATAATAACTGAAGATGATGGATTTTTAACTGAAGGAATTAATAAAAATTATGAATTGCAGTTTTCTCACTTGTATGCCCCAAGAAACCTAAGGGAAATTATTTACTCTAGAGATCAAGATGGTAATGTTTTATATGGTAAAAGTGATTTAAGGAGATTATCAGGAAAAGAAATTAATTCTACAGATCATTCTCCTATTATTGGGTGGGCATATGATGGAAATCCAATATATGGACCATATGGATATTCAACTAAAAAGGGTGGAATTGTTGCCCAAATGAAATCTGGATATAAAGAAGATCTAAAGCCAAATAGACCTTCAAAAACTATTTTTCCTGTGGGATTTTTTATAGAGGACTACACTCACTTTAAAGTTTCTGATGAAACATTTCTAGATGAGAACAATGGGAGATTTTGCATAACTCCAGAGTATCCAAATGGGATTTATGCATATTTTGCGACAATAAGTGATGGATTGCCAGATTCATTTTCATCTAAACCATTTTCGGGAAATAAAAGACCAGTATTTCCATATTTTATTGGCAACACATTTAAATCTAAACCAAATGATTTTAATTTTGAAAAATCTTCAAACCAAAATAATATAAATTTAAATGAAACCAAGTGGTCTAGAAATATTACTCCATATAATCTAATTGAAAATAAATTACTTTACAATTATATCAATATTCCAAATTTATTAGATCAAAAATTGGAAATTAAATATGCTTCTCCCGGATCTGTTGAAGATATTGAAATAATTTCTGGTGGATTTAACTATAAAGTTGGAGATCAAATTTTATTTGATAATGAAGGAACAGGGGGATTAAATGCATTTGCTGAGGTTGAAAGAATTTCGGGAAAACCAATAAATTCTATTAGTGCCGATTCAACAACATTATACAATTTAGAATTCTATCCGAACACAAATCAAGGAAAATATTTACTATTTTCGGAAAGTCCGCACAATTTAACAAATTTAGATATAATTACTGTTTCTGGATTGAACACAACTTCTTCTCTACTAGAAGGATCTTATAGTTCAGAGATAACTTCTAATTTAATTATCCTTTCCTCCGAAATTGAAAACACATCTGTGACTGGAATAGTTACTTATTTTTCTGTTTTAGGTAATTTAACTTTCCCAAATTTAAGGGAAAATGATATTTTAAGTATTGGAATAGAGCAAGTTAAAGTCCTTAACATTGACAAAATATCATCCAGAATTAGAGTTTTACGTGAGGTAAATGGAACTGTTGGGTCCTCACATAGTATTGGACAAATTTTATACGAAATTCCAAGAAAAATATCAATAAGTACAAGAATTAATACTCAATCTATATCTAAATTAAATAGGGAAATATATTTTAATCCCGAAGAATCAATTGGAATTGGAACTACATCAGGAGTGGGTATTGGGAATACCATCGTATTTTCAAATCCTGGTGTAGGAATAACTCAAATTTTTATTCCAACACAATCAATTTATATACCAGATCATAAACTAGAAACTGGGGATGAATTAATTTATTATTCCAATAGTGGAGATCCTATTGGCGTTTCTACCGATGGAATTTCAACATCAGTATCAATAAATAATGAAACTAAATTATATGTAGCTAAATTAAATGACGATTTAATTGGAATTTCTACATTCAAAGTTGTGTTAAGTGAAGATAATAATTTTGTCGGATTATCAAGTGATACTAATAATTATGGAATATTTTACTTTACTGATTTTGGTTCTGGAGAATATCATAGTTTTAAAACCAATTATAATTCTATTATTGGTAATATATCCAAAAATAATGTAACTATTGTAACATCTGAATCTCATAATTTACTAAATGGAGATTCGGTATTCGTAGATATAAATCCATCAATTGCTACAACATTTATAGTAAAATATAATGATTATAATAAAAAACTTTTAATAAATCCTAAAGATTTTAGTTCTCTCGATGTTAATGTTGATAGAAATATCATAACAATTATTGATCATGGATTTAAAACTGGACAAAAGGTAATTCATACATCATCATCACCTTCAGTTGGAATTGTAGATAATCTAGAATATTATATTTTTGTAATAGATACTGATAATATTAAATTAACTGATAGTTATTTTGAATCTCTTAATTTAAATCCTACTTTTGTTAATATTTCTAGCGCATCTTTTGGAACGTTATCATCCATAAATCCATTAATAAATGGATTTAGAAATTCTTCAATAGTATTCGATTTAACTGACACTTCTCTATCTTTTACGCAACAGTCTAATTCTTACCCCGCATTTGAATTTTCGCTATTTAAAGATGCAAATTTCACTGAACCTTATGAAGGAAATTCTTTATTGGAAATAAAGAAAGAAGGTATTGTTGGGGTAAGTAGTAATGCAAAATTAATATTAAATATTAATAATTTAACTCCCAAAAATATTTACTATAATTTAATTCCAATTTATAATGGAAATCTACCAGATAATAAAAGACTTATAAATTTCGACTCAGAAGTAATATCCAATAATGAATTAAAAATTCAATCTAGTTTGTATAATGGACAATATGATATAATTGTTGGCACAAGTACCTCCTTTACTTATACGATCCCAACCAAACCAGAAAAGGAATTTTACTCCCAAAAAGAATCTTTGTTAAAATATGAAACTGATTCAAAAAATTCTAATGGGTCTATTTCAAAAATTAAAATAAAATCTCAAGGAAAACATTATTTTTCACTTCCATCAATTATTGGAGTAAAATCTGGAGTTGGATCTGGATCAATATTGGAACCTTCAAGTAGATCTATCGGCAAGATAAAAACAACTAGAATTAAAGATATTGGATTTAATTTTCCTTCAGATTTCACTATTAGACCTAGTATAGCAATTCCACAAATCATAAAGGTGGATCCATTATCATCACTGGAATCTATTGATATAATTTATTTTGGTAGAGGTTACATTTCTGCACCAAAACTTTTGGTGTTGGATGGAAAAACTAAAAAAGTATCTCCAGAAGTTGATTTAAAGATCACTTTAGATAGCAATAAAGTTGAGATTATAGAGAATGCGTTCGATCTTAATAATGTAACACCAACTATTCTGCCAATACAAAATTCTAATGGCGTTGGAATTTCATCCATTTATTATGAGTCGTTTACGGGAGAAGTGACGGTAGATTTATCTGTCGGTTTTAGTACCGCAAATTCATTCCCATTTGCAGTAAATGATCGGGTTTTAATTGAAAATATTAATATTTTAGATAATTCAGGTAAAGGATTTAATTCTGAAAATTATTCTTATCAACTTTTTACCGTAACTTCAATAAATGAGAATATTGGTGGTTTTGGATCAGTGTCTTATAGTTTGGATGGTTTTCTCAAGAACTCAGAAATTCCTGGCATTTTTGATTCTGATAATTCTTCCGGAAGAATTATTCCTGAAAAATATTTTCCAACTTTTGATGTAAGATTGAAAAAAAATAGTTATTTAATTGGTGAAGAAGGAATTTCAGATTCTGCTCAGGGTAAGGTTGAAGATTGGGATACTAAATCAAATTTTGTAAAAATTATTTCTAAAAATAAATTTAAAGAGGGTGAAATTGTTATAGGATCTTTGTCACGAACTCGTGGAATTATAAAGAAGGTTGATTCTTTTGATGCTTTCTTTAATTTATCATCATCATCAAGATTTGAAAATGGATGGCAATCTGCTGTCGGATTTTTAAATGATAATATTCAAAGAATTCAGGATAGTTTGTATTATCAGAACTTCTCATATTCATTGAAGTCTAAAGTTGACTTTAATACTTGGAATGATGTTGTAAGTACCTTAAATCATACGTCTGGATTTAAAAAGTTTTCTGATTACCAATTAGAATCAAATTTAAGTGCAGAAACTTCAAATGCACTTATTGTAAATTTGCCGTCAGATCTAACTTCGATTGATATTATAACTGATATAGTTGGTGTTGTAAATCTTAATTGTGTATATGATTTTGATTTAGTAAGAGAAAATGCTCTTAATATAGGTGGAAGAATACTATCAGATGAAATAATTTTTTCAAATAGAGTTTTAACAGATTACGCAAAATCTGTTGGAAATAGAGTTCTTTCTATTGATGATATTAGTTCACAATTCAATAGTAATCCAAGACCAACTCGTTTTTCTGAAGTTCATAGATTTAATCTTTCTGATGTAAGATCACAAAAATATATTATATTCACAAGAGATGTTAGATTTGCTGGAGAAAGGCAATTTTTGATAGTAACTAGTTTAATTGATGATTTTGGGAGAACTTATTTAAATCAGTACGCGAGAGTTGAAAGTAATTATGACATGGGGTCTTTCGAATTAACAATTGATGGTTCTGAAGGAGTTCTTTTATTTTATCCAACTAAAACCAGTATTAATGATTTTGGTGTAACAACACTTTCATATAATATTAATGATGATCTTTTAGGAATTGGAAACACTAACTTTGGTGGGGTTGTTGATATTCAGTCTGGTAGTATTTTGGTGTCATCTGGACCCACCACGATTGTTGGAATTGCAACAACTTATCGAGCAGCAAAAGTTTTAGTTTCTATTACTGCAAATGAAGGTAGATATGAATTTGATGAGTTAACATTAATTCATGATGGAATAAATGTAGCACTTTTGGAGTATGGTCAGTTAACAACCCATTCTGCAGATTCCTTTTCAAGCTCTGGTCTTGGTACATATTATCCTTATATTTCTGGATCGCAAGTAAATGTTGACTTTATTCCTAATGTTGGGGTTGCTGCAACTATCAATACCATCAAAGTTTTATTTGGGGCAGATTCAATAGTTGGTGTGGGAACTTATGATATGAAGCACGCTCGCCTTGAAGGTAGGTCTACAAATATATTGGCATCATTAAATCCATCTCCAACCATAGTGTATGAAAGTTCTGATATTTTTGATTCTGCATATGCGGTCATTCAAGTTTCTGATAACACAAATAATATTCATCAAATATCTGAAGTTGCTTTAGTTAACGATGAAATTTCTAATTATATTACAGAATATGCAATTTTAACTACACTTTCTGGTATAGGTACTATAGGAGTACAAAAACAATCGGGTGTTAATGCAATTACATTTACCCCATTACCTAATATTGATGTAAATGTAAAAGTATATTCAAATACATTAAGATATCAAGATGATAATAAGGATATCATAAGTTTCTTAAATTCGGAGATTCAAACTGATTTTGGGAAGTATGAAGGAACTAATAGGGACATTAGGAAGGAATTTAATCTAACGCACAAAAATGAACCTATTTTTGAAAGATACTTTGAAGGTGATAATTCTTTTATAGTTGATATTATTAATGATTCTGTTATCATGCCAAATCACTTCTTTGTGAGTGGAGAATTGGTTAAGTATGATAGTGGTATTGTCAGTTCTGAAAATTCTATTGGAATTGCAACTACTAGTTTTATTGGAATTGGTTTAACTGATAAGTTGCCAGAAAACTTATATATTGTTAAACCTGACGAAAATACAATTAAATTTGCAAGAAGTGCTGAAGATGCACTTAATAATATTCCAAAAACTTTAGATATTACTAATGTTGGTATTGGATCTCTGCATAGAATTGTATCAACAAATCAAAATGCAAAGGTTGTTCTTGCAATTGATAATTTAATTCAATCTCCAATAGTTTCTAGTGCAATTACATCCACTCTTGCAATTAATGCATTTACCACAGATGATATACTTTATTTTTCAAGTATTACTTCATTTTTTGGTGGGGATTTGATTCGCATTGAAGATGAGATAATGCGCATTGAAGGTGTTGGTATTGGAAGTACCAACGCAGTTCAAGTTCGCAGACCTTGGTTAGGAACAGTTCTCGCAGGATATTCTAGTGAGACTCCAATTACAAAGATTAGTGGTAACTACAATATAGTAGATAATGTTCTTAATTTTGCAGAAGCACCCTACGGAAATATACCACTAAGTACCACTACAAATCCTCCGGATGAAGTAGATTGGGTTGGGATTTCAACAGGTTCTACATTCCAGGGAAGATCTTTTATGAGGTCTGGAAACATCGACTCAATAGAAGAAACATATTCTAAGAATTACGTTTTTAGTGATATTTCTTCCAAATTTGATGGGATATCAAAAGACTTTACTTTAAAATCCAATGGAGATGATGTTTCGGGTATTGAAAATGAAAATGCAATTATTTTAGTTAATGACATATTCCAAGGACCTGGATTAACATACAATTATAATTTATCAGAATCTACGGGAATAACGACAATTACTTTCACCGGA
>Ga0114946_10002079_pt1 | contig 13734 bp, 10 predicted proteins | sample WalLakDeSediment_FD_88676 | JGI IMG/M metagenome (GOLD analysis project Ga0114946, IMG submission 88676) | Lake sediment microbial communities from Walker lake, Nevada to study Microbial Dark Matter (Phase II) - Walker Lake 11/02/13 Deep Sediment | ecosystem: Environmental > Aquatic >...
AGAATTGTAGGGCAAGTTTCTTACTTGCCCGCGCAAGCGCAAGAAAGAATCTTGCGCTACGGTTTCCGCAGAATTGTAGGGCAAGTTTCTTACTTGCCCGCGCAAGCGCAAGAATGAATTATGCGCTACGGCGTGGGGCAAGTTTCTTATTTGCCCGCGCAAGAAAGAATCTTGCGCTACGGTTTCCGCTGCTACCATTACGTAGGAGCGCGCGCGCCGGTTGCGCCTCGGGGCCCGCGCGGCGGCCGGAAAAACTGACGTTTGCCACCTGAAAAGCGGAAGTTTGTCACTGCGCGGCGCATCGCCTGCCGGTTATACTGTCGTTGTTTATCACAGACAGGAAAGGGCACAGAATGAGCGCTATTCTTTCATCATTAGGCGTCGGCATTGTCGGCTGCGGCCGTATCGCTGACCTGCACGAACTGGGCTACCGCGGGCGCACGGACGCGCGCATCGCGGCGGTGTGCGACGTGAACCGGCGCGCCGCGCAGGCCCGCGCCGCGGCGTGGGGCGTCGAGCGCGTCTATACCGATTACGCGCAGCTTCTGGCCGATCCGGCCGTTGATTTGGTCGAACTCCTGGTACCCCACCACCTGCACGCCGCCATGACCATCGCCGCCTGCCGCGCCGGCAAACACGTCTCCGTACAAAAGCCGATGGCGCTGACCGTCGCCGAAGCCGAAGCGATGACTGCCGCGGCCGCAGCGGCGGGGGTCACGCTGCGCGTCTACGAAAACTTCGTCTTTTACCCGCCCTACGTGCGCGCCAAAGCGCTGCTGGAGAGCGGCGCCATCGGCGAGCCGCAGATGATCCGCATCCACGTCAACACGGGTAAGAGCGCCGCCGGCTGGAAGGTACCCCTGCGCGCCTGGGTCTGGCGCTTTGACGCGGCCAAGGCCGGGGGCGGCCCGCTGGTCTTCGACCACGGCTACCATCTCTTCTCATTGGCCTACGACTTCATGGGCGCGGCGGCAGAGGTCAGCGCCTGGATTGACCGCACGCGCGTTATTCCGACCAAATACGTGGACGCGCCGGCGACGATTATGTGCCGCTTCAAGGCGCCGCGCCGCTACGGGGTCTTTGACTTTGCCCACACGCCGCAGATGGAGATGGATTCCCGCTACTACGCCGACGATAACCGCGTGGAGATTATTGGGGAGAAGGGCATCATCCAGGTCAATCGCTGCACCGCGCGCACGCTGGATTTGCCGCCGCTGCTGCTGTTTCGGGATGGGCGCACCACGGCCGTTCCCGTGGAGCGCGTGGAGTGGCGCGACAGCTTCAGCGACTGCACGCGTCACCTGATCGACGCGCTGCGCCAGGGCGGCCGGCCGCGCCTGGACGGCGAAAGCGGCCAGCACGTGCTGGCCTTCGCCCTGGCGGCGCAGCACAGCAGCCGCCTCGGCCGCCCCGTGCGGCCGGATGAGGTGCGCCTGCTGGAAACGCAAAGCAAATAGGCTTTAGGGAACCCGTCAGCTCTTGGGTCTGATTTGCACGATAAAGGTCCCCGCGATCACCAGCGCCAGCCCCAAAACGTCCAGGCCGGCCAGCCGTTCGCCCAAAAAGAGCACGGCCAGGATGGGAATCTGGACGGCGAGGCTGTTGTTGATGACGGTGGACTCCATGGCGGAGAGGGTGCGCAGGGTGTGGTTCCAGAGGGTGAAGGCCACGGCCGTGTGCACCACCGCCAGCCAGGCGATGAGGAGCCAGTTCCGCCAGTTCAGCGGGGGCAGCCCCTGCAGCGCGAGGCCGCCCGCCAGCAGCAGCGCGGAGCCCACGCCCATGCTGACGACGGTGACGGTCAACGGCCGTAACTTCCGGCGGCGGTTTACGGAGCGCCCCATGATGGCCGCCAGCGAGTTGGCGAGCATACCCACCGCGGCGGCTGCAATGCCCCACAGCGTTCCCGCCGGCAGCAGCGCCGGGTAAAAGTACAACAGCGCGCCGCCCAGCGCCGCCAACATGCCCAGCCACTGCCAGGGCAACGGCCGTTCCCCCAGCAGCGGAATGCCCAACAGCGCCACGAAGACGGCCGTAAAGCTCAAGATTAGCGAGGTCGTCACCGCCGGCGCCAGCGCGAGGGCGACAAACTGGGCGCCCTGGGTCACGGTGTAGTAGACCACGCCCAACGCCAGCAGCAGCAGCCAGTCGCCGCGCGCCAGCGCCCGCACGTCCCGCAGCCCGCCGGCGCGCCAGAAGAGCGGCAGCAGGCAGAGGAACGCCAGGCTGTAGCGCAGCCCGGCAAACGTCAACGCGGGAATGTCGGCCAATCCGATTTTAATCAGCACCCACGACAACGCCCATAACAAGGTCACGCCGAAGGCCTGGAAAACGGCCGTTGTATGGGGCGACGTGGCCCGCAGTTGTCTCATAACCAAAGATCCGCCTATCAACTAATACTTCCGGTTACTCTACGGAAAATTGTATAATACATTGGCGCATAAGAAGTTCAACTCTTCGGAAAAAGTTGAACTTCTAAAAACTTTTGTTACGGCGTAATAATGCGATCGTGGGAATTACCCGCGCCAAGTAAGCAAGGAGGGAAAATATGGCCAGAAAACAGCAAACGCGCGGTGAATGCGTCTTTTGCCGGCGCGAGATGGCTAAAGGCGGCCTGACGCGACACCTGAAATCCTGTCCCGCACGCCAGGAAACTATTGCGGCCGCCAACGCCGGGGGCGGCAAGAACGAAGCGCTTTATCACCTGCAAGCGCTAGATGCATGGAGCGGCGACTATTGGCTGCACCTGGAGATGCGCGGCGACGCCACGCTCAACGATCTGGACAGCTACCTGCGCGCTATCTGGCTGGAGTGCTGCGGCCACTTAAGCGCCTTCTCGATTGGTCCCTATCGCTATACGCAACTTTTCGACGATGGCTGGGCGGTGGGCGATGAGAAGGATATGGCTGTCAAAGTCGCGCGCCTGTTCAGACCGGGTATGGAAATTCCATACGAATACGACTTCGGGACGACGTCAGAGTTGGTTATTAAAGTGGTGGACGTGCGCAAGGGACGGCCGTTGACCCCCAACCCCATCTTCCTCATGGCGCGCAACAAAATGTCCGCATTCATCTGTCAGGAATGTGGCCAACCGGCTGAATGGCTGTGCATCGAATGCATCTACGAACACGACGAGCCAGGGCTGCTGTGCAAAGCACACGCCGACGAGCACGAACATGAGGCGTATGGCGGACCGATGCCGCTGGTTAATTCGCCGCGCGTGGGTATGTGCGGCTACGTTGGGCCGGCTGAGCCGCCCTATTAAAACCTGTTGACAGGCGCCCCATTCTCCCCCGTGCGCCGCGTGAGCCGTTCCCGAGCGGCGGCGCAGGCCAACTACGACCGCCTCAGCCGCTGGTACGACCGCCTGGCCAGTTCAGAAAAGCCCCTGCAGGATTTGGGACTGGCGCAGCTTGCCGCTCAGCCGGGCGAACAGATTGTGGAACTGGGCTGCGGCACGGGATATGCGCTGGCGGCGCTGGCGCAGGCCGTGGGCCCCGCCGGCCGCGTCTGTGGGCTGGATTTAGCGGCCGGCATGCTCCGCGTTGCGCGCCGCCGCCTGGAAACGACCGGCGTGGCGGATCGCGTCACGCTGCTGCAAGGGGACGCCACTGCGCCGCCCTTCCCCACCGGGCAGTTTGACGCGGCGTTCCTGAGCTTTACGCTGGAGTTGTTTGACACGCCGGAAATGGGGCGGGTGCTGGCGCAGGTCAAACGCATGCTGCACAAAAACGGCCGTCTCTGCGTCGTCGCCCTAGGCAAAGAGAACGCGGGAACGGCCGTGCGCCTCTACGAATGGTTCCACGTACGCATGCCCGCCATCGTTGACTGCCGGCCCATCTTCCTCGCGCCGCTGCTGCGCGGCGCCGGCTTTACGCTGCGCAGCGTGAGCCGCCACCGCCTGTGGGGTCTGCCGGTCACGATTGCCCTGGTGGACGTCCCCGGTTAATGGCTTCAGCCTGCCAGGCGGCGCCCGGAACAAAAATCCCGCGGCGCGCCGCGGGATTTTGGCTTAATCAGACTACCAGCGCTGCGGTTGCCAGTTCAATACTGGCAGGCAGCGGAACCACTGCGCCTGCGCCGCGCACCACAAAGTCAGGCATGCGTATGACCGTCTCGTGCATCAAGCGCTTCATGGAGACGTTGAGCACCAGCCGCCCCTCCTGGGCATCGTAGCGCTCCACAAAATCAACGGGGATGTAAAAATCTGTGCCGATGTGCAGATTGACGACCATGAGGTAGAAGGCGTACCATCTTAGCTGCGGGTTTACCTCTCCCAGCCGTTTGTACAGCCGCAAAACGTCGCCGACCCATTCGCCGTCGGCCGTATAGACCGGCGCGGAGGCGTGTATCTCAACCGTCATCGTATCCTCCTCACTAAATTGCGGATTGTGGAATGGGAATTGCGGATTGCGGAGCGGCGGGCGCATCAACCAACAATCTGCGCCATTCCTGACTTTCATGCAGCAATTACCAGGATTGTAATGCCAAATGTAACAAATTTCCACTATAAATGGACATATAGATAAATACCAACTGCATCGTAGCATAACATTCTTTACATCCTCATCATAGCCACATTGCAGCCGCTCCGCAGCAGCATAGCAACCGCTCCGCAGCCGCAACGCAGCTTACCACGCAGCCACACTGCAGCCGCTTCTCAGCCACACCGTCGCCCGCATCACAGCCAACAACCATGCCTGGTGTAAAGAATCATTGAGCAGAAACGGCCGTTTTGATAATCAAAACGGCCGTTTCTGCTTGCTGCAGCGCCATCCAAAAGCGGCTTGAGCAAATTCCCCAATTGACCTATACTTATCAGCGTTCACCCCCCTAAAAACCCTCAGGGTTCTAGGGGTAATTGATTAAAAATCAGCGGTGGAAGCCCTAAAGGTCTGCACCGGGAAAACACAAAACTGGAGATGCAACACAAAACAGTATGAGCAACGCAACCAACGCGAGCACAAGCGGCGGCAACTTTATCCGCACGATCATTGACGAGGATATGGCCAGCGGTAAATTCGGCGGGCGCGTCCACACGCGCTTCCCCCCTGAGCCCAACGGCTACCTGCACGTCGGCCACGCCAAGTCGATCTACCTCAATTACGGCCTGGCCCAGGATTACGGCGGCAAATTCAACCTGCGCTTCGACGACACCAACCCCATCAAGGAAGAGCAGGAATACATCGACGCCATCATCGCCGACGTGCGCTGGCTGGGCGCGGACTGGGAAGAGCGCCTTTTTTACGCTTCGGACTATTTCCAGCAGCTTTACGACTGGGCCGTGCAGCTCATCAAGGCCGGCAAAGCATACGTCGACGACCTCAGCGCCGACGAAATTCGGGCATACCGCGGCACGCTGACCGAGCCGGGCAAAAACAGCCCCTATCGCGACCGCTCCGTGGCGGAAAACCTGGACCTCTTTGAGCGCATGAAAAACGGCGGGTTTCCCGATGGCGCGCGCGTGCTGCGCGCCAAGATCGACATGGCCTCACCCATCATCAACCTGCGCGACCCGGTCATGTACCGCATCCTGCACGAGGAGCACCCGCGCACGGGCGACGCCTGGTGCATCTACCCCATGTACGACTGGGCCCACGGCCAGTCCGACTCCATCGAAGGCATCACCCACTCGATCTGCACGCTGGAATTCGCCAACCACCGGCCGCTCTACGACTGGTTCCTGGACGAGCTGGGTATCTACCATCCGCAGCAGATCGAATTTGCGCGCGGCAACCTGAACTACACGGTGATGAGCAAGCGCAAGCTGCTGCGCCTGGTCAAGGAAGGCTACGTGGACGGTTGGGACGATCCGCGCCTGCCCACCCTGCGCGGCCTGCGCCGGCGCGGCTACACCCCGCGCGCCATCCGCAACTTCTGGGAGATGGCCGGCGTGGCCAAGGCCAACAGCGTCGTCGAGCTCTCCATGCTGGAATACGCCATTCGCGAGGATTTGAACCAGCACGCGCCGCGCGCCATGGCGGTGCTGGACCCGCTCAAGGTCGTGGTGGAAAATTACCCCGAGGGGCTGGTGGAGGAATTCGAGGTTCCTACCTATCCGCAGGATCGCGAAAATACGGCCACGCGCCGCGTCCCCTTTACGCGCGAAATTTACATCGAGCGCGACGATTTCATGGAGGACGCGCCGCGCAACTTCTACCGGCTGGCGCCCGGCCGCGAGGCGCGCCTGCTGGGCGCCTATTACGTCACCTGCACCGACGTGGTGAAGGACGCCGCGGGCAACGTGGTCGAGCTGCGCTGCGCCTACGATCCGGAATCGCGCGGGGGGGCCACGCCCGACGGCCGTAAAGTCAAGGGCACTATCCACTGGGTTTCCGCCCGCCACGCCGTGGAGGCCGAGGTGCGCCTCTATGACGTGCTGTTTACCAAGGCCGATCCGGAAGCCGAAGGGGATTTCATCGAGTGCCTCAACCCGGAGTCGCTCAAGGTGATTACGCATGCCAAACTGGAGCCCAGCCTGGGCCAGGCTCGGCCGGGCGATAGTTTCCAGTTCATGCGCCAGGGCTACTTCGTGGTGGATTTGAAAGACTCTACCCCGCAGCGGATGGTGTTTAACCTGACCGTGACGCTGCGGGACACGTGGGCGAAAGTCGCGCCTAAAAGTTAAAGCGCACAGGGCAAGACGGCGCGGAGACAACAGCTCTGGCTGCGGCCAACGCAAACCCGCGCCGTCCTGCGCACAGGGCAAGACGGCGCGGAGACAACAGCTCTGGCTGCGGCCAACGTAAACCCGCGCCGTCCTGCCCCTACGTTATGGGGGTTTGCGGGCGACGAGCTGGGCGAGGATGCGACTTGGGCCGCTGCGCGGGCCGGCAGACGGTCCTTCTTGCGCCCAAATTAGCTCAAAATCGGCAAACGCCGCGCGCAGCTCGCCCGGTTCCAGCAGGTAGGGCGGCCCCTGCATTCCCTCCGCGCGCACAAAGGTCTCGAAAAAGAGGAGGCCGCCCGGCTTGAGCGCCTCCCGGTAAGCGGCAAAGGTAGCCCGTTCCAAAAAGCGAAAGTTGAGAATCACGTCAAACACGGCCGGCGGAAACCAGGGCGCGGCCAGATCGTAGACGGCCGTGGCCATCTGCAACCCCCGGGAGCACGCCCGCGCCTGCGCGAGCCGCAGCGCGACCAGCGATATATCCAGCGCCAGCACGCGCAAACCGCGCGCCGCCAGAAAGAGGGCGTTGGTTCCCACGCCGGCCGCGGCCGCCAGCGCCAGCCCCTGCGCCGGCAGCAGGTGGGCGTGCGCCAGAAGCAGCGGGCGGGGCCTCTTTCCCAGCCACGCCTGGCCATCGGCCGTGTATTTGGCGTCCCATTTTTGGGCGTCGGGATGATTCATACTTGCCTGATTTAACCTGATGCCCCTGATTTTACCAGGCCAATCAGGCAACGGCATTCCCGGCTTCTTCCTTCTTGCACATCCGCGCGTTCGTTGCTACAAATTAAGCGCGCAAAAATAGCGTCCCAAAACGTCGCGAGGATGTCGACAGGTATGGCGAGTAGTTCACCCCCTAAAACGGTAGCGCTCACGCCGCAGCAGCAGGCCGTCGTCGACCACGACCACGGCCCCGCGCTGGTTTTCGCCGTGGCCGGCGCCGGCAAAACGACCGCCATGGTGCAGCGCATTGCGCGCCTGGTCGCCACGGGCCTCTTCCCGCCGGAATCCATTCTGGCCGCCTCTTTCGCGCGCGCCAACGTCGTCGATTTGCGCCAGGCGCTCACGGCGTGGCCCGCCTGCCGCGCGGTGGACGTGCGCACCCTGCACGCGCTGGGGCTGGACATCATCCGCAAGGCGCAGGCGCAGGGCTATTTGCCGCCTACCCAGCGCGACGACCCCGATTTCGACATGGCCCAGCTCAGCTACCGTATTTTGGGGCTGACGCTGCAGGCGGCGCGCCAGCGCGGCGTACCCTACCAGCACGAACTCAACGGCCTGGACCGGCAAGATTTCCTGGATTACGTGGGCGCGTGCAAAAATCAGCTCGCCTTCGCCAACCTCAACCAGGTCAGGCTGCCGCCGGCGGCGCGCCGGATCGTGACCCAGGCGCAGCCGCCCAGCGAGGCGCTGCACTGGTATTTGCCCCTTTACCAGCTTTACGAGGAGGTGCGCCGACAAAAAGGATGGATTACGTTTGACGATATGCTGGTGACGGCCTGGGAACTGCTGGTGCAGCAGCCGGAGCTGCTGGCGGCGGTGCAGCAGGCCTACCGCTGCGTGCTGGTGGACGAATTCCAGGATATCAACCTGGTGCAGTCGGAGCTGCTGGACCTGATCGCGCGGCCGCACGGCAACTACATGGCCATCGGCGACGATGACCAGACGATTTACGAGTGGCGCGGGGCGGAACCGCGCTTCATTCTGGCCTTTGCGAAACGGTACAAGGCCCAGGTCTACGTGATCGACGACAATTTTCGCTGCCCGGCCGCGCCGCTGACGCTGGCCAACCAGGTTATTCGCCACAACCAGAAACGGCAGCCCAAACGGCTTAACCTGACGCAGGGGTTTCATGGAGAAACGGCCGTATTCTTCGACCAGGACGCCGCCAGCATGAGCCGGGCGATTGTCGGGCGCATCGACGCCCTGCGCGCCGCCGGAACGCCGCTGAACGACGTGGCGGTGCTGGTGCGCCTGAACGCGCAGACGCCCCACATCGAGCAGGAGCTGATTGCGCGGCAGATTCCATACCGCGTGAGCAAGCCGTTTTACGAACGCCTGGAGATTAAGACGCTGATCGACTACTGCCGCCTGGCCTGGCTTGAACGCGAGATGCGGCGCAACGGCCGTGGCCTGGCCAACGCCCGCGTCCAAGAAACGTTCAGCGCCGCCTGGCGCAACGTCTGCAACCGGCCCAAGCGCCACCTCACCAACCAACTGCGCGACCAGATTGAACGGACGGTAACGCAGCGCGCGCAGCCGCTCAGCGCCGCCGTGGGCGTCGCGGCCGCGCGGGCCGACGACTGGCTCAGCGCCATCCTCGATGACCTATCCGAAGACCTGGCGTGGCTGGCGGACAGCCTGGACGCGCCGGCCGACGCCGTGCTGCGCGAGCTGGAAACGCGCCTGGGGTACAAAAACTTCCTGCGCGACGCCAGCGGCTTTCCCCAAACGGGCGAAGGGCGCGCCGTCGGGGTGGACGTTTTCATCGCCTACGCCGCCGGGCAGGGATCGCTGCTGGCGTTCATGCAGCACGTGCGCGCGCTGGCCGCGCAAAAGGTGGGCCAGGCCGCGACGGAGGACGCCGTCACGCTGGCGACGATCCACCAGGCCAAGGGGCTGGAGTGGCCGGTGGTCTTCGTGCCGCAGTGCAACGCGGAGATTATGCCCTTCAAAGGAGAGGAGGCGGAGAATCTGGAAGAGGAGCGGCGGCTCTTTTACGTGGCGCTGACGCGCAGCCGGGCGCACCTCTACCTGCACAGCACGGCGGACGAAGAGATTTCTCCCTTTTTAAGCGAGGCGCGGTGGGAGTATACGCTGCCGCTGCTGGCGCAGGCGCGGCGCGCGCTGGAAAAGCCGCCCGCGCAGTGGCAGGCGGCCGACGCGCTGGCGCTGGCGCGCGCGGTGCGGCCGCTCTACCTGGAGCGTTACTTCACGCGCTGGTGGGGGCTGCGCGCCCCGGCCGAAGCGCGCGCAGCGGCGGCGGAACGGATGGCGGCATTTTTAACGGCCGTCGCCCACCGCGGCTACCTGGATAGGCTGGAACTCGACCAGGCGGACGTGGATTTCTGGCGTGCGCTGGCGCCGCAGGCCGCGCCCAGCCGCGACTTTCCCGGCCTGGAGGCCATCCTGCCGGACAAGACGCCCGCGCGTGCGCCCGCAAGCCCCCCGCCGCGTTCGCCGCGCGCCGCGCCTGCTGCAAAAGCCCTCTCGCTGGAGGCGCGGCTAAACCGGATCGTCGCCGCGGGCAAGGAGCCGGCGGAAACGGCCGTGGCGACGCTCGTTCCGGCGCTGGCCGATCCGGTCAGCAGCGTCCGCTGGCGAGCGCGCACGACGCTGGTGCGGATGGGGGGAACGGCCGTGTTGCAGGCGCTGCTGGCGTTTTTAGCCGCAACCAGTAACCCGGAAGGGCGCAAAGCCGCGCGCCAGGCGCTCGCCGCGCTGGCCGACAACCCGGCTGAAGCGGCCGCGGTGCGGACGCAGGCGCGGCGAGCGTTGGAAGACGCGTCAAAGGATTAGGGTCCTCCAGACTTGCAGCCTGAATCAAGCCGGGCGCTTTTGATTTATACCTTCTTCAACCAGGCCTCCGCCGCCGCGCGGGAAGGCGTGAAGCGAATCAGGCCATGCGCACGATGTTCGTACGCAAGCTCTTTGAAGCGGTCGCCATAGGCGGCGGGGTCAGGGACCACAATCGCCACGCGTACGCGGTAGTTCACAAATTTCTGCAGCAGTTCGCCGGCCAGGCCGCTTTTGAGGTCAAAAAAGGCCGGCGCCAGATCGGCCTCGGTCAGGAGCAGGCCGTCAATCTGGTGACAAGCGCCGAGCAGGTCGAGAATATCCCCGGCGTTACGCACAGCCAGGCCGGCTTCAGTGGCGACGAGAATGTTATGGTTTGGGCTCATGGTCAGATAATTCCTCCGCCGCCAGCGTTTGGGCCAGTTCCCGCCAGCCGCGCCGCAGGTTGAGATCGCGCTGCGGGAAGGGGATTTCAACGTTATGTTGAGCCAGGGCGTCAAAGATCATGAAGTAGAGGTCGGAGCGGACCTGGCGGCGGCGCAGCGGTTGCTCCACCCAGATGGTCAGGTCAAAGTCGAGGCTGGAGTCGCCAAAGCCGTTGAAGAAGACCTGCGGCGCCGGCTCCTTAGCAACGAGACCGTGTTTAGCGGCCGTTTCCAACAAAATCGTGCGCACCAGTTTGGGATCGCTGTCGTAGCCAACCCCCACCGGTAGGGATATACGGGTGATCATCTCCGTCCGGGTGTAGCTCGTCACCTGCGACGTGAGGAACGTTTCGTTGGGTATGATAATCTCCACGTTGTCTGGCGTACGCACGAGGGTGGAGCGAATGTTGAGCCTTTCCACCGTGCAGATCTGGCTGTTGACCTCGATCACGTCACCAGGACGCAGCGACTGCTCAAACTGCAGCACGACGCCGCTGATAAAGTTGGCGATGATTTGCTGCAGACCAAAACCAATGCCTACCGATAGACCGGTACCGATCAGCGCCAGCGAGGTCAAATTCAGCCCCAGGGTGCTGAAGACCAGCAGGACGCCGATGCCGATGATTAAGTAGCGGCTGATGAGGGCGATGGAATTGATGACGCCTGCCTCGGCCTGAGTGCGCGGCATGACCACCTTACCAAGTCCCTCTTCAATCACCCAAGCCAGGATGAGGAAGATGTAGAGCCACAAAGCGGCTGTGAACAGCCGCCCCACCGTCAGCGAGGTATCCAGGAGATTGAGTAGTTCAATTTGCAGAATACTGTTTAAATCAACCAGTTGGTTCAGGATGATAAGCAGCACAACGAAGACAAACAGGGGTAGCAAAATACGCGTCCGGTAGCGCTCCACGCTGCGCGCCGAAACCGCCATCGTCAACAAGGACAACAGCAGGCGGTAAACGAGGGTGATCCAGAAGAAGATGGCAACGGCCGTAACCAACCCACCCGGCATCCGCCACAAGTCAAACAGGAACGAGACCAGGCGCACCATCACCAGGCCCAGCAGCGGAAAATAGAGGCGGCGGGCAGCGGGCAGCAGGCGCGCCAGGCGCGATGAAGGGCGCCGGCCAATGCGGGCTTGCACGGCCGTCACCAGGCGCGGGTGCAGCCGCTCTTGGAGCAGCCGCGCCAGGAGGGCAGCCAACAGCGTCAGCAGCAGAATGGCCACAAGCTGCCGCTGTACCACCGGGCGCGCAGCCATGATGAGAAAGGTTTCCAACTGCTGGATGAGCAAATCAATACGCGGATCGCTGGACATGGTTAACACCCCTTTTTAGGGCGCTGCCTCGCACTCAGGCGGCAGGTCGGCCGGCGCGGTGGGGAAGCCATTCGCCGCGTCGACGCGCCGGGTGAAATCGCAGGCGGCCGCCAGCGGCGCCACGTCATTTTCCAACAGTTGGGCATAGACGCGCGGACCATTTTCCACAACGGCCGTGAACTGGGGAACGTTGGGCGGAGCATAGGCGGCGCTGACGCTTTGCAAAAAGCTATTGATGATGGGCGCATTTTCCGTGTTCACGTTAACGTTCACCGGCGTCAGCCGCGCCTGCGTCAATAGGCTGGTCTGATTGGCGCTGTTGGTCGCAAATTCGAGCAGACCCAGCGCCAGGGTTTGCTGCTCTTCCGGCAGGCCGGCGGTCATGAAGAAAGCGGCCGTCTGCAGCCAGGAGCGCGCCTCTCCCTCCGGACCGGCCGGCAGCCGCGTCACGCGCAGCGCCGCCGCGGGCATCTGCGCCTCCAGCGCGCCCAAGGCTGAAGCCGGCCCCACCAGCATTGCCGTTTCTCCGGCGACAAAGGCGCCCTGCGCCGACGCCAGATCGTCATAGAGCAGGATGTTTGCATCCCGCTGCGCCTGCTGCAGCCAGGCCAGCCACTCGACAAAGCCGGTTTCGACCAGCGACAAGCGGTATTCCGGGCTGAATAACTGCGCTCCAAAGGCAGCCGCGCCCCAATAGGCCTGCCGGAAATCAAGGGGCAGCGCCGTCTGGCGCCCTTCACCCGCCTTTTGGCGCAATTCCGCCAGCGTCACCGGCGGATCGGTGACCAACTGGCTGTTGTAATAGAGCACGTCGATTTCCAGCCAATAGGGCACGCCGTATAAATTATTCTCTACTTCCCCCGTACTGAGGGCGACCGGGATAAAACGCTGCCGCATTTCCGCAGAAATCTGGCCGGTGAGCGGCTGGATCGATTCCGCCGCGACAAAGGGTAACAGCCAACTGCTGGGTCCCAAGACGAGGTCAGGCCGGTCATTTTGGTTTGTACGGGGCGCCGGCCGGCTATAGAGGTCGACAATTTGTGCAGACGGCCGTTCACTCACCAGTACGTTGACGCCGGGGCAATGCCGCATGTAGTCGGCGGCTAACTGCGCCAGCGCCTCCGCCAAACGGCCGTCCCACGGATGCCAGAGGCTGATGGCGCCCGTGGCCTGGCAGGCGGGCGGCGGCGCTTCCCGGCGCGCGTAGCCAAAGGCGTCGTTCACCTCGTCGGTCAGCAGGAGGGTCGCTTCATTCACCTCCAGCACGCCCTCCAGGACGGAGCGGTAGATTTCACCGCCGCGGCTGACGGTCAGGATAGTTTGGGGCAGATTGGGCACGGCGACGGCCGTGCGCGCCTGGGCGGCGAAACCGGCCTGGGCCGGATAGAGCCGCACATCCACCTGCACCGTGCGGTTGGCCGGCGCGCGTCCGGTCTCGCGCATCAGCGTCGTCGACTGGCTGGCGTTGGTGATGAAGGCGGCCAGCAAAAGCGCCTGGCGGGTTTGCGCCGGGGGCGCGGCCCAGTTGAAATAAAGCGCCTCCACCTCCAGCAGTGGGCCTGCGGGACCATTGGGACCGGCCGGCAGCGTGGTCACGGAGACAACGTCGGCGCCCAGCGCCGCGCGCGCGGCCCGGAGGTCATCTGGCGTCCCGGTGTAGTAGGCCGCCCGGCCGGAAAAGAAGAGATCGCGCAGGCTGTCTACGTCCCGGCTGAGAATAACGCCGGGCGCCGACTGGGCGTTCAAGAGCCAGCTTACCCAGTTCGCGAAGCCGCCCTGGTCCAGAACCACCCGCCCTTCCTCATCAAACA
>Ga0114946_10002080_pt1 | contig 13729 bp, 12 predicted proteins | sample WalLakDeSediment_FD_88676 | JGI IMG/M metagenome (GOLD analysis project Ga0114946, IMG submission 88676) | Lake sediment microbial communities from Walker lake, Nevada to study Microbial Dark Matter (Phase II) - Walker Lake 11/02/13 Deep Sediment | ecosystem: Environmental > Aquatic >...
CGCGCTTCGGCAGCCTTGCCGGGCCGCGATTGTTGACCCTCCTATCGCGAGCAAGCTCGCTCCTACAATCAATGGGTTAGTTTTCGTATACGCTCTAAGGCGCTTGCGCCGCATCCACCAGCCGCCTGCTTGGTGGATGCGCTTCGCTTATCCACCCTACATTCATCAATTCAGCCTGGTTGAAGCATTAGTTTAGATAGGGGCACCAGGTATAACGGGCGTCCTCGTCGGCCTGGACCGATACGCCCCGGCTGCTCAGTCGATAAACCTTGATGCTGGAGTCGCTGGCGGGCTCGACCGACGCGCCGGCCGCGATAAACTCGGCCAGACGTTGCGGATCGCCGAACACCAGGATTTGCCAGTACGGACTCAGGGTTCCATCGGCGTCGATCGAGGTTCGGGTCATTTGCATGTAGGTTGGCTTCCCGCCGCTGGCCCGGTCGAACACCACCCCCCGTCCGTGCGCGTCGACCAGAATGACGTTCAATCTATTGATCTCGAATACCCCGTAGCCGGCGGCTTGGGCGATTTCGGCCCGGGCGGCGGGCCGGAGTTTGAATAACTGGCTCAGGGTGTCGTTGCGCACCTCGAGCACGGCCTGCCGCTGTTCCATCCGAGCTTTTTCGCTCAACGGGCTGGAAGAAGGTTCGACGAGCATGGCGGGCGAGATCGGGGACGGTGGCGAGCCGGCGCAGCCCGCCAGCGTCAAAATCATCGCCAGGCCGCTGGCCACCAGGACCCCTCGGCCTGGAGGCGATTCGACCCGCCACCTTCCGCTCCCAGGTTTGTGGAGTATTTTGAGGCTCATCATCGTCGGCGGGTTTGCAAGTAGGCGGTTACTGATTGAGTATATCGGTTTTCCAAATCCGTGCTGATCCGAACCCTTGATCCACGCCAGTAGGGGCCGATGGCCGTGCGCCCCTTTGGAAGTCGATTGGCAAGACGCCACGGTCGTTGAACCCTCACTGGAGTTTTCGTGAAGCGTTTGTTTTTACTATTGATGCTCGGCGCCTTGGTCGGTCCGGCCCGCGCCGAAACCGTCTACGCGACCGATTCCTGCACGGTCCCCGTCCGTGCTGGCACTTCGACAGGATACCGAATCTTGCGCATGGTGAGCAGTGGCACACCGTTGGAGATTCTGGATCCCAATACCGCCCAAGGCTATACCCGGGTCAAGACGCCGGAGGGAACCGTCGGCTGGATTCTGACTCGCGAACTGATGGATCAACCCAGTCCCCGGGATCATGTGGTGCAATTAGAGGCCCGCGTCGCCACGCTGGATGAAGATAACCGCATCCTGCGGGGCGAAGCTGAAGCACTGGAGGCTGTCCGCGCCACCCTGACTCGTTGTGAGGAGGAATTGGCGGAGATTCGTCGCACCGCGGCCGAACCTCTGGCCATCGAACAGGAAAATCTTCGGCTGCAAGAGGAAATCGCGGCGGCGCACGAACGGCAGCGTCACCTCGAACTGGAAAACACCGTCTTGCGCGATCGGTCCCAACGCAACTGGTTCCTCGCCGGCGGAGGCGTCGCCCTGGGCGGCCTGTTGTTCGGCCTCATTATCCCCCGTCTCCCATGGCGGCGCCGGCAACGCTGGGATGCGCTGTGATCGGGGTTAACCGCAGGGCTTCGGATCTGGCCGGCCGATGCCGGTGAGAAGGCGCGGTGCGGGATCAGTTTGAAATTCCAAGGGATTTCTGCATCGTGGCGGTTGGGATAACCCTTCACCCACCCTTGGCGTCGCGTCGCGTCCATTCGCGGTAGTAGTCCGTAAAACGCCGGTCCTGGGAGCCGATATGACCGGCCAACAACTCCAGAATTGCTCTACCCTCCGCCAGTGGGAGGATTTGTCCTCCGGCGCCGCCGTATTGCTGCTTGACGGTTTCCAGGCGTCCCATCAAACAGTCGTGATCGAGGACATGATCCTCGTAGTCCGGATAGCCGCTCAACCGCATCAACAAATGCTCGGACAGGAAATGCATGTCGCTATAGGACACCAGTTGATCGAGGATATCTTGCACCAGCGCCGCATCCGCGCCGGCGCTCGCCGCGTCGCACAGGGCTTGCGTCAGGCCCAGTTGGATATGGTGTTCGACATCGAGGTCATTCGGGTCGGGTTTGGCGTTCATTGGAGGCTCCACGGGGCGTGGTTGTTGATCCATTGCAATGAGCATAGTCAGGGTCATGGCGCAACGGCAAGTCGGCGGGGTTAAATTTGGTGCGAGACCGGGGTTGCCAATGACCAGGGATCCGACCCCGATGACTGATGCCGGTCCCGCGCTATCAACCACCGATAAACCGCCGGGGTAAAAAACAAGCCCAGCGTGATGCTCGATCCGACTCCGCCGGCGATCACCACCGCCAGCGGTGGCCAGAAATCCCCACCCGAGAACAGAATCAGCGGCAAAAAACCGCCGACGGTCGTCAGCGTGGTCGTTACGATGTGTCGGGTGGCCCCCACGGTTTCGCCGACGATGGCGTCCAGGTCGCCGCTTCGCGCCGCCGGGTGAGCGCGGAGCGCCGCCAGCACCACGATACTGGCGTTGATCGCCACGCCCACCAGACCCGCCGTGCCGAGGATTGGGTTGAAGCCAAGCGGGTAGCCGCCGATCCACAACCACAGCAGGCCGAGTCCAACCGACTGGACGGCGACCACGCCGATCAAACCGGCGATGGCGAAGCCGCGGAACGACAACACCAGCGCGGCCAGCATCAAGGCTCCCAGCAGCGGCGCATAGGCCAGCAGTAGACTGATAGCCTCGCTCTGTTCCTCGCTGTCGCCGGCCACTTCCAGCCGGTACCCCGGATCGAGCGTGAATCCCTCGGCCGCAATGCGCCGCCGAACCTCGGCCGCCACTTCGATCGGCAGCTCCGTCGGACGAATCCAGCCTTGAACCGTGTTCGCGCGCTCGCCGTTGCGGCGAGTGATGCTGGCCGTTTCCGGTTTCAGCGTCAGCTCGCCCAGAGCCAGGGCCGGCGTCCATTCACCCGGAGCGACCGGCGAAACCAGCCGCAGAGTAGCGATCCGGGCCATATCGGCGCGCTCGGCATCGGCGTAGCGCACCCGCACCGGCAGATCTTCGAGGTCTTCGAGGATCCGTCCGCCGATGGCGCCTTCCAGCGCCGCCTGAAATTGATCGGCGATCTGGCCCAGGGTCAAACCCGCCAGCCGCGCCTCGGTTTCGTCGGCCTCGAGCCAGAGTTTGGGTTCGCCGCCCTGAATGCTGGCTTGGGTGTGGGTGATGGCGGGAACCTCGTGCAGGATCCGGCGCAGTTGCTCTCCATAAATCCGCAGCTTCCCGACATCCGGACCGACCAGCCGCAGGCTGATGGGCGCGGGAATCGGGGGACCCTGACCAAAAGCCCTGACCACCACCCAGGCTTCCGGGAAGCGGTCCGACAAGAGATCCTGCAAGGTCGCCACCAGCCGCTTGGCTTCCTGGGGATTCGCCGCCAGCACCGTGCCCCGAGCGTAGCCAGGGTTATTGTCCTGACCGCGCAACTGATTGTAATAGACCGGTGGCGAACTGGCGCCCGCCACCCAGGTTACGCCTCTCACGTCTCCGGCGGCGCGGATGACGCGCTCCATGGCCCGCGCCGTCTCGGCGGTGCGGGTCACCGACGCATCCGACGCCAGCCCGATCTGGACCTCGAACTGATCCCGGTCCGCCGCCGGAAAAAACTGCTTGCCCAGGCCGGCGGCCGCCACGAAGCCGACGATCGGCAACACCAGACACCCCGCCACCGTCAGCCCGGGATGGCGGACCGCGCCGGTCAGCGCGCCGCGATATACGCGACTGAGTTCCGGACTGGTCCCTCCATCGCGCCACCAGGCTCCATGGCTGACGACCGGTCGCGCGAACCGGGCCGCCAGCGCCGGGATGAGCGTCAGGGCGATGAGGAAGGAAGCGATGAGGGCGAAAATCACCGCGATCGCGATCGGCCGCACAAAGTCGCCGACGTTGCCGGGCAGCAGGAAGATCGGCATGAAGCCCAGAACGGTGGTGAAGGTGGAGGCCGCCAGCGGGGCGAACAGGTGGCGGACGGCCGCCTCCGCCGCCGCGTTGGGATTCAGCCCTTCAGCGAGGCGCCGGCGCGTCTCGTCGGTGATGACGATGGCGTTGTCGATGAGCAGACCGATGGCGATGATCATGCCGAAGATGCTCATCTGATGGATTTGCTGACCCGCCAAATCCAGCCCGAACAGGGTCACGCTGGCGGAGAGCGGCAGAGCGGCGCCGACGATCAGCGCCGAGCGCCAACCCATCATCACGAAAACCACCAGCACCACGATGGCCGCGCCGGCGGCCAGATTGCCGCCCAACTCACCCAGGCGAGCCTGGGTATAGCGGCTCTGATCGAAAACGACGCGCACGTCGAAGCCAGGACCGGTCGGTCCGGCAAATTCGCTGACCTGTTCGCGCGCCCGGGTCGCCCATTCATCCAGTTGCACCGCCTCGCGGGTCCGCACGCCGATCAGCACGGCTCGCCGACCGTCCGCATAGGCCATCTCGGCGGGCGGATCGCGCCAGGTCTTGGTGACCGTAGCGATGTCGCCGAGGGTCGCCACGCCGCGCTCGCCGGCTTGCACGGGTACGGCGGCGACGCGCGCGGCGGCGGCGAATGCACCGGCCACTTCCAGTTGAATCTGACGTTCGCGGGTGCGCAAGGCGCCGGCCGGCTGTTTCGAGTCCGCCGCCGCCAGCCGCGCGGCCAGATCGGCGACGGTCAAGCCCAGGGCCGCCAGTTCGTCGGGGTCCACGGTGACGCGAATTTCTTCGTCGATGGCCCCGAACCGCACCACCTGCTCGGTACCCGGCAAGTAGCGCAACCGATCCGCCAATTCCTCGGCCAGACGATTGAGGATGGTCAGTTGCGGTTCTCCGGCCCCCTCCCAGGATACGGCGGCGATTAGCGAATAGGCCGTCGCGCCGCGCTGGTCGTCCAGATCGGGCTTGCCGGCTTCAGGCGGAAGCTCGCGCTCGGCATCCGCCAGTTTGTCGCGAATGCGGGAGAAGATTCGCGCGTTGTTGGCGGCGGTGACGCGATCGTCCAATTCGATGGCGATCAGCGAAACGCCGGCGCGGGAGGTGGATTCCAGGATCTTGATTTCCGCGACCTCGCGCAGCGCTTCTTCCAGCTTCCGGGTGACCAGCGCCTCCACCCGGGCGGCGTCGGCGCCGGGCAGCGGGGTGATGACCGTCGCGTTGCGAGTGGTGATGCGCGGGTCCTCGATGCGCGGCAGATTGGACCAGGCCGCGAAACCGGCGATGAGGATCAGCGCGATGGACAGAACCAGCAGGTAGCCGTTGCGCAGCAGGGGAGCAACGAGGAAGCGGCTCATGTCAACGGCCCTCCATCGTCACCCAGTCGGCGGCCATCGGCGGCGCTCGTACCCCCTGCCCCGGCACGACGCGCTGTAGTCCGGTCGCGACGATCAGGTCGCCGCCGTTCAGCGGTCCGCGCACGAAGACCCGGTGACCCTCCTGATAGAGAATCTCCACGGGCCGCGTCGTCAGACGGTGGTCGGCTTGCAACGACATGGCCGACGTATCTTTTGCCGGTTCGGCGATATAGACGTTCCACAGACCGCGGGACCCTTCCGCCAGCGCCGACAACGGCAGCCACAGGCCGGGCTGCGCCACCCAGTCGGTGAGTTCCAGTTCCACCAGATCGCCCGGACGCAACCGGGCCGGCGGTTCGTGCGGAACGAACAGGGCATCGACGGTGCGCCGACCCAGCGCCCGAACCGGCGGCGCCGCGCGCAACCGGGCGTTGAAGGCGTGTCCGCGCCAGGTGAGAGGATAATCATGACCCGGCTGGAGGGTGTCGGCGAGGGCGCCCGCGATGCCGATCCGGATTTCGGGGGTCGCCTGTTCCTGCAACTCCAGCACCGGATTGCCAGCGGCCAATACGTGGCCTTCATCGACCCAGCGGCGGATCACCGTTCCAGCAAACGGCGCGTGGAGTACGGTTTTGGCGATATCCACGTCGATGGAAGCGATGCGCGCCCGCGCCAGTTCGGCTTCGGCCCGAGCGGCGCGGGCGCCTGCGCGAGCTTCGTCGAGCGCCTGCTGGGTGACCGCGCCGCGCCCGACCGAGTTCTGGTAGCGACGGCGGGTCGCTTCGGCCAGGGCGAGCCGCGCTTCGGCGTTATTCAGGGCCGCTTCCAGCTCCCGACGCTGGGCCAGCAACAGGGCGGAATCCAGCCGGGCCAGAACCTGACCGGCCGTCGCCAGCTCGCCTTCTTTAACGTGGATTTCCCGCAGCAGTCCCGCGCGTTCGAAGCCCAGGCGGCCGGTGCGGCTGGCCTCGACTTGACCGGTGAAGACCCGCCGCAAGGCGTAACCCTCGGCCCATTCGACCGATTGCACGGCCACCGCCAGCGCCGGGGATGGAGGCGGCGGAGAGGAAGGGGTTTCGGCCCGCTGGACCGCGACCAGGCCGGCGACCGGTAGTATGATCGCCAGACCGAATGCCGTGACCGATAGGAACCGCCGAAGAGTTCGAGATGGGGTAAAAATCATGACCTTTGCTCCGGATTGGGTATGGCGCGGCGACCGCGAGCAAGATAAACTAGACCGTATGGTATGATAATAAATACATGAAACTGGTCAGTCCAGTATTATTTTAAGGGGTTTGTATGACAGCCATGCAAAGCGTCCAGCGGGCAGGACGGCCCAAGAGCGAAGAAAAACGTCAGTTGATTCTTGAGGCGGCGACCGCGCTGTTTCTGGAGAAGGGGCTGCAGGGCGCCAGCATGGATGCGGTGGCGCGGGAGGCGGGGGTCTCCAAACAGACGGTGTACTCGCACTTCGAGAACAAGGACGCGTTATACAGCGCCTGCATCAAGGCCAAGGTCGCGTCCTACGGGTTCGAAGAAGCTGAATTCGCCGACGTCGGCGAACCGGGGGAGGCGTTGTTCGTCGTGGTCAAACGGTTCATCGCGCTGATTTTCGATCCGGAAGTCGTGGCCATGCACCGGATCGTGATGGCCGAGGCCGCCAGCCATCCCCGCATCGCGAGCCTGTTCTACGAGAGCGGACCAGGCGCCGTCCAGACCGCCGTCGACCTCTTCCTTCAGTATCTGGTCGCCCGGGGCGCGCTCCGGCCGCACGATACCTCCTATGCGGCCAAGCAGTTGCTCAACATGGCCTTTGGCCATTTTCACTTGCAGTTGCAGTTCGGACTGATTCAGCAGGTGCCCGAACCGGAGTTGGATGCCCACCTGCGACAGGTGGTGGCGGATTTTCTGGTGCTGTACGGTTCGGAGGCTGGCTGAAAACCAGTGAGTGGCGCGCGACTCAGGCGTTCGGGCCGGCAAAGCGACCAGGCCGGTCGGACTGGGCTCCGTCCAGGGAGCGGACGCCAGGCGACCGGAGACCGCTCGGGCGCGGCCCAAGCCCTCGGCCGTCGTCGCCGAACCGGAGCACAAGGGGTTGCGGCTCCTGCTCGCGCGGCTTGCGAGTGGCTAACCCTCGGTGTCTTCCGCCGCGCTATGGCCCCGCGTCCGGAGATCGCCTAATCATTCCGCTTTTGGGATGGATCGGCAGGATCGCATCGAGATCGCGTCGGATGCGACCCGCCACGCGAGCCATCCATCGGATGGTGCGTGGAACGTACTCTTATGCTTGCTGGCCGTCCCTTTCTGTTTTTTTAACACATAACTATGTGTTACACTTTTTCCGGTGTTTCTGGGAGTATCAATCATGGCCGGCACGACGGTTAATTTCACGGGCGCCATCGACCGCGACTTGCTCAAGCGGGCTAAAATCGTGGCGGCCAAAAGCGATACGTCGGTGAATGCGCTGTTGAACGCGCAACTCCGCTATCTGGTGGAAACCTACGAGGCGGGCGAGGTGGCCCGCAACGAGAACTATGCCGCGCTGTTGGCGTTCTCGCTGGGTCGACTGGACGACCAGGCCGTCATGAAAAAGCTCGGCATCGAAGGCGAAGAAGACCTGTTTCTGCTGATGGCCCGGGCTCGCCTGCCGATGCCGCGCCTGCCGGAGGCGGAAACCCGCAAGATGGTGGACGCCTTGCATCGGTTGGCGGGATAAGCGCGGTGCCGATTCTGGTGCCCGATGCCGGACCGCTGATCACGCTCGCCTACGCCGGCCGGCTGGACGTGCTGCAACGACCGGGTTGGCCGGTCCATGCGGTGGACATGGTGCTGCACGAGTTGACCCGCAACCGGACCCCCACCAGCGAGACCATCGCCGCGTTTGTCGAAGAGCAGGCCTTGACGGTGGTGACGACCGAGGTCTGGCGGCGCTACCAGCAGCGTCTGGCCGCTGCCGCCGCCAACAATGGTGCGCCACCGCGCAAGGCGGGTTTGGGCGAACTGGCCATTCAGGAATACATGACCCGGCTGGGGCTGGAAGAACCCGCGGTGCCTGCCGTATTCCTGTTCGAAGATCACAAGATTGCGCGGGCGAGTTTCCATCTGCCCGACAGCGCGCGCCGCGTTTCCACCCGCGCTTACCTCTATTTTCTGGAGGAAAGGGGTTGGATTGCCTCGGCGGAGGAGATCGAGCGCCGCGCTATCCAGAATGGCCGCAACTTTTCGCGGATTCGGTTTCCTTAACCAGCCGGGATTGCCGGGCCGGGGGGCCGAGCTACGAAGCCCGGTGTCATTTTTCAAAGTCGACTTCAGCGGATCATCAAAGTGGATTTCAGCAGGGCGTCTTGGGGCTGACTGCACTCCGACCCGCTTCATTCCAGTCGTACTCGGCGATCTGCGACAGGTTGGCCATGATGCCCTCCATTGCCGTCGACCTCGACCACTTGCAACGTGCTGAAGTCGGCTTTGAAGGCGGCTGAAGTCGACTTTGACCGTCTCCGGCGAATTCGGAATCCGCCCGCCTCAGGCCAGGAACCGGGCTATATCCTTCCGATTCACTTGCCGGGTGCGCGGCGCCAGGGCCGCATGCACGTAGTCCCGTACCGCCGCCGGCAGGGCCGGGAGCGCCTCAGCCCCGTCCGCTCGGCGCGCTATTTATACCATCATCAAATAATAAACCCACCCCCACCTTGCTAACCTCTTCATCTTTTTCAACCCCTTCAACCCCCCGTCTCCAAGGCCGCCCACTTCCGCCGAAGCGCCGGCGGCCGCTCAACACACCCACCACCACGGCGCGGCCAGCACCCGCCGAGTCAGGGGAAAAGCATCCGCGCCCCCGTGCAGCAGCAGGCCGCCGTCGGTCCGGTCGGGGTACTCGTCGAGGAACGCCTCCAGACCCTTGAAGTCGGCGGGCGTCACCCGCGCGGCGGCCTTGATCTCCACCGGCAGCAACCGCGCCGGCGTCTCCACCACGAAATCCACTTCCAGACCGGTAGCGGTGCGCCAGTACCGCACCTCCGGCCGCCGCGCCTGCGTGTCGCGCCAGGCCAGCAGGTCCGCCAGCACCAGATTCTCCAGATGCGGCCCGCGCGGCTCCGTCTCTCCCGCCAAATACAGAGCCAGCCCGGTGTCGCTCCAGTACAGCTTGGGCGCCTTGATCAACCGGCGGGTCCGGTTCACCGCGTAGGCCGGCAGGCGAATCGCTTGATAGCTAGCCTCCATCAAGTTCAAGAATCGATGCACCTGGGGCTGGACGATGCCCACGTCCCGGCTGAGTTCGGTCTGGTTGAGCAAGCCGCCGATCCGCAGGCAGGCCGCCCGCATCAGCCGGCGGAAATCGGGGTTTGACGAGCAGCCGGACAGAAAGTGTACATAAGGGCGATTGGCATCCGGTGAAGCGTGCGTTGACGGTCAATCGGGTAGTGCGAGGTAGCGATAAAAGGTGGCCCGCGAGATCTTCAACGTCTGGCAGATGTGAGCGACGCTCATGCCGTGATCGTGGTGCATGCGCTTGGCCATCTGTACCCGTGGGTCATCGCCGAGGATGGGTTTACGGCCGCCCTTTCTGCCCTGAGCCCTGGCGGCGGCAAGGCCCGCTTGGGTTCGCTCCTGAATCAGCCGACGCTCGAACTGCGCGAGCGCGGAGAAGATCGTGAAAATTAACTCCCCTGAGGCGGTCGTGGTGTCGATGGCGCCATCGCCCAGCGAACGGAAGCCGATTCGCTGGTTCAGGAGTTCCTCGATCAACATCACCAAGTGCGACATCGAACGGCCGAGCCGATCTAGCCGCCACACCAGGAGGGTGTCCCCCGGTTCGAGCGCCTGCAGACACGCCTTAAGGCCCGGCCGGTCAGCCCGTGCGCCCGAGGCTTTGTCGATAAAGAGTGCGTGCTCGCCACAGCCGGCCTGCTTCAGCGCATGCAACTGCATCTGAACATCTTGATCCTGCGTACTGACTCGGGCATAGCCGACTAGCTTGGTCATCGCGCCCTCCGGTTGGCGGTCACCCTCTCATTTTTGTCGCCTACAATTGAGTTAACGAGACTTTAGTGAATGAGACGGGAAAATGCTACAAAAAGAGGCCGAATTCACCGACCGGAAACGGCTCCGCCGGCTGTCTCAGCAAACGATCGTTTGCTGAGAGCGGCGCATGCCGGCTGAATTCCTCACTCCGGAGCAACGTTCGCGGTATGGTCGCTATGCCGGCGAGCCGTCGTTGGAACAGCTATCGCGGTATTTTCTGCTGGATGATGCTGACCTGACCTTGATCAAACCGCGGCGTGGCGACCACAACCGGTTCGGCTTTGCGCTGCAGCTCGGCACGGTGCGCTTTCTCGGCACCTTCCTCGCCGACCCGAACGATGCGCCGACCAACGTCAAGCGCTATGTGGCCCATCAACTGGGGCTCGAAGCCATCCCCGATTTAACCGGCTACCGTGCCGAGCCGACCCACTGGCGCCATCGGGCGGAAATCCAGCGCCGGTACGGGTACCGTGATTTCACCGATCCCGCCGAGTCATTTCGGCTGGTGCGGTGGCTGTACAGCCGGGCGTGGCTGAGCGCCGAGCGGCCGAGCCTGCTGTTTGACCTGGCCACCGCGCGCTTGGTCGAGCGCAAAGTGTTGCTGCCGGGCGTGACCGTGCTCGAGCGGCTGGTCGGTCGGGTGCGGGAGCGGGTGGCCAGGCGGCTCTGGCGCTTGCTCGCGACGCTGCCCACCGCGCTGCAGCGGGCATGCCTGGAGGGTCTGCTGGACGTGCCCGAAGGGGCGCGGCAAAGCCCCTTGGACCGGTTGCGCCGGGGTTCCCATCGGGTGAGCGCGCCGGCGTTGGTCGGTGCGCTGCACCGGCTCCAGGAGATCCGCGCCGTGGGCGTGAGCGACATCGACCTGAACCGGTTCCCGCCGACCCGTATCCAGGCGCTGGCCCGCTATGCGACGAAAACGAGCGCCTCGATGATCGCCCGCCTGCCCGAGGAGCGGCGCACGGCCGTCCTGCTGGCGTTTGCCAAGCGCTTCGAGGTCATCGCGTTGGATGATGCCCTGGAGGTCTTCGACGCCCTGATGAGCGATATTCTCCGCGATGCCAAGCGCCGCGGCGACCGGGCACGGTTGCGGACGTTGAAGGATTTGGATGCCGCGGCGCTGGATCTACGCGCGGCCTGCGAAATCCTGTTGGATGACCACCTCCCGGATGCCGAGGTCAGAAATGCGGTGTTTGCGCGCCTCACCCGAACGCGTCTGGAGAGCGCGGCCGAGCGCGTGGCCGCCCTGGCACGACCTGCGGACGAGGGTTATCAGCAGGAGCTGGTGGCCCGCTACGGTCGGGTGCGAAGCGGTTGGCCGACGCTCGTGCGCACGATCCGCTTTGAGGGCAACCCGACCGGCCAGCCGGTTCTCCAGGCGCTGGCGTTTCTTATCGCGCTCGACGGCCGGGGCCGATCGAGTCTGTCACAGGCGCCACTCGATGGGGTGTCGCCGGCATGGCGGCGTTGGATCGTGCGAGCGGATGGCCGAATCGATCGCCGGGCGTATACGTTGTGGGTGTTGGCGCAGCTACAAGACGGCCTGCAACGGCGGGATGTGTTTGTCAGCGGGAGTGCGCGCTGGAGCGATCCGCGCTTGAAGCTGCTGCGCGGCGCCCAGTGGGACACGCTCAGAGCCCAGATCTGCCGTTCGTTGGGCCACCAGGAAACCGCCGAGCCCGCGATCGCCCTGCTGAGCCAGCAGCTGGAGACCGCCTACCGGCAGACCCTGGCCAACCTGCCAACCAACACCGCCGTGCGCCTCGAAGGCGAGCCCGGACGCGAAGCGCTCGTGGTCTCGAATCTCGACCAGCTCGACGAGCCACCCAGTCTGATCGCGCTGCGTGCCCAAGTCGCGGCCCGGCTTCCTCGCGCCGACCTCCCCGAGGTGTTGCTGGAGGTGCAGGCGTGGACCGGCTTTGCCGATGAGTTCACCCATCTCAGCGAAACCAACGCGCGCATCGCCGACCTCCCGATCAGCGTCTGTGCCGCGTTGATGGCCGAAGCCTGCAATATCGGCCAGGAGCCGTTAATCCGGCCGGATCAACCGGCGCTGACCCGGGACCGGCTCGGATGGGTGCTACAGAACTATATCCGCGCCGATACGCTGATCGCCGCCAATGCGCGCCTGGTGGATTATCAAGCGACGCTTCCCTTGGCGCAGGCCTGGGGCGGCGGCGAGGTGGCCTCCGCCGACGGGCTGCGCTTTGTGACGCCCATCCGGACGATCAACGCCGGACCGAACCGAAAGTACTTCGGCTCGGGGCGCGGCGTCACCTACCACAATTTCACCTCGGATCAGTTCACGGGGTTTCATGGGATCGTGATCCCCGGCACCCTGCGCGATTCGCTGTTCATCCTGGAAGGGTTGCTGGAACAGCAGACCAGCTTGCAGCCCACTCAGCTCATGTCCGATACGGCGGGCAGCAGCGAGATCGTGTTTGGATTGTTCTGGTTGCTGGGCTTTCAGTTCAGTCCGCGCTTGGCGGATATCGGCGGCACCCGGTTCTGGCGCATCGATCCCCAGGCGGACTACGGGGTTCTGGATCACTACGCCCGCCACCGCGTCAACCTCGAGCGCATCCGCCGCAGCTGGGACGACCTGCTGCGGGTGGCTGGTTCCCTAAAAATGGGCACCGTCAGCGCCTCGGAGCTGATGCGCTCGCTGTTGAATACGGAGCGGCCATCGACGTTGGCCAAGGCCATTGCGGACTTGGGCCGCATCCCCAAGACTCTCCACCTGCTGCGCTTGATCGACGATGAGACCTACCGCCGCGGGATCCTGACCCAACTGAACCGCGGCGAAGGACGCCATGCTCTGGCCCGAGAAGTCTTTCACGGCCGCCGGGGTGAGCTGCGCCAGCGTTACCGCGAAGGGCAGGAAGATCAGCTCGGTGCGCTCGGTCTGGTCGTCAACCTGCTGGTGCTGTGGAATACGGTCTATATGCAAGCGGCGCTGGATCAGCTCCGTACCGAGGGATACGAAGTAAAATCGGAAGACGTGGCGCGGTTGTCGCCGCTCGGCTTCGGGCACTTCAATTTCCTGGGACGTTACTCGTTCAACCTATCCGAGCCTATCGCCAAAGGTAATTTGCGTCCACTGAGAGATCCGGATAAAACAATTAGTTAGTCACGTAACGCGCTTATGTACACTTTCTGTCCGGCTGCTCGTCAAACCCCTTTTAGTGACGTGGTTGCCCGTATTGAAGTTAAAATTAAAGATGATGGTATAAATAATTGCTAGTTTCAATCGCCGAACATATCCAAGATAACGCGATACACGAACTGCTAATTTAAAGTTACATAGAGCCGCCAATCAGCAAACCCCGCATCGCGCGTGTAAACTTCCAGCGGGAGGCTGGACCC
>Ga0114946_10002081_pt1 | contig 13729 bp, 13 predicted proteins | sample WalLakDeSediment_FD_88676 | JGI IMG/M metagenome (GOLD analysis project Ga0114946, IMG submission 88676) | Lake sediment microbial communities from Walker lake, Nevada to study Microbial Dark Matter (Phase II) - Walker Lake 11/02/13 Deep Sediment | ecosystem: Environmental > Aquatic >...
GCAAAATGCTAGCCATCGATTTTCAATGCCACAATCCTCACAAATTATTCATGAATTGTTCTAATTTTCACAAAAACGGATGAACTCAATCTTTGTATAGGTTCAGTTTTGATGTTCAGAAGAAAAATTCAATGGAGCTTTAAAGAGTAGATTTCGGCGTGTAGAACAACCCAACACAATAAAGTTTGTAATTATCGAATCGATTATATATAGAGTTAGTTTAACCTCTTGATGAGCCCCTGTCAATATTGGTTAGTTTATAATATAATATGTGTAACTATAAAATCAATACTCCTGAGAAACTGTCACTGCGAGGTGAACTTTGGCGAAACAGTCTCAGCTATGTAAAACTGAGATACCTTTAGCCGTCACAGAAGGAAGGTCTCACAATGACAGGTTCCTCGTGGAAAGAAATCTGCTACTGTGCTGTGGAGTTACTTGCTCGAAACATCGATTTGTTTGAAGATAAAATCTAGAAGCTTACTTAATGGTATATTTACTTACTACATGCAATTAATTTAGGAAATGTTGATTAAGAACAGGAGATACTCATGACTATATTTGGAATACCCGAGTTACTCGTCGTCTTCTTTACACCACCTGGAATACCCGAACTGATCATTATCCTGGTGATCGTTCTTGTGCTGTTTGGCGTCGGTCGTGTTAGCAAAATCGCCGGTGAAATCGGCAGCGGTATCAGAGCCTTTAAAGAAGGAATAAAAGGCCCTGATGACGAAGAAGGCAAGAATAGCATTTCGGATGATGAGTCTGACAAATAATTCATAATTCATATATACACTCCCTATTAGGCTTTATTTGTTTATAGCCAATAATTAATTCATTTGGGGCTTTATCCCTTCAGGCTTAAGAATCCTTATCCACGTCAATTAAAGGGGTTACTGAAAAAGTTTACGTGTTCATCCGGGTTAAACATAGAAGTAACCTGGTTTGGTCGAATAATGCCAGGTTCATTTAGGTCTGGGATTTAGCAAATCATAAGACAATAAACAAATTTCTTCTCTATTATGCGTATCATTGAATTTTACATTATTCATTCATAATGGGTCTTAATTGGAGATTTATGGTATGATCATTCCATGACATAGTTCACTAGCCATTAATTAATTTGTGTGCTATTTTCTTTGTCGAGGAATATATAACGAACAATGCACGAGCTGGCTGTTACTCAAAGTGTGCTTGATCTGGCGATTCGCCATGCTGAGCAAGCTCAAAGTGAAAAAATCACTGACCTTTACCTTGTCATTGGGGAATTATCCTCTTTTGTAGATGATGCGATCCAATTCTATTGGGATATCATCGTGAAGGGAACGCTGGCAGAAGGATCTCAACTCCATATCCGCAGAATTCCCGCTGAATTAGAATGTCTTGATTGTGGTGTTCGCTTTTCTTTCAGCATGGAAAATTATATCTGTCCAGAGTGTGAAAGCATCAGACTAAAAATTGCGGCTGGCGAAGAATTTTTACTTGAAGCAATCGAAGTAGAACCATAAACTCTAAAATTTTATAAAACACGGGAACAAGAACAGTATGGTAAAACGCATCTCAGTAGTTGAAAACATTTTCAGCGCCAATGATCGGCTGGCTGCAGAAAACCGGGCTATGCTTGACCAAAATGGCGTTTTTTCACTAAATTTGATGGCTTCACCAGGTGCAGGGAAAACCTCATTAATTGAGCATACCGTGACAAGTCTGGCAGGATTATTCCAGTTGGCTGTCATTGATGGTGACATTGCTACCAGCCTGGACGCAGATCGTGCTGCCGCAGCAGGTGCAGTAGCAATCCAAATTAACACAGGTGGCGATTGTCATTTAGACGCTGTCATGCTGAACCAGGCTCTGGTCAAACTTAACATGGAAAATATTGATTTACTGATTGTAGAAAACGTTGGTAACCTCATCTGCCCTGCCAGCTTTCAATTGGGTACTCATAAGAATGTCTTAATCGCTTCAATTCCAGAAGGTGATGATAAGCCGTATAAATATCCCAGTATGTACAAAGGTGTTGATGCTTTAGTGATCAATAAAATTGACTTGCTTCCCTATGTCGATTTCAATATGAATTATTTTCGGGAAGGAATTAATATTTTAAATCCCGCCGTAGAGATATTTCCACTTTCTTGCCGTAGTCATGAAGGCCTGGATGCCTGGTTGAATTGGATTCAGAACATCATACAGCCACAGGAACAGCCAGACTAGAGTTACTCGCAAGAGCAATTTATGGTTTCTATGCAACAAATTGACTTCCAACCCACCGCTGAGAATGGAGTATTATCCGAGAAAAATGCCATACATATTCATGTTGTGGGAATTGTCCAAGGGGTAGGATTCAGACCATTTGTTTACAAACTGGCTATGCGCAACTCTTTACTCGGTTGGGTACGTAACTCCTCCTCTGGAGTCGACATCGTCTTGGAAGGTTCCCAAACTAATCTCGACCGCTTTATCCAACAGCTGATATCCGAAAAACCCGCCCTGGCAACCATTGATCAGGTCACAAAGCAAACTGTCACACCAAAAGGCTTCAATACCTTTGAAATCATCCCGTCTCAGGAAATTTCAGGCGCTTTTCAGCCAATCTCTCCGGACGTTAGTATATGTCCTGATTGCCTGAGCGAACTTTTTGACCCGCTCGACCTTCGTTTTCGTTACCCGTTTATTAATTGCACCAATTGTGGACCTCGCTTTACCATCATTAAAGCTATCCCATACGACCGCCCTAACACGACTATGGGCAAATTCAAAATGTGTGGCGATTGTGAAGCTCAATATCGAGATCCAGCCGACCGCAGATTCCATGCTCAACCAGTAGCCTGCCCAAAATGTGGTCCGCAAGTCTGGCTAGAAGCAGTAAGAGCGCAATCACAATCAAGCCCACATGGAGATATAGCCATCATTGAGACACAGCGCTTGCTCAGAGAGGGTGGAATTGTTGCGATAAAAGGTCTGGGGGGGTTTCACCTGGCTTGCGATGCAATGAACAGAAAATCTGTGGAAGAATTACGCCGACGTAAATTACGGGTGGACAAACCTTTTGCCCTGATGATGCCGGATTTGGTTACTATTGAAAAGCACTGTTTTGTCAACCAGGCAGAACGCACGCTGCTCGAATCTCGTGAAAGGCCAATAGTAATCCTCAAACGGTTACCTGGTTCAGACATCGCTGCGGCTGTTGCCCCAAATCAGGACACATTAGGAGTAATGCTACCTTATACTCCCTTACATTATCTATTATTTCATTCTTGCGCAGATACAATTGGGGACACCCAGACCTCATCGAATAACGACATAAAGCCAGTATCTTCTCCACCTGTTCTTGTGATGACCAGTGGAAACTTAAGCGAAGAGCCAATTGCCACGGATAATGAAGAAGCTCGAGAACGATTAGCATCTCTGGCAGATGCATTCTTAATGCATGATCGACCCATCCACACCAGAACCGATGATTCGGTTGGCAGGATTATTCAAATACCAAAGCTTACAGATCAACCACCTCTCTCCCAACAACTATTGAGGAGGTCACGTGGATTTGCACCTTCGCCAATTCGATTACCATGGAAATCCAGGCCAATTCTGGCTACTGGTGCTGAACTAAAAAATACTTTTTGTTTAGTCCGTGACCAATATGCCTTCCTTAGCCATCATATCGGCGATTTAGAAAATTATGAAACACTGACTGCCTTTGAAAACGGTATTCGTCATTTCGAACAAATCTTCTTAATTCACCCAGAAATCATCGCTTACGACAAGCATCCAGATTATCTGGCAACTCGCTATGCCCTCGATAGAGCCCAAAGTGAGGGCTGACTGGCCATTCCTGTTCAACACCATCATGCCCATATTGCTGCCTGTATGGCAGAACATAGCTTACCCACTGGAACAGAAGTTATTGGTGTCTCATTTGATGGCACTGGTTATGGTGACGATGGTGCAATATGGGGCGGCGAATTTCTTTTAGCCAGTTATCATGAGTATCAAAGGTGCTACCACCTTTCCTACACCCCTTTACCTGGCGGGGACCAGGCGGTGAGAGAGCCTTGGCGGATGGCCTTAGCCTATTTGGACAAAGCCGAAATTGAATGGTCATCGGATCTCCCTCCTGTCCAGCATGTTTTGGATAACAAAGAAAATCCGGAGAGGCTCTTAGGATCAATTGCTCATCAACTCAAAACCGGGCTAAACGCCCCCAACACATCTAGCGCAGGTCGACTATTTGATGCAGTATCAGCCCTCATCGGTGTCAGACAGGAAGTAAATTACGAAGCGCAAGCAGCAATCGAAATGGAAATTCTTATCAATCCAAATGAGTCCCAATTCTACCCATACTCTATTTCCCCTTCTGATGGTTCAGAACCTGGATGTAGTATTGACATGACGGAGACGATAAGAGCTATCGTGGCAGATGTCAGGGCAGGATCTGAAGCTGGCATAATAGCGGCACGCTTCCACCGGAGTCTGGCAAAAATGATCGGCCAGACCTGTATATCTATACGCAGTTCGTCAGGCTCAAATATTGTCGCTCTCAGTGGAGGTGTTTGGCAGAACCTTGCTTTGCTAAATTTTACACACCAAATCCTTCATAACGAGGGTTTTACTGTTTTGCTCCACGAACAGATTCCACCTAACGATGGTGGTATTGCTCTCGGGCAGGCAGCTGTGGCTTACAATCAACTTCAATCATAAACAGGAGTTTAGTATGTGTTTAGGAGTACCAGGAAAGATAGTCGAAATTTTTGAAGATAGTGGTCTGATAATGGGCAAAGTAGATTTTGGAGGAGTTACCAGGCAAGCCTGTTTAAGCTATGTGCCAGAAGCACAAGTTGGTGATTACGCCATTATCCATGTAGGCTTTGCGATAAATTTACTCAATGAAAAAGACGCATTAGAAACTCTTGATTTGCTACGCGAAATTGGCAGCTACGAAGAAGAACTGGGGCTTGAATCATGAGTTTCTTAATGGACACAAGGTTGAATTCTTCTCTAAAAAGGTTTCTCTATGAGATATGTTGCTGAATACCGCGATTCCAGGTTAGTTCAAAAAACAATTGAAGAAATCCATAATTGTATTACCCAGCCCTGGGTATTGATGGAAATTTGTGGAGGCCAAACTCACGCCATCATGCGTTATGGTCTGGACCAATTATTGCCTGATAAAATCGAGCTGATCCATGGTCCAGGCTGTCCAGTTTGTGTTACATCCCTTGAATTAATCGATAAAGCTTTGGCAATCGCAAGGTTGCCTGACGTTATCTTTACCTCCTACGGAGACATGTTACGTGTCCCAGGAAGTCACGAAAACTTATTCAATGTTCGTGCAAACGGCAGCGATGTACGTGTGGTTTACTCTCCACTCGATGCGATCAAAATCGCTCAACAGAATCCTGAAAAGCAAGTTGTATTCTTTGCAATTGGATTTGAAACAACTGCTCCAGCTAACGCCATGAGCGTCATCCAGGCTAAAGCCTTGAATCTAGGAAATTTTTCATTGCTGGTATCTCATGTATGTGTGCCCCCAGCGTTACGGGCTATACTCAGTTCACCACAGAACCGGGTTCAAGGTGTCCTGGCAGCCGGGCATGTGTGTTCAGTCATGGGATACTGGGAATACCCGCCTATCGCTCAGGAGTTTGGCGTACCAATTGTGGTTACAGGTTTCGAACCTCTCGACATTTCTCGTGGGGTTTTGGCTGCCATCAAGCAGCTTGAGGCTGGTAAGGCTGAAGTAGAGAATGCCTACCCCAGAGCAGTGACTTATGAAGGCAACCAACCAGCGCTTGCCGTAATCAGGCAAGTTTTCAGAGAGTGTGATCGAAAATGGCGTGGTATTGGAACAATTCCATCCAGCGGCTGGTGTTTACAACCCGAATATTTAGAGTTTGATGCTGAGCGGCGTTTTTCTGTCCAAAAGGTCCAGTCTGAAGAGTCTCCATTATGCATTGCGGGGAGCATCCTGCAGGGATTGAAAAAACCAATCGACTGCCCTGCCTTCGCAACCTCTTGTTCACCTGAACACCCTCTTGGAGCAACAATGGTTTCTTCTGAAGGCGCATGTGCTGCATATTACCGCTATGCGCGCAGACAGAATGAAGAACAGGTTGTTCCTTCGAATTAGTCTCAAGCAGAAATCCTATGAACAACAATGAAAACATCAACATGCAAGGTGCAGTCTGTCCCCTTCCTATAGCTCAAAACAGACAGATTATCATGGGTCATGGTAGTGGAGGTAAATTAAGCCAAGATCTGATCAACTATCTATTCATTCCTCCCTTAGATAATCCCACACTCCGAGCTGGCAACGACGCCGGAGTAGTTTCTATTAAACCAGGAACTCAAATAGCCATCAGCACGGATTCCCACGTTGTCTGGCCACTGTTTTTCCCCGGGGGTGATATTGGTCGTCTGGCAATTTGCGGTACTGTAAATGATATCGCTATGATGGGAGCTTCACCAAAATACCTGACAGCGGGCTTTATCCTGGAAGAAGGTTTGGAAATGATCCTTTTGCAGCGCGTGGTGGAATCCATGAAAACTGCCGCTGAAGAAGCTGGTGTTCAGATCATCGCTGGAGACACAAAAGTTGTTCAAAAAGGGAAAGCTGACCTGTTATATATCAATACTTCAGGAGTAGGTGTCCTTCCACCAGGTTTATCAATAAACGGAGCAAACGCCCGTACAGGTGATCTGGTAATCCTTTCTGGACCTATCGGTGATCACGGGATTGCTGTATTAAGTGCCCGAGGTGATCTGGGATTTGAAGCCGATGTCACAAGTGATATCGCCCCACTAAATCACCTGGTAAGTTCAATGCTTAATCCAAATGAGGTGGACCCACATTCCTTGCCCGAGAGCAACCAGTGTCCCATCCATGTTCTTCGTGATCCAACTCGTGGAGGCTTAGCCACAAGTCTGAATGAAATAGCGCAGCAATCTCAAGTAAGTATTCTTATCGATGAAAGCAAAATCCCAGTAAGACCAGCGGTTGAGGCTGCTTGCGAAATGTTAGGTTTCGACCCTCTTTATATCGCCAATGAAGGAAAGTTAATCGCCATAGTCAAACGGGAGCAAGCAGAACGAATACTGAGCCTTATGCAAGCAGCGCCTTACGGTAAAGATTCTGTAATTATCGGCGAAGTCCGTCCTGACCCAAAAGGTCGTGTTTTAATGAAAACCCTTATCGGTAGCACCCGGGTCGTTGAGATTTTATCTGGCGAATTACTTCCGCGTATTTGCTAATAAAATCAAAGGATTATTCTTTTTTCTCGATAACAATCCAGGTATTGTAACTTTCATTCTCAATCGAAATGATCGATTCTTGTTCTGGAAAGAGATCAGCGATTTGGCTTGACGATAAAAATCGGCTGCGCATTAAAGCGAATTTCTCTGCAGCTGCTACCAGTTTTACACCAAGGACACTGATATTCAGTTCTTCAATAATGATTTTTCCCCCCGGTTCAATTAATCTCCACAGCTCTTCAGCAGTTGCACCCTGATCGAATACGTGATGGAGCGCGTCAACCATTACAATTCTCTCAAAAGAGCAATCAACAAAAGGCAAAGCCTCAGTCTGAGAACATACCGAAACCAGACCTCTCTTGATGACAGCCTGGCGCAACATTGAATGAGATAAATCCACCACAACAATCTGTGAAGAATCAACGTTCAACCATTGAGCTACACGGCCTGTTCCACCTCCTGCATCCAATATCCTCCCCTTAATCGGTAGTTTTACAAAACCAGATAATTTTTCGGGTTTATATTTATTAATAACCCGGTCATATAAAGGCGCAAGCAAGTCAAAATGATCAAACGGCATTAGCAATTTTCTCTTTTGTAAATTTTTCAATCACCCCCCCTAGAAATCATCATCATCAAGCCACAAGTCATCCTCCTCATCTTCCACATCCAACTCTTCCCATTCTTCCAGCTCATCTTCTTCGTCTTCCCACTCTTCTACTGCATGTTCATCAGTGCGTGAATACGTCATACACCCTTCATCAGGATCGACTTCAATGGCAGCAGCACCACAATAACCGTCATCTAAGAACATGCAATCAATGTAATGGCAGCGGATTCGAGGCATTCTTTCCTCCTGGATTAATTTCCATCAATGGATATTTTGTGTATACATCAGGTTCTTTCAGCAGCCAATTATCAACTTTGTTTCTAACCGGCGGGGATTTTACACCAGAGAGAATACTTAGTAAAGTATTTGCTTCAACTAAAAATTATTTTACCCACCACACTCCCCTGTTAAACTCTAAAGCTTGAAAAATAAGTGACAAACTTTCGCCACGTTCCTTTAAATTGAGATACACTTACACTATATCTCCCATATTGGCGTGGAATTATACCATTCTCTTATAAATCAAAACTATCTTTTTCGTTATTTACACTCCCCCATACATGATAAAGGTCTGAATTTATCCTTATCCTGCCCGAACTCTTTTTGCCTCAACTACATTGACCAGATTCTCTAAACGATCCAAAACCTTACTCAGGTTAGCCAGGTCTCGTACTTCGATTGTTAATTCAAATACGGCAAGATTTTTCTTGTTTACATCCACTTTTACTTTTGCCATACCTACATTCTCTTCTGCTAATACAGTGGAAATATCCCTCATCAACCCATTTCGATCGTAGGCTTTGATGCGTACAGGTACTGGATACGTGCTTTTTGTTTCTCCCCAGGAAACTTTCACCAGGCGCTCACGATCCCGAATACGCATAATATTAGGGCAATCCTGCCTGTGGATTGTAGCCCCACGACCACGGGTAATATATCCAATTATTTCATCACCAGGTGTTGGGTTACAACATCTACCCATAACCGTCAATAAACCCTTAAGCCCCAACACACTAACATCGGTCTGATCAGGCGGTAAAGTATCTTTATGGGTTTGAGAGAATAGATCAAAAATCTCTTTCTCACCTTCATCTTCAACCAAAGTCAGATGATTAACAATCCTTCCAATCGAAACATCACTGTTACCAAGCGACTCATACAAGTCATCAACGGATCTATAATCAAAAGCACGTGCCAGCTTTTCTAAATTCACATGGGTTAAACCAAGACGGCGTAGTTCTTTGTCTAAGATGTTTTTTCCCTGGGTAATATTCTGTTCGCGTGCTTGCAACTTAAACCAGCGTTTTATTTTCGCCCGCGCCCTCTGCGTTTTGACCAACTTCAGGTTTGTGTTAAGCCAATCACGGCTCGGGCCACCCCGCTTTGCAGTTAAGATTTCAACTTTCTCTCCCGTTTTTAATATGTAATCCAGAGGGACTAACTTGCCATTTACCTTAGCACCCCGGCAGCGATGTCCCACATCGGTATGAACATGGTAAGCAAAATCTATGGGAGTTGATCCTGAGGGTAAATCAATTATGTCTCCTCGCGGGGTAAACACATACACCCGATCCTCAAAGACATCAGATTTCATCCCATCAACAAACTCACGTGCATCTTCAACATCCTGCCGCCATTCCATCAACGACCTGAGCCAGAGAATTCGTCGTTCGTATTCACTATCCTTGATAGACCCTTCTTTATAACGCCAATGAGCAGCTATACCATATTCAGCGTTCTGGTCCATCTCTGACGTTCTTATCTGAACCTCTAAGGTTTTTCCATCATCAAAGATAACCGCGGTGTGAAGCGATTGGTAGAAATTGTCTTTCGGAGCTGCCACATAATCATCAAACTCATTAGGTATTGGTCGCCAGTGGGTGTGGATAACTCCTAAAGTAGCATAACAATTAGCAACTGAAGGAACTATGATCCTCACTGCCCGAACATCGAAAACCATATCAAATGGAACATCTTTTCGATGCATTTTTCTGTAAATAGAATAGATGTGTTTGGGTCTTCCAGTTATCTCAGCTTGGACGCCTGCCTGGCTTAGATAAGTATTAAGCGTCGTAATGATTTTTGTTAACTCTTGCTCCCGGTCTGCGCGTCTTTCAGCCAGGTTTTGAGCAATTTCCTTATATGTATCAGGATTGATATGTCGAAAAGCCAGATCTTCCAATTCCCATTTTATTTGCCAGATACCCAGGCGGTTTGCCAATGGCGCAAATATATCCATGGTTTCTTGAGCAATCCGTTTACGCTTTACCTCACCTACATGACTTAATGTCCGCATGTTGTGCAGGCGGTCAGCTAATTTTATTAAAATTACCCGAACATCATCACCCATGGCTAAAAATGTCTTCCGTAACGTTTCGGAAACCAGGTCATATCGCCGGCTGCGTAATTTTTGCTCCTCTTCAAGTTGAGGATCGGGTTTTCCCCTCAATTCAGCCAGCTCTCTTTCTCGTTCTTCTTGTTCTTCTTCTTCGGGGTGTTGGTCTCCTCGGGAAACGCGTGGCAGTTGGGTTAATTTTGTTACGCCATCAACCAGACTGGCAATCTCTCTGCCGAAATCGCGCTCTAAATCCTGTAATGTAATCGTGGTATCTTCTACGGTGTCATGAAGGAGGCTGGCTGCTACTACTTCGGGCGGTACCCGTAGCTCTGCTAATATTGCGGCTACTGCCAGACAATGATTAATATACGGTTCTTTTGAAGCTCTTGTTTGCCCGTGGTGAGCCTTTTCTGCCACCCGATAAGCGCGCATAACTAATTCCCGATCTATTTGGGAGTAGCTATCTGGCAGCACTTTCATCAGGTGTTCAATATTCATTTAGTTGAGCCTTTCGATTAATATTAGTATAATTTGCCAGAAGGTTTATAACAAGGGTTCTATTTTTGGAAATTGGCTATAACAAAATTTGCGGTTTGTTTTGGCTTTTTCCATGCAATTATAAAGACCAGCCCTTTTCGATAAAAAGGTTGTTTATAATTGATAATATTTATTTCACCATCCAAATTACCATTCGGTATCAATCGCATGATAAGGGTCTAAATAGATTTGATGGACCAAAAAGCATCACAAAAGTTATTAGCAAGACTAAAAGACATGAACTCATTTCAAAAATCAATTGCCAGGAAGTTCTGGCCTGAAATTGATAACCTGGGCGAACAGAGACAATTAATTGCTATTGGGGAAGTCCTAAGTTTCTTGTATAGCCTCCCATTAGCAATCATAGGTTTGGGATGGTTAATTGTTCTTTCTGCCAAATCTTTGATCCCATTTATTCTCCAGGAATGGCCTCTTTTAATCCTTGTTATTGGTCTGATCTTTCTATTTGACCAGGTAAACTATTTTTTTATTGCTGAGATTCGCGACAATCGTTACGGCAGCACCAAGGGCTCTTTCTCCACCATGGTGCACTGGTCTGCAGTCTTATTGCTTGGTCCCCATGCAATATGGCTGATGGTAATTTCAATTTTGGTGGTATTTTTCTGGTCTTTTTTCAATACCCACTCAAAAACTACCCGATGGGGTTTGGCGCGCAAACTAAACCTTGATTTAGCCAGTTCAACCCTGGCTCTTATAATTGCATTAAACCTCTACCAGATATCAGGTGGAGAATTTCCTTTTACTAGTTTATCTATTGGAACAATTATTGCGGCGTTCGTGGCAATTACAGTACATTTCCTTCTGTCCATTCTTATTTCATCTGGTTATCTTCTTTACCACATCAACTTGCAGAAGGTTCTTTCGAGCACCAATTCACTCCAGCCTTTGCTTAAATTCTTTTTGTTTCACTTTGGTCTTCCATATCTGAGTCACCCTTTTGCAATTCTGGCTGCAGGATTGTATATTCAGAACGGCATTGAGATTTATCTTTTCTTCTTGTCAGGTATGTTCCTGGTTGCCTACTTAGCCCGCAAGCTGAGTTGGCTGGCAGAAAGTGGCCGTCAACAAACTCGCCAACTTGAAAAGCTCGAACAGTTAGGTAGAGCAATTATCAATGCACCACCAGATGCTTCAACTCTACCTGATATCCTCGAAGAACATGTTGGCAACATGTTCTCTTCTGGTTTTATCTCAATCTGGTTGTACCCGGACCAATTGCTGTTTCAGAATCAACAGGATAGACCAGCTATTGAACAAGACACTTGGGATTGGGTTTTAGCACAAGCGGAAATTCACGCATTTTTGCCCAAAGATCCATTACCTTGGGAGGTGGAGACAAAAGAACACAACCCGATTGTTGTCACACCGATCCTAACTCCTGAAACTAACCGGCCTGTTGGAGGAATATACCTGGAGTTGCGAACTTTAGTCCAACCTTGGGATTATCGTACTTTAAAATATCTATTTCCTGCCCTCCAATCACTTGCTGCTCAAATTGCTTCAGCTATCCATCGCGCTCGCATCTACGAACAGACCCTGGTATATCAGGAAATTAGCCAGGAGTTGAAACTGGCTGGGACAATCCAGGCCAGCTTTTTACCAAATAAATTTCCAGCAATCCCTGGCTGGCAACTGGCTGTTTCGTTGCTACCTGCCAGAGAAACTTCTGGAGATTTCTTTGATGTAATCGAGCTCGATGGGGGAAAATTAGGAATACTGATTGCTGATGTAGCCGACAAAGGTGTTGGACCGGCGCTCTACATGGCTCTTAGCCGTACACTAATTCGCACATATGCAGAAGAATATGAAGCAGAACCAGAAGTTGTCTTCTTTGCTGCTAACAACCGTCTCCTGAGAGACGCAAGAGCAAATTTATTTGTAACTGCTTTTTATGGAATACTGGACCCTCAGAGTGGGGTTCTCACGTACAGCAACGCAGGGCATAACCCTCCATTTTTGGTTAATTCGAATGAAGATAAAACTATTACTGCTCTTAGTCGTACCGGCATGGCAATGGGTGTTGAAATGAATTCCACCTGGACACAGGCATCCATCAACATCCAGCCTGGAGACACATTGCTACTCTATACGGATGGGATTCCAGATGCGCAAAACGAACAAGCTATGTTTTTCGAAGAAGATCGTTTAATAGAAATAGCCCAGGATAACCTGGGCCTACCTGCGCACGAATTACAGAACTTAATTCTGTCAGAAATTCAAAATTTTATCGGAAAAACTCCCCAATTTGATGATATCACCCTCATGACTTTGGCGAGAGATTCATAAAAATAATGCATGGCGCTTTCTTTAGTTATTCTTCCGTAATTTTTTTTACTAAAGTCAATTTATTACCTGTTTCTTCAGAGAATTCGAAGGTAACTTCGTCCATCATGTTTTTCATAAGATAGATCCCGGCACCTCGTGGCTTTATCTGCTCCAAAGGGACATCTTTTTCCAGTTTGGGAACTTTTTCTGGCTCAAAGGGTTGACCGAAATCTTGCAACACTATTGTTAAGGTCTTGTTATCCACTTCGCAGGAACATTTAATTTTTCCCATACCTTCTCCCCCGTATGCATGTTCAATGATATTGGAACAGGCTTCATCCACAGCAAGTTGAACCCCATAAACTTCCGAATCGTTCAAACCTGCTTTCCGGGCAATTTTACCAACAAATTCACGAATTTTTTCCAGGCCGCTAAAGCGGCTTGGGATTATTAACTTGGGCATCTATATCCCGTACCTATAATAGATTAAAAACTACCAACTGCGGATGTAACATCATCAAAAAGCCTGAAATAAGAACCTATGCCGACTAACTCTAAGGATTCCTTTATTCGGCTCTGCACCCCTGATAATATTAATTCACCACGGTTGTATCTCTTGCAGGTTTTCTGGGTATCGATTAGTACCCACCAACCTTTGCTGGACATGAAATCAACATTTTCCAAATCAAGAACAATTCTATATCGAC
>Ga0114946_10002083_pt1 | contig 13727 bp, 10 predicted proteins | sample WalLakDeSediment_FD_88676 | JGI IMG/M metagenome (GOLD analysis project Ga0114946, IMG submission 88676) | Lake sediment microbial communities from Walker lake, Nevada to study Microbial Dark Matter (Phase II) - Walker Lake 11/02/13 Deep Sediment | ecosystem: Environmental > Aquatic >...
AAGTCCACGGTAGCCGTCAACCTGGCAGTAGGCCTGGCACAATGCGGCGCCAGGGTCGGCTTGTTAGATGCGGATATCTACGGGCCCAACGTCCCGATGATGATGGGGCTGCATGCACTGCCCCCAACACCCCAGGGCAAGGGCATTCAGCCCGCTGAAGCCTACGGGGTCAAGGTAATGTCGATTGGCTTCATGGTCGGTGAGGGACAGCCCCTGATCTGGCGTGGGCCGATGCTCCACTCGGCCATCAAGCAATTCTTGCAGGATGTGGATTGGGGTGAACTGGATTATTTGATCGTCGACCTGCCCCCGGGCACCGGTGATGTACAGCTCTCCTTGGTTCAGACGGTGCCGCTGAGCGGTGGGGTGATCGTCACCACGCCCCAGCAAGTCTCTTTCGATGATGCGGCCCGGGCGGTATCGATGTTTATAAAAATGGAGGTGCCGATCCTGGGCGTGGTTGAGAATATGAGCTACCTCCGGATGGATGACGGCTCGCTGCGACGTCTGTTCGGCGAGGGTGGTGGTGAGCAATTGGCGGGAATGGCCGGGGTACCCCTGTTGGCGAACCTCCCCATCGAGGAACGCGTGCGGGAGGGTGGTGACCAGGGCATCCCCGTGGTGGTTTCTGACCCAGAATCCCCCAGTGCCACGGCCTTGATGAACCTGGCCACCTCGGTAGCTGCCCGCATGTCCATGGTGAACCTAGGTCAATAGCCGCAGGTCAAACCGACCTGGCATGATATAATCTTAAATTATGAGTAATCGTTTTATTATTGGCGTTCAATTCGAAGATGTTGGGAAGAATTATTATTTTGATGCTTCCCGCTTCCCGGACCTCAAACCTGGTGACCCGGTTGTTGTCCGCACCAGCCGCGGGCTGCAGCTGGCGCACATCACCCAGGTTGACTTGAACGTTGACGATCTGGATTTGAACGGTTTTAAAGCCATTGAACGGCCAGCCACACCCCAAGACTTGTTACAAAGAAAAGCGCTGATCCTCCAGGAAGAGGAGATAAAAGTGCGCATCCGGGAAAGCCTGATCGAAAAAGGAATGAGCGCGATTAAAATCCTCTCTGCAGAGTATTCGCTGGATGGGGAACGCTTGTTTGTCCTGGTTAACAGCGACTCATCGGTGAATGTGAACGTCAGGCGGCTGCAGCAGGATATCAAACAGTTGGCCAAAGGTGCTGAGGTTGAACTTCGCCAGATTGGTCCGCGCGACGCTGCCAAGTTGATCAAAGGCATGGGCGCTTGCGGACTGGAGACGCGCTGCTGTTCGAAATTCCTGACGGATTTTTCGTCGATATCCATCCGCATGGCAAAGACACAGGATATCTCGCTGACCCCTTCCGAGATCACCGGGATGTGCGGCCGCTTGCGCTGTTGTTTAATGTATGAATACGATCAATATGTCGAGGCGATCAAAACCCTGCCCAAACGGAAGCGCAAAGTGATCACGCCGATGGGCGAGGGGCGGGTGGTGCAGATCCTGCCCATGCGCCAGGCTGTGATTGTCGATATACCTAACCTCGGCCCACGCCAGTTTACGAAAGAGGAACTGGACCGCGCCCAGCGAGTGGCCAATGGGGAAGAGGTTGAACCCTTACCAGAGGTTGAACCCAAACCCGATGTGATCGTCAGCCGCCCGGAAGACCAGGTTATCGACCGTGACAAGAAAAAACCATCCAGACCGCAGCACAGACCTGAATCGAAACGGCGCCGTGGGAGCAAACCTCGCCAATCGAGACGCCGAAATAACTGATTAAAAATTCCAGCATCACAGGATCATGACAATATGGAATATATTGAAGATTGGCAAACCACTAAAGAGATCCTTGTCATTTTAGCCCACCCGGATGACCCTGAATTCTTCCTCGGCGCTACAATTGCCAGGTGGATCAAAGCTGGGCACCGAGTACGCTACCTATTGCTGACCAAGGGAGATAAAGGCGCGAAGGACATTAACCTAACCTCTGCGGATGTGGCCCGCATCCGAGTTGAGGAGCAAAGGTTGGCGGCTGAATTCCTGGGGGTGACATCGATCGATTTCCTCGACTACGAAGATGGGTACCTGATCCCTGATCTCGCCATGCGCGAGGAGATCGTGCGCTTTATCCGTAAATACCAACCGCAAATTCTGGTGACCTGCGACCCGGGCAACCTGTTTCCCAGCCAGCAGTATATCAACCACCCGGATCACCGCAACGCCGGCCAGGTAGTGATCGACGCGGTCTTCCCAGCCGCGGGCAATCGCTTTTTCTTCCCGGAGCTGCTGGCGGAGGGCTACGAACCCCACGAGGTGGAAGAGGTCTGGATGAGCCTGACCAACGCGCCAGACGTTCGGCTGGATGTGACCGAGCACTGGGACGATAAGATCGGTTCCTTGAAGATGCATGCCTCCCAGATTGGGGACCCGCGCGCCTTTGAAAAACGCATGCTTGAACGGATCAACAACGGTAAAAATGAGGATTTTAAATACGAAGAACAATTCCGGGTGATCAAGTTTAGGAGGCAGACCGAATGACATTCTTGGAAGCGGCCCTTTCGATTAACGAGGAGACGATTGCAAGACGGCGAGATTTGCACCGCCACCCCGAATTGGGGTTTAAGGAATACCGCACCTCGCAGATTGTGGCTGAGACCCTGACCAGCCTGGGTTTGGATGTGACCACGGGTATCGCTGAGACGGGGGTAATCGGTATTCTGCACGGGCAAGCTGAGTCCCCTGTGCTGCTGTTGCGCTTTGATATGGACGCGCTGCCGATCCAGGAGGAGACCGGTGCACCTTACGCCTCACAGGAGCCGGGCAGGATGCACGCTTGCGGGCATGACTGCCACACTGCGGTCGGTTTGAGCGTGGCGAAGCTGCTTGCTGCCCAGCGGGAGCAGATAACCGGGACGATCAAGTTCGTCTTCCAGCCGGCCGAGGAATTGGACGGCGGCGCGGCGCGCATGATTGCCGAAGGTGTGCTCGAAAACCCGCAGCCGGATTTTGTGATGGGCATGCATGTGTGGAATGAGCGCCCGGTGGGCTGGTATGGACTCACCCCGGGGCCGTCGATGGCCGGGGCGGATATCTTTACGGTCAAGGTGACCGGCAAAGGCGGTCACGGCGCACAACCCCACGTCACCGCTGACCCGATTATCGCCGTGGCGCACATCGTCACCGCATTGCAGACGATCGTGGCGCGCAACGTCAACCCTTTGGAGAGCGCAGTCGTCTCGGTGTGCCAGGTGTCGGCGGGCACCGCCAATAATATCATCCCGCAGGAGGCGGTTTTTGCCGGCACCCTGCGCGCCTTTCGCCCGGAGACAGCCCGGTTGGTGAAGGAACGCTTTTATACCCTGATTGAGGACCTGGCTGGCGCGATGGGCTGCCAGGCCGAGATTGACTTTTTGAAAGTGACTGAGCCGGTGATCAATGACCCGGCATTGGCTGCCGTGATGGCAGAGACCGCCGCTGAGGTGGATCCGAACGCCGTGATTGATACGACCTTTCAAACCATGGGCGGCGAGGACTTTTCGCTGATGATGCAGGCCGCACCGGGATGTTTTATGATGGTCGGCTCGGCGAACCCCGAACGGGGTTTGGATTACGGGCACCATCATCCCAAGTTTGACATCGATGAGGCCTGCTTGCCGTACGCAGTGGCGATCATGGCGCAAGGGGCACTCAAGGTGTTAGGGGATTAGGCGATTAGGTATTTGGCGATTAGGTTTTTGTAGGGTTCGCACCAATTTTTTACCCCCCCTGTCCCCCCCCTAAATGAGGGTGTTAATCCCTTCCTATCGATATACGATGTGGGGCTGTCCTAACTGGGCAAAAAATCCATTTTGGAATACCAAAATGCCTGCCTGTTTATGAAATCTTTTCCCATAAGACTTACCAGTAGAGGTTGGGGGTCAGTGTTTAGCATCCGGTTATGAACACATTCACACCTTGTCGAACGACTTCGCATATATCAACTTGAGTCACTATCCAATCCGTAGGGGCATGGCATGTCGTGCCCTAACGGATTTATTGAAATTGAATGATCGTGCCATACATATATATATCATAGAGCATCGGGGTTGTCCTGGTCGTCTTTTATTTCCTTTTTGGACAGCCCAAGATATTGTAGGGTCAGGTGTGAGGCTAGTGATCTCGCTGGTTTCCTAACCAGTGAGCGGACTTGACCACAGGTCGCCAAGTGTATCCAGAATGGGATGCCCCCCAACTCCCCGCCTGCGGGGGGCGGGTTCAACCTGGCGTGTTCCCGAGATGGATTCCCGGCATTTCCTGTCGAAACAATAACCGCGAAGGCAGCGGCGTAATCTCCACCAAAAACGCCAACTTTTTAAATTATCCTTTATAATTAATGGAGTATGCATTTGGCTTTAGAGACCTGAGATTATCTATTGCTGAATGCTTTGAAAATTTGTATAATATTAACAATTACAATCGAATAACGTATAATTGACCCGTATTCATCTACACTGTAGAACATGGAGGAACTATGAGCGATATATTAGGAAAAGTGACCGGGCAGCAGGATGTATTCAAAAAGATCCTGGCCAAGATCCCGGGGTTTAAGGGCTACATTGAACGCGGTGACCGGCGCATGTCGGACAAACTGCTGCGTGAGAAAATCGCCGATGAGTTTGACACCCTCAACCAGCGTGTTTCCAGCTTGCAGCGCGAGCTGGTCGACCAGGGCGAGCTCGCTTTCGTGGGCAGCCTAGAGAATGCATCCATCAAGCTGCGCCAGTTCACCGACCGGGTGCGTACCGCTTCCTATGGGTATGCCCCGATCTTTGATGCTATCAAGATCAAAGAGGAAGAGCTGGACCAGGTTTACCAGTATGATTATGCCCTGCTGGAGCTTTCTGACGGCGTCAGATCGGCGATTGATAACGTCGAAACCTCGATTGGCACGGACGGGCTGGACGCTGCGATCCGGCATTTAGTCTCTATCAGCCAGCAGTGCGTGGATGCCTTTAACAAACGCAGTGAAGTGATGCGCGGCATCGCTTAAACCCAGTTGGAAAATTATCGAATACGCGTTTAGTAATGGAATTGGAGTGAAAAAATATGGCTAGAATTTTTGATGTTGTTGAATATCCCAAGGAGATGCGGGATGAGATCGTGAAGCGCTTCCCGGAGACCGGCATTGCTGACCTGCGGATCGGCTCACAGGTCATCGTGCGTGAAGCGCAGAATGTGGTCTTTATGCGGGATGGACGGGCGCTGGATGTGTTCGGCCCCGGCCGTCACACGATCACCACCGCTAATATCCCCTTGCTGGTCAACCTGGTCGGGAAAGCCTTTGGCGACCGCACCCCCTTCACCGCTGAGGTGTTTTACGTCTCGATGCGGGAGTTTGCTGACCAAAAATGGGGCACCCCGCAGCCGATTATCGTGCGAAACCCCGGCGTGGGACTGGGCGTGGCACTGCTGCAGGGCTTCGGCACCTACAGCTTCGAGGTGGCTGACCCGCAGCAATTTGTGACCCAGATCGTCGGTGCCCAGGGCTATTACCGCACCAGCGATATTGAGAACCGCTTGCGCGTGATGCTCCTCTCCAAGCTGCAGGACCTGCTGGGTGAGACCACTGCAAAGAGCAACGTGCTTGAGCTGATCGGCCTGACGAATGAGCTCTCGGCTGGCGTGCGCGCCAAAGCTGAGGATGACTTCCGAGCGATCGGCCTGGCGTTGAAATCCTTCTACATCGGCAACCTGAGGCCCTCTTCGAAATCTGCCGAGGAACTGCGGGCGATGGGTATGCTCGATATGCAAACCTACACCCAGCTCCAGGCAGCGGACGCCATGCGTGACGCGGCCCAGAACCCGTCCGGCGGCGCAGGCCTGACCGCCGGGATTGGCGCAGGGATGGGTATTGGGAATGTGCTCAGCTCGTCTCTCCAGCAGCAGGCTGCACAGCCGCAGGGTGGCGCACCGGCAGCCGGTGCAGCCGCGGCCGCAGCGATGCCCGATGTGATGACCCCAGCCGAGGCAGCCGAGTTCCTCAAGGTGGCTGCGGAGGATGTGGTGGCCGCGATTGAAGCTGGTGATCTGCAAGCCCGTAAGATCGGCAGCGCCTATCGCATCAGCAAGGATGCTTTACAGGATTTCCTTAAAGGATAGTGAATGGTGTATAGAGAATGGTGAATGGGGGGACAGGTAATAGGCGATTAGTTATTGGGTATTAGGATGTAGGGTGCGCACTGGTTTTGTGCGCACCAATATTTCACCCCCCAACCCCCCCGCCTGCGGGGGGGCTTATTTAAGTTTGTAAGTATTTAGAGCGAGATGTGTATTTCATTCCGCCGTAATTTCGAGATTGCTTCCCTCCGCTGCGCTTCGGTCGCAATGACAACACAATGGTATAATTGTTCGTACAACTCGGCCTACCCACCCAAACCTATGCGACTTCACGAGTACCAGTCCAAAGAAATTTTTACCGAACACAATATCCCCATCCCCCAGGGACGGCTGGCGGCGACTCCCGAAGAAGCCAAGCTGATCGCCGAGGAGCTGCATGGGGCCGTGGTGCTCAAGGCGCAGGTGTTGGTGGGCGGACGGGGGAAAGCGGGCGGTATCCGGCTGGTACGCTCCCCCGATGAGGCCGAAGAGGAGGCGGCTAAGATCCTCGGCACGCGCATCAAGGGCATCCCCGTGCGGCGGCTGCTGGTCGAAGAGGCCATCAACATCCAGCAGGAGATCTACTTCGGCATGACGGTCGATCGCGAGCGCGCTGAGACGCTGGTCATCGCCAGCGGGGAGGGCGGGGTCAACATCGAGGAGGTGGCCCAGGCCTCGCCTGAAAGAATTGCCCGGTTGGGGGTTAACCCCTTGCTGGGACTGTGTGACTTCCAGGCGCGCAACCTGGCCGCTGAAATTGAGATCCCGCGCCAATTATGGCGCGCCTTCAATGTGCTGGCCCTCAGCCTGTACCGGGCTTATCAAAACCTAGACGCGACCTTGGCGGAAATCAACCCCCTGGTGATCACGGCCGAGGGGCGGCTGGTGGCACTGGACGGCAAGATCATCCTCGATGATAACGCCCTGTTCCGCCACCCGGCCTTCTACGACAAGCGCGACATCTCCGCCGAAGCGCCTGAGGAGACCGAAGCGCGTAAGTTCGGCCTCGCCTACATCAAGATGGACGGTGATATCGGCTGCTTGGTGAACGGCGCCGGGCTGGCCATGGCCACCATGGACATCATCCAGCACAAGGGTGGGCAGCCGGCCAACTTCCTCGACATCGGCGGCGGCGCTAGTGCCGAAAAGGTGACTGCTGCGCTGCGCATCCTGCTGGCTGACCCCCAGGTGAAGTCGGTGCTTATTAATATCTTCGGTGGGATCACCCGCTGTGACCAGGTGGCCCACGGCATCCGTGCGGCTCTGGCGGAAGTTGAAACGCAGGTTCCCTTCGTGATCCGACTGGCCGGCACCAACGAAGCCGAGGGGCGGCGCATCCTGGCCGATGCCAGCCTGGAGACGGCTGCCACATTAACCGAGGCGGCGCAGATTGCCATTGCGCGGGCCCAAGCGGTGATGGTATGAGTATCCTGGTCAACGGTGGGACGCGCTTGGTGGTACAGGGCATCACCGGGCACGAAGGCGCCTTCCATGCCCAGGCTATGCTGGATTATGGCACCAATGTCGCCGCCGGGGTGACCCCCGGCAAAGGCGGGGAGTGGGTGCTGAACGGCAAGGTGCCCGTGTTTGATTCGGTTCACGCTGCGGTAGAGATGACCGGCGCAGACGCCAGCATCATCTTCGTGCCGGCGCGCTTCGCTGGGGACGCGATCCTTGAGGCGGCCGATGCTGGGGTACGCCTGATCGTGTGCATCACCGAGGGCATCCCCGTCAAAGAGATGCTGGTCGTGCGAGATGTGCTCGCCCGGCGCAATGTGTGCCTGTTGGGACCCAACACCCCCGGGATCATCTCGCCGCCCCATACCAAGGTCGGCATCATCCCCGGGGAGATCACGTTTGCGGGGAATGTGGGCGTCGTCTCGCGCTCAGGGACATTGACCTACGAGGTGGTGCACGCGCTCAAGTTGGCGGGGATCGGGACGAGCACTTGCGTGGGGATCGGCGGCGACCCGATCATTGGGACGCACTTTGTGGAGATACTCTCGCACTTTGAGGGAGATTCCCAGACGGACACGGTGGTGCTGATCGGCGAGATCGGCGGGCGCGATGAGGAACGGGCGGCTGAATTTATCGCAGGGGGAATGACCAAGCCGGTGGTGGCGTTCATCGCAGGGCAGGCTGCCCCGCAGAATACGCGCATGGGGCATGCCGGGGCGATCATTGAAGGCGGCGTGGGGACGGCGGCGGAGAAGGTAGCCGCGCTGCGGGCGGCGGGGGTGCGCGTGGCACACACGCCGGAGGAGATCCCCGGGCTGGTCAGGGGAAGATGAGGTGCCCGCTGTTTTACCATTGAGGGGACATCTGTGCGATGCATTTCAGCTGATTTGACGTAATTATCATAAGCCTGGTCGTTCGGAAAATGGTCTTTCCATCAAGATCCTGGATAACGTTGAAATTTTATGGGATCAGTTATAATTTTGATATAATAATAAGTATTATATAATTTTGTCTGATTGGTACTTGAATCATGCCGTGATTTTGTTTATAATGTGGGTACCTTAATTCTCTCATCACGCTACCAACAAGCCGACAACTGAATAAAAAGGAGGTTACAGTGTTTAAAAGACTTTCAGGAAAGTCAAAAACCTGTTTAATCGCCCTGGTCACTGTCAGCATCCTTGCTTTGGGCGTTGTAGGGGTGGTCCAAGCAGTATTTGCCAATCTCAAACTCAGCGGCACGATGATTGCAGAAGGGGATGTGCAATTTTTCAAGCTCAGTCCGGATGGCGCGCATGTGGTTTTCAGGGCGGATGCCCGCGAAGCCGCCCTTTATGAGTTGTTCAGCGTACCCGTGCTTGGAGGGTCGCACACCCGGCTTTCTGTTGATTTTCCAACGGGTTGCAGGGTCACGAATTTTTTCATCACCCCCAACAGCCAGACGGTGGTTTATTATTTAACGTCCGCATGCAACACCAATTGCGGTTTATATGCTGTTCCCATTGATGGCGGCCTTTCAACATTGCTGTTTGAACCGGAAGTGGCATTATCGACCTTTACCATCTCGCCAGACGGGCAGCATATCTTTTTCATCGTAAGCTATCATGTTTTCGAACAGATCATCGGTAAATCCATTGCCGATCCCGACTTGCCGGTGTGGCATACAGATTATGAGGAAGTTATTTATGATTATGATGTCACCCCGGACAGCCAGTCTGTTGTTTATCTAAAGAAGTTATCACCAGAAAACGTGTACCTCTTCCGGGGAGATCTGGATGGGGATGACATGTATCTCGACAACGGGGAGATTGAAGATTTCAAAATAACCCCTGACGGGCAACATGTCATTTTTAGAAAAAGCATCAGCGGAGGGTATGACTTGTTCGAAGTCCCAATCGGCGGGGGAATACCGATGAAAATGAACAATGACCTTGATACCAATGCCAGCGTGTATGCTTATGATGTCACACCAAACAGCGAGTATGTGGTGTATCTCTCGGATGAGTTAGCCTTCGGGACAAAATTACTTTTCCGTTCGTCTGTCAACAGCAGCGAACCGATATTATTGTTGACACACTGGGGTATGGCGGGAAATGTTTCTTCTTTTAAGATTATGCCAGCTGGCTGGGGAGTGGTTTACAAGGCAGATCAACTCGTCTTCGGACGTCGTGATCTTTTTGCTGTTTTGCTTGACGGCAGTGCTTACCAGCGTTTGAATACGGGTATGATCGATGCCGGGAATATCCGTGATTATGAAATTATCCCAAATAACTGGGGCGTAGTCTTCATCGCAGATTATTTTACGGATCAAGACAATGAGCTGTTTGCTGTTTTGATCAATGGTTCCTGGGGTGTCAAGCTGAACAGTGATCTTATTGCTGGGGGGGATGTGATCAATTTTAAAATATTGGATAACAGTCAAGCAGTTGTCTATTATGCCGACCAGGATGAAGATAATGTCTTCAACCTGTATGTTGTTCCGACTGCCGGTGGAATGCCACCGGTTCAGGTCAATCCCAATCTTGTGAGAGGTGGGGCGGTAAGGGATTATTATTTGACGACTCCTGACAACAAGGGGGTTATCTACCTGGCTGATCAAGAAGAACATAACCAAATTGAATTGTTTATCACTTATGATTTTAAGCCCCCAACGGATATCATCCTGTCGAATGACACCGTGGCTGAAAAAGAACCGATTTACACCGTGGTCGGCACTTTTTCGACCAGCGATGTGGATATCGGCGATTCTTTTAACTATGGGCTGGTCCCTGGCAGCGGGGACGAGGATAACGGCAGCTTCAACATCTTTGAGGATCAGTTGATCACCTCACAGGTGTTTGATTATGAGACCAAGAGCAGCTACTCGATCCGGGTTCGCTCCACGGACAAAGGCGGTTTGTCGGTCGAGAAAATGTTCACCATCCTGGTGCTGGAGGTATCCGAGGACAATGTTATTTTCCTGCCCTTGGTCGTGCGGTAAATGCCGGGGATGCCAGGGTACGGCTGTTGATGAAGATGCCGCAATAAAGGGTGTCCAAATGGCCCTCACCTGGCGGTGGGGCGATTAGCAACGTTCAGCCATCAAAAAACAGGTGAACGATTAATTGGCCGCGTGCTTCTTTCGGTCCAGAATTGCTTGTTCAGCAGAAGGTGGAGGTAAATTCGTAGGGGGTGAAGATTGGGATTGCGCTGCGCACACACCGGGGGCGATCCCTGGGCTGCTTCTGCCTGGGCTTCGGGGCAGCTGCCTGTTGCCAGGGACAGCCCTGGTCGGGGGCAGCACATGTGGGCAAGGTTCAGAGCGGCAAAAATACCACCGGGATAGGTTTTACGCTACGCTAAGCACCCTACCTTTTTTGATGTAATTAAACGAGAAAAGGATGGGCACGGCCCATCCTTTTTTGGTGGTACTTATTTAGTTGTGCTTGCGATCTAACAGCTAATCTTTCTACCGTCTCAGGTAGTCGGAAGCGGGTGCACAACCTCTGATATGTTCTACCAGGGCAGCGGGATCGGTTTGAGCCAGCTCGCTGACCAGGCCGCCAAAGGTTTTGCCATCAACACCATGGGCAGCAGGCAAACCCATTGCATCGGTTTCGCCTTCAGTGTTACACCCTTTGACATGCTCTACCAGGGCAGCCGGGTCCGTTTGGGCCAAATTGCTGACCAATTCACCAAAGGTTTTACCGTCAACGTCATGGGCAGCAGGCAAACCCATTGCTTCGGTTTCGCCTTCAGTGTTACACCCAGTGACATGCTCTACCAGGGCAGCCGGGTCCGTTTGGGCCAAATTACTGACCAATTCTCCAAAGGTTTTACCGTCAACGCCATGGGCAGCGGGTAACCCCATCGCTTCGGCTTCGGTTTCGCCTTTGGCTTCAGTGCAGCAAGCCGTGACATGCTCTACTAGGGCAGCAGGGTCCGTTTGGGCTAACTCGTTGACCAAGTCTCCAAAGGTTCTGCCGTCAACGCTATGGGCGTCCGGCATGCCGCCTGGTGCTGCAAAGGCAACACCAGTGAATGCAACTAAGAGAAACATCGTAATCACAACCACATTAAACAATTTGTTCATATTAAACTCCTTTTCTTTTTTATCTATATAGTACGACGGATAAGTACTGAAAACGTTACACATTTAAAGCTCAAATTGTTGAATTTCTGCTGCTGTTCTCCTTTTTCCTCATTACCAGATCGTTGGAAATCAGTGACTGGGCCTGTCCGGTGCCTTAATAAATCCTTACAGGCATGACGCCATTGCCGCCACATTGAGCGGTTTATCCGTGTTAATACCAGTTAACTCCTTTTTCAAGATATCTTGGCCGCGTAAAGGCACCCGAGCATAGTATCTAAATTAAAAACAATTATGGTAAATTCTTGATGTAATCACAAAGGGTCGTTATGAGGGTATTTTCTTTTCCTCTCAATGTTTTTATCAGCCGGTGTTGGTCCTAAAATGTGTGGTGTGAGTTAATGGATGAGAAGTTGTAACGCCAACGGGCGAGATTGGGCTGGCGTGTGGGTGTCACATATTGATTGTTGGTTGACGATAGCCTGATAATAAGGCGGCGGTCGAGTTATTGTTAGTCGGGATGTGGGTGACACAATGTTTCATAGATGTTGGACATTCGTCCATTTACAGGAGCATGTAGATCTCAGTTTTGATGCTCTTAATCAACGAAATGGTCTCTGCAAGGCTGACTTGATGTTCAGGGTCAGCATAGGCCTTGGTGTAGGCAGCTTCCATGGCAGCCAAGCTTTCCCATTCACGTTCAACTATCATGGTGTCTGTATCATGCCAGCCAATCAGGCTGCGTAAACGCCGTTTGGGTGGGAATCCAAGGCGGACTTCAAGGGGCTTGACCTTTTGGTCAAAGGCTTGTAATTCTGCAAACTTACCGGGAATTACTTGTAGAATCATACGTTCAATAATCATGTTTACCCTTCCATTCGAGTGGGATTGATTAATATCACTGGTCTCCTTATGGGTGGCAATGGGGATGGCTCAACCGCCGCGCTTGGTTATTTAACATTATACATATTATCTAATGAATTTTCAACAAAAATACCGGTTGGTGATAGCCGGTAGCTGGTAGGTGGTAGCTGGTAGTGTAACTTATAATCAGATTTTTCATGGGATGGGAAAAATAAAATAAAGCTTGAGGTGATCCATCCGGGCGGGGTGTAGCAGCCGAGCCCTTAATTACCACAACCCAATACCAATTACCTGGAGCGACCAACCCATGCTGGCTTGTCATACGTTATTTTAAAAACCTAAATAGTGAAATTCCGCACCTCTGCTGAGGATTACTGCATTGAAGAGGTCGTACTCGGTTAGCAGCAGGTTCTTTGCACATGGATTGATGTGGCTTGGCCCCAAACCATATATGTGAGTGACCCCGGCCAAAGCCCTGGCGGCGGACGCCCAGTACCGCCCCTCTCCCTGGTCGTGGCGGCCGTGTTCTACTTTGACCTGGCTCCGCAGCCGATCGGATGGATCAGCCCAACCATTAATACATTTTGTCTTTGCGAAGCAATCTCGTTTTTAAGCTCCGTTCACCTAACCGAGCACATTAGCTGGCTATTCTAGGTAATAGGTATTAGGGATCAGGTATTACTCGAACTCTCCCAGATGGGTCTAATTTAAGATCAACGGAAGGAAGATGTAGGTATTGGTGTCGACAACTTCTTCCACAAAGATCGCGGTTAAGGACTTGTCTGCATCCATGGTGATCGACCAGGTGCCATCCCCGTTGTCAAATAGATCAGCAGCATCCTCCCCCGTCCAGCTATCGAATGTGTAATTTGCTTCTGGAACCGGTGTTAGGGTGACGAGATCGCCATCGCTATAGGTCGTTTGTTCAGGATTGACCAACACCGATCCGCCCTCTGGGGGCAAGACCAACAATTCTAGTGTAAATGTTTCTTCCAGCCAATAGCCACTGCTGACGACAAATTCGGCGCTGCTGGCCGTAGGCGGGCTGGTCACACTTTGCCCAATTGTGCCGTGGACCCGGTAATCGGCCGAACTAGATTCGGCGCCGCCGCCGCCGATGACATGCCACTCCAGGTTGAACCCGGACGACGTTTGCGCCAGCGCCGCCGTGCTGAAGGCCAACAGCAGCAACATAACAGCCAGAATAATGAT
>Ga0114946_10002085_pt1 | contig 13724 bp, 7 predicted proteins | sample WalLakDeSediment_FD_88676 | JGI IMG/M metagenome (GOLD analysis project Ga0114946, IMG submission 88676) | Lake sediment microbial communities from Walker lake, Nevada to study Microbial Dark Matter (Phase II) - Walker Lake 11/02/13 Deep Sediment | ecosystem: Environmental > Aquatic > Freshwater...
CCCGTGGTCATCCCGGAGCCCGACCAGGAGTTTGCCCTGGAATAGGGATTCCGCTTCCCCCTTAGCCGCAAGGTCCGCGAGGCCCATAGATGCGGCCCACAGGCTCGGGAGCAGTGGAGAAGAAAAGTGAGGCGGGAAGAGGCAAAGGGTTGTATCTTCCAGCATCATTCCTCTCCCCGAGCCGTCGAGGTCCCATGGACGTTCGGCTCACGACGCTTGGCGCCCCGGGCGTGGTGGTGAACGGCGAGGAGTCGGTACCCCTGGCGGGCAAACCTCTGTCGTTGTGCCTCCTGGTGTTCCTTGGCCTGGAGGGGGAGGTGACACGGGATCGGCTCCAGGGGTTCTTCTGGCCCGATTCCGCCCCCGACCGGGCTCGCCGTGCCCTGACCCATGCCCTGTACGACCTCCGCAAGGAGCTCGGGGAGGAATGGGTGGAATCCCGGGGGCAGCTGGTGAGGGCCACCTCCCATCTTTGGGTAGATGCCCTGGAGTTCGAGGCCCTGGCGAAGTCGGGCCGACACGCGGAAGCCCTTGCTCTCTACGCGGGTCCTTTTCTGGAAGGACTCTCCCCGGCCCGGGGCCCTCCTCTGGAAGAGTGGGTGGAGCTCCGGCGGGCGCGCCTGGCCCGGCGGCACCGGGCGGCCTCCGACGCCTTCATCGGCGAGGCCCGAAAGAGAGGTGATCTCCAGGCGGCCCTATGGGCGGCGGAGAAGTGGGCCACCCTGGATCATCTGGACGACGCTGCCCAGCACCATCTCATCCGGCTCCTGGCGGAGACCGGAAGCCGGTCCGAAGCCTTGTGCCAGTATGAACGGTACGACGCCAGCCTTCGTGAACAGCTCGGCCTGGAGCCCCTGGAAGAGACGAAGGCCCTGGTGGAATGGATCAAGGAGGGGGCCTCGCCGACTTCGTCTCCCCCGCAGGCACCAGGATACATCCTCCATGGGTCACCCCGGGGTACCCTGAGCCCGGATCACCCGGACCTTCGGAAGGCCCGTGAGAGACCGCCAAGACGGGAGGAGCTCGCCAGGCGGATGGACGAGGAGCTCGCCGGCTCGCTTCAGATCCTCCGGCCCATCGGACGGGGGAATGTGGCGGACGTCTTCCTGGCCCGGGACCCCCACCTGAAGCGACTGGTGGCCGTGAAGGTCCTGGCCTCCCACCTGGCCTCCGACTCCAAGGCTCGCAGGCGCTTCCAGCGGGAGGCCCGGGCGGCGGCCCGGATCAACCACCCCAACGTATGCGCTGTGTACCAGGTGGGGGCGCTATCGGACGGTACTCCCTTCTACATCCTCCCCTTCGTGAAGGGAACTACCCTGGGCCAGCGCCTGAAGGCCGAGGGGCGGCTTCCTCCGTCAGAGGTCCGGAGGGTGATCCGGGACGTGGCCTCGGCCCTGGGCGCCGCCCACCGGCTGTCGGTCATCCATCGGGACGTCCGACCGGACAACGTCCTTGCGGACGAAGAGTCCGGCCGGTACCACCTGTGCGATTTCGGCGTCGCCGGGGTCCTGGAGACGGGCGAGGAAGGGGAAGAGAGGATCACCAGCACCGGAGAGGTGCTGGGGCACCCGGCCTACATGAGCCCGGAGCAGACCGCCGGCGGTCCCCTGACGGACCGGGCGGACGTGTACAGCCTGGGAGTCATGGCCCACGAGTTGTTGATGGGCCGGGTTCCACCCTCGGGGAAGGGCTCGGAGCGGAGACCGCCCCAGCCACCCTCTCCCCCCGATCTCGAGCCACTCCGGGACCATATGGGCACCTCCGATGCGGACTTGGTGGACCTCATCGCCAGGTGTCTCACCCCGAACCCCGCCCACCGGCCCAGTGCCGCAGACATCGAGCGCAGGTGCGAGGAGAGGGTCAAGCAGCAGGAAGACGATGTGTCCTCCGATGTCTGGATGGGCTCGTGGGGGCCGGCGGCGGCCCTCTTCGAGAAGAGGCTGCCCCAGATCCTGGCAGCCTACGTCGTGGGAAGCTGGGGAATCCTGGAGTTCACCCAGTACCTCGCGGAAGAGGGATTTCTCGTGCCGGCGGCGGAGGACGTGGTTCTCCTCTCCATCCCCTTTGGCTTCCTGGCCGTTTCCATCCTGGGATGGTTCCACGGGAAGAAGGGCCGGCAGGAGATGCCGCTGGTGGAGAAATGGCTGCTGGGGCTGTTGGTGGTGGGGTGGGTGGTGGGTTTGGTGACAGCACTGATCTGAGTCTTGGAGAAGCAGGTCTGCGGAAAATGGATGGCCTTGAGGGTCGAAGAAGTACCACGTCTACGTGTGCCAACTGCACCAGGGGGTAGAGCTGGGAAGAATCACCTGGCACATTCGGGCAACCGCGCCCCAGTGAAGGGATGCTCCAACGGGAGCAAATCCGGATGGAAGTAGAGTTTCGAACACGGGCCCGGGGGGGCGGCCCTTTCGGACCGCCCCCCCCCGCGGTTCTGCCTCTACCCTTTTGGAGGCTCGGGACCCGGAACTCGGAGCCAAGTTCGAACCTGCCGTCGGTTCCCTTCCCTTCTACATCCTGGCGATGATGGCCTCACCGAAGCCCGAGCAGGACACCTCGGTCACGTCGGTGCGACCTTCTGCCTTCATGAGCCGGGCAAGATCGTAGGTGACGTGTCCCTCGCTGATTGACCTTCCGAGCCCGTTCACGATCAGGTCGGCGGCTTCGTTCCACTTCATGTGGTTGAGCATCATGACCGCTGAGAGGATCAAGGAGCCGGGGTTCACCTTGTCCAGCCCGGTGTACTTGGGCGCGGTGCCGTGGGTGGCTTCGAAGAGGGCCACGTCGTCGCTCATATTGGCCCCGGGACCCAGGCCCAGGCCGCCCACCAGGGCCGCCGCGGCGTCGGAGAGGTAATCGCCGTTCAGGTTGGGCAGGGCAAAGACGCTATACTCGTCGGGCCGGGTCTGGATCTGCTGGAAGATGGAGTCGGCGATGCGGTCCTTCACCAGGATCTTGCCCTCGGGCATCTTGCCGTTCAACTCGTCCCAGAGCTTCTTCTCGGTAATGGTGACGTCCCCGAACTCCCGCTCCGCCAGCTCGTACCCCCACTTGGTGAACGAGCCCTCGGTGAACTTCATGATGTTGCCCTTGTGGACCAGCGTCACCGACGGCAGCCCCTGCTCCTTGGCCCACTGGAGAGCCTTCCGCACGATCCTCTCGGTGCCGAAAACGCTGATGGGCTTCACGCCGATCCCGGAGTCCAGGCGGATCTGACGACCCGTCCTCTCCTTGATGAGATCGATGATGGCCAGAGCCGTATCGCTCCCCTTTTCGAAGTCGTGACCGGCGTAGACGTCTTCAGTGTTCTCCCGGAAGATCACGAAGTTGACCTTGTCGGCGTACTTGTTCGGGGACGGCACTCCCTTGAAGTAACGGACGGGACGGACGCACGCAAAGAGATCCAGGTGCTGGCGGAAGCGAACGTTGATGGAGCGGAATCGCTCGGTCACCCCATCGTCCATGGCGCACTTGTCGCAGGCTCCTGCATGGTACTGCTGGTGAGCACAGTGCAGGCAGACGTGGGTCTCCTCGCCGATAGGCGTGGTGAAGGGCCCCTTGATGGCGATGCGGAGGTAGCGGATGGCCTCCACCGTCTCATCGGGGAACTCGCTCCCGTAATGATGGAGACCCTCAAGGCCGGCGTAGAGGGGCGTCCAAGCGATCTTCCGCCTCCCGCTATAGGCCTTCTGGATGGCCGAGTCCACCACATTCTTCATGGCGGGTGTGATGTCCAGGCCGATCCCGTCCCCTCTCAGAACGCCTATGACCGGGTGGTCTCCGATGATGAGCTCGCCGTTCTCGTAACCGATCAGATCGCCTTCGGGGATCTTGACTTCTTTGAATTCCATCGTGGTCTTCCTTCTCTGGGGTCCGAGGGCTCGGTCCGCGCCTGTGACGAGGGCCGCGGGCCGGCGGGATCACCGTTGGTGCGCAAGCCTGCCTGGGGCAGTCCCGGCCGATTGGCAACGGTTGTTGTGCGGGGGCACATGTTGCTCGCCATCGGGCCTGGGCGCATCGTGCGTTGGGCCAAGATAAGGCGTGGAGGCCCCGGGGCCAGAGGGGGAGGTGGAATCTTTGAAGACCGGCACGGTGTCCGAGGCCGGCGAAGTGCCCGGAGCCGGCAGGATCCGGCCCCGCCGGGCGGGGGAATCAGTTCGGCTGGCGATGGAACGCACCCAGACGATCCAACTCCTCCTGGGACAACACTGCAGGAAACGGCGAGGATTGACGGAGGCGAGCGGCCAGGGGTGAATCGGACTCGAGGAAGTTAAGGAGCCGGGGAAGCGGATAGGTATCCAGGACCTTCCGCCACTCCCAGAGATCGTGTCCGTTGCCGGGGTCCCGGTGCTTCAACTCCCAGTCCACATGTTCCCGCGCCCGTTTGAGAAGGGACAGATCCTCCTCCAGGAGTGACACCAAGGCGTTGGCAAACTGGGCCGATCGGTGGTTCAGGGCTGGCCCATCGGCCACGGGAGTGCCCACAAGCGGTACCGCCTTTGACCAGTCGATGTCCGCCAGCTCGGCCTGGGAGAAGAACCTGAGCTCCAGGGACACGCCGAAGTCCGCCTCCAAACCTCCCAGCCGGGGCCCCAACTCCCTCAGAAAACCCTTCTCCGAGCCCTGGTCGAGAAAGACCCCGATCTCGAGGCAATCCGCCCACCCTTCCAGGAAATGATTCACCCAAGCGGTCTTGGGAGGAGTGGAGAGCCCCCGAAGAACCCGTCGCAGGGCCTGGACCAGGGCGTCGGAGCCCTTCTGCTCCAACTCGAACAGCCGGGCGATTCGCTCGGCCAACCCTGCCTCACGGCGCATCACATAGCGATGGGCCCTTCCGTCCCCTACGTTTTCTACGATCCCGGTCCGTTCAAGGCGCCGCAAAGCCTTCCGGGCCCCGGACTCCGTCATCCCCGTCCTGGCGGCAGCCTCCTGAGGGGCGATGGATTCGGCAGCCTCCGTAGCGAGGACCCGGAGAAGCCGGACCTGGCCGGGGGTGCCTAGAACCTCGTTCAGGGGAAAACGGAGACTGCTCTGACTTGCGGCGATCGGTCGCATGGCAGGAATCCACCCGAGGGACGGGCTTTCGTAACGGAGAAGCTCTTGGAAACAGTTGTTTCAACCCCCACACTATAAGACCTTCTGTCGGAGCGCAATAGTTTTTTCCACGTCGAGGGCGGGAACGCGAGAGGGCGAGGGAATGGAAGAGCGAGGGAGCAAGAATGTCAGGGATGTCATCCTCCCCTGCCAGGGTGGAAGGCACCGCGTGCGCCTCGGGAGAGGACTCCGCTTCTGGCGATCCGCCCGCTGCCCCCGGTGCCGGTCCGCCGTGGACCCCACCCGGATTCTTCGGACGCGCCTCTGGTGGGCGAACCTCCTTCGACCGGCTTCGGCGGCCTGGACCCATAGGGCCGTGTGGCTCGCGGCAGCGTCCTACGTGGCACTCGCCGTGAGCGCCGCGCTCCTCCTCTGGATCCTGAGTGATCGCTGGTGGCCCGTGACGGTGCTCCTCTTCGGTCCCCGCTGGACCCTCCTCCTTCCCCTGGGGCTCCTGATTCCCCTGGCCCTCATCTGGGACCGCTCCCTTGTGGCGCCACTGGTGCTCGCGGGGCTGGTGATCCTCGGCCCGGTCATGGGGTTCCGGACGGGGTGGCGAACGCTCCTTCCTCGGGGTGAAGCGGTAGAGGACCTGCGAGTGGTGAGCTTCAACGCTGCGGGAGGGGGTTCCCTCCATTTGTCACCGCCAGAGCTCCTTGCCCGATGGAACGGGGACATCGTCGCATTCCAGGAATGCGGGCAGGTCCTCGCTGAGGGGCTCCGGCAGGTGCCGGGATGGCAGGTCGATTCCCGAAGTAGGCTCTGCCTCGCCAGTCGTTTCCCCATCAAGGAAGCTCACAAAATGGACCGGGAGGCCCTGGAGTTCGCCGGGGGCTCCGGACTCGTGATCACCTATCGCCTCGACGTGCATGGCGTTCCCATCCACGTGACCAACGTCCACCTGGAGACGCCCAGGGCCGGCTTCGAGCTGATCCGCTCCGGGCGCCTGGCCGCAGGCATCCCCAAGACCAGGGAGAAGTCCCTGCTCAGGGATGTTGAGCTGCGCCGGGCCCGACTCTGGGTGGAGCGATTCGACGGGCCTCATATCGTCCTGGGGGACTTCAACACCCCGCCGGAGAGCCGCTCCTACAGGAAGGCTTGGGGCGATTGGCGCAACGCCTTCTCCCTCACCGGCAGGGGCCTGGGAGGGACCCGGTTGAACGGGTGGATCCGGGCCAGGATCGACCACATCGTCTCGGACCACCACTGGACCGTGATCCGCTCATGGCTCGGGGAGGACATGGGCTCTGATCACCTGCCCATCCTGGCTGTAGTGAGGCTGCGCTGAGGATAGCCCTTCCCGGGAGCAGGGCGCGGATTGAACCATCACTCCTCATCGGTGTAATCTGCTCCGTTCCTCACACATCATCGTGGGCCCTGCCGAAGGAGGCACTCCATGCGACCGCAGTTCGTACTTCCCGTAACCCTGGTGGGTGTGGCTGTCTTGGGAGTCTTTTCTCCAGCCCCGGGCCCCGAGGCGCAAGCCGCCGAAGCACCCGGAGCGGCCGTCCCTGCGGCTCAGGAGCCGGCCTGTTACCTGGCCAGGGGAACCATGGAGGAGGCGGCCCAACGCCCAAGTCCCCTCACGGCCACCACCGTGAGCCTGGACGGGCAGGCGGGGAAGCTCTGCTATGGTAGTCCCTCGGCGAACAACCGGACGGTCATGGGTGAGCTTGTGCCCTTCGGGGAGCCCTGGCGCATGGGGGCCAACGAGGCCACTGCCCTCCACCTCCCCTTCCCTGCCACCGTGGGAGGCATCCATCTCGCACCAGGCAGCTATTCTCTCTATTCGGTCCCAGGGCCGCAGGAGTGGGAGATCGTAGTGAACCGGAGCGCAGAGCGGTGGGGGGTCCCCATCAACCCCGGAGTCCGGGAGGCGGACATGGGAAGCTTCACGGTTCCGGCCCGGTCCCTTGACGAGATGGTGGAGCGACTCGTCTTCCGGTGGGAGGCCACGGACGAGGGCTCGGGCAAGCTCGTCATGGAGTGGGAGCGCACACGGATCGAGATCCCGGTGTCCCGGCCAGGGGCCTAGGACTCTATCCCTCCGGGAATAGATCCAGCTCCCCCAGGAGCCTCCGCAGGAGCTCCGCGGGCAGGGAGGCAGTAAAGGAGAAGTCCCCCGCCTGGGGTCCCGGCACGTAGGCCGTGATGACCCCGAAATACCGGTCGGCCACGAAGAACACCAAGGTGGAGGTCCGGTTCACCGGGCGGGATTCCAGGAGGCGGCCTCCGGGGGCGAAGACACGGAACCGGTTGTCTCCCGTACCCGTCTTCCCCCCCACCGGGACCAACTGCCCGTCGGGAGCCACCAGGGCGGTGCGCAGGCGCCGTCCCGTACCCTCCGTCACCACTTCCAGGAGGGCATTCCGGGCTATGGCGGAGACCTCGGGTGAAAGGACGCGGGTGCCCTCCACCGGCCTCCGGCGGAGGCTTACCTCGTAGGGAGTGTCCACGGCGAAGTGGAGCCCCTCCACCCTGGATGAGGGCAGCAGCAAGCCATCGTTGAGGAGAATCCCCACTAACTCCGCCAGGGCGGCCGGCCTGTCGCCGGAGCTTCCGATGGAGGAGCCCAGGGAGGGGACGATGTTGTCGAAGGGATACCCCACCCCCTTCCACATGCGGAGGACCTCGTTGAAGGCCTCCATCTCCAGGATGCTCCGGATTCGAATGTCCTGGGCGTTGCGGCGGCTGGTACGGAAGAGCCAGGCATAGACCTCCTGCCGATGGGCCCTGCTGGCCTCCAGGACCTGGGTCCGGGTGGCCCCGGGGTTCTCCAGGAGGAACCGTGCCACCCAGAGCTCCAGGGGATGCACCGAAGACAGGTAGCCCAGGTCCGCCAGGGACTGCCCCTCCGGGTCCGTGCGCCTGTACATTTCGGCCAGGGCTGCCTCGGTGACCCTGGCGTCGTGGGCGAACACCTCGATGAAGCCGGAGAGATCCTCCAGGGGAGCGGCCGGCGCCACGGAGCGGAAAGCCCAGGCCAACCGCAGGGGACTCAAGCGTCGCTCTCGGAACAGGATGGGGAGGATGGAATCCGGAGGCTCGCCCGAGTATTTCCGGAAGAACCGGTCGACGAACACCCCGCCTTCTGTGTCGGCGAACCTTGCCAGGTACTCCTGCCGGGCAGGATCGCCCATGTCTTCCAGGACCCGGGTCATGGAGGTGGGGGATCCATACATGAGGTGGGCGACGATGTCCCGCATGACCCTGACCCACACCAGGTTGACCGATTGCTGGAAACCATGCGACACCGTGAGGACCCGCTCGTCGTAGGTCGTATCGAAATTCGAGAAGACCTGGGTGCCTCCCCCGGTCACGAATCGTTCCCGGGGGTTGGCGGAGTACCCCCGTTCCATGGCCGCCTCCAGCATCTCCAGCCTTCCCCCCCCCGGATGGGCGAGGAGGTACTCCACCGCCCAGCGGCCCAGTGCATCGCGTCGGGGAACGGCTAGAGCCCGGAGGGAATCCGGCGCTAATGGAGAGAGATCGTCGTGGAGCTTCTCCACCAGCTCGAGGTAGGTGACCAGGGTCCTGAGCTTGGCCGTGGATCCCAGTTCGATGCGGCTCCCCTCGTTGATGTTGAAGGGCCCGTCGAAGTTGTCGGTCTGGATCCTGATCCGATTGCCTTGGGAGGTCCGTTCGCTGAGGGTGAAGGAGTAGATGACCCTGGACGGATCTCCACGGTGGAGCATGGGAACCTCCGCAAAGCCTGCCTCCCGGACGAACACCGGATCGTTCATCCGCACAAGGGCCTCCGTGGCGATCCTCTGCCGCCGGTAGTCCAGGGTGGTCTCCACGGCGAGGTCGTACCGATCCAGATCGTACAGCTGGGGCACGCCCAGCAGGGGAAGGAGACCGGAGCGGATCTGGTTCTGGGCCTTCCGGTCCACGAAAGAGGGGCGCGGCAGGGGGGGCGACTCCACCCGGGGCCTCGCCTGGACCTCCAGGGCGGCCCGACCCAGCTCCTCCGACACCACACCGTCGCGAATCATCAAACGGAGGTACTGGTCGGTGAGGGTCCGGAGGGCCTCCTGCCCCGAGCCGCTGGCCAGGTAGAAGGAGGGCCGCCGCTGGGCCAGCAGAAGGCTTAGAACCTGCCGGTATACCTCGGCACGGCGCACCCCCTGGGCCTCGTCCAGGGTCTCGGGATTCGCTAGAAGGAGCCGGTTCATCTCGTCGAATTCGGTCCCATACCAGGCCCAGAGGCCGTCGGAAATCCCGATGACCTCTCCGTACCCAGCCACGGCGGAGAGGGGAACAGAGTTCAAGTACTGAGTGACGATCTCCCGGCGGCGATGGAGCGTGTTCGGACCCTCCAGGTACGCCCTGAGAGAAGCCGAGGCCATCTGCCGAAGCTTCTCGGGCGCGGAAGCGGTTCTTCCCTCCAGGGAATGTCGGTACTTCTCGATCTGGGTGGCCAGGGTGGAAGCCCCGGGAACGTTCCGGGTGGACCCCAGCCTGCTCAGGGCCAGATCCACCGTGCTCCTGGCCAGGCGCCCCCATTCCACGGCGGGGTTCTGGTGCGGATGCTCCGGCCTCAAAAGCGTCCGGTTCTCGATGAACAGGAGAGCATCCCGCACCGGCGGGGGCACGGAATCGAACGACGGGTAGACTTGCCTGGGATAGAGGGACTTCAGGAAGGGGTTTCCTTCCCTGTCCAAAAGAACGAGCCCCGCCTGGTCCTTCTCCCGGTAGATGGGAAAGGCCCCCTGGTCCAGGAGATAGTGAAACCCCTCCGAGAGACGGGCCTGGGATTCCACCTCGAACCCCCTTGCTTGGGCCATCTCCACCATGGACTCCAGTCGGGAGTAGCCGAGCCGGAGGTCGTACGGCCCGGAGCCCGGATGGCGTGCATCGGGGTTGGGGCCCGGCTCCAGATGGTACGTGGCCTGGGTGGCCAAGTCCGTGAACCAGCGGGCCTGAAGCCAGGAAGTGCGGGCCTCCCACCAGACCGCCAGCACCGCCAGGACCAACACCAAGAGAATGAGAGAAGCCAGGGCCATGAGCCACCGACGACACCCCTGCCGCCCTCTTAAAGGGACCTCAGGGCCCCATGCCTCCGGCGAGCTGCCCGGAGAGGTACGGGCTTCGGGAGGGGTCCATGACGCGGCAGCGTCGGGGCTCGAATCGACCATGGTATTGGAAATCTAGCGCCGTTGCACTCTCCGGAGAGGGGGCTTCCAGGCTCCCCGGAAGGACCGGGTACCCTGAAGAAAAACGTTGGCCGCGACGGCTCTCCTCGCTATTCTTCTCTAGTTGTGTCCTGACTTCTCCTCATGGCTACCCCTGGATTCCCCTTGCGACGAGGGTTCGTCCGCTCGTAAGGCAACCCTGGGGGGCCCATAGAAGGTGAGAACCATGAGCGTTGGCTCTCTGTTGGGGCAAGCCGGGATCTCCCGTCCAGGCCCCATTCTCGTCGCCCTCCTTGCCCTACCCCTCATGGTGTGGACGGGTTGCGCGGACCATTCCGTAGGCCCCGACGAGGCACGGGTGGCCCAGCTCTCCCTGGCGGCGAGCTTCCCCGAGGCTGCGATGCAGCAGGCCCGGGCCATCGACGGGTGGCGGGTGGAGGTGCTCCGGCCTGGCCAGGGAGTGGTGGCGGGGGAAAGTGGAAGCGTGGGCCCGGAAGAGTCCAGCGTCACGGTGGCGATTGCCATCACCCTGGCGGCGGCCTGCGAGACCCTCCTGGTGCGGATCGAGCTCTCGGCGGCCGGGGAGGTTTGGTACCGGGCGGAGACGACCCAGCAGGTCTGCGCCGGGAGGGAGAACCAGATCCCCGCCCTGCAGCTTGAGTGGGTGGGGCCCTTCATCGGGCTTACTCCACCCCAGCTCTCCTTCAGCCCGGACCAGGCCACGAACCCCTCCCCCCAGACCTTCACCCTCACCAACACGGGTGGAGGAACGCTGAACTGGACCGCCTCGGACGATGCCCCCTGGCTCGGCGTTTCGCCCGCCTCGGGAGCCCTGGGCCCCGGGGCGTCCCAGACCGTCACTGCCACGGTCACCAGCGCCACCCTGGATGCCGGGCAGTTCCAGACCAGCGTGGTGGTCACCGATCCCAACGCCGCCAACTCTCCCCAGACCCTCCCGGTTTCGCTGACGGTCATCGAGGTGGCCAACTCGGTGATCCGGGGCACGGTGTCCGTGGAGGGAACCGGACTCTCGGGAGTGTCGGTAACCCTCGGCGGAAAGGAGTCGCGAAGCACCACCACCGACAGCTCCGGGCGATTTGAGGTCACGGGACTGACCTCGGGAGGATACACCGTCTCCATCGGCAACCTCCCGGTGGGAGTCTCCTTCTCGTCCACCACCCAGAGCGTGTCCCTGGGGGTGAACCAGACCATGACGGTGGACTTCTCCGGCAGCGTCATCCGGAACTCCGCCATCTCCGGCACCATCACCGTGGACGGAACCCCCCTGGCCGGCGTCACGGTGGCCCTGAGCGGACCCCAATCGGGTACTGTGACGACCGACGCGAACGGCCGGTATTCCTTTACCGCGCTGCGGGACGGCAGCTACACCGTCACCGTGAGCAACTACCCCTCCGGCGTCACGTTTCCCTCCACCTCCCAGAGCGTGTCCCTGGGGGTGAACGAGAACCGCACGGTAGACTTCCCCGGATCCTATACCCGCACCTCTTCCGTCATAGGCACGGTCACGGCGGGGGGGATGGCCCTGGGGGGCGTAACGGTGACCCTGACCGGTACGGAGTCGCGTGCCACCTCCACCGACGCTTCCGGCGACTATCAGTTCACCGGGCTCCGGGCCGGCAGTTACACCGTCACCATCAGCAACCTGCCGGCGGGGACATCCTTCAGCACCACGTCCAGGAGCGCCTCCGTGGGCGTGGGGCAGACCGTCCGGCTGGACTTCGCCGGAACCATAATCCAACTGCCCAGCCTCGAGTACTCGTACATCGAAGCGTGCCCGGCGGTGATCCCACGCTGGGAGGAGGTCGACTGGAGGGCCACCATCACGGTGGGGGTCCGGGATCAGTTCTCCCAGCCCATCCAGGGGGCGACGGTTCTTCTCTCCGAGTCACCCTCCTTCGGGGTCGAGGATTGCAACGTCTTCCCGCCCCTGGAAGACTCCTTCCTCATTACCGGACCGAATGGATTGGCCTTCACAGGCTACAATTCCTGCCGGGGCTCCGCCGTGCCCATGACCTTCACGGCCCAGATCACGGCGAACAGCTCCACCATCACACTCCAGGAGTCGGACGATCTGTATGTGGACGTGCACCGATGGGACCACGTCCTGTCCATATCCACCGGTAACGGCCAGACCGTCGTGGCCGGGCAGAGCGCCTCGTTCTCCGTGAGGGTGCTGGATGATGCGGGGGGCAACGTGGCTGTTGGAGTCCCGGTAGGGTGGGACGTGGAGGGCGGGAACTGCTTCTACGGCTTCACCAACACCTCGGGAATCGCCGGGATGTCCCTGTACGTTCCACCGTCCACTGCGCCGGGCTTCTATCGTATCACCGCCAACATCGCGGACATCGACTGGAATTCCGAACCCTGGACACTGGTCAACGCGGTCTTCACGTACCAGGTGGTGGCCCCGGCGACGGCGCCCTCCGCGGCGGTCTCTTCACAGGCGCCGCGAGCGGTGACCTCCTCGCAGGGGACGCCGCGCCTCCGGGGAACGGCGGTCCCGGCGGGAGGGGGGTGAGAAAGCGGAGGAGGGCTTCCTCCAGAGAGGTTCGATAGGTAGACCAACGGGACGTTGATGGTGATGCACCGAAGGTAGAGAGCAAGCGTCCGGAGTGCGTCCACTTCTACCTTTCGCTCGCGGCCGAGGGCGTTACGCCCCTGATTGGGCTGGGCCACCCCTGATTATGCTGGCCGCCCGGGTCAGGCTGGCCACCCGGGTCAGGCTGGGCCACCCGGGCTCGGTCGCCGCTTCCCAATTCGCTGCGCAGCCGAGAAGAAAGCAGAGAGCGACGTTGGCTCGCCCAACGTCATCCGCCTTTCGCCCGCTTTTCGAGCAGAAGGTAGAGGCGAATGCCGCGGAGCACGGTCACTATCCGCTTTTCGCTCGAAAACCGAGCAGAAAGTAGAGAGCAAGCGTCTGGAGTGCGTCCACTTCTACCTTTCGCTCGCGGCCGAGGGCGTTACGCCCCTGATTAGGCTGGGCCACCCTGATTATGCTGGCCGCCCGGGTTGCTGACCCACCCTGATTATGCTGGCCGCCCGGGTCAGGCTGGGCCACCCGGGCTCGGTCGCCGCTCTCCATTTCGCTTCGAAGCCGAGAGGAGGGGGTCAGGAAGGGGTTCAGTTCAGACGGACAATCTCCCCCCGCACCACTACATCCTCTACAGCCTGGATGCGCACCCCGCCATCCCGGGCCTCCAGGTCGATGGTCCCGGCTCGAAGCGCGAAGCGCCCGTCGGTGGACAAGAGGATGTCGCCCTCCAGGAGCCTGACGACGGGCCCTTCCGGCCGCCGGGAAACCTCCAGCAACGGTCCGCCCTCTTCGGAGTCGATTCGAATCGACTCGTCAGGGCGCAGGGTGAGCACTGCCGCTGTCAGGGCTTCCGGCTCCCCCCGCCGCCTGAGGCCATCGAGGACGCCGCATACCACCGGTTCCGGAGAGTTCGCCGGAAAGGACAGGAGCACCCGGTCTCCCTC
>Ga0114946_10002086_pt1 | contig 13722 bp, 14 predicted proteins | sample WalLakDeSediment_FD_88676 | JGI IMG/M metagenome (GOLD analysis project Ga0114946, IMG submission 88676) | Lake sediment microbial communities from Walker lake, Nevada to study Microbial Dark Matter (Phase II) - Walker Lake 11/02/13 Deep Sediment | ecosystem: Environmental > Aquatic >...
CAGGCCGAGGTTGGCCATGTACCCGGTGGAAAACAACAGTGCGCGCGGGAAGCCGGTGAACTCCGCCAGCTCGTCCTCGAGCGCATGGTGTTCGGCAGTGTGCCCGGTGACCAGGTGCGCCGCACCGCTGCCCGCGCCCCAGGCCAGTGCGCCCGCAGCCATGGCGCGGGCGATGCGCGGATCGCGGGCCAGCCCGAGGTAGTCGTTGCTGCAGAAGGCCAGGCAGGGGCGGCCATCCACCACCAGGCGGACGGGGCCGAGTTCCGGCGTCCAGGCGGCGATGCGTCGCTGGCGGTAGAGATCGGCCGCGGCCAGTCGCGCGAGTTCGACGCCCAGCGATTCAGTTGCGCGCGGCGTCGGCACGCGTGTCCGCCGGGCCGGGTTCCGGCACCAGTCCCAGCCGCCGCAACAGCGCCATGTCGCCGTCGGCGTCGGGGTTAGGCGTGGTGAGCAGCTTCTCGCCATAGAAGATCGAGTTGGCGCCCGCGAAGAACGCCATCGCCTGCAGCTCGGCGCTCATTTCCGTGCGGCCCGCCGACAGGCGCAGGTGGGAGGCGGGCATCAGGATGCGCGCGACCGCGATGGTGCGGACGAACTCGAAGGGATCCAGCGGCTCCGCGCCTTCCAGCGGTGTGCCCGGTACCCGCACCAGCTGGTTGATGGGCACGCTTTCCGGATGCGCCGGCAGGGTGGCGAGGGTGTGCAGCAAGGCCGCGCGGTCCGCGCGGCTTTCACCCATGCCGAGGATGCCGCCGCAGCAGACCTTGAGTCCGGCGTCGCGCACGTGTTGCAGCGTCTCGAGCCGGTCCGCGTAGGTCCGCGTGCTGATGATCTCGGGGTAGTAGGCCTCCGAGGTGTCGAGATTGTGGTTGTAGTAGTCCAGTCCCGCCGTGCGCAGGGTGGCGGCCTGCTCGGCCGTGAGCATGCCGAGGGTCGCGCAGGTCTCGAGCCCCAGGCCGCGCACCTGGCGGACCATCTCGGCGACGGCGGCGAGTTGCCTTGGCTTGGGGTTTCGCCACGCGGCGCCCATGCAGAAGCGCGTGGCGCCGGAGTCACGCGCCGCGCGCGCCCGCGTCACGACGTCCGCAACCTCCATCAGGGGATCCACCGGCAGGCCCGTATCGTGGCGGACGCTCTGCGGGCAGTAGGCGCAGTCTTCCGGGCAGGCGCCGGTCTTCACCGACAGCAGCGTACTGACCTGCACCTGGTGATGCGGGAAATGTTCGCGGTGTTCGCCATGGGCGCGGTACAGCAGTTCGAACAGCGGCAGCTCGAACAGCTCGCGCACCTCATCGAGGCGCCAGTCGCAGCGGGGTTCCGGCATGGATCGGCACTCATTTTGGCGGCCCGTTTCCGGGCCCGGGATGCAAAAATACGGTGCTGCGCGCTACGCGCCGCCGCCGCACAATGGCCCGGGAGTATTCGGGGCACGGGAAGGGGCTGTCAACCGGTGGGCTTTCTGGAAGTTGACTGCGGCCGGTTCTTGCGATGGCCGTGCTGGCCTTGCGAGTTGTGCGGCGCCCCGGCCGGACAGGCGGGCATCTGCGCGCCCTGCGTCGCGGACCTGCCCTGGATCGCGAATGCCTGCCGGCTGTGCGCCCGGCCGCGCGCGGCGACGGGGACCTGCACCCGCTGCCGGGCGCATCCGCCGCCGTGGACCCGGGCGGTTGCGCCCCTGGCATGGAGTTTCCCGGTCGACGCGCTCATCAGTCGCTTCAAGTATGGCGGCGTGCTGCAGTTCGGCGCGTTGCTCGGCCGGCTGCTGGCGCAGCGCTGTCGCGCCGGCCGCTGCGACGGGATCGTGCCCGTGCCGCTGCACCCGTCACGGCTGGCCGAGCGCGGCTTCAACCAGGCCCGCGAACTGGCGGGCCCGCTGGCGCGGAACCTGGCGATCCCGCTGCTGGCCGATGCCTGCGGGCGCACGAGAGCGACGCCGCCGCAGGCCGGGCTCACGGCGCAGCAGCGTTACCGCAACCTGGACGGAGCGTTTGCGGCGAGCGCCGGGGTGCGCGGCCTGCGACTGGCCGTGGTGGACGACGTGCTCACCACCGGGTCGACGATGACGGCGATGGCGCGGGAATTGTTGCGCGCCGGGGCGGTCTCGGTCGAAGTCTGGGCCGTGGCGCGGGGTGGTACCGCTCAGGCGGAGGCGAAGGTGTAGTGCAGCAGGATGCCGACGAATACGGCCAATCCGTAATAGTGGTTGTTCAGGAAGGCGCGGAAGCAGTCCTCGGGTCGCCGCGCGCGGATCAGGTATTGCTGCCACGCCGACAATCCCGCGGCGAACGCGAGGCCGGCGAGATACCAGCCGCCGAGGCCCGCCTGGCGGCCGACCAGCCACAGGGCTATCCACAACAGCGCCTGCATGGCGCCGATCATGTGGCGGTCCGCGTCGCCGAACAGGATGGCCGTGGAGCGCACCCCGAGCTTGAGGTCGTCATCCCGGTCGACCATGGCGTACATGGTGTCGTAGACCATCGCCCAAAGGATCACGGCGATGAACATCAGCCATGCCAGTTGTGGCACCGCGCCCGTCTGCGCGGCGAAGGCCATGGGCACGGACCAGCCGAAGGACGCGCCCAGCCAGACCTGTGGCAGGTGCGTGAAGCGCTTCAGGAATGGATAGGCGATGGTGAGCACCGCGCCCGCCAGCGCCAGCAGCACGGTGAGCCGGTTCATGGTCAGTACCAGCGCGAAGGCGACGGCGCCAAGCGCGGCCGCCAGCAGCAGCGCCTCGACGGGTGACACGGTGCCCCGCGCCAGCGGCCGGTCGCGCGTGCGCTCGACGTGCGGGTCGATGCCCCGGTCGGCAAAGTCGTTCATGACGCAGCCGGCCGAGCGCATCAGCACCACGCCGGCGACGAACACCAGGAACACCTGCGGATCGGGGCGCCCCGCGCCAGCGATCCACAAGGCCCACAGGGTGGGCCACAGCAGCAGCAGGATGCCGATCGGCCGGTCCAGCCGCATCAGCAGCGCGTACTCCCGAAGCTGGATCGCGAGCCGGCGCGCCGGCCGCCGCGCGCCTAGCTCTTCGCGCATCGGGTCAGGCCGGGCAGGAACATCTCGTAGATCAACAGGGGGCCGGCGGCGAGGCGGAAGCGCGAGCGGCGCGCCCAGACCCACGCCGGACGAATGTCCATGCCGTCGAGTGCGGGGCTGAACAGCGGATGAGCGGGATTGGCGCGCGTGAACTCGAATGATGAGCGCTGGATGCCGCCTCGCTCCAGCAGCGCATCGCCAAGCGGCCGGTCGCCCAGCTCCGTGAGCCAGGAGTCCCCGGCCAGCGTCTCGTCCGGAATGAAGGTGGTGGCGCAGACGCAGAGGTTGTCCCCACAGAACAGCCGCACGCGCCGCACACGCGCCGCCGCGCCTTCCAGCAGCTCGCGAGCATCGACGGGTACCGGCTCCGCCGCCTCGCCGAGCAACTCGAGCCGGAAGCATCCTTGACAGCCGGCGCGCAGCCGCGAGGTCAGCGATCCCGAGTCCTGCAGCCAGCCACACAGGCCGGCGTTTTCCGGCAGCGCGCCGGGCGCGTCGGCCGGGAGCCAGACCAAGGGCTCGGCAGCTTTCGCGGGCCGGACGATGAGGGGGCTTTCGCTGGTCATGGGGTGGCAGGATAACCGGATCAGGAAGTCATTATAGATGGGTTCACGGCCGCGTCAGACTTGTCCGTAACGCGTCGCTGCGCCGATCCATCGGCGGGTCAGCGCCGCAACCGTCGCGGGATCACCGCGCAGCAGCTCGTCGGCGAGCTCCCTGACCAGCGGCATGAGCGGCTGGTCGCGCACGAGGTCCGCGACCTTCAGTCCCAGCAGGCCGGTCTGGCGGATGCCCAGCACTTCGCCGGGGCCGCGCAGCTGCAGGTCGATACGCGCGATCTCGAAGCCGTCGTTGGTGTCGCGCATGGCGGCGAGCCGCGTGGTCGCAGCGGGCGATAGCGGCGGCCGGTACAACAGCAGGCAGCTGGCGTCGTCCTCACCCCGCCCCACTCGTCCGCGCAGCTGATGCAGCTGGGCGAGGCCCATGCGCTCGGCGTTCTCGATGATCATCAGGCTGGCGCGCGGCACGTCCACCCCGACCTCGATGACCGTGGTCGCGACCAGCAGGTGGATTGCGCCTTGCTTGAAGGCGCGCATGATCCGCTCCTTGTCCGCCGGCCGCATGCGCCCGTGGATCAGGCCGACGGTGAGCTCGGGCAGCGTCTCGGTCAGCAGGGTGGCGGTGTCTTCGGCCGCCTGGGCTTGCAGCTGGTCCGATTCCTCGATCAGCGGGCAGACCCAGTAGGCCTGGCGGCCGGCCGCGCAGGCCTCCCGGATCCGGGCGATGATCTCGGGGCGACGCGACTCGGGCATCGCGACCGTGCGCACCTGGCCGCGCCCGGGCGGCAGCTCGTCGATGATCGAGGTGTCGAGATCGGCGTAGGTTGCCATCGCCAGCGTGCGCGGGATCGGCGTCGCGGTCATGACCAGCTGGTGCGGGCGGCGCCCGTCGGACTTGCCCTTGTCCGTGAGCGCCAGCCGCTGGTGCACGCCGAAGCGATGCTGCTCATCGATGATCGCCAGCGCCAGCCGGGCGAAGTTCACGCCGTCCTGGAACAGGGCGTGGGTGCCCACCGCCACCGATGCCTCGCCCGACGCGAGGCGCCGCAGCGCTTCGCGTCGCTCGGCGGCGGACTGCGATCCGGACAGCCAGCAGGTGCCGACGCCGAGCGGCTCGAGCCAGTTGCGGAAGTTGGCGTAATGCTGCTCGCCGAGCAGCTCCGTGGGCGCCATGATGGCGGCCTGGGCGCCGCCGGCCACCGCCTGCAGCGCGGCGGCCGCGGCGACCACGGTCTTGCCGCTACCGACGTCGCCCTGCACGAGGCGCATCATCGGAACCGGCTGGGACAGGTCCGCGCGTACCTCGGCGAGGACGCGCCGCTGCGCCCCGGTCAGCGCAAACGGCAGCGCCGCAATGAAACGGCCGACGAGGTCATCGCCGGTCAGCGGCCACGCCGACAGGCGTCGCGCGCGGTGGCGCAGCGCCCGCATCGCCAGCTGGTGCGCCAGCAGTTCTTCGAGCGCGAGCCGCCGACGCGCGGGATGCGCCCCGGACTCGAGCGCTGCCAGGTCGGTCCCCGGCGGCGGCCCGTGCAGCAGGTCCAGGGCGGCCGCGAGCGTCGGCAGTCCCTGGCCCGCCAGCGCGCCCGGCGGCAATAGCTCGGGCGGCCCGTCGCCCAGCGCCAATCGCGCCAGGCGCACCAGGTGCCGGATGCGGGCCTGGACCAGTCCCTCGGTGGCGGGATAGATCGGCGTCAGCGCGTCTGACGCCGCCTCAGCCTCAGCCTCAGCCTCAGCCTCGGCCTCGTCGCCGAGCCGCTGGATCTCGGGATGCACCATCTCGGGGCCCCGCTGGCCGGCGCGAACCTCCCCGAAGCAGCGCAGCCGCGCGCCGCGGCCGAGCGCCTGCTGCTGGCGCGCGGTGAAGTGAAAAAAGCGCAGCGTGAGCATGCCGGTCGAGTCGCCGAACGCTGCCACCAGCATCGGCCGGCGGCGCCGCACGACTTCGGTCAGCAGGATCTCGCCCTCGACCACGGCGCGCTCCCCCGGCCTGACCGCGCCGATGGGCACGACGCGGGTCCGGTCCTCGTAGCGCGCCGGCACAAGGAACACGAGGTCCTGTATCGAGTGCACGCCCAACCGCTCGAGGCGCGCGGCCAGCGCCGGGCCCACGCCGCTCAGCCGCGTGACGGGATCTTCGGGCGCCAGGGGCACTCGGTGGCTTCCGGCGGCTCAGGCGCCAGGAACGAGGATCGCATCCACCTCGACGCGCGCGCCCTTGGGCAAAGCCGCCACTTGCACGGTGACGCGTGCCGGGTACGGAGGCCTGAGCACTTCTTCCATGATGCGATTGACTACGGCGAAGTCGCCGAGGTCGGTGAGGTAGACGGTGAAACGCACGGTATCGTCCAGCGATGCCCCGGCGGCGGCCGCGACCGCCGCGAGGTTGGCGAACACCTGGCGTACTTCCGCCTCGATGTCGCCTGTCACCAGGGCCATGGTGGCCGGGTCCAGCGGGATCTGGCCCGAAAGCCAGATTGCGCCACCGGCGGCGACGGCCTGCGAATAGGTTCCGATCGCGGCCGGAGCCTGGCCGGTGGCGATGATGCGACGGCTCATGTCGTCTCCTTCAGGTATTGGTGCGCGTTACGGACAGCACGTCTGCCATGCCGCGGATACTGCGCATCACGCGGTCGAGCTGGTCGCGGCCATTCACTTGCAACAGGAAGATCAGCGACGAGCTGTCGCCGTCCCGCTCCACGACCTGGACATGCTCGATGTTAGTCTCGGTCGAGGAAATGTTGGCTGCGACCGCCGCCAGCACGCCCAGGCGGTTGCGGACCTCGGCGCGGATTTCGACCGGGAAGGTCCGACTGAGTTTGCGCTCCCAATCGACCGCCAGCCACTTGTCCGGCTGCTTGCGAAACTCGGCCAGGTTGCCGCAGTCGTCGCGGTGAATCACGATGCCGCGCCCTGCGCTCAGGTAGCCGAATATCATGTCGCCCGGGATCGGGTGGCAACAGCGGCCGTAAGTGACCACCATGCCCTCGGTGCCCGCGATGGTCAGCGGCGCGGCCTGGTCGCCTCCCGGCAGCGCAGACTCCTCGGGCAGCAGCCGGCGGGCCACCAGCGACGCCATGCGCTCGCCCAGCCCGATCTGCTCGTACAGCTCCTGCACATTGTTGCAGCCGAGCAGGTCCAGGGCCGCGCGCATGCGCTCATCCGGGATCTTGCGGACCGACAACTTGAACTCCCGCAGCGAGTTTTCGAGCAGTCGCTTGCCCAGGTCCGCGGCCTCGTGTCGCTGCAGGTTCTTGAGGAAGTTGCGGATGGCCATGCGGGCCTTGGCGGTCACGACGAAGTTGACCCAGGCAGGGTTCGGCGTGGCTCCCCGGGCGGTGACGATCTGCACAGTCTGGCCGTTCTTCAGGGTCGTGCGCAGCGGCACCGGGCGCCGGTCGACCCGCGCTGCGACACAGCGGTTGCCGACGCCCGTGTGGACCGCGTACGCGAAATCCACGCACGTAGCGCCGCGCGGCAGGCGGACGATGTCGCCCTTGGGCGTGAACACGTACACCTTGTCCGGGAAGAGGTCGATCTTGACGCTCTCGAGGAATTCCTCGGAGGTGCCGCCCTCCTCCATTTCCATCAGGTTGGTCAGCCACTCCCGGGCGCGGACCTGCGGCTGGGCGGCGAACGGCCCGCCGGTCTTGTAGAGCCAGTGCGCCGCGATGCCCGATTCCGCGACCTGGTCCATGTCCTCGGTGCGGATCTGCACCTCGCAGGGCAGGCCGCCAGGGCCGAACAAGGTGGTGTGCAGAGACTGGTAGCCGTTGACCCGCGGAATCGCGATGTAGTCCTTGAACCGCCCGGGCATCGGCTTGTAGCACTTGTGCACGATGCCGAGCGCGCGATAGCAGTCGTCCACGCTGTCCACCACGATGCGCAGGCCGTACACATCGACGATCTCGTTCAGGGCGCGCTTCTTGTCGCGCATCTTCCGGTAGATGCTGTAGATGTGTTTCTCGCGGCCGGCCACCCGCGCCTTGATCTGGACCTCGGCGAGGCTTTCGTCGAAGCGCTTGCTGATCTTCTGGAGGATCTGCTTGTGCGCGCCCTGGGCGCGCTTCAGCGCCCGCTCCAGCACGCGGTGGCGATAGGGGTGCAGGCAGCGAAAGCCCAGGTCCTCGAGCTCGACGCGGATCGCGTTCATGCCGAGCCGATTGGCGATCGGCGCATAGATTTCGAGTGTTTCGCGCGCGATCCGGCGACGCTTTTCCGGCGGCATGATCCACAACGTGCGCATGTTGTGCGTGCGGTCCGCGAGCTTCACCAGGATGACGCGCATGTCGCCGACCATGGCGAGCAGCATCTTGCGGAAGCTCTCGGCCTGGGCCTCGGCGCGGCTACGGAACTCGATCTTGTCGAGCTTGCTGACGCCGTCCACCAGCTCGGCGACTTCTTCCCCGAACAGCTCGGCGATGTGTTCCTTGGGGACGCCGGTGTCCTCGATGACGTCATGCAACAGCGCCGCCATCAGCGTCTGCGCATCGAGCTTGAGATCGGCCAGGACGGTGGCGACGGCCACCGGGTGAGAGATATAGGGCTCACCCGAGTGCCGCTGCTGGCCCTCATGGGCTTTAGCGGCAAACTCGTAGGCTTTTAATACCTGGCTGACCTGGTCGGCCGGCAGGTAGCGCTCCATGCGCCGGGTCAGGCGGTCGAGCCCAATGGACCGCTTCCTCTTCGGCAGTCGAGCCAGGAAGGAAGCTGCGTAGTCCACGGGCGCAAGCGACCTCGTTCAGTCTCCCATCGGGGGGATGGGCCGGTCGAAGAGCTCCGGCTCGCGCACGGCGACGGGCGGATCCGGCTCGTTGAGAATGGCCTCGCCGATCGCTCCGTCGGCGATCTCCCGAAGGGCGACCACGGTTGCCTTGTCGTTCTGCCAGTCCAGGCTCGACGGCGCTCCGTTAGCGAGCTGGCGCGCGCGGCGGGCGGCGATCAGGACGAGGTCGAACAGGTTGTCGACGTTCTGCATACAGTCTTCGACGGTGATACGGGCCATGTTGGTCTCTGTGGTCAGGGGCGCCCCATGTTCCGGGGCTAGCGTTTCATGGTAACGGAATAGCAGCCGGCGCTGCCAGTGGAACCGGCGACCGGTCCGCCCTCAGGCCAGCAGCGCGGACGCCAGGGCCGGCAAGTCGGGGCGGTCTGCGCGGCTGGCGATGCCCTGGCCGCGGACAATGTCGGAGAGAGACTGCAGCGCGGTGGCGAAGTCGTCGTTGACGACCACGTACTGGAATTCGCTCCAGTGAGACATGTCGGCCGCCGCATCGGCGAGCCGGCGCCGGATGACCGCCTCGCTGTCGGTCGCCCGGCCGCGCAGGCGCCGCTCCAGCTCGGCGCGCGACGGCGGCAGGATGAAAATGCCCACGGATTCCGGCATCGCCGCGCGGACCTGGCGGGCGCCTTGCCAGTCGATTTCGAGCACGACGCCGTGACCCTCGGCCAGCAGCCCCTGGACCTGCGCGCGGGAGGTGCCGTAGTAGTTGTCGAAGACCTGGGCATGCTCGAGGAATGCGTCCGCCGCGATCATCTCCCGGAAATCCTCGGGCGAGACGAAAAAATAATGCCGGCCGTCCTGCTCCCCCGGCCGTTGCGCGCGTGTCGTATAGGAAATCGAGAAGCGCAGCTCCGGCTCGCGCTCCATCAGGGCACGCACGAGCGTCGTCTTGCCGGCCCCCGAGGGCGCGGAAATGACGAACAGGCGGTTCTGCGCGCTCAACCCGGCCTCACTCGATGTTCTGCACTTGCTCGCGCATCTGCTCGATCAGCACTTTCAGCTCGACGGCGATGCGGGTGGTTTCGCCGTCCACGGACTTGGAGCCGAGCGTGTTGGCCTCGCGATTGAATTCCTGCATCAGGAAATCGAGCCGGCGCCCGTTGGCTTCGTCCGCGCCGGCCGCGAGAATACGTCGGACCTCGGCGATGTGGCTGGCCAGCCGGTCGAGTTCCTCGTCGACGTCCATCTTGCCGAGCTGGATCGCGAGCTCCTGCTCCAGCCGCTGCGGATCGACGTCGAGGTCCAGCGTGCCGAGCCGCTCGAGCAGCCGCGTGCGGAGGCCCGCGCGAATCGCGGGCAATGCGCTGCGGACCTGCTCCACCAGGGCGGCGATGGCGTCGCAGCGTTCTGCCAGCGCAGTCGCGAGGCGCTCCCCTTCGCGCTGCCGCGCGGCGTCCAGTTCGTCGAGCGCCTGCGCCAGGGCGTCAGCCGCCAGGTCCGCCACCGGTTCGAGGTCGCGCTCCTGCTCGCGGACGACCCCGGGCCAGCGGAGCAGGTCCATCGTGCCGGGCGGCGCCAGCGCACCCACGCGCCCGCGGATTTGTTCCGCCGCCTCCGCCACGCGTCCGGCCAGCTCGAGGTCCAGCGCCAGCTCCCGGTCGCCTGCGGCCGTCCAGCCGACCCGCAGGGTGCAATCCACCTTGCCGCGCTTCAGGCGCGCCGCCACCTGCTGGCGGAACCGGGTCTCCAGCGCGCGCAGGTCCTCGGGCAGGCGCAACCCGGCCTCGAGGTAACGATGGTTGACCGAGCGCAGCTCCCACGCCACCGAGCCCCATGCGGCGCTACCCTCGGTGCGCGCAAAACCGGTCATACTCCGGATCATTGGTGAGTTTCCATGCCGTGCTGCGCTTATACTTGCCGACTGCGCCGCTCTGGGCGGGCGCGTATTCTAGCAGAAGGCCGGGGAACGAATTGCGCTTCGAAACCGCTGAGGTCAGTCTCCTCGGTGATCGTGAGGAAAACCAGGATCGCGCCGCCATTTGCCGGCAAGGCAACGGCGTGCTGCTGGTCGTGGCCGACGGCATGGGCGGCCACAGCGATGGCGCGCTGGCCGCGGAAGTCGCGGTGGACTCCGTGTGCAGGGCCTTTTCGAAAGGATCCCCTGGCGGGCGCGAGCCGGAGTTCCTGCGCGCGGCCGTGGAGGCGGCGCACGACGCCGTGGTCGCTGTCGGCGAAAAAATCGGCATCGGCCAGCGACCCCGCGCGACCTGCGCTGTTTGCCTGGTGCGGGACGGCGTAGCGACCTGGGCGCATGTCGGCGACTCGCGTGTCTACCTGCAGCGGGCCGGCGTCCTCGTCACCCGCACCCGCGATCACACGCCCATCGAGAACCTGTTGCAGGACGGCCTCATCACCGAGGACGAGGTCGCTGGCCACCCGATGCGGCACTATGTCGAGTACTGCCTCGGCGGCGTCGCGGAGCACCCCCAAATTTCGATATCGACGCCGGTGCCGCTCGAGCCCGGCGACGTGCTGCTGGTGTGTTCCGACGGGCTCTGGTCGGGCGTGCCCGACGAGGAAATCGCCGCAGGACCGGAACAGGGCCTCGCGCTGGAAGACTGGCTGGCGCGGATCGCCGATCGGGCTATCCGCCTGGGCGCGCCTTACAGCGATAACACCACCGCAGTCGCGTACCGGGCGCTGGCACAACAGTAAGCCACGGAGGCAGGAAACCATGAGACCCAGTGAACGACGTCCCGATGAGCTTCGCGCGGTGCGCTTCGAGCGCGGCTTCCAGCGCCATGCGGAGGGATCCGTGCTGGTGGAATTCGGCGCGACGCGCGTGCTTTGCTCGGCGAGCGTGGAAGACCGCGTGCCGCCGTTCCTGAAGGGCAAGGGACAAGGTTGGGTTACGGCCGAGTACGGCATGTTGCCGCGGTCGACCCACACCCGGAATCCGCGCGAGGCGGCCCGCGGCCGGCAGGGCGGTCGGACGCTGGAAATCCAGCGTCTCATCGGCCGCAGCATGCGCGCCGTGCTCGATCTCGCCGCGCTTGGCGAGCGCACCATCACGCTGGACTGCGACGTGCTGCAGGCGGACGGCGGCACGCGCACCGCGGCGATCACGGGGTCCTACGTGGCGCTCGCGGATGCTGTCCGCCGGCTCCGGGGCAGCGGCGCGCTGCGGGCAGATCCCCTGCATGGCCAGGTGGCGGCGGTGTCCGTCGGGTTGTACCGGGGCATGGCCGTGCTGGATCTCGATTATGCGGAGGACGTCGAAGCCGAGACGGACATGAACGTCGTCATGAACGACGCGGGCGGCTTCGTGGAAGTGCAGGGCACGGCGGAAGGTCACGCGTTCCGACGTACCGAGCTTGACCAGTTGCTGGACCTCGCGGCCGGCGGGATCGCCGACTTGCTGCGGCTGCAACGCGAGGCCCTGGGCGCGTGAGCGCCGGCCGGCGCCGCATCGTGCTGGCCACCGGCAATCCGGGTAAAGCGCGCGAGATCGGCGCCCTGCTGGCGCCGGCGGGCGTGGAGATCGTGCCGCAGTCGGAGTTCGGCCTCGAATCCGCCGCCGAGACCGCCTCGACCTTCATCGAGAACGCATTGCTTAAAGCGCGGTATGCGGCGCTGGGCAGCGGGCTGCCGGCGATCGCCGACGATTCGGGACTCGTGGTCGACGCCCTTGGCGGCGCACCCGGTATCCACTCCGCGCGGTACGCGGGCGGCGGCGGGGACGCAGCCAACATCGCCAAGCTGCTCGAGGCGCTCGAGGGCGTTCCGGCGGATGGCCGGGGCGCGCGCTTCGTCTGCGTCGCCGTGCTGTTGCGGCATCCCGACGATCCGCTGCCGCTGGTCTGTGAAGGCCGCTGGGAGGGCGCCATTGCGGCGGCGCCGCGCGGCGACGGGGGATTCGGGTACGACCCGGTGTTTATTCCTGCCGGCGATACCCGCACCGCGGCCGAGCTCGCGCCGGATGAGAAAAACCGGCTGAGCCACCGGGGCCGCGCCTTCGGCGAGCTGCTGGCCCGGCTGCGTGCGGGGCTGTTGCCCGCCGTGCGGCCGGCCGGGGGTGCGCCATAGACGAGGCCCGGCCCGCGGCTGGGGCGCTCGGGGTCTACGTGCACCTGCCCTGGTGTGTGCGCAAGTGCCCCTACTGTGATTTCAACAGCCATGAGCTGCGCGGCCAGGCGCCGTTCGCCGCGTATGTCGACGCCCTGCTGGAGGACCTCGAGGAAGATTTGCCCCTGGTTGCCGGCCGCGAAGTGGCGACCGTGTTTTTCGGCGGCGGCACGCCGAGCCTGTGTCCGCCGCCGCTCATCGGCCGTTTCCTCGAGGGCCTTGCCGCGCGCCTGCCGATGGCGCCGGATGCCGAGATCACCCTGGAGGCGAACCCCGGAACCATCGAGCATGGCCGCTTCGCCGACCTCGCGGCGGTCGGCATCAATCGCGTATCCCTCGGGGTACAGAGCTTCCAGCCGCGCTTGCTGGCGGCGATCGGGCGGATCCATGACGAGCGCGAGGCGCAGGCGGCCATCGCGGAGCTGGCGCTGGCGGGGATCGGGAATTTCAACCTCGACCTGATGTTCGGCCTGCCGGGCCAGAGCCTCGCCGAGGCCTGCGATGACCTCGAGACGGCCATTGCGGCGGCGCCGCCCCACGTGTCGCTGTACCAGCTGACACTGGAGCCGGGCACGCCGTTCCATCGCCGTCCCCCGTCCCTGCCGGACGAGGATGCCTGCTGGGAAATGGAAGCGGCGCTCGCGGCGCGGCTGGAGAACGCGGGTTACCGGCGCTACGAGGTGTCGGCCTGGGCGCGGCCTGGGCGCGAGTGCCGCCACAACCTCAACTACTGGCGCTTCGGGGACTATCTCGGCCTGGGCGCCGGCGCGCACGGCAAGCTCAGCCTCGCCGATGGCCGCATCCTGCGGCGCCAGCGCCGCCGTCGCCCGCTCGGTTGGCTGCAGGGGCCGCGCATCGAGGAGGAGCGCTGGCTCGAGCCTGCGGAGCGCCTGTTCGAGTTCATGCTCAACGCCCTGCGGCTCGCGGAGGGCTTCAGCCTCGAGGCCTTCGAAGCGCGCAGCGGGCTGGCTGCGGCCGATGCCCTGGCAGGCCTGGAGCAGGGGCGGTCGCTCGGGCTGCTCGAGCCGGTCGGCGGCTCCGCCTGGCGGGCGACGGCGCTGGGGCGGCAGTTCCTCAACGACGCCCAGGCGCTGTTCCTGCCGGTCGCCGGCCGTTGATGCGGCAGTTACTTATGCACATGGCGGAGATCGGGCCGCGAGCCGGTCGCCCGCGCCCGGCCCGGTCGGGCCCAGTCCCTCGGCGCCACGGACTCGGATGCGCAACTTATTGATGTTATTGACGAGGCATTTTCTGGTCGCTTTTTCGCCAATC
>Ga0114946_10002087_pt1 | contig 13719 bp, 7 predicted proteins | sample WalLakDeSediment_FD_88676 | JGI IMG/M metagenome (GOLD analysis project Ga0114946, IMG submission 88676) | Lake sediment microbial communities from Walker lake, Nevada to study Microbial Dark Matter (Phase II) - Walker Lake 11/02/13 Deep Sediment | ecosystem: Environmental > Aquatic > Freshwater...
CGCATCCTGCCTCCCCATTGCTTCTTGGCAATGCTCGGCGAGACAGAAGGAGTAGTAGAGCATCTCGTTCGCCTGCAGGCTAAGCCGGAGATCGGTCCGGGTAAAGTCGCTGATGTTGTTACTGAAACGTTTCGACTCTCGGATGGCAGGAAGGTCGCAGTGGAGCTGACGACCAACGGACTTGCCGAAGCGACCTCGAATATGCTGATGACCGCTCAAAAAGACTGCAAACTCTGGGGCTCGGAACGGATTGATACCCCTCACCTCCTCCTTGCCCTCCTCGACGAAGTCCCGCCGAGGCTCGCTTCGATACTCGAGCAGTCTCCCCTCTATCTGAACCTGAAAAGAATGCGGGAGCACCTCCAACAACACCTTCGGGAGATGCGATCACAGGTCAAACGGGAAGTTGCCTTCCGCCTCCCACCCGGTTTCCTTCCCTCTGAGGATTTGACCTACCGAGTGCGAACGGAAGGAATGACTCCGGCATTACACCTCGATTCCTACTTTGACACGTTAACCAGGGCGCTCTATTGCCGCAGGAACAACCATGTGCTGGTAACGGGACTGCGAGGGGTCGGCAAGACGACGCTCTTATGGGAGCTGGCCCGAAGGGCGGCATCCGGTGAAATCCCTTTTCTCAAGCGAAAGCGCTTTCTTTTGGTCGATTGCCGCGATGTGCCGCCGCAGGGGAGCAAGAGCAGACTGGAAGAGATCCTCTCCCATGTCTCTGGTCGCACGGACCTCATCGTGTGCCTCGATGAGATGGGGCCCCTGCTTCGCGCCGAATCCGGCGGCAACAACAAACTCATCCTTCGCGGTGCCCTCAAGGAAAACCGCATCCACCTCATCGGGGTGATATCCAACTGGGACTTCGAAGACCTGATTTCATCCGACTATGAGTTCCTCGAGTTTCTCACCAGGCTTGAGGTCGAGGAACCTGGTAGGGAAGCCTCGATCGATATAGTGGAGCAGGCCTGTAAGGGTCTCGAGCGAGATTACAAGATGAGGGTAGACGAAAGGGCGATAGAGCGCGCGGTGGTTCTCTCTGCAGACTACATTCTGAATGAACGCCTTCCCATGAAAGCCATAAAGGTATTGCAGCGCGTCTGTGAGAACCTCCACTACGAACGGACGCAGCTTCAGGGAGACAGGGACACCGCAACCCCAGCCGACGTTATCAAGATTATCGCACAGATAACGGGTGTTCCCGAGGGTACTCTTTCGGGGATCTCCGAAAAAACCGACTACGAAAGGGATTTGTCACTGGTTGTCGTCGGGCAGGAAGAGGCAGTGAGGTCAGTGGCCATGCAGCTTCGGCTCATAAAGGGTGGTTCGACCGAACCCAATAAGCCTGCCTCTGTTATGCTTTTCGCCGGCCTTACCGGAGTCGGCAAAACGGAACTGGCAAAAGCCCTGGCAAGGTTCTATTCCTCTTCGAAGCGCCTTCAGACTTACACCATGGGCAACTTCACGCAGGCCCACACCATCTCGGGAATAATCGGTGTTCCGCCCGGCTACGTCGGGCACGAGCAGGGGGGGCGGATCGTGAACGATCTGAATTCGGATCCCTACTGCGTCTTTCTCCTGGACGAGGCAGAAAAAGCACACCCTGATATATGGAAGCCCTTTCTGAACCTCTTCGATGAAGGCTGGATTGTGGACACGCGCGGAGTCAAAGCGTTTGCCGACAGAGCGATTTTTATCCTTACATCCAATGCCGGCCACGACATCATCTCGCGAATGTCACAGGCGCGAGAGCCGATGGAGCGCATAATCGAGGCGGTTAAGACAGCTCTGTCCGAAATCCGGCACGAACACTCGAGAGAGCCCGTTTTTTCGCCCGAGTTCCTCGCCCGGATCACTCGCATCATCATCTTCAAACCCCTTGATGAGGCAGGCATGGAGGGCATCTGCCGAAAGATGCTCGAACATACGCAAAAAGTCTGGAAGGAGAAACGCGATAAGACCATCGTGGTGCCGGAGGCCTTCATTCATTACATAGCCAGACAGAGTCACCTTGAAAACGAAAGGTCAGGCGGGAAGGAGGGGGGGCGGATCGTGAGGAAATTGCTGCAGGAGCTGGTCGAGGCAACGATCCAGAAGGAGATCAGCGAAAGGAGCCAGGAGTACAGGCATTGCGACGTGATCGAGCTCACCCTCGTGGACCCTGGAGCCACACTACCCTACCAGCGAACCGCGGTGCCCAAAATATTTGTTGATTTCCACGCCAGTCGGGCCGCTACCCCAGCGGAATGCATGGAACAGGCGATTGAAGAGTTGACATCGATCATTGAAAACGATTCGAAGCTTAAAGCGATAGTAACACAAAAAGTTTCTGAATGCATGTCCCGCTTTCATTCACGACTCAATCAGTACCAAAAGGACAACCCGGCCGCGGTCGACCCCTCGGCTCTTCAGGGACTTCTGGACCGCTTTCAGCAGACATGCACGGAAATGGATCTGCTTGCCACCCATACCGGGGAGCAGGTCCGCAGCATGCTGGGTGATCTGATCACGAGAGTGAGAGGCATCAGAGAAGGAGAAAGCGCATGATCGGGCAACCGTGGAAAGACCCAAAGCCGGATATGCCTTCGTTTGTAGGCAGGAAGATTCATGAGAGGTATCTGCTGCAGGAGTATATCAGCGAGGGGAATTTCGGCGCGGTCTACAGGAGCGAACAGCATTTCCTCGGGATTTCCGCACGCCGGGTTGCGGTGAAGCTGAGCAAGAAGACGGGGATCGACGGGTCCATGGCAAGGGACATCTTTGCGGATGTACTGCTGCTGGCACAGGCGATGGATGAGATGACGGATGCGGAAGCGCGGAGTCACCTGGTTCAAGTCTACGATGCCGGAATCTGCCCTCGATTGGACAACCGCCTCTTTGTTGTCATGGAGTACGTCCAGGGGACCACCTTGGCAGCCCAGTTCGAATCCTACCGGCTTGTGCCGGCATCTGTCCTGCTGAGATGGTCTCGACAGATTTGCCGTGCGATCGAAGGGCTCCATATGCTCACGCCGCCCGTCCTGCACCGTGACCTCAAGCCGGACAATGTCCTGTTCGGAGTCGACCTCACGGTTCGAGTCGTTGATTTTGGGCTGGCGGGCAGACTCCTCCACTGCGGGTATCTGCCTGGAACGGCGGGCTCTCTTGCATTCATGGCCCCGGAAACAACTCGCGGAGAGAGTGTCCCAGAATCCGATGTCTACGGAATTGGAATCACCATGTACAAAGGCCTGACCGGCAGGCACCCCTTTTCCGATCTTATCCCCCCGTACAATCTGCCCTCTTCACTCTACTCTGAATGGCTATACACTCAGAAGAGCAAGTTCGAACCCCTCCCTCCGTCCGCCCTTTACACCACTATTCCCGCGGAATTGAGTAATGTTGTGCTCCGCTGCCTCAAATTCAAACCGTACGAGCGGTTTATGAATGCGGGCGATTTGCTCAAAGCCCTCGATGACTTGGAGAAAGGAAAGGCTGAGCCACCCGACGTGATCGCACTCGGGGACGCAAAACAGCTCCAGGCTGAGGGAGACTTGGATCGCGCCCGTCGGACGTTTGAGGATGGACTGGATGCGCGGCCGAGCTCAAAAGAGACTCGATTTGGACTGCTCGTCGGTCTCGGGGGAATTCTCGAACGCATGGGAGACCAACATAGTGCCGCTATGCGGCTCGTCGAAGCCTGGGAGCTTACCAGAAAGAGCGCCATCCTGCGCACCAGGAAAGAGAGAGCAGATCTTCTGGGGAGGATTGCGGATGCCTACTCGAGGTCCGGAAATCCCTATCAGGCTCGGAGATACGAATCGCTGAAAGAGAAGGAAGTGTCTGGGTTGGGGAGGTAAACGAGACATGTTACCCAAGGCATCATTTTGGGGGTGGTTTACGAGGGTGGGCCGCCTCAAGAACAAATGGGCTCGGGGGCTGGCGGACCCTGATGCAGCCAGGGGTTTGAGCCGCCTGCGGCAGGTTAGGGAAAAGCTCACGGAAAGCCCTGCCGCTTACACGTATCTGTGGGCGCCTTTCCTCGATTCGTTCCTTGAGCGGGATCGAATTCAATCTCTTGAAGAGTCCGATTTCAACGCTCTCATCGAAATGGGAGCTCTGCTTGTCGATATGCCTGGGACCGAGATCCGGCCGGAGGACGTCTGGCAGCGTGTGATCTCTGCTTTCGATGCCCGGGGGGAGGAAAGGCAGGCGAGAGCACTCCTCACGCGTGTCTACAACGCCCCTTCCACAACCGACGAAGTGAAAAACAGGTGCGCGCTGGATCTCGCCCGGAGGGGGGCCAAAGGTGATGAGCATCTCAATATCTATGTGAAGCACCTCCAAGGCTCCACCGATCTCACCCGAGAGCAAGAGGTGACAAAGCTCCTCACCGACTTCTTCTCCCTCGATTTCAACGTCGACCAGGTCAGGCTCAAGAGAGCGGGCGAAGCCGCTCAGAATTTCCTCGACAGAAAGGTCCACATTCCCGGGATGCAAACGGTTTTGGGTCTTTACGCCCTCCAGATAATGCATGACCCGGCGCTTGCTTCAACACACTTCGCCAGCACTCTCAAGGACAGCCCGAACGATCGCGTGGCGGTCACAGGTCTCCTTTCTTCCCTCATCAGGCAGGGAGAGCACAGGAAAGCGGAGAAACTCGCCTTGAGCAAGGCACACTCGAGCGACCTTACCATTGTCGGGCTTATGAAACTGAATGCCGCCATGCACTGGCTTGACGTCCTGGATATACCGAAATGCCCTTCCGTTGCGGCTTCCGATCTCGGAGGCCTTAATCTGGAGCTGTTCGTCGGGGAGGTCATCAAAGCGGTCACAGGAAGGCTCTACCTGCTGGAAGGCAATGCCCGGCGTGCGGCAGAGCTGCTTGGCCCGTACGCCGACAGCAAGCCGAAAGACCCCCGCTGGAATTACTACGCGGCCTGGGCGTCAGTGCTGTGCGGAGACAGTGACGCCGCCGCCAAGCGCCTTTCTGCTCTAGCTGGTTGGCCGGGCAGGTGGACAATAGCCTGCATACTACTCGATCTGGCACCGAACGAAGAGGAGAGAGCCAAAATTCAGTCCCATTTCACCCATGTGCCGAAGGAATACAGGAGCGTCGTAGACTGGCGAATGGCTTACACCCGGTTTGAGGAGCTCCCCGAGCTCAAATGGACTCCCGGCTCGGGGAGCCTCGAGGAGGACCTCGAGGCGCTTCGCACCGTCGCCGGCAGGGCCTTCTATACACGGGACAGAGAAGCTCTTACCGGGACGATTGCCATGCCCCTGTTCGAGAGGCTCCCTTTGGTCGACCAACTGGTATGGCGCGCACTGGATGCTCTGCTTTCGGGTGATGAAACAAAGGGGCGGGCATTGCTCGAGGAATCAGCTGTCAAGCATAGTTATGCCAGGGCCGGCATTATCCTTTCCGTACATCTCCTTGAGCAGAAGAAGACAGCCGAAGCCGCTCAGCTCATAGAACACACAGCCATAAACCGGTCGGACAGGAGGGTCGAGCTGCTTCGCGCCTACCTGGTGGCGTCGGGAGGAAAGCGGGAAGCGGCAATGAAGCGGCTTGACAGGCTCATCGCCCAAGGTGTCGGGAGAGCCCACTATGCTTTGGGCAACCTCTTGCTGCACTCTGCCGTTGAGGCGCGGAAAGTAGGACGCGAGGACCGAGTCCGACTGTTTCGCGAACAGGCAGCAGGGGCCTTCGCAAAGGCTCTTGATGCCGAAAAGCTGGCTCTTCGAGTAGAATGCAAGGTTTTAGCCTCCTGCACGGCATTCATGCTTGACCCTGCCCAAGGCGCCAAAGCGTGCGCCGACCTCACAGCCTTGCAGGTGGATTCCTCACGCATCCGGCCGTGGGCGCTCTGGATGGTTGTGGTTGCCAATCTGTGGAAGGGGGACTCCTCCAGAATCGGGTGGTTGAGCAACCTGGCCCTCGAGTTGATCGAACAGGCGGGATCTCTCGATAGATCTGCAGCAGAGGTTCTTGCGGGAGCTGCTGCCGGATCGTGCCTTGGTGCTGCCGATGCAGACGATGCGGCTAAGCTAGTGACTCTTCTCGATCATCTATCGAAGCTCCAGGGAAGCGACGCCATAGAGCGATTGCGTCGTATGGCGCTCACTGCCGCCTCCCGACTCCGCTTCGCAAAAACCGATGAAAATCTGCAGCCCGTGCAGCAAGTGGCTCGGCTCGTCGGCATGTACCCTGCCAACGGTTCCCTTGTCCTTCTGCTCGCCCAACTCCATTTGAGAAGGGGCGACAAGGCCGGCGCGGCGGCCGCGCTTCGAGAAGCCAGGCCCTTTGACGAGATCGAGCTAAGAGCTGTTGCGAGTCTGGCCGACCTCATCGAGGGAAAGGCACCAGCTCCAGAGATCCTGCCTCTGCACGGTAAAGGAGCGTCACAGCAAATCGTGCGCGCTTGCAGCTTCGTTCATGCGGCAGCCGCACTCGCTGCAGGAAAGTTCGACGATGGGTATCAGGCACTTCTCTCTATCCTTCCCGACTCTCCGCAGGCCTTGATGGCCGTCGTCAAGATGGACAGATTTTTACCTCACCTCCTGGCGCTGTCGGCCAGGCGTGGCCAGGCTCCGCCACCTCTTGTCGAGATGATAAAGAGACTCTCCGAAGGCGTATCACTGGACGGAGTCCGGCCGCTGCCGCTCGCCCGCTGTGCAATGGTGGCAGGCGAAACCTCTCTTGCCTGCAGCCTCTGGGATAGAGTGGTCTCAGAGGAGGAGCATCCCGATGGTCCTCTCATGGAGGAGTATCTGAGAATCCTGTGCCATCTCGCAGTATTGGCTAACAAGTGCGGCGAGAGCCTCGATGCGTCACACAAACTTCGAAAGGCTGCGCGCCTTTGCAGAGGAGAAAAGTGATATGCGCGGCATTAATCCTGATAGTCTTGAAAACCATGCGTACAAACTCGATCTGCGGCATTCCGTGGGCCGCCTGCTAATCATCTTTGTGAGAGAGGAAGAAGGCTTGATGGCATATCCCGGCAGATATGCCTTGTTGGAGAAGGTTGTGCAGGAGAGGTCCGAGCTCTTTGATGCACTCCTTAGCGATGAGACGGATCGGATAGCGGCACAGTGGTTACTTGCAATGGAAGAGAATGCAGGAAATTTGGACCTGCTGCACATTCTGGCGGTTATCTACAGGGAGCGAATGCTCGCGGGCATCTCCAACGGCAATCCTGACGGAGGGTTTTGTGCGCTCGCTACCGGTCTTTGGGGCCTGTTGCTGGCCTCGGAGGAGTTCTGGAATCACTTCTGTGCTTCCAGAGCAATGCCTGAAAAGGCGTCTCTGGCAGGAGAAAAACGGGACATGCTCATGGATGAGGCATTGGAGAGCGTCCTGACAATTCACTGTACTCTTGGAAGCCGGAACTATGCAGTCGGAGCATACGAGCAGGCATATATGCACCTGCACTGCCTCGACCTGTGCCGAAGCGGCGAGGATGCTCTCAGGAGTTCCCTTGAAGGAGCTCCCTTTTCCTGCGGTCTTGAGCCTGACGGTGGCAGGATGGAGAGAATCAAGAGACATGCGGAGAAGATGATCGATGATTGGTGCATCACTCTGTTGCGGGATGCGGAGAAAGCCACCCTGGATTCCGAGGCGATCAGGAAACTTCAGAAGGGTATCAGAAAGAACTACGAAGGAGGGATTCTCCTGATCGAGCCGTTCATCAAGATGACCATTCCGGTGACACGGGTGCTTCATACCTGTCTCGCCTGGTACAACGACTGGTGCTACGACCTCTATGTGACTCGGGACCTAGAGCGCATCAAGACTCTTATGCATCCCGCAGAATATGTCGCCGACCGGCTTTCGCCTCTTTGCATCCAGGGGCGGGGCCACATGCCAGAAAACCAGTCGCTTTCCCAGCACTTTTTGCTGAGGGGCTATACCGCAGATGATCCTGAGAAGGCCAAAAGGAATTACGAGGAGGCACTTGCGTGGAACCCCGCCAACCACAACGCCCAGACCCTTCTCGGAGATGCGGTTCAGGAGCTTTTGATGCGCCAGCTTCAGACAGCGATGGCCTGCATGGAGCGCAAGCAGTTTTCGGAGGCATACGAAGTGCTCGATTCCATCGAGGAGCAGGCTAGCGACAAAGAGGAGATATCAAAGATCCGGGCGATAGTGAATTTTTGCCATGCAAAGGCACTCGCAGAGGAAGGAAAGTTTCGGGAAGCCCTCGTGCGGGCTCGTGAAGCCAACAGGCTCGAACCCGGCCAGGAGGTCATTGCAGGCATGGTCGCGGAGATGGCAGAACTTGCTCCCGAGGAGGACAATTTGCGGTTTCTGCGGGACGCAAAACGGGAGTTCGAGAGCGAACGCTTCGGCTCGACGATAGAAGCGACAAAAAAGGTCAGTCGGGATTCCAAATATTACAGTCAAGCGGCGAACCTGCTGTCAGCTGCCTACTTCTGCCGAGGAATCGATTGGGCGCGAAATCAGCGGCTCGACGACTCTATTTCCGATCTCAAGCTCGCCCTCGAATTCAATAAAAATTATGAAGAGAGGAAGGTCATCTCGGAGCAGTTGAAGATAATCGAAAAGAGCCAATTTGGTTATAAATTGAAGCAGGCTCTCGACAAACAAAACTGGGAACAGGCCGCTTCGCTCCTTCGCACTGCCCTGAGCAGAGAAAACGGTCTGGAAGAGAAGAAAGAGCTTCAAAGCCAGCTCAGCTTTATTTTGAATGCCCACGCGGTGAGCCTCGCTAATGAGGCTCAAGAGATGGAAAAAGAGTTCGAGAAGGCGCTTGTGGATATCATCGGCAGGGTAAAGTCCAGGCTAGGAGTGTATTAGATGAAAATGCAATGCACGAAATGCAATAAACATTTTGAGAGTCCGAACTGCATGGACGTACCGATTTGCCCAGTTTGTTGCAACAACCTAACCAGTAACCTAATCCGTGACACACAGACCAGCATGGCGCTCTTTCCACTTGATGAACTCGCTTTTATAAATAAATGTTTTTCCAGTACAATGGATATGACTAAAGTATTTCCACAAAGCCCTCGTGCGACATGTGCTGTCTGCGACATCAATGGTCTCTATGGCGGTCGATCTGATCTGGTGGATACGATCGCTGCATTGGCAAGACTATCCGGCAGCTTCTCGGTGCCCGGGGTTCACAAATTCTGGAGCAAGTTCACAAAGCGTCTCTGCAATTCATGTATAAACAAGTTGGAAGTGATCGAAAACAAGAGGAAACAGGCACTAAGTTTGCTGGAAGAGGCAGTGCAGCTCGATCCAGGAAATGACGTTGTCAGGAAGAACCGGGATGCGTTGAAATCGATGGTGTGAACGAGAAGCTTTACGAAAAATTAATTATGGAGGTTTACGGAAATGATTGTAAGCGACAAGCCCAATCCTTTCAAGGTGCTTGGCCTTGGTACCGACGTGAGCAATGCGGACATCGTCAAAAAGTTAGAGCTCTTGAGCGACCTCGCACCGACGGATGAGGAGATATTGCTGTACCGCTGGGCCGTCGAGCAGTTGATCACATGTCCTTTGACCAGGCTCCAATACGAACTGTTCGAGGTCCCTCATGCCCGATATGAAGATCCGGAGTGGGAGAAATTCGCCAGAGTGCACCGCAGGAACCCGGTGAGTATGGATGCCCTTGTCAAGGATGTTCCCGACCCGGGCATCGAAGACTTCGACATGGCGAACCTGATTGGGTTGTTCCTGGACGGTCTGCTCGAAATCCCCGAAGTCGATATCGCTCCCGCCGTCGAGCGCTCACCTTTCGATCCCGACATGGGTCTGCCGCCTCTGGAGGTGCGAGATGTCATCTTCGGATAGTTTTCCTGATTGGAATCTGTTTTCGAAACGCGAAGCGCCTTCCGAGATCGAGCTGCTGCTTTCCCCCGCATCGGAAGCCGCCTCTCTTCTGCAACGGTATAAAGCCGACCTGGATGGTGCAAAGCGTGCCGCTGAGGAGTTTCGAAACGAGGGAGTCTCGTCATTGGCACAGCTCGCTGTGCTCGTCGCGCAGCTTGAGACGGCTTTGAGGCACTATGAAAAGGCCCTTGCCGGGGCGTCTCTGGGAAAGGTCAATCATCACCTCCGGGTCCTGAAGGATATGATGCTTGACAGCCTCAGGAGCAGCGGGCTCGAAGTCGAAGTGCCCCTCGGGAGGGCCTTCGGCGAGATTGCTGACTGGATCAACGTGGCGGGATGGCGCCATCACGAGGAATTCACATCGGAAGTGGTCGCTGAGGTGGTCGAGCCGATTGTCAGGCACTGTGGATCGGTTGTGCGGCTGGGCCGCGTGATCATGGGCGCTCCGCCGGACCAGGCAACCTCCGAGTTCGACGAGGCACTAATGCATACGGAAACCGAGTTAGAAATACATACAGAAGTAGGATCGTCATCGGATGCCGATTCAGCAGCCGTTACGTCATCCGAGGAACCGGATTTTCCAGACGCCGGTCAAAGTGCAGGCAAGCAACCTTCAAAGGAGGGGTGAGAAATGCCGGTTCAATTCATCAGTAAAGCGGTCGGTATCGATCTTGGCACGACCAACAGTGCCGTTTCCGTTATGAACCCTACGGACAGCGACATCATCATCCATCGGGATGCTGCCGTGAAACGGGAGACGACGCCAAGCTGCGTCTGGAGAGACCCCAGGTCCGGTGAGATCGTGGTGGGTCACAAGGCTTTCAGGCGTGTGGGCAGCTCTCCATCGCCTGTGAGGTCCATAAAACGCATGATGGGGCAGCAGACCACGGTTGCGCTCACAGATATCGAGGCTACCCCGGAGCAGATATCCTCATACATCCTGAGCGAGATGAAGCGGCAGATCGAGCAGGACGTCCAAACGTTTTCGTCCGATTCGACGCAATGGATCGTGGATCGGGCCATCATCACGGTCCCTGCCTACTTTGACCAGCCCCAGATTGATGCCACAAGGCGGGCAGGGGAAATGGCCGGGCTACAGGTAATCGACCTTTTGCACGAACCGACTGCGGCGGCATGCTACCATTGCTGGAAGACCGGGACCCAGAACGGGGTTTTCCTGGTGTACGATTTTGGCGGTGGGACCTTCGACGTCTCGATCCTCCGAGCTACGGCCGGAGCTTTCGAAGTGCTTGGAGTGAGCGGAAACAACCGTTTGGGAGGAGACGACCTGGATGCAGAGATCGCCGAGCTGCTCATCGAGAGGCTCCTTCGAGAGGATTATGCCCTGGAGCTCGATCTTCGATCCGATCCCGAAGACAGGCTCAGGTTCGATATGCTCAAATTCCTCGCCGAAAGCATCAAAAAGGGCCTCTCTTCGGAGGGGGAATTCCTGTTGAGGGATACCTGGAGCATTCGCGACAAGGAAAACAATCAGGTCATCATTGACATGATGTTCGAGCGACAGGAGATCGAAAGGATCATCAAGCCTATAGCGGAACGCACGGTTCCGTACTGCTTCGATGCAATCGAAAAAGCCAAAGCCAAGCTCAAAGACGATGCATTCGGGCTCTCAAGCATCGATACCATAATCCTTGCCGGAGGATCTACCCATATTCCGATGGTTCGAGAGATGGTCCGGCAGAACCTGTGTGCGGAGCCGGGCTCACGAGAGCTCATCGTGGATGAACTGGCCGTTCAGGCGAGGGCGAGGTGCGCCACCCCCCTGTATAAAAAGGTTGACACGCTCGTTTCCCTTGGTGCGGCGGTTCGCGCTGCTGCAGTGGGAGGCCTGGCAATATACAACCCGAATAGAACCGTGCGCGTCTCCTTCCGCGGAACCGGCCTGACAGGCGCAAGCCACACTCACATCGGCGGCAAGGTCGAGGCCTTCGATCCTGCTATCGAGCTCACGGGTGGTTCGGTCCAGCTGATTATCTCCGATCTTGGCTTCGAGGACGATCAGGACCTGATGGAGGGCGGAACATTCGGGTTTCGGCAGGTGCCTCTTCAGCAGTCGGCGGAAAATCTGCTTGCTTTCAACATATACGATCGGAATAGATCGCTCATAGCTACGGCAGGCCGACCTGTCAGCCACACCAAAGAGCCTGTCCCTCCGACCGGAGGCGTTGGCGGCACCTCAGTCCTGTCTAAGGCCATATCCCTCGAGGTGGAGCGGGGAGGAAAACCTCATATAAAAGAACTCTTCCCAGCACTCACTACACTACCGGTGAGGGGGGTCTTTAATTTTTCACACCCTGGCCGTACGGAGCTGCTCCTTCTTATTCTATATCAGCACAAGAAGAAGATTCAGGAGATCAAAGTTCGCGTTCCCTCGTCTCTACCGAGAGGGACGCATATCATGCTCGATATCAATATAGACAAGCTCTCCCTTATCACAGTGAAAGGCACCATTGGAGAGGAAGTAGAAATCGGCGTATCAGTGGAGCTGCCGCCCCCTAGGGATATGCCTTCATCTGATGAGATTCAGTCGCTGGAGAGGGCGTTCGGTGAAGCTATCGGTTACCTGTCCACCGGCAGGAGGAGTATCGCTGAGGCGAAGTACAGAAAATCAAGAAAGAGCTTCGAGGCAGCCGTATCGCGGGGTGACAATGAACAGGCCATCCACGACTTTGAAGAAATGGAGGAGATCGTTGCTGAAATCTCGTGTGTGGAGGGGCCGCTCCAGCCAGTGAAGGAGTACTTCGATGAACTGGTCGGAGAGTGCATTGAGATCAATCAGTATGTGGCAGTGAAAGCTGCCGAGGCCAAGCAGCCGCATGATACTCGGGAGATCTCGAAAGCCGTCGAAGCACAGCGGGTTCACGGCGAAAGGGCCTATCGCGACGGCGATCAGAAGGCGTATTCGGATGCAATCACGATGCTGGAATCTATAAAGGACCACATGATCGAGATAATGCGCAAGATAATGCCTCCTCCACCACCCATGCCGGAGTCTGAAAAGGCGAGGCGCATGGCTGAACATGCAAAAGAGGAGGTTTCTAGAGTCGGACAACTTGCTAAAGCCCAAAAACGCGATGATCTCCAGAAAGAGATTGGTGAAATTAGAAAGCAACTGGAGACCCTGGCTCAGGAGGCAGAAACGAATCCGCAGCCTGTCCAGGAGAAACTATCACAGCTGAGAGCCCGGCTCGAGCAGATCAAGAATGTGCTGATGGGCAAGGTGCCAGACCCCGAAGAGGGGAGCCTGCCACAGGACCATAGTGCAAAGAGGGTAAGACCATGATTATCACGAGGACGATCGGCATAGATCTTGGCACCACTAACAGCACCGTCGCCATGCTCGACTTTGATGAGAAGGACTTGCTGTTGAGCAAGGACAAACAGGGTCGCACAACTCTACCCTCCTGCGTCTGGATGGACCCACGCTCGACGGAGCTCTTCGTTGGTCACGGTGCGTATGCACGCAAGGGCTCAATTCCTGAGCCTGTTTCTTCGATCAAACGAAGCATGGGCACCCAGATAAAAGTAAAGCTCGGTGACCGAGAGCTCACTCCCGTCGAGATCTCGGGCTGCATCCTGAGCGAGCTCAAGGGACAGCTCGACAACGAGCTCATTTGCCGATCCTCGGATGGACTGTGCTACGATGTGAGCCGGGCAATCATCACGGTGCCGGCATACTTCGGACTGCCTGCAATCGAAGCTACCCGTGAAGCGGGCCGGCTCGCCGGGCTCGAGGTGATGGAGCTGCTCCATGAACCGACTGCGGCAGCCATTTACTACTGCTGGAAGCATGACCTTGGAGACGGGATATACCTCGTCTACGACCTGGGCGGGGGTACGTTCGATGTTTC
>Ga0114946_10002088_pt1 | contig 13719 bp, 11 predicted proteins | sample WalLakDeSediment_FD_88676 | JGI IMG/M metagenome (GOLD analysis project Ga0114946, IMG submission 88676) | Lake sediment microbial communities from Walker lake, Nevada to study Microbial Dark Matter (Phase II) - Walker Lake 11/02/13 Deep Sediment | ecosystem: Environmental > Aquatic >...
GTCATTGATGGCGAGGATGATGTCACCGGCAGCCAGGCCGACCTTGGCGGCTGGGCCGCCCGTGATGACCTCGACCACCAGCACGCCCCGCTCCACCGTCACTCCGTAGCGGGCGGCCCCTTCGCGGTCGACTATGCGGACACCCAGCCAGGGGCGCACAACCCGGCCCTGCAACACCAGCTCGTTGACGATCGGGCGGACGGTGTTGATCGGTATGGCAAAGCTCATCCCCTCGACACCCTCGGCGGCGAACTTGAGAGTGTTGATGCCGATGACCTCGCCGGAGCTGTTGGCCAGAGGGCCGCCGCTGTTGCCGGGGTTGATGGCCGCGTCGGTTTGGACCAGGACGAACTGGCGCTCGCCTTGCTGGATGCGCCGGTCGAGGCCGGAGATGACGCCGGCGGTGACGGTGCGGGCGAACTCCAAACCGACCGGATTGCCGATGGCCACGGCCAGCTCCCCGACGCGAAGGAGCGCAGAGTCGCCGAACTGGGCGTGCGGCAGGCCGGTGGTGTCGACCTTGATTACGGCGAGGTCGGTGAGCGGATCGTCGCCGACGATGGCGCCGGTGAGCACCCGGCCGTCAGCCAGGTAGACCAGAAGCTCCTGGGCGCCCTCGACCACGTGGCTGTTAGTGACGATGAAGCCGTCCGGATGGAAGATGACACCCGAGCCGCTGCGTTGCTCGGTGTAAGGACGCCGGAAGATGTCATAGGCAATGGCCTTGTTGATCACCCCGACGACGGCGGGGCCGACGGTTTCGGCAACGAAGATGACCGTGCCCTCCTCGGCGGGAGGGCCCCCCGGTGTCCCTGCCTGGTCGCCGGTCCGGGACCAGCCAATGGCGGGAATGCGGTCCATGACGTAGGTCGGGGCCACCGTGATGAGCACAAGCCCGCCGATCAGGGCACCCACGAGGGCGGCCAGAAAATGCGAGAACAGGGCGCCGGACGAACGCTTCGGACCCTGTTCCTGCCAGTAATATCGGGACATGTGTGCTCAACCTCCGGCGCGTCCGCCTCCCGGCGCCGGCGGTCTAAGCCTGCTCGGCGCGGACGATGTCCTTGATCTTCATCAACCGGGCGACGGTGGAACGTTCTTGTTCTGATAGCTTCATACTAATATCCTTGACGGCGGCCTGAAGTTCCGGAATCATGACGTACTCCAGCGCGTTGACGCGGCGCCTCGTCCGCTCTATCTCATCGGCCAGCAGCTCGGCGGACTTCTCGACCTCGGCCAGCCGGACGAGAAGCGAGAGCACCTCCGAGAACGCCGCAAGGGCCGAGTCCAGCTCGCCCGAGGTGTCGACGAAGCCGTAACTCAGCGGCTCCCCCTCCTGCCTGAGCGAGAAGCGCGGGACGCGCACGTTCATGACGACCGCCGTGTCCATCTCCATATATATGCGCTGCTTGGGAGCCATGATGGCCTCCTCGAGCAACTCGCGCGACATGACGGCGCGGGCCACTAGGAAGCTCCGGTTGGCGGCGACGAGCTTCTCGTCGACCTGCTGCCGCAGCTCCCGGTTTTCCCGCACCAGCCGCAGAAACTCCTTCATCAGCTCGTCGCGCTTGTCCTTGAGCAGCTTATGGCCGCGCTGAGCCACGGCGACCCGCTTGCGCAGGCGCAGCAGCTCCATGCGGGTTGGGCTGACGTCGATGATCATCAGCTGTTACCCGCGGTCGCAACGGCCTCGGTCGGCTTGGGCATGTACTTCTCGATGTGCTCGAGGCGCACCCGCTTGAGCTCGGCGCGCGGCAGCCGCGAGAGCAGTTCCCAGCCGAGGTCCAGGCTGTACTGGATGTTGCGGTTCTCGTCCTCGCCCTGCCGTACATAGCGATTCTCGAACTCATCGGCAAAGTGCAGAAAGCGCCGCTCGGTCTGGGACAGGGCGGCTTCACCCAAGACCACGGCAAGCTCCTTGGCTTCCTTGCCGCGGGCGTACGCTGCGTACAGCTGGTTCATGACGCCTGCATGGTCCTCACGCGTCCGCCCCGGGCCGATACCCTTGTCCTTGAGTCGCGACAGGCTGAGCGGCACGTTGACCGGCGGGTAGATGCCAGACCGGTGAAGCTCGCGCGACAAGACGACCTGCCCCTCGGTGATATAGCCGGTCAAGTCGGGGATCGGGTGGGTCCGGTCATCCTCGGGCATGGTCAGAATCGGCATCTGAGTGATCGAGCCGGGCTTGCCGGCGATCCGCCCGGCACGCTCATAGATCTGCGAGAGGTCGGTGTACATGTAGCCAGGGTAGCCCCGACGCCCGGGAACCTCCTTGCGGGCGGCCGAGACCTCGCGCAAGGCCTCGCAGTAGTTGGTCATATCGGTCAGGATGACGAGTACGTGAATACCCTTCTCAAAGGCCAGGAACTCCGCTGTGGTCAGGGCCATGCGTGGCGTGGCGATCCGCTCGATGGTCGGGTCGTTGCCCAGATTCATGAACAGGACGGCGCGCTCGATGGCACCGGTGCGCCGGAAGTCCTGGATGAAGTAGTCGGCCTCCTCGAATGTGATACCCATGGCCGCGAAGACGACCGCGAAGTCGTCGCCGGTCCCGAGGACGGCCGCTTGGCGGGCGATCTGGGCCGCAATCTGGGCGTGCGGCAGACCGGAGCCCGAGAAGATCGGCAGCTTCTGTCCGCGCACCAGCGGGTTCATGCAATCGATGGTCGAGATGCCGGTCTGGATGAACTCTGACGGGTAGGCCCGGGCGTAAGGGTTGATCGGGCTGCCCGAGATATCCAGGCGCTTTTCTGGGACGATGCGCGGGCCGCCATCAATGGGCGTGCTAAAGCCGTCAAAGACACGGCCCAGCATGTCAGCGCTGACGCCGACCTCGAGCACACGCCCGAGAAAGCGCACTTTGGCCTGGGTGACGTCCATGCCGGACGTACCCTCGAACAGCTGGACGAGGGCCGAAGACTCCAGCGCCTCGAGGACCTTGCCGCGGCGAATCTCGCCACTCGCCAGTTCGACCTCGACCAGCTCGTCAAACTTGGATTCGGTGACACTGTCGACCACCATCAACGGGCCGGAGATTTCCGAGATGGTTCTGTATTCCTTAAGCATGGTAGCCCATCGCCTCCCCGTCAGGCCGCCGCGACGATGCCGGCGATATCTTGGCGGACCTTCTCCGCCAGGGCGTCGAACGCTTCCAGGTTGTCCTCTGGGATCAACTTGGAGCGGGCGATGTCCTCGCGCACCGCCAGGTTGAGCAACGCGTCCAAATCGGCGCCACGCCCCAGAGCGGCGTGAGCCTCATGATTAAAACCGAGGATCACCTTGAGCAGGCGATACTGCTTGGCCATCGAGGTGTAAGTGTCGATATCATCGAAAGCGTTCTGATGCAGAAAGTCCTCCCGGATCGACTTGGCCGTCTCCAGCGTCATCCGGTCTTCCCGCGAGAGCGCGTCGACACCGACCAGGCGGACGATCTCCTGCAGTTCATCCTCCTTCTGGAGGATGCCCATGGCCTCACCCCGCATCTCGGGCCAATCGCGTCCGACGTTGGTTCGCAGCCAGCTGTCGATGCGGTCCAGGTACAGCGAGTAGGAGCGGAGCCAGTTGATGGCCGGGAAGTGGCGGCGATCGGCCAAACTCGCGTCCAAGCCCCAGAACACCTTGACGATCCGGAGTGTCGCCTGCGTGACAGGCTCCGAGAGGTCACCACCGGGCGGCGAAACCGCGCCGACAGCCGACAGGGAGCCATGGCGTTTGTCAGACCCAAGGGCGGTGACCCGCCCGGACCGCTCATAGAACTCGGCCGTCCGCGAACCCAGATAGGCCGGGTAGCCCTCCTCGCCAGGCATTTCCTCGAGTCGCCCGGACATCTCGCGCAGGGCTTCGGCCCAACGCGACGTGGAGTCGGCCATCAGGGCGACATCATAGCCCATGTCGCGGAAATACTCGGCGATGGCCATGCCCGAATACACGGAGGCCTCGCGAGCCGCAACCGGCATGTTGGAGGTATTGGCCACCAGCACCGTCCGGTCCATCAGCGGCTTGCCGGTGTGCGGGTCCTCAAGATGCGGGAACTCGAGCAGCACGTCGGTCATCTCGTTGCCCCGCTCGCCGCAGCCGACGAAGACGATTATCTCGGCGTCGGCCCACTTGGATAGCTGGTGCTGGACGACGGTCTTGCCGCTGCCGAACGGGCCAGGGATGCACGCTGTACCGCCCTTGGCGATCGGGAAGAAGGCGTCGATGACCCGTTGCCCGGTGATCAAGGGGATCTCCGGGCCGTGCTTGGTGGCGTAAGGACGGCCCATGCGCACCGGCCATCTCTGGAAGAGAGTAAGCTCGTGGACCTGGTCGCCGTCCTTGAGGCGGCAGACGACCTCCTCGACGGTGCACTTGGCCTCGCGGATCTCGATGACCTCACCCTTAAGCCCTGGGGCGACCATTAGGCGATGCTCGACGATCTCAGTCTCCTGCACGGTACCGTAGATGTCACCGGCCACAAGCTGATCGCCGACCTTGACCTTGGGCACGAAGTGCCAGATCGCCTGGCGGTCGAGTCCGGGCACCTCCACGCCTCGCGCGATGTAGTCGCCGGACAAGTCGCGAATCACGTTGAGCGGTCGCTGGATCCCGTCATAGATCGAGCGGAGCAGCCCTGGTCCAAGCTCGACACTGAGAGCCTGGCCTGTGGTCTGCACGTACTCGCCGGGTCCCATACCACCCGTTTCCTCGTACACCTGAATGGATGCCCGGTCACCGCGCAGCTCGATTACCTCGCCCAATAGACCACTGGCACCCACCCGCACAACATCGTACATGCGCGCGCCAGCCATGTTGTCAGCGACGACGAGGGGACCGGAAACCTTGATGATGCGCCCCTGCTTCATTTTGCGTCCTCACCTCTGAAGAGGATGTCCGCGCCGATTGCCTTCTCTACGATTGCTCGCAGCTTGGCCAGGCCGATCCCTTGGGATTCCTGCCCTTCGGGGATGATGATGGCGGCCGGGAGTGGCCGGGCCGACAGGGACTTGATGCGCCCCTCAAGGGGGGCCGCAAAGCCCTCGGTCACGAAGATCGCCGCATAACCGCGGCGGACGCATTCGTCAAAAGCCTCGACGGCCTGCGCCGCATCGGTGACCGGGAATACGTCAAGCCCGAGGGCCCTAAAGCCCATCACCGAGTCCCGTGCCCCGACCATCGCGATGCCCAGCTGTTCAGGCATAGGTTTCACGCAACCTCTCGCGGATCGTGTTCTCTGGTAGTCGGTTGATCTTGCCTGTGAAGATGATGCGTAGGTTCTTGATCTCGCTCTCCTTGGCCAAAAAGTAAGCAATGACCGGATCCGGCGCGAGCGCGATGTAGCGCGCCCCGCGGGCAAGGCTCAGTATCCGGTCGTCCATTAGCTTTTCCATCAGCGACAGAGAAGAGGTCTGTTCGTATCCCTTGAGTCCTGCCGCCAGCACGTCGGCGTGTGGGGCGGCGGCCAGAGCCTCGACCATCCCGTCAAGACCGGCCGCAAAAGCCGCCAGCAGCCGCGGCAGCGCGATGCCGCCGCCCGGGACGAGGGCACGCTCGGCGAGCGGCCGGCCGGCGCGCAACAGCGCCAGGCGCAGCACGGTCCGGAGGTTGGTAAGGTCGGCGGTGGCGGCCGCGATTTCGGCGACAAGCTCGTAGCGCCAAGTCCGGGCTTTAGCAATGATCGACGAGAAGCGCCGGGCGTCCAACAGCAGGTCGATCTCCTGAGGATCACCCGTGTCCCCGTAGACCTGCGCCGCTTGGATGGCTGCCTCGCGGTAAGGGTGCGGCAGGGTCCCTAACCCTCCGGCTTCGCCGGCCGCCATAAGGTCGATGACCGAGAGGTTGCCGCCCTTGACCAATTGCTCGGCCTCGATCGGCTTGCCGGTAAGAACGGCCTTCAAGACCGTCTTCAGATTTTGCCAGTCATAAGTGATCCCGAGAACCTGAACCAGCTCCGGATGTGGCGCATTGGTGCGCAGCAGCTCGAACACCCTGCTGAGCTCAGCCGCCAGCGTGGCCTCATAATCGGCAACCGAACCCGCCGCGGCCATCGCCGTGGCGTACTCGCTGTCGCCGAGCTGGCGAAACGCGGTTTCGGCATCGGTGGCCTCGACCATCCGCAGGAGCTGGGCCCGCGTTAGCAGGCGGGTTTCGATGACCCGGAGCTGGGCCACGAACCTTGCGTACTCGAGATCGTCCCGCATGAGCAGCCTCAGGGCGTCGCGTCCGGCGCCGCCAAAGTCGCTACCCAGTTCGGGATCGCTGTGGCTCATGTCACGGCCTCCTGCATTGGAACCGCGAAGAGCAGCACGGCGACTTCCGGCTCGAGCTGGTCGCGCAGCGAAGCCAAGGTCCGTTCGAAAGAGCAGTTGACCTCAACGTTGGCCCCCTGGAGGATCAAGCCGCCCCGAATGGAGGCTCGGCCCTCAGAGAACTGCAGCTTGCCGGGCAGGCCCTTGGCCGTCAGCCGGGAGTTGACGGTGTCGAGCCAGTCACCGCCCAGGCGGACAGCGTCGCGGTCTGAGACCTGCACTCGTTCGTCGCCGGTTTGAGCGGCATCGAACGCCAGATCGGCCAGAAGCTGGCGGTATTCGGTGTCAGGCATCCGCTCCAAACGACCGAGGGCCGCCTCGAACACGCCTGCAAGGACTTCTTGCTTGGCCGTGAGCGCCATCCGGCGAGCCTCGACCCCGGCTGTAGACAGCTCTTTGCGGCGGATCTCACCGGCTGCCGCCTCGCCCGCGGCCAGGAGCCTGGTCGACGCGGCCTCGCCGCGGTCGCGCGCAGCCTCAAGAATCCGCGCGCGCTCAGCCTGGGCGGCCTCCACAATCTGGCGGGCTTCGGCTTCGCCGTCCTCTCGGATTTTGCGCAGGATATCTTCTAGCGCCATATCCGCCGCTCTACCTAGGAGATTCCCTGCAGCAGAAGGATCGTGCCGAGCAAGCCCAGAACGGCGTAGAACTCAACCAAGGCCGGCATGATTAGAGCCTTGCCGGACTCCTCGGGCTTCTTAGCAACAATCTGCATACAGGCCACTGAGACCCTCCCCTGGTAGGCGCCTGACAGGAGACAGGTGACCGCCACCGGCAGGCAGGCGAACAGAAACGCGCGACCCTGGTCCAGGGTCATCAGGGAGCCGAAGGCCCCGATCTGCTGAAGGGCCAAGAAGCCGGCGATGAAGCCGTAGACGCCCTGGGTGCCGGGGAGCGCCTGGAGCAGGAGCACGCGGCCGAACTTGTCCGGATCCTCAGCTACAATGCCAGCGGCGGCCTCACCGGCGATACCTACACCAATGCTGGAACCGATGCCGGCCAGGATGATTGCGATGGCGGCACCGACGTAGGCTGTGGCTAACCCGCCCACAGATACGAGCATCGGGATGATCGCTAGGGCAAAGACTGTGACGCCAAAGAAGAGGTTTACGAAGAACATCTGGTCTGAAGTGCCTCCTTATACGACCGAAGTCGCGTGGTCTCTTGGTCCAGTTCTTCTTGGTCTATCAACTCAACGAGTTAGTCTATCAACGAGCCCGCTAGGGCCGCAGAACCGCGTAGCCCGTCGGCCATCTACCCGGTGCCTGACACCAAGCGGACCGCAGGCTGGCGGCGGCAGGCGCTCCGCGTCGCCACCAACCCGACCCGTCCCATCAGCTCAGTCCGCTTCAACCTGAGTATAGCGGGGGCGCTCGGCGAACGGCTTGAACGGCTTGCCGCCCCCTTCAAAGAACTTGGTGAAAAACTCCACGAACTGCAGACGCGCCGAGTGGATAAAGGCGCCGAACACGTTGATCAGCAGAGACAACCCGTGGCCGAAGGCCATGACCATCAGCATCAGGATGATGCCCACTACCGGAACTGGCCGCACCATCATCGCAATCTGGTTGATGGCCATGCCCAGCGAAGCTGTGGCCAAGCCCAGTGCGAGGAGCCTTGTATACGACAGCGTGTCGCTTAGGTAGCCGACCAACCCGTAGAGCGAGTAGAGCCCACCGCCGAGCCGGGCGACGATGTTGCGCGATGCCCGGCCTTGGGTCAACACTAGCCCAATGGCGGCGGCGATGGCGACGTATCTACCCGCATTGGCCACACCGTCACCAAGGCCTGCCGCTCCCGCGACGGCGAAAACGACGATGCCCGGCAACAGCAACAGCCAAAGGCCCTGGTCAATCAGCGCGTCCTTGGTGTTGCCATCGCGGATGTTGCGGTACATCTTGACGCCGATGCCGCAGAGCAGATGGATGATGCCCAGACCGAGTGACAGGAACATCAAGGTCATCGGCTCCGTTACCGGATCGAAGATGATGATGGCGTTCTTGGCGTTAACCAGCCAGCCCATGTAGGCGGGCAGGAAGTCGAGTGCGTTGCCGAACCAGCCACCCGTGAGCGCGCCGACCACGGTCGTGATGCCGCCGCCGTAGGCAAGGAGACGGAAGAACTTATGGGCTGATTTGGGAGTGCTCTGGCGGCGCATCATCCAGATGCAGTAGGCCATCATCAGAATGCCGTATCCGGCGTCGGTCAGGGCAAGGGCAAAGAATAGCGCGAAGAACGGGGCCAACACCGGCGTGGGATCGACCTCGCGGTAGCTCGGCCAGCCGTAGATGTTGGTGACTATCTCGAAGGGCGCCGTCGCCTTGCCGTTGTCCAAGATCACCGGGGGCTCATCGCCACGCTCCGGATCGCGAATCGTATAGGCAGTCGAGGTGGCATACGCCTCGAGTACCTTCTCGAGGTGCGGGACCAACTGATCCGGGCACCAGCCCTGAACGACAAAGGTCCTGTCGGTCTGCCCGATGAGCGACTGCGCCTCCTGCTGCTGACGCTCCAGCAATAGATGGTCATAGGTCGCCCACAAAAGTGGGCGGAACGCGGCCAGCTCCTTGCCGGCAGCGGCAATCGCCTCACGCTCAGCGGCCAGAGCGGCGAGCTCGGACTCGGCGGCGGCCACGGCCGCCTGAGCGGTCGTGCCGGTCGCAGGCACCGAAGCCGCCTCCAGGCCGCTGGCCCGGAGGATATCCGGCACAGCCGCCTCATCTCGCATATATAAGATCGCGAGGTATAGCTGGCGACCTATCGCGCCAAGGTGCTCAAGGTGGAACGTGGCGCCGGAGCCGGCGAGCGCGGCTTCGAGGGCCGCAAGCCTCGCTTCGCTGGTCTGCCCGAAGAAGACCGCCACGGTCGCCGTGCCGTCGAGAGCAGCCATGTCCAGGCCAAGACCGGCTAAGGGCTGCAGCTCCTTCAGGCGGGCACCAAGTTCGAGTTCCCGCGACCGGATCTCGTTGAGGCGGGCCTCACCGTTTTGGCACTGCTCGAAGACCTGCGAGTAATCGTAGCCCTCCGCCTGCTGCCAGACGTCGGGCGAGATGCCTTCTTTGCCGGCCAGAAAGCTCTCAACCAGGCCTTTCTGGAGAGGGTCATATCGCTGAACATATGTGAGACAGGTCGTGACTTCACCCAGCCGGCGGTCCAAGTCGCTCAGCCGAGCGGCCATCTCCTGGCGAATGCGGAGGCGAACGGCGGCAGCCGCTTCGGAGCGACTCTTAGCATCCACCGGCCCCTGCCCGTCCTGCCCGCCGCCTTGGGCGTCCGTGCCTGCCGGGCTGGCGTGGTCCCCAGCTTGCGTCGGCTGGTCGTGTTCAAAGCGATCCAGGTAGCCGTTGACGTCGGTCAACTGCAGCACACCGACAGAATGCAGGCGGGACAGCACCTCCCGGCGCAGGGGTTCGTGACCGACAATGGTCACGGACTTCATGGTCGTGACGGCCATCAGCCCTTCACGACCCTTGCGACCACGAGATCAATGGCTGCGGCAAGCTTATCCTCGGGTACGGCCCGAATTGCAGCCGCCTGCTTCTGAGCAGCGGCCAACAGCTTCTCAGCTTCGGCGCGACCCACGACAGCGGCCTGCTCCTGGGCCTGGGCAGCTTGCCTGCGGGCGTCCTCCTCCGCGCTCTCAACAACCTTGGCCGCCTCTGCTCCGGCCGCAGACAACAAGCTGTCCGCATCCGTTTTGGCCCGTTCGACCAACTCCCGCGCCGCAACCTCGGCCGCCCGGACCTTGCTCACGAGTTCACCCGGCAAAGTCTAACCACCGCCAATCACAAGTTGTCCTACGGCAAAGAAAAACGCCCAACCGACCAGCAGCCAAGGGACTTCGCCAGCTTGACCAAACAATCCCTGCCTGCGGCGCGTTGTCGGAATCTTCGGTTCGGTCAGGGCGGATAACGGTTCTCTGCGCCCTCAGGCGCCGCCGTTGCTCGCGTCGTCCCTGCGCAGCCGGGCCCCCAGAGAACTCAATTTGTCGACGGCCCGGTCGTAGCCGCGGTCCAGGTGCTCGACCCCCGCTATCTCAGTGTCGCCATTAGCCACCAAACCTGCAACCACCAGAGCGGCAGCAGCCCTGAGGTCGGAGGCCTGGACCGGCGCACTCGACAACTCGCGGACGCCCTCGATAATTGCGGTACGCCCGTCGACTCGGATGCGCGTGCCCATCCGGTTGAGCTCCTGGACATGCTTGAACCGGCCCTCCCAGATGGTCTCCGTGACGACGCTCGTACCGTCGGCCAAGGACAGCAAGGAGGTCATCGGCTGCTGGGCGTCAGTCGGAAAGCCCGGATACGGCAAAGTGGTTATGTGTGCAGCCCGAGGACGGACTCCGGTGGCAATGACCCGAACCAGGTCGCCATTCTCCCAGACCTGAGCTCCGATCTCCTCCAACTTGGCCGAAACCGGCGCCAGATGCCGCGGGATGACGTTCTCGACGGTCACATCGCCACCGGTGGCACAGGCCGCAATCATGAATGTGGCGGCTTCGATCTCGTCGGGGATAATCGCGTGGCTGGCCCCGTGGAGGTCGCTGGGTTTGACACCCCGGATGCGGATGACGTCTGTTCCCGCCCCCTGCACCTTGGCGCCACAGGCATTAAGGTAGTTGGCCAAGTCCACGACATGCGGCTCCTTAGCGGCGTTCTCGATGACCGTCATACCATCGGCCAGAATCGCAGCCAACATAATGTTGACCGTCGCACCAACCGATACAACGTCAAGGTATATGGTAGCTCCCTGCAGCCGACCAGCCTTGGCCTTAACGAGCCCGCCCTCAAGATACACGGTGGCGCCCAGGGCCTCAAGCCCCTTAATGTGCTGATCAATTGGCCTCAGGCCAATGTCACAGCCCCCCGGCAGAGGTATCTCGGCCTCGCCAAAGCGCCCGAGCAAAGCCCCCAGGAGGTAATAGGATGCCCTGAGCTTCTTGGCTAGGGTATATGAAGTGCGGTCCGGACGGCAGCCGCTGCTGTTGATCTCCAGACCCTTGGCACACCCGTTGCTATACGGACGCAACTCCACGCCCAGGGTTTGGAGTAGCTCGCCGTAGACCGCGACGTCGGTGATCTGCGGGATGTTTTCCAACCTGCTGGTTGCACCACAGAGAATGGTAGCGGGGATGACAGCCACAACCGAATTCTTACGGCCGCCGATGCGAACGTTGCCGGCAAGCTTGTGCCCGCCCTCGATGATAAGTCTCGACAATCGGGTTCCTCCATTAGGCTGCGGGGCCATCTGGATCATGTCGGGTCAATGATAAGGCTATCTTGACACGTCGGCACCCATATTTCTGTACGTTTCCCGGCACTCCTGCCCCTTTGGGCAGCCAGAATCACTCGGGCTGCACTCTGGCGCAAGTTGTGCCCAGGTTGCCGGCAGCTGCCGCCTACGAGCTTGGATAGTACTGCAGTGGGTTGACCGGCTTGCCATTGATGCGCACCTCGAAGTGGAGGTGCGGTCCGGTGCTTCGACCGGTGCTACCGACGTAGCCGATCACCTGTCCTTTGCTTACGACATCGCCCACCGAAACGGCGCGCCTGGACATGTGCGCGTACACCGTCACCATCTGGCCGCCTCCATGGTCGATGAACACAACCTGTCCGTAGCCACCGAGCGAGCTCTGCGAGATGGTCACCGTACCACTATCGGCGGCGTGAATCGGCGTGCCGGTGGGCGCCGCGATGTCAATGCCAGTGTGAACGGCCCCCATCACCCGCACCCCGAACCTCGCGGTCAAGCTGCCGACGGTGGGCCAGGCCAGCTGGCCCGTACCCAGCGAGGGTATGGTCTTGGTGCCCTGGACCACCATCTGGGTCACCGGACTGCTCAGCAGCTGTTCGGAGAGAAGTCGGCGCGAGATCTCCTGTCCGTTGACCCGCTCGATCAGGACTGTGAGTCGCTTTTCGCCACGACGTCCCGCCTGCACCACGATGCGCTCCCAGGGCCACCTATCAGGGTCGTTACGTACCTGCGTGCCGAACGGGATCGCCTGCCGGTAGGTATACTCCTCGCTGCTGGACATGTTGAGGTAAGGATGGGGCACGATCAGGCTCAGCACATCTCCTGGGTAAATGAGATCTCCCTTGACCTGGGGGTTCGCGAGCCGAAGCTCGGTGACTGTCAGTGCGTTGCCGCGGGCGATGCCCCAGAGCGTGTCACCCCTGACAACGTGGTGCTCGATGACCTTATCGGTGCCGCGCTCCAGGATCGCCACAGAGTCCTCAACCGAGCGCACTTCCTCTGGAGGAGCGTCAACCACCTCGTACGTCACCTGTTCGCGAAAACCAAAGTCAAGGATGTCGACCCCCGACCGCTTGAGCAGGCTATCCCGGTAGTTGCCGGCAACCATCTCCACAGCCAGCTCGGCATCCTCTTGCGATGCACAGGCCACGACAGGATGCCCATCGACGAAGATGTAGACGGCGCCGGTCACAATGGGTAGCGAGTCGCCAAGCTCCCTCGCAACCTTGGCTGCCTCAACACCCTCCGTGCCGGGCTCGGCCAGCTCCAGCAGGACCTCACAGGCCAGTCTGACCGGCCTGCCGAGCTCCTCCTCAAGAGCCGCCAATACGGCCTGAAGCTCCTGCTCAAACTGCTCATCATCATCCACGACGGCGACGACTTCGTTGTTGACGAGCACAGACCAGGCGCTGACGGTGGCGCGCCCCGAGGTGCCGGCGGCAACCGCGAAGACCAGCGCGAACGACACGACAAGAAACAGAAGGCGGTGATACAGGGGCGTGCTCCGCCGCATGGTGGTCGAAAAACCCGAGAGGCCGCGAGGAGCACGGTGCTGGTTGCTCTTGGCAGGTCTGACGTGGGCTTCCGGCCCCCCGCTCCGGGACAAATCGATCCCTCCCAAGCCTAAGGCATACATGGGAACAGCACGAGCTGAAACCGCCAAAAAACTCGTGCACCCTTCGGCGGCCCCCAGTGCCCTTCCTGCTTGTCTGGCTGGCACGATGCCTGCAGGCGAATGCTTGCATCAGTCCGAGCTGCGGAGCACGCCTCAATGTGCCAAGGCTTTTGCATGATAAGGCGCAGAGGCGCAGCAAGTCAAGCTGCTCCAAGCCCTGGTTCCTGGCGGCCGGCTATAGTGTCAAGCTTTGGTAGGCAGACGCAAGCGTCAAGAAGCAGTGAGCAGGTCACCCTGGCAGACATCGCCGTGCGGCTGCCGCCGGGTGCCCAGATCCTGGCGGCCAGATCTAGCCGGCCTCTGGATGTGGCCGGCTGGGAGTTGCGACGGAGCCTGGGCACGACAGGGCCCGGCCTGGGGCGTGGGCGTCGTCCCGTAGGGACCGGGTCAGGCCTTGAGGTGGCCCTGTAGGGACCGCCGACCGCCTTGAGGTGGTCCCACAGGGACCAGAAAGCCCTCTGATGGTCCCGTAGGGACCGGGTCAAGCCTCAAGGTGGTCCTTGA